>Ga0183095_10151_pt1 | contig 378819 bp, 323 predicted proteins | sample BioMet4_FD_130346 | JGI IMG/M metagenome (GOLD analysis project Ga0183095, IMG submission 130346) | Microbial communities from bioreactor (seeded with sewage sludge) at LBNL, California, USA - Biofuel metagenome 4 (v2) (version 3) | ecosystem: Engineered > Bioreactor > Anaerobic > Unclassified ...
TACATGAGCCAAGATGCCAATATTCATTATTTTCATAAGTCACACCTCATATAATCGTTAAAAGATAAAAGTCCCCTGTGATTGAAATACTTTCATCACAGGGGACTGCTATCATAACAATTATGAGCACGACATTAAAAGCTGTTAGAAAGAGAATTCTACAGCAAGGCGGCATCCATAAAATATGAAAGTATTCTTAAATTAAGGTACAAAAACCAAACCTATTACAGATGTAATAAGGCCAAATCATTCGTACCTACCATCATTCAGTTGATTGTTATTTAAGAATACCTTGCCGCATAGTAGTTAATCTCCTTTTAGTGCTTTTCTCATATTACCCTATGAACACTAGATTTGTCAAGTTCACTTACAGCTACCAAAGTGACTATAAGCAAAAAGGATATAAAAAAGATGTTAATGTGAAACAAAATAGAATCAGACATGAAAAGTACTCAATAAAATGGACTTATGGATATAAATCACATTTAAAAGGATGGTGATCTTATGTGCTGGTCAATCCAGATTACACCGCTGCTAATTTATTGCAGCGATATTAGGTCGATTATGTAGCTGCTTTATATAGCTGCTATCAATTAAAAAAAGGCAATGGCTTTCATCGGAGCCATGTGCCTATCAACACGAACCAGTAGAACAGGTTTGCTACGAATTAACATATAAGAGTATACAAGCGGACTTTCACGTTCGTAAGTATACTCTTTTTTTACTGCACAAAATTATTTCCCGGTGTCGGTCACCGCCTCTTGTCCTTCGTTTTCGCCACTCAACGAAAATCAAGGAGGACAAGAGAATGTCAGAGAATAAAAAATACACCATTATCGTAAAAAAGCAGCGTGTAGAGGTCAGCGAGGCCGTCTACCGTGCCTACCATAAAGAGCGTGAGGCAGAGCGCTATCAGAACAAACTGATCCGCCAGAATGAGCTGTCATTGGAACGGTTCCATGAGGACGGTGTCAATATCGATTATCTCATTGTTTGTGTTCAAGCAGATATTGTGGACAAGCTCATTCATCAGGAGCAGCTGGAGTCGCTGTGGTCAGCGCTACAGTACCTGCCGGAGGATGAGCGCCGCCTCATTGATGAACTGTTTTTCAACGAGAAAAGCGAGCGTAAGCTGGCTTCAGAGCTTGGTGTTCCTCGCATGACACTCAGCGATAAAAAGCATCGGATACTCGGAAAGCTGAAGAAATTTATGGACAAGTAAAATTTATTCCGTCCACCCCCCTTACTTTTTCCTTTATAGAAGTGAGGGGGATTTTTTTATCTCTCCCATGCTCTTTGAAAAACACCGGCCTCGCCGGTCATATCCAGCAGCTTAAATACGTTAGCTGTTCATCCCGAAAGGGAAAAGCGGCTCCGGAGGACACGCCAAGACCATCTGCGGATAGGTCAGAGCTATCCGTCAACACGATAGCATCAAAGGTGTCGAGCGAGAACTGTCCGTCCGAAAAGCAATCTGTGGTAGATTGCCCCGCCATGACCTGAACAGCCTATCATGATACTTCTGCACAGCCTCAGCCTCACGCAAAGGGTGCAGCCGCCGGAGAACCCGGCGGGGGTGAAATTCCCATGACAGCCACCAACCAAGGCTGGTTTAAGCTGACTGCCCATGCAGGACAAGCCCGTTCTGCGCTCCGGGAAGTCGTGTCGAATAGGAGCAAGCGAAAACGAAGAACAAGACGGCTTTATGCCGGAAAATATGAGGGCAGCCGCCCTGCCGGTACAACCGATTACACTCGGCGGCTGTCCTTATCCTTCTGGTATAAAACAAATTCACGCAAAGGAGGAATGTGAAATGCGTATTTACAAAGGCGATATTTTCTATGCAGACCTAACTCCAGTCGTTGGATGCGAACAGGGTGGGGTAAGGCCTATTTTGGTAGTTCAAAACAACACCGGAAACCGCTACAGCCCCACTGTCATCGTAGCCGCTATCACCAGCCGCACCGGGAAGCAGCATCTCCCTACCCACATCAGGTTGGGCGAACCGCAAAACGGTCTGCGGCAAAATTCATTGGTGCTTTTGGAGCAGGTGCGAACCATTGACCGTTCCCGCCTGCGTGACTACATAGGCACACTGACCGACCGGCAGCTCAGGGAGGTGGATGAAGCCTTGGCTGTCAGCTTCGGGCTGGGGCTTGCTGAAGAACCGGTGCAGAAAACAGAGGTAGCGCCGGTATTAACCGCCAGTATGTAAAGGAGGATTTTAGATGGAACAGAAAAACGCTTGGATTTATTGCCGCATTGATGCGCCGGAGGATACACATGGCGCTTTGAAAGGCCAGTATGAGCAGTTGGAGCGCTATGCTTCACAAATGGGATTTGCCGTTGTCGGCTCCTCGCAGGATTTAGGCAGCGGCCTTGCGATGGATCGCCCCGGCCTGCTGGCTGTTCGGGAGGCTGTAAAGGATAAGGATACTCAGGTTTTGCTGGTGACATCCATCAGCCGGATCGGACGGGATGCCGCAGGGGTTATGGAATTCATCGGAGATCTGAGCAGTTGTGGTGTTCGTATCTTTTCTCCGATGGAGGGAGAAATCAGGCCGCAGCCTTTCAGCTTTTTGTCACAGTTCAATTTGAATTAGGAGGGATCGCCATGAAGAGTACAGCCCCTGTCAATGAAGTCCGCTATCTGATGGCGCATAACTTCCTGTCCTATCTTTTGGAGCATGGGAAAATCACCTTAAAGGAATTCCATATCGCCGACCAATATGCAGTGGAAAAATACCGACCCAAGCTGCGGATTATTTAGTGAATTTTGTGATAGCTTTCGGTGCATCTCTGTGGTAGTGTATGTGCTAATACCCACAGGGTATTGAACTCACACGAAAGGAGAATTCACAATGAAAAAGCAAGAAACCATGAGGATTGCTGTTTACTGCCGTGTGGCAACAGAGGCACAGCTGACAGACCAAAGCTCAGAGAAAGAGCAGATCAAGCGGCTGCAGCAATTCCTGAAAGAACAGGAGGTGCAGCCATGCCGCAGGTACAGGTTATTGAACCGGTAAACGCCATTTTTCAGTATGCCCCGCCCAAGCTGCGTGTCTGCGCCTATGCCAGAGTCAGCAGCGACTCCGCCGATCAGCTGAACTCCTTTTCGGTACAGATGGATCACTACCAGAACCTCATCGCCAAAAATGAGGAATGGGAGCTGGCGGATGTTTACGCCGATGAGGGCATCACCGGAACCCGGTCGGATAAGCGGGAGGAATTCCAGCGGATGCTGTCCGACTGCAGAAAGGGCAAAATCGACCTCATCCTCGTCAAATCGGTCTCCCGGTTTGCACGAAATATCCACGACTGCCTCGCCGCTGTCCGGGAACTGAAAGCCCTCGGCATTGAGGTGGAATTTGAGGAAGATGGCCTGAAAACCGCCGATATGCACGATGAGATGATCATCGGCGCATTCAGCGCCATCGCACAGGAGGAATCCACCTCAATCTCCAACAATATGCGCTGGAGCTACGCCCGGAGAATGCAAAACGGCAGCTTCACCTGTTGCTGCGCCCCTTACGGCTACGACCTTATCGATGGCATCCTGATCCCCAACCCCAAGGAAGCCCCTGTGGTGCGCCGGATTTTCGCAGGCTATCTCTCCGGCAAAAGCATGGAGCAGATTGCAGATCAGCTAAATGCCGATGGCATCCCCTGCAAAAACGGAGAAGTAAAATGGCTCTACACCGCCATCAGCTATATTCTTAAAAGTGAGCGCTACATCGGCGATGCCCTGCTGCAAAAATCCTACACCACCGACACGATGCCCTTCAGGACGGTACGCAACAAGGGTGAGAAAGACCGCTATTACATTACCGGCTCCCATGAAGCAATGATCAGCCGCACTGTGTTTGAGCAGGCGCAGCAGCTCATGAAAGCCCGAAACGCCCTCTGTCCCCACAAAGGATACGGCAGGCAGTATGTGTTTTCTCAGAAAATCCGCTGCGGCAAATGCGGTACGAACTTCTCCCGCAGGGTGACCAATGGCAAGGTCTACTGGATGTGCCGCAGACATTTCCGCAGCAAGGAGCTGTGCGAAGTCAGGCAAATCCGTGAAGATGCCATCATACAGGCATTTAACCGGATGTATAACAAGCTAAAACAGAACAGCGGCTACATTCTTACCCCGGCGCTTAGTCAGCTGACTGACCTCAAATCCAAAATCACCATGAGCGATGGCAAGATCGGCTCCATCAACAAAGAAATAGCGGAACTCACCAAGCAGAGTCTGGTACTCAATCGTCTTCGGACGAAAGGTTACATGGACTCTGTTATTTTTATGCAGAAAACCAATGAGATCAACCAACAGCTCGACTTGCTCAAGCGCAACCGCCGCAGGCTGATGGAAAGCGATGCGGATGACCAGATAATCTGCGACTGCCGCTTGTTGATCGGCATCATGGAACAGGGTGCGCCTTTCCTCGCTGACTTTGACGAAATGCTGTTTTACAGCATGGTGCATCACATCGTGGTCACCGAGCAGGACAAGCTGCGGTTCCATTTGCTTGGCGGTTTTACATTAACCGAACCGCTTCCGGGGGAGGTGTTCGGACGATGAAAAAGAACCGCTATCTCCCCTTTGGCTACCACATCCAAAACGGTGTGCTGTGCATCCATAATGCCGAGGCCGCTGTGGTGCGCCAGACCTTTTTGGATTATCAAAGCGGACAGTCCTACCGGTTGATTGCTGAAAAATTGACTGCCAAGAAAAACCCTTATTTAGAGAACCGTACCGACTGGAACAAACACATGGTCAAGCGGATGCTGGAAAACCCCCGATACTGCGGCGGCGATCATTTTCCAACGATTATCCCCTCCGACACGTTCGGGGCTGTAGCCGCCCTCATCGGGCAGAAAGGCCAAGGGGAACGTATCCCCGATGAACTGGATATCATCCGCAGAAAAGCGATTTGTGCGGCTTGTGGAGGCAAATACAAAAGGGATGGCAGAAGCAAGAAGTATGAAGCGTGGTGCTGCTCCGCCGAGGGGCGCATAACACCAAAGCGCATCTCCGACCAAATCCTGCTGGACAGCGTAACGGCGGCTTTGAATATCATCATCGCCGATCCGAGTCTGCTGGAGCCTTCCCCAACGCCACAGCATCCCCATTCTCTGGATGCCACCCGGACAGAGAATCAGATCAACCGGGAATTGGAAAAAAGCGAGGTGGACAGCGACTACATCAAGCTGCTGATTTTCAGCTGCGCCGCCGCAAAATACGATACTTGCCCTGACCGGGAGCCGGAATACTTAACCCGCCATTTGAGGTCGGTATTTGAGCAGGAACAGCCGCTGGAGGCTTTTTCTCCCCGGCTTTTTGAGGCCACCATCAAACAGGTTCTCATCGAACCCGATGGCGGCCTAACCCTTCGCATGAACAATCAAATACTCGTCCACTACGGGGCAGGAAAGGAGTAACCGATATGCAGACACAAACCATCGCCCCTATGCAGAAGCGGGTGGATCTGATTCCTGCCAATGTGCTGGTGGGCAAAGCCAGCACCAGAAAGAAAAAGCTGCGTGTGGCGGCCTACTGCCGGGTCAGCACCGAGCAGGAAGAACAACAGTCCAGCTACGCTGCGCAGATTGCTTATTACACCGACAAAATATCCCAAAACAAGGATTGGGAGCTGGCCGGGATATTTGCTGACGAGGGCATCACCGGCACCAGCACCAAAAAGCGTGACGAGTTTCTCAAGCTCATGGCGCTCTGTGAAAAGGGCAAGATTGACATGGTGCTGACCAAATCGGTCTCCCGATTTTCGAGGAACACGCTGGATGCCATCACCTACATCCGCAAGCTCAAAGCCAAGGGCATCCCGATCATCTTTGAAAAAGAGGGCATCAACACCATGCAGATGGCCAGCGAAATGGCGCTGTGCTTTCTCAGCGGCTTTGCACAGGCCGAGAGCGAGTCCATCAGCCGCAATGTGACATGGGGCAAGCGCCAGAGCTTCAAGAACGGCAATGTGCCGTTTCAGTATAAACGCCTGCTGGGTTACGAAAAAGGTGAGGATGGCCAGCCCAAGGTTGTGCCGGAGGAAGCGGAAATGGTCAAGCGAATATTTCGCAGCTATTATGCCGGAGCCAGCATCAGCAAAATCAAAAAGTCGCTGGAAGCGGACGGTATCCCATCTCCCACCGGCAAAGAGAAGTGGTCGCCGGGTGTTCTCCAGTATATGCTCCGAAATGAGCGCTACATCGGCGATGCCCTGCTGCAGAAAACCTATGTGGTGGATTGCATTACCAAGGAAACCCGAAAAAACAACGGTGAAATCCCGCAGTATTATGTAACTGGAAACCATGAGCCGATTATTTCAAGGGATTTATTCAATCTGGTGCAGGAAGAAATCGCCCGGAGAGCCGGAAAACGCAAGGTAGCGCAAAAGGCTGTGAAAACAGAGAGAGGAAAATACAGCAGCAAGTATGCGCTGACCGAGCTTCTCAGCTGCGGTGACTGCGGAACTCAGTACCGCAGGGTCACGTGGGCGAGGGGCGGCAAGAAAAAGGTGGTCTGGCGGTGCATCAACCGCTTGGAATACGGCACGAAATACTGCAAGGAGTCCCCCACCCTTGAGGAAAGCAGACTTCACACTGCCATCGTGGCCGCCCTGAATTGTTTGGATAATGATAAACTGGATGTCATGGAAACCCTCCGAGCCGGTCTGCAGCTTGCCTTGGGTACGCAGGAGGGTGACAGCTTCAATGAGGGTGCCATCCAAAACCGCATTGCGGAACTGCAGAGCGTGATGATGGATTTGGTGGAACTCAGCTCCAAGTCCAGTGCCAGTGCAGATTATTTCGATGCCAAGTTTGAAGAAATCTCCACCGAGATCAAGTCGCTGCAGGAGCAGCTGGGCAAACACAAGCAGCAAACACTGATCACGCAAAATACCAAGGCCAGAATAGGCGAACTGCTGGCCATCATGGAGCAGCTCGACCTGAGCGTTAAAGAGTATCGTGACGATGTGGTCAGGGCGATCATCGCCAAGGTGGTGGTTTTATCCGCCGACCGCATCCGGGTCACCTTTGATGGCGGTGTAGAAATGGAGATGGAACTGCCGGGTGAATGAAAATGGCATTAGAAGCCGCCACAAAGCTGGCGGTTTTTCTACTTTGGTCGGAACTTTCGCTGTTTTTCAATTGGTTTCACCATAATACTGTGAATATTTCCATATTTTACACTAAACAGATTGCTTTATTCGCTACTGCGATATATAATATATACAATCTTTATTTTGAAAAGGATAGTTTTAATGGACTATATCACAGTGAAAGATGCCGTTGAAAAATGGGGAATCACACCACGCCGGATACAGGTGCTTTGTGCGCAGGGCAAAATACCGGGCGCTGTTCGGTTTGGGGTTGCTTGGGCGATACCTAAGGATGCAGTGAAGCCTAAGGACGGTCGATGTAATAAAAAAAAGCCAGAGTAGATTAATGTTATATAAAATTAATCATGTATAATATTTTTGTGGAGGGAGTGACATCATGACTAGCCATCAAGCATCAGAACAAATGATAGGTTATCTTTATCAAGCTAGGTATGCATTGTACCTTTTATTAAATAATGATGATGAGCAATCAGAAATTAGTATTGAAAAATTTGATGATGTAAGCTTTGGAAACGGTGATACTCCTGAAATCATGATTCAACTCAAGCATCATGTAAAGGCTTATGGCGATTTAAATAACGCAAGTACAGATATATGGAGAACATTAAAAGTTTGGATAGATGCTATTAGTAAGCATCCAGATTTATTGTCAAAAACAAAATTTATGATAATAACTACTGCTTCGGCGCCAGAGGGCACAGCAGCATATTATTTGAAAACTGAATCACAAAAAAGGGATTCTCTTTTGGCTTACAGCATATTAAAAAAAGTTGCGGAAGAATCTCAGAACAAAGGTCACCAAAGTTATTATAAAGCATTTACCAGTATGCCAGAATCGCAAATTCAGCAATTGTTAGATTGTATTTATGTAATTGACAAGAGCAGCAATATTGTCGATGTTGAATCTGATATAAAAAAAGCCATTAGATATAGTAGCCTTCCTCAATATATTGATAAAATATGTGAACGTTTGGAAGGTTGGTGGTACAAAAAAGCAATAGAAGCTTTATGCTCAGAAACACCAATATTCATATCTCAGAGTCAAGTGCGTTCACACATAGTTTCTATAGGATTGGAATATGCACCCGACAATTTGCCTATTGATGTGGACGAATCCGAAAACTTCGAATTAGATGAGTTGTCTCCAAATGATCAAATATTTTATGAACAATTAAAGCTGATTTGCTTAGGAAGCAATAGACTGAGAATGGCAATTAGAGATTATTATCGTGCCTTCAAACAGCGAGCAAACTGGGTCAGGGAAGAATTGTTATATACAAATGAGCTGGACAAATATGAAAAAAAACTTATTGATGAATGGGAACATTCATTTTATGCAATGCAAGACGACTTGTCAGATTATGGAGATCAAATTACAGAAAATACTAAAGTATTAAATGCAAAAAAACTCTATAAGGAAATTGAAGAAAAGGATATACGTATTAGAGATCGCTGCAGTGATGCATTTGTAATGAGAGGCAGTTATCATATCTTAGCGAATCAGCTTAGAGTAGGATGGCATATTGATTTTTATGAGCGTTTGGCGCAATTATTAAAGAACTGAGGTGATTTATTTGAGGAATTGGGGGCTTAGGGCAAAGGAAGTCGCTTATTTACTTAATCCGGCGTTTTGTGGTAGGTTATTATACAGTTGCATTAAAACATATAATGAGATAACAAAAAGAGCTTTTCCATTTCCTCTTATTTATCTGATTCTTCCATTGATACTTCATAAAAAAACTAGAGAGTGCATATCAAGTCGTACACAATTGATCATATGGCAACAACGATATCCTGAATTATTGATAGGTTTTGCAGAGAGAACAAAAGATATGGTTCAAATAACCAATGAGGCTATGGAGTTTTTGCTCCAAAGTGGTGTCGTACTGTTAACGAACGCTGCAGAGCTTGAAATATCTCAAACGAGCCGACCACTCAGTAAGACAAAATATGTTAATGACGAAATCAGAGATTGCCTTAATAAAAGCGAACACGTTGCAAAATGGTTTGCTGCAGCAGGAAAAGTTGAAACAGTATATGTTGGTTTGGGGGTAAGACCATGATGCAGATACGAGAATTAGTCATATACGGATTAAATGGACAAGTAAGGCATTTGCCATTTCAATTAGGAAAAGTGAACATAATATCCGGAAAATCGAAATCCGGAAAATCGGCTGTAGGCGACATAATTGACTATTGCCTAGGCGGGAGTTCTTGTGATATTGCAGATGGCGTAATTAGAGAAAATGTGTCGTGGTATGGATTGCTATTGCAGTTTGATAGCGAAAGAGTGTTTGTAGCTCGCCAAAATCCGCCTCCTGGTCAACAGTCGACGGGATTTTGTTATATTGAGGTCGGAGAAAAGATTGAAGTTCCTGAAAAATGTGATTTTGTTTCCAATACTAATGTTGCTGGATTGGAGGAGGCCTTAACTAAGAGATTAGGCATTTCTGAAAATCTAAATATACCGCCGGACGGACAAAGCCGTGATCCTTTAGCAGCTAATATTCGACATGCATTATACTACTGCTTTCAAAATCAAGATGAGGTAGCAGCAAAAACTTTTTTATTTCATAAGCAGTCAGAGGATTTTATTACGCAAGCCATAAAAGACACTTTGCCATATTTTTTAGGTATAGTGAATGAGGAAGCGTTAGCCTTAGAAAATGAAAGAAGTATTCTAAAAAGAAGATTAGCAATTGAAAGACGTAGGCTAGAAGAAAATAGAATGCTTCAAGGAGGAGGCTTGCAAAGAGCCATTTCGTTAATATCTGAAGCAAAGTATGTAGGTCTCGTATACGATAATATTGAAGTGGATTATGATAGTTACGATTCTGTCTATAAAGTTTTAAAAAACGTGAATGAATGGACTCCTGTAAATGCTGAAACGGTTGGTATGGATCGTTTAAGCTTTTTACAGTCAGAACTAAAAAAAGCCGAGGATGAATTAGAACAACTGAATCAGGATATTAGTAATGCAAAAACATTTGCGGGAGAAACAAGCGGCTATGCAAATGAAGTCGAGCATCAAAAAATTAGGCTAAGCTCAATTGGTTTATTCGAGCAACTTGATTTTAGACCGGATCATTGCCCCTTATGTGCCAATGAACTAGAAACACCTTTACCAAATATCGACATGATAAGAACCGCTATAAAAAACCTAGATGACAATATACAAAATGTTACCCGGGAAAAACCGAAATTACGAAAATATATTGACTCCCTTGAATCAGAGAGGGAAAAAACACGGCAAGACATTATCCAAGTAAAGTCTGAAATTGATGGCATTTATACTCAGAATCAGGATGCCATTGCATTAAAAGATTTAAATTCTAGGCGTGCAAAAGTAGTTGGTAGAATTAGTCTATGGCTGGAAAGCGTAGAGCAACATGATGACTCTACAGGTAAAGAAAAAGTCATAAAAAAGATTGAGGATAGAATATGTGAAATTAATGAAACGTTAGATAAAGACTCACTAGAAGATCGTAAGCAATCTGTATTATCACGAATATCTGTAGATATGACTGAATGGGCTAAGGAGCTGAACTTAGAACATTCGGATAACCCATATCGTCTAGATATGAACAAAGTTACAGTTATTGTCGATAAAGCTGATCGCCCTGTTCCTTTAAAACAGCTCGGCAGTGGATCAAATTGGGTTGGGATACATCTAATAACTTACTTTGCGTTACATAAATATTTTATTACGCTTAAAAGGCCAGTGCCTAATTTTATATTTTTGGATCAACCTTCACAAGTATATTTTCCATCTGAGTTAGATGAAAAAAATACAGATTGGAATATGGTTGGCACCTTATATAACTTTATATCCGATAGGGTATCGGAACTAAAACAAAAGCTTCAAGTCATAATAGTAGATCATGCTAACCTCAAAAATGAAAGTTTCCGTAACTCTGTTATTGAAGATTGGTGGAATGAAAATAACTTGATACCGGAAGATTGGTACAAAAAATAGATTATTAACAATGCTTTTGGCCTGCATCTATTTTGTACTAACGACACATGAAGCTTCGCATTTTCCCAAACGGAATGCGAAGCTTTTTTATATGCGCAGGGGAGCGAGAGAAAATTATGCTGCTGACGCAGCATCGCTCCCCGCGCACGGGCAGGAGACGAAAAGCCTTCTCCTACTCGATTAACAGGAAAGTGCGGCCTGTTATATAAAAAAAGCTCTGCTTATAATCGTACTCCGGCGGCACCCGGCTGCATTTCAAAATATACTGTTTTGTGGTAAACTTACATCAGTTTACTTTACTGCTGGAGGTGTATTCGATTGAATATCAGAGAAGAGCTTGAAAACCGGGAAGAGCTTTTTCTGTCGCCATATGCTTCTCTCAGCAAAAATTCTCTCGGCAGAGACCGCTATGAACCTCCCTGTGATCTGCGCCCAGTCTATCAGCGGGACAGAGACCGCATTATCCACTGCAAATCCTTTCGCAGGCTGAAGCATAAGACGCAGGTATTTCTCGCGCCGGAAGGCGATCATTACAGGACGCGGCTGACGCATACGCTTGAAGTCTCCCAGATCGCAAGGACGATTTCCAAGTCATTGCGGTTAAACGAAGATCTCACCGAAGCAATCGCTTTGGGGCATGACCTGGGGCATACGCCTTTCGGGCACTCCGGTGAGGAAGTCCTGAATGAAGTCTGTCCCGGCGGATTCAGACATAATATTCAGAGCGTGCGGATTGTTGAATTTCTGGAAAAGAACGGCGTCGGACTGAACCTGACGAAGGAAGTGCGCGACGGGATTCTGAATCACTGCACAAGCGGGAATCCTTCCACACTGGAAGGAAAGATCGTCAGAATTGCCGATAAGATAGCCTATATCAACCACGATATCGATGACTCGATCAGAGCCGGCATTTTTACGGAGAAGGACATTCCGACCGAATATACGGACGTCCTCGGCGTAAGCGTGAGGGACCGGCTGAACACTCTGATTCATGACGTCATAAAGAACAGTCTGAATACGGCAGACATCAGAATGTCGGAAGGCATGTTCGAAGCAATGATGGGTTTAAGAGCATGGCTCTTCCGAAATGTCTACAAGAACAGCATCCCCAAGGCCGAAGAGGGAAAGGCCATGGAAATGGTCCGCCAGCTTTACGGGTATTTTTACGAACACGCGGAATATATGCCGGATGAATATCTTCTGTTCATCAGAAAATACGGACAGAGCAGGGAACGGGTGGTCTGCGATTACATTGCCGGCATGAGTGATCAGTACGCGATCGAAACCTTTGAGGAGCGATTTATACCGAAGGCATGGACGGTGCGATAACCGGATATACGGAGGAAAAATTTGTACTATTCTGATGAAATCATAGAGGAAGTCAGGGAACGGAATGATATTGTCGATGTTGTTTCGTCCTATGTAAAGCTTCAGAAAATCGGATCGAACTATTTCGGCCTGTGTCCCTTTCATAATGAGAAAACGCCTTCTTTTTCCGTCTCTCCGTCCAAGCAGATCTATTACTGCTTCGGCTGCGGCGCAGGCGGAAATGTGATTTCCTTTGTCATGCAGTACGAAAATATAACCTTCCCGGAGGCTGTGCGGGTTCTTGCAGGCCGCGCTGGGATTACGCTTCCCGTTCAGGAGTATTCCCGGGAGGAAAAGGAAAAGCATGAACTGAAGGAAACGCTGCTGGAAATAAACAAGCTTGCCGCGAATCATTTTTATCATGCGCTTTATGAAAAGCAGGGTGAGCATGCGCATGAATATCTTACTGGAAGAAAGCTTTCCGAGGAAACCATCCGGCATTTCGGCCTCGGTTATTCAAGCAAGGTTCCGGGAGAACTTTACCGTTTCTTAAAAAGCAGAGGCTATACGGATCAGGTCTTAAAGGAAACGGGACTTGTCACCATCGAGGAAAAGGGAGCCAGGGATAAGTTCTGGAACCGTGTCATGTTTCCCATACTGGATGCGAACAACCGCGTGATCGCTTTCGGCGGAAGGGTCATGGGAGACGGAGAACCGAAATATCTGAATTCTCCGGAAACGAAACTTTTTGACAAAAGCAACAATCTTTACGGTCTCAATTACGCACGTCTTTCAAGAAAAGATTATTTTCTGCTCTGCGAAGGGTACATGGATGTGATCGCCCTTCACCAGGCCGGCTTTACGAATGCGGTTGCTTCCCTCGGAACCTCTCTGACGGGAAGGCACTGTCTGATCCTGAAACGGTATGTCAAAAAAGTAATTCTGACATATGATTCGGACGGCGCGGGAATCAAGGCGGCAGAACGTGCCATTCCTCTGCTTAACGATGTGGGTATTTCCGCGCAGGTTCTTTCCATGAATCCGTATAAGGATCCGGATGAATTCATCAAGGCACTCGGAGCAGACGAGTACAGGAAGAGAATAGAAGGCGCAAGGAATTCCTTCCTCTGGCAGATCGATGTCATCAAAAAGAAATATGATCTGACCGATCCGGCGCAGAAAACTTTCTTTTACAGGGAAACCGCAGAAAGACTCTGCGAGTTTACGGAGCCACTGGAACGTGAGAATTATCTTCAGGCAGTCGCCGGGGAACAGATGATTCCCGCTGACAGTTTAAGAAAACTGGTGAATGCGACGGGAGGAAGGATTACCTACAGAAAACCAGCGGAGACGGACAGCAGTGTAAGCCTTCCTGTGAAAAAACAGAAGGAAGAGGGAACGGCCAAAAACCAGGGTTTTCTTCTCGGCTGTCTCTGCAGCTTTCCGGAGCTTTTTCAGGCAACGGGAGAATATCTCGGACCGGATGATTTCACGGATCCGCTGTATCATGAGATGGCCGTCAAAATCTTTGCGGATCATGAAAAAAGCTGCCTGAATCCGGCTTCCGTGCTGAATATGTTCATGGACAGCGAGGAGGAACAGAAAAAAGCTGCTGCCGTTTTCAATTCCGATGCCATCCTGAAAATAGGAGAAGAGGAACGGAAAAAAGCAATTGAGGACAGCATCAAAAAGCTGAGAATGGAAAGACTGAACCGAGAAGGAATGGAAGCGCAGGATATCGATACGCTCCAGAAGATCATGAAGGAAAAGGCCGATATCAGAAACTTCAGGCTTAATCGGTAGTTACCCGGGAGGAAAAATGGAACAGAACAGGGACAACCTGAACGATTTTCAGGAAAAGCTGAAAAAGATCGTTTTGGATGCAAAGAAGAAAAACAACGTTCTCAGCAATGACGAACTGATGGCATATTTCAAGGGAGAGAACCTGACATCCGAACAGCTGGATACGCTTTATGATTTTCTGGAAAGCAAGAAGATCGATATCCTGAATATCGGAGATGACGAGGAAGAGGAACTGGCGCCGGAGCTTTTCGAATCCGAAGAGGAAATCGTGGAAGAACCGGAAATCGAAACGGGAGATATTTCCGTTCCGGAAGGAATCGGCACCGATGATCCCGTACGGATGTACTTAAAGGAGATCGGGAAAATACCGCTTCTTTCGGGAGATGAGGAACTTGAACTTGCCAGGAAGATCATTGAAGGAACCGAAGCGGAAAAAACGGAAGCAAAGAAAAAACTGGCCGAGGCAAATCTCAGGCTTGTCGTAAGCATAGCCAAGCGCTATGTGGGACGGGGAATGCAGTTTCTGGACCTGATCCAGGAGGGAAATCTGGGACTCCTGAAGGCAGTCGATAAATTCGACTATACCAAGGGCTTTAAATTTTCCACCTATGCGACATGGTGGATCAGACAGGCGATCACGAGATCAATTGCCGATCAGGCCAGAACCATCCGCATTCCGGTCCATATGGTTGAAACGATCAACAGACTGGTAAGAACGCAGAGACAGCTTCTGCAGGAACTCGGGCGTGAACCGACTGCCGAAGAAATAGCCGGCAGAATGGACACACCGGTATCCAGAGTCCGGGACATCATGAAAATTTCCCAGGAACCGGTTTCGTTCGAAACACCGATCGGCGAGGAAGAGGACTCTCATCTCGGAGATTTCATACAGGACGACAACAGCCAGATACCGGTAGATGCAGCTGCCGAAGTGCTGCTTCACGAGCAGCTGATGAACGTAATCAATCAGCTGACGGAACGGGAACAGAAGGTACTGAAACTGAGATTCGGTCTGGAAGACGGAAAGCCGAGAACGCTGGAAGAGGTCGGGCAGGAATTCAATGTCACGCGGGAAAGAATCAGACAGATCGAGGCAAAGGCACTGCGTAAATTAAGGCATCCCAGCAGATCCAAACAGCTGAAGGATTATCTGGACGAGTAGAATATGAAAATCAGATTGTCGAAGCGGCTGGAAATGATTGCCTCTTTTGTTCCGGCCGGATGTGTTCTTGCGGATATCGGGACAGATCATGCGTGGATACCGGTCAGACTGGTTCTTGACGGTACCGTTGAGAAAGCAATTGCGGCAGATATCCGCAGGGGCCCCATTCTGATTGCCGAAAAGCATATCCGGGAAGCGGGACTTGCGGACAGAATAGAAGCCCGGATATCTGACGGCTTTCAGAAGCTTCTGCCCGGGGAGGCGGACTGTGTTCTGATCGCAGGCATGGGAGGAGAAACGATAACCGCAATCTTAAAGGGAGGAGAACAGCCCCGGAAGGACGGGGCTGTTCTTAACAGTACCGTTTCCCTGTTTGTGCTTTCTCCGAACACGGAGTGGCATCTGGTCCGCAGATATTTAAGAGAAAACCGCTATCGGATCCTGGATGAAAAAATGACGGCAGAAGACGGAAAGTTTTATCTTGTACTGAAGGCGGTTCCGCCTGATACATTAAAAGACAAGGCAGCCGCGGATCCGTATGAAAAAGCGCTCCGCTCCGGTTTCTCTCTCGAGACAAGCGATCTGTTCGGACCGTGTCTTCTTCTTTCCGCCGATCCTGTCCTGGCCGGATATCTGCGGAAAGAGAAAAAACAGTACGAACAGATTCTGGATGTTCTGGAAAACGAAAACCGTGCAAATAAAAATGCTGCATTGAAATCCATTGAAAGAGAACAGGAGATCAGATCATATCTATCTAAAATTTCGGAGGCTATGGCATGAAATGTTCGGAAATTTTCAGCGCGCTGGAAAGGGAAATGCCGCTGAGTCTGGCAATGGAATGGGATAATCCGGGCCTTCTTCTCGGTGATCCGGGAAAGAAAATATCGAAGGTACTGGTTGCACTGGATGCAACGGATGACGTGATCGATTATGCGGCCGAGTCCGGCATTGATCTGCTTGTTACGCATCATCCGCTGATCTTCAGTCCGGTAAAGAAAATCACATCCGACGATCCGGTCGGGAAACGAATTCTCCGGATGGCGGAGAACGGAATGGCGTATATTGCCATGCACACAAATTATGATGTGGCGCCCGGGTGCATGGCCGATCTCGCGGCAGCAAGAATAGGGATCACCGGGATTCCCCTGGAAAAAACCGCGCTTGTCAGGAATAAGACGCTCGGGATCGGAAAAACAGGCAATCTGAAGCGGGCGATGACATTAACCGCTCTTTCGGAACTGGTGAAGCGGAAATTTGATCTTCCTTTCGTGACGGTTTTCGGAAGAGAAGTTTGCGGAGATAAAGTGAAGAGAATTTCCATATGTCCCGGAAGCGGAAAGGGCATGTACCGGTTTGCCAGGGAAGAAAATTCCGCAGTGCTCATAACCGGCGATGTGTCGCATCATGACGGGCTGGATGCCGCGGAGGCAGGAATAGCGGTCATCAATGCGGGGCATTACGGACTGGAGCATATTTTTATTGACGATATGGCCGGAAGAATTGAAAAAATTACCGGGAAGGGAATCCGGGTTTTCCGGTATCCGCTTAAATTCCCGGAAGAGGTGATGTGATCATGGCTGAAACAGACAATATGCTGAAAGTAACCATAAAGGGAAAAACGTATCTTTACCAGGCAGGTACGCCCTACTCGGAGATTGCTTCCGATATGCAGAAGGATTATCCAAATGACATTCTTCTTGTGAACAGGAGTGGAAAGCTGAGAGAACTTCACAAGAAGCTGAATATGGACTGCACCCTTGATATGATTACCGCAAAGGACAGACCGGGCATTCAGACCTACGAACGAAGCGCAGTCCTTCTGTTTCTGAAATCCTTTTACGATACGGTGGGCGTCTCGAACATCGACCGGGTGAATGTGGACTTTTCCACCTGCCACGGACTGTTCATCAGGGCCTTCGGTAATTTCACGCTGAACCAGGAGCTCCTTGACAAGGTGGAACAGAACATGCATTCCCTCGCGGATCTGAAACTGCCCATTCTGAAAAGGAGTGTGGCGACTGACGAGGCCATCGATATCTTTCACCGTCACAGGATGTTTGACAAGGAACGGCTTTTCCGGTTTCGCTTAAGTTCCCGCGTCAATATATATTCGCTGGGCGGATTTGAAGATTACTTTTACGGCTACATGGTCCAGAACACCGGATACATCCGCTGCTTTAAACTGCAGATCTACAAGGACGGCCTGGTGCTGCGCCTCCCGAGTCAGGAGAATCCGACCGTGCTTCCGGAATTTCTTCCTTCCGAGAAGGTATTCAATGAACTGCATCGTTCAACGGTCAATGCAGACAGGCTGAATCTGGGAAATGTCGGCTGCCTGAATGAGGCGATTTCCTCCGGCAATGCTTCCGACCTGATTCTGACGCAGGAAGCGCTGATGGAAAAGAAGATCGGCGATATCGCACAGGAGATCATCAGACGGAAGGGTATCCGTTTTATCATGATCGCCGGACCTTCGTCTTCCGGAAAGACGACCTTTTCCCACAGGCTTTCAACGCAGCTCTCCGCAAACGGTCTGAAGCCGCATGCGATCGAAGTGGACAATTATTTTAAGAACAGGGCAGACACGCCGAAGGATAAAAACGGACAGTATGATTTTGAATGTCTTGAGGCCATGGATGTCGAACTGTTCAACCATGACATGCAGAAACTGCTTGCCGGGGAACGGGTGGAAATCCCGCATTTCAATTTTAAAATGGGAGAGCGGGAATACAGGGGCGATTTCCTTTCGCTCGGAGAATCCGACATTCTGGTGATAGAAGGAATCCACTGTCTGAACGACAGGCTTTCATACTCGCTGCCGAAGGAATCCAAATACAGAATCTATATCAGCTGTCTGACGCAGCTGAATATCGATGAACACAACCGGATTTCAACGACCGATGCGAGACTCTTAAGAAGGATAGAACGGGATGCCAGGACCAGAGGGACCAGTGCACGGAACACGCTGAAAATGTGGCCTTCCGTCAGAAGAGGCGAAGAGCGGAATATTTTTCCCTTTCAGGAAAGTGCCGATGTCGTTTTCAATTCAGCCCTGATTTACGAAACTGCTCTTTTAAAGCCCTATATCGAGCCTCTTTTATTCGGAATTCCGAAGGACTGCGAGGAATATATCGAGGCCAAAAGACTTTTGAAATTTCTGGACTATTTTCTTACCATACCGTCGGATGATGTTCCGAAAACATCCATTTTAAGAGAATTCATCGGCGGCAGCTGCTATAACGTCTGATTGATTCCGGCCGGGATACCGGTTGCGAAATGTCCGGATTTATGTTAGATTATCTGCTTGGAGACGGACAGACGGTCGCGGCTGCAGAACCGAAAGGCTGCAGGTGAGGAAAGTCCGGGCTTCACAGGGCAGGATGCCGGATAACGTCCGGCGGGAGCAATCCCAGGGAAAGCGCAACAGAAAGAAAACCGCCTGAAAGACACACGTGTCTTCCGGGTAAGGGTGCAACGGCGGTGCAAGAGACCACCGGCCGTACGGTAACGTACGGCGCACGGCAAGCCCCATCCGAAGCAAGACCGAACAGGACAGAAAGCTGCCCGCTTATATCTGTCCGGGTAGGTTGCTTGAACCTGCCGGCAACGGCAGGTCTAGACAGATGACCGTTTGATACATAACCCGGCTTACAGTCCGTCTCCATATTTGAAAAATTACAGCCGAATGCTTTAGACACAGCAGAAGGCAACAACAAAAAGATATCCTTCCGGAACGCATTGGAGCAAGAAATATCCATCATCATGCCGGCAATGATTGAACAAAAAGATATCCTTCCGAAACGCATTGGAGCCGCAGGCTCCCTAAGTTTCGGAAGGATATCTTTTTGTTCTGTAAAATTCCGCCCTTAGGGTCTGGCATTTTGTTTTAATTCAGTTCCCCTCATATTTTTCATCACAGTACTGACAGCGGTATGTTTCATTTTTCTCATCGGTCAGATAGAAGATGTGCGGAAGCTCCTGCTCGATCGAGGTAATGCATCTCGGATTCTTGCAGCGAATGACATTCGTGATTTTTTTCGGGAGACTCAGCTTTCTTTTCTCGACGACGGTGTCATTTTTGATGATGTCCACGGTAATATTATGATCGATATAGCCGAGAACATCCAGATCGATTTTATCGAGGATATTTCCCTCGACCTTAATGATATCCTTCCTGCCCATCTTTTTGCTGCGGGCATTCTTGATGATGGCAATCTGACAGTCAAGCTTGTCAAGACCGAGATGATAGTAAATATCCAGACTTTTTCCCGCCTTGATGTGATCAAGAACAATTCCTTCGTTCAATCCGCTGATGTTCAGCATGGCTTTTTCACCTCCAGGAGCGTCATAATAAGGGCCATCCGTACAAACATTCCGTATTTGACCTGTTTGAAGTAGGCAGCACGGGGATCGGAATCGACTTCGACGGAAATTTCATTGACTCTGGGAAGCGGATGCAGAATCCACATGTCCTTTTTGGCGAGCTTCATTTTTTCATTGTTCAGAATGTAGCTGTCCTTCAGGCGGATATAGTCTTCTTCATTGAAGAACCTTTCCTTCTGTACTCTTGTCATATAGAGGATATCAAGGTCCGGGAGCGCAGCGTCGAGATCGCCGACTTCCCTGAATTCTATATTGTTTGCCCTGAGAACATCTTCCCGGACATATTCGGGAATTGAAAGCTCCGGCGGCGAGATCAGAACGAATTTGATGTTCGGATATCGTACCAGTGCATTGATCAGCGAGTGAACGGTCCGCCCGAACTTCAAATCTCCGCAGAGGCCGACGGTCATGTCCGAAAGACGGCCGGTGAGCGAGCGGATGGTCATCAGGTCCGTAAGCGTCTGTGTGGGATGCTGATGCCCGCCGTCGCCCGCATTGATGACCGGAATTTCGGAGAACTTGCTGGCGACTAACGGTGCGCCCTCCTTCGGATGACGGATGGCCGCGATATCCGCATAAGCAGAAATGACGCGGATGGTGTCTGCAACGCTTTCGCCCTTGGATGCGGAACTGCTGGCGGCAGACTGAAAGCCCAGAACGCTTCCTCCCAGATTCAGCATGGCGGATTCAAAAGAAAGTCTTGTGCGCGTACTGGGTTCGTAAAAAAGCGTGGCAAGTTTTTTACCGCTGCATACATGGGCGTATTTCGATGGATTTGCTTCGATGTCCCGTGCAAGAGCAAGCAGGTCGTCGATTTCCGCAGTCGAAAAATCGAGCGGATTCAGCATATGTCTCATGAAAACCCCTCCTTTTTATTTATCTGCATCATTATAAACGATATAAGTTCGAATATCCACCGAAATGTTTTGCATTAAAAGCCTGTAATTTGCAGTGCCATTTACATAATAATATGATAAACTGTCTCATAGAAATGCACACGGATCAGCGTGGCGGCATGAGAAAACGGGGAGGCTTTCCATGAAAAGACAATCTCTTTTTGATCTTCTGAAAAACAACAGATATCCCGGCAGGGGCATTGTGATCGGATGCGGCGGGGACGGAAAATCCGCCGTGATTGCATATTTCATCATGGGCAGAAGCGAAAATTCCAGAAACCGGATTTTTGCGGAAGACGGAGAGGGAATCCGCACCAGGGCTTTTGATGAGTCAAAGATGAAGGACCCGTCCCTGATTATTTATTCTCCGGTACGTGTGCTCGGCAACAAGACCATTGTTACGAACGGAGATCAGACGGACACAATCTATAATGGCATGGACAGTCAGCTGACGTTTGAACAGTCCTTAAGAAGCCGTACCTTCGAACCGGATGCCCCCAATTATACGCCGCGGATTTCCGGAATCGTGAGACGGGAGGACAGGTGCTTTCATTATGCGCTCAGCATTCTGAAAAGCGACAACGGGGATCCCACTGAATGCCTCCGTTTTAACTTTGCCTACAGTAAGCCGCTTCCGGGGGAAGGGCACTTTATTCATACCTATATGGGCGACGGGAACCCGCTGCCGAGTTTTGAAGGAGAACCGGAGTGTGTCGATATCGACGGCGGAATAGATGAATTCACGGCAAAGCTCTGGGAAAGTCTGAACGAAGACAATAAGGTTTCGCTGTTTGTACGGTTTATCGATATTGCCACCGGAAAATATACATCCAGAATCGTCAACAGGAACAAATAAACAGTCTTCAGGCTTGTTCATCACAAAGGAGGAAAGATGAAGGAAATTGAACTGAAATACGGATGCAATCCGAACCAGAAGCCTTCCAGAATATTTATGGAGAACGGACAGGAGCTGCCTGTGAAGGTTCTGAACGGAAGACCGGGCTATATTAATTTCATGGATGCCCTGAACGGCTGGCAGCTGGTAACGGAACTGAAAGAAGCCACCGGTCTGCCCTCTGCGGCATCGTTCAAACATGTTTCTCCGGCAGGCGCATCCGCCGGCAGACCGCTTACGGACATCCTGAGGAAAATATACTGGATCGATGAAAAGGAAGAATTAAGTCCTCTCGCCTGTGCCTATGCCCGGGCAAGGGGAGCGGACCGCATGTCCAGCTTCGGCGATTTTATTTCTCTTTCCGACGTGTGCGACGAAGCGACTGCAAAGCTGATCAAACGGGAAGTCTCCGACGGCGTCATTGCGCCGGGATATACACCGGAGGCCATGGAAATATTAAGGCAGAAAAAGAACGGCTATTATAATGTTCTGGAAATGGATCCAGCCTACCGGCCGGAGCATACGGAGCACAGGCAGATTTTCGGCGTTACCTTTGAGCAGGGCAGAAACGAACTGCCGATCAACAGGGATCTTCTTTCCAATATCGTTACGGAGAATAAAGATATTCCGGAAGATGCCGTCATGGATCTCCTGATTTCCCTCATCACGCTGAAATATACGCAGTCGAATTCCGTGTGCTATGTAAAAGACGGACAGGCAATCGGAATAGGCGCCGGACAGCAGTCCAGAATCCACTGCACCAGGCTTGCCGGAAGCAAAGCGGACAACTGGTACTTAAGACAGTCCCCGAAGGTTCTTTCCCTTCCGTTTATTGACGGGATCAGAAGGGCTGACCGCGACAATGCGATTGATGTCTATATCGGGCAGAATCCGGAAGATGTCCTGGACGACGGAAAATGGCAGAAGGTATTTCAGAGGAAGCCGGAGGAATTTACCGCTGCCGAGAAAAAAACATGGCTCGCGGGATTTACGGGCGTTTCGCTGGGAAGCGATGCGTTTTTCCCGTTCGGCGACAACATAGAACGCGCGCATAAAAGCGGTGTTCTCTATATTGCAGAACCCGGCGGATCGGTGCGTGACGATCAGGTAATCGAAACGTGCAATCAATATCATATGGCGATGGCATTTACGGGGATCAGACTGTTCCATCATTGATTCAATTTCGGAAAGAAGGGTGATAAAATGTCAATTCTGGTTACCGGCGGAGCCGGATTTATAGGAAGCCATACCTGCATTGAACTGCTGAATGCCGGGTATGAAGTCGTTGTGGTCGATAATCTGGTAAACTCAAGTAAGGAGTCGTTAAAAAGAGTCGCGGAGATCACCGGCAAGAACATCACATTCTACAAACTGAACATCATGAACGAGGCCGGACTGAATCAGGTTTTTGAACGTGAAAAGATTGAAGCGGTCATTCACTTTGCCGGCCTCAAAGCCGTGGGGGAGTCGATCTACAAGCCCCTGGAGTATTATCACAACAATCTGACCGGAACACTGGTACTCTGCAAATGCATGCGAGAACACAATGTGAAGAACATTGTGTTCTCCTCCAGCGCTACCGTTTACGGCGACCCTGCTTTTGTGCCGATCACCGAGGATTGTCCGATGGGCCACATAACGAACCCGTACGGACGGACAAAGGCAATGCTGGAACAGATTCTCACCGATCTTACGGTGCCGGATCCGGAATGGAAGGTCATTCTTCTCCGCTATTTCAATCCGATCGGCGCTCATGAATCCGGAAGAATCGGAGAAAATCCGAAGGGAATCCCGAATAATCTGCTTCCCTACATTACGCAGGTGGCAATCGGAAAGCTTCTCTGTCTCGGTGTGTTCGGCAAGGATTACAATACGCCGGACGGCACCTGTGTCCGCGATTACATTCATGTCATGGATCTTGCAAACGGACATGTGAAGGCTCTGAAGAAAATGATGAACAGCGGGGGCGGCGTCAGCATCTATAACCTGGGAACCGGCATCGGATATTCCGTTCTGGATGTGATCAATGCCTTTGAAAAGGCAAACAATCTGAAGATCAACTATGTCTTCAAGGACAGAAGACCCGGGGATGTGCCGCAGTGCTATGCGGATCCGTCCAAGGCAGAACGGGAACTCGGATGGAAAGCGGAACGGGACCTGTTAACCATGTGCCGTGATTCCTGGAGATGGCAGAAAAACAATCCGAACGGCTATGACGATGCGGAAACGGAACTCTCCGTTGTCAAAAAAGGAATCCTTAAGGAAAGATGATCCCAATAGAAGATTTTACCGGCATTCTGTCCGAAATGACAGACAGTCTGCCGGCCGAACTGAAAGAAGAACTTTACGGGGGAGTCCTGGTGGACTCCTCCTTAAAGCTCCATCCTTACAGCCGCAACAACGATCTTTATATCCTCGGCGAATACATCAGAGACAATGTAGGAGCGAGGATAGTTTTATATTACGGCTCTTTTGAAAAGTCTTACGGTGCCTGTCCGGAAAACGAACTGAAAAGGGAAATGAGAAGGGTGCTTCTTCATGAGTTCCGTCATCATCTGGAAGCAAGAGCCGGATGGAAAGATCTGGAAGTGGAAGATGAGAAGGCACTGGGAAAATATCTTCTCCGTTTCCGGAAAAACAAAGATCAGTAAACTGCCGCATAATAATTTCCGGAAGTCTGCACGACAAATCCGTCAAGTTCCAGCTTCAGCAGAACACTCATGACTTTACCCGGCGGAAGCGAAGTCAGCCGGACAATATCATCCACAAAATGCGGCTCCTCGCCGAGAATCCCGTAAATCTTTTTTTCTTCCTCATTGAAATCAGCCGTTTTCTTTTCCGGAACGATCAGTTTCCTTTCTCTGATCATGCCGATGGCTTCGTAAATGTCGTCCGGCGTCGTAAGAACAGCGGCACCGTTTTTCAACAGGTCATTGCAACCTCTGCTCAAGGGATCCGTTATTCTGCCGGGAACTGCATAGATATCTTTTCCCTGTGAAAGCGCAAAGTTAATCGTTATCTGCGAGCCGGATTTGATCCCGCCGGCTTCCACGACAATCAGGATATCGGAGAGAGCCGCTATGATCCGGTTTCTTGCGGGAAAATGATACCGGAGCGGCGGAGTGCCTGGAGGAAATTCGCTGATAATGCCTCCTTTTTTCCCTTCGCTCATGATTCTGTAAATATCGTAATTCTCCTTCGGGTAGCAGATATTTACCCCGTTTCCGAGAACGGCAAAGCTTTTTCCGCCCGCCTTCAGCGCACCGCGCTGGGAAGAACCGTCTATTCCCACAGCCATTCCGCTTATGACGGAGATTCCCTTCCGGGCAAATTCCCCGGAAAAGAATTCGGACATTCTCGTTCCGTAATTGGTGGCGTTGCGGCTGCCGATCATCGATACGGAAGGTGTGTTGTCGTCCGGCACCATTCCGTATACGAAAATTCCGTTCGGCGGATCCGGTATCCGGCTGAGTCTTAAGGGCCATTCCTTGTCTTCCGGGATCAGAAAACGGATGCCAAGCTGTTCGAACTGCTTCATCTTTTCCGGAAGATCCTTTACTCTTTCCGAAGAATCGCGTATGGCACCGACCTGATTTTCATTCAGTCCGGCAGACACGAGCAGAAGATCATCCATGGAAAGAATATCCGCGAGATGTGCGACGGATTTCCTTAATCTGCGGACAGAAGAAGGTCCGAACGAACTGAGTTCCGAGAGAAACCACAGCATGACACGATCAGAATAATCTGGATTCGGCAATCATTTTTCCTCCTGCACAGTCAAAGATTTTACTGCCGCCTCCCCAGTACTTGTCCTCGAGAGAACGGTAACCGATCGCTTCGCAAAGATTTTCGTGCGAAATTTTTTCATTTCCGTCAAAATCCGCCGCCGTCCTGGCTGTTTTCAAAATCTTATGGAGAGCGCGTGCGGAAAGCGACCTGGATTCATAAATCCGTTTTAAGAATAGGTTATCCTCTTCACTGAGAACGCAGAACTGTTCTATGAGCTTTCCGTCCATTTCGCTGTTGAAGCGGATTCTGTAAGGCCTGAACCTGTTTTCCTGGACAGCCCGGACCCTTTCTACTTTTTCGCGGATGGCGGAACTTTTTTCGCCGCTGCCGCGTATATTCAGTTCATCATATCCGATCGGGGCTGTTTCCACGCAGATATCGATGCGGTCCAGAAGCGGTTTGCTGATCCGGCTGATATAGGAATGAACCTGTATTTCATTGCAGGTGCATTTTCTGCGATCCGGCCAGAATCCGCATTTGCACGGATTCATTGCACAGACAAGTTCAAAATTTGCAGGGAATTCAAGAGAACCGGATACACGCGAGATCAGAATCTTTTTGTCTTCCAGCGGCTGCCGCAGAATTTCCAGGGAGTCGCTTTTGAACTCCGGAAGTTCGTCCAGAAAGAGGACGCCGTTCGTGGAAAGGGAAATTTCACCTGGCTTCGGGTGCATGCCGCCGCCGGAAAGAGCCTGTGGGGAAATGGTATGGTGCGGACTCCGGAAGGGCCGCCTCCTGATCAGAGGTTCTTCCTCCGTGAGCATCCCGCAGACGCTGTAAAGCTTGGAAAGTTCCAGTCTTTCCTCCATGGTCATCCTCGGCATGATCGTGGGAATGCGGCTCGCAATCATGCTTTTTCCGGTCCCGGCCGGTCCGATGTAAAGGATATTGTGGCGGCCTCCGACGGCAAGACAGGTGGCTCTTTTCAGCATGTCCTGCCCGCAGATATCCGAGAAATCCGTATCGTAATCGAGGTCCTCCGGCTTCTCCTGATAGACTGCGGGTTCCGGCAGGGGAATTTCCCGGTTCAGGATTTTAATGAGGTCCGATAGCGTATCCGCACCGATGCAGTCGATCCCGCCGATCACACTTCCTTCCCGTACATTTTTGGAAGGCAGGAAGCAGTACTGTAATCCGGCCTCTTTAGCGGCACTTACCATGGAAATGACTCCGCGGACGGGAAGAATTTCACCGCTTAAGGACAGTTCCCCGGCAAAAAGCGAATTCTCCGTAAAAAAGCCGGAGATGATTCCGTAGGATTTGAGAAGAGAGACTGCGATCGGAAGGTCATATCCGCAGCCGTCCTTTCTGACGTCCGCAGGCGAAAGATTGATTGTGACGTGCTTCGGCTCCGGGATAAAACCGGAGTTCCGTATGGCGGTGTAGACGCGGTCCTCCGCTTCGCGGACGGCGGCGGAGAGATAACCGATAAAGGTAATCTGCGGAAAACCGTTTTCCACATCCGTTTCGCATCGGACCAGAAAGCCATCCGTTCCGTGTATTCCCGATCCGTAAATTTTTGAAAGCATAGAAGTTCCCTCCGGGTGTTTTATTCATTACCGAACACAGATTCCGAAAAAAGACGGAAAAACAGGCAGAAAAGTTTGAACCGGAACCGGAAACCATTGCCTGAAGGCTAAAATTTGACTTGCTTCCGGGTATGAATTATAATAATCAATATTATGCAATTCGGTATTATCAGCGGAATCGCAGACGGTTCCGGCATAAAACGGAGGCTTTTTGCATGTTAAGAAGCATGACGGGATTCGGGCGTTCGGAGATCGTTACGGAGAGCGGAAAACTGACTGTGGAAATCAAGTCGGTGAATCACAGATATTTTGATCTGAACATCAAAATGCCGAAAATTTTCAATCCGTTTGAGTCTGCGATCAGGGCGCTCCTGAAGGAATACATGCAGCGCGGGAAAACGGATCTGTATATCACCTACGAGAATTACAGCGAGGAAAATTCCGTTCTACGCTACAACCATCTGCTGGCAGGACAGTACCTGAAGTACTGCCGGGAAATCCGTGACGAATTCGGTCTGCCGGACGATATCCGTGTTTCCACGATTGCTTCGTTTCCGGAAGTCATCGAGGCGGAAAAGGCTGATGAGGACGACGAAAAAATGTGGTCGCTCCTTTCAGACGGAATCCGCAGGGCGTGCGAGCAGTTCGTTTCGGCCCGGGAAAAAGAAGGGGAAAATTTAAAGAATGATCTCCTGGAGAAGCTGGACAGGATGAGCGTGCTTGTTGCGGGAATTGAGGAAAGAGCGCCGGAAATCATAAAGGAATACAGAGCGAAGCTGGAAGCCAAGGTCCGGGAAATGCTGGCGGATTCCACCATTGATGAAGGCAGGATAGCGACCGAGGTCACGATCTATGCGGACCGCATCTGCGTGGACGAGGAGACGGTGAGGCTAAAAAGCCATATCGAGGCGGCCAGGCAGGAACTCTTAAAGGGCGATGCGGTCGGAAGAAAACTGGACTTTCTTGCCCAGGAAATGAACCGCGAGGTCAATACGACGCTGTCGAAATCACCGGATCTGAAAATTGCGGACGATGCGATCGAACTGAAGACGGAAGTCGAAAAAATCAGAGAACAGGTTCAGAACATAGAATAAGGTGCGATGGATATATGAAAAAAGGACTGCTTGTTGTAATTTCCGGATTTTCGGGTTCCGGGAAAGGGACCCTGATGAAGGAACTCCTGACGCGTTTCGATAATTACAGCCTTTCGATTTCTCTTACGACCAGAAAGCCGAGAGAAGGAGAAAGGGAAGGAAAAGATTATTTTTTTGTGACAAAAGAGGAATTTGAAAAGCGTATCCGTGACGACTCACTGATCGAATATGCGGCCTATGTCGGAAATTATTACGGCACGCCGAAGGATTATGTTCTTTCCCAGATGGAAAAAGGGAAGGATGTTATTCTGGAAATCGAGATTCAGGGAGCGCTGAAAATCAAGCAGAAGTTTCCCGAAACCATTCTGATCTTCGTCACGCCGCCGGATTCCGAAACGCTTAAAAAGAGACTTTTGAAGCGCGGAACGGAAGATGACGACCAGATCAGGAAAAGGCTTCACAGGGCTGCCGAAGAAAGCAGATGGATGGATGCATACGATTATCTCATTGTGAACGACGACCTGAACACGGCGGTCACCGAACTGCATTCCCTGATAGACAGTCAGCATCGTAAAACGATGATGAATATGGATTTTGTAAAGAAAATACAGGATGATCTGAACGAACATTACCTTAAGGAGGAATAAAAATGTTACATCCGAATTATACTGATCTGATCAATGCGGTGAATAAGGACGTTGAGCCCGGAGAGCAGCCGGTGGTGCAGAGCCGTTACTCCATCGTGATCGCGACGGCGAAGCGCGCAAGACAGCTGATTGCCGGCGAGGAGGCAACGGTTCCCTCGTTCGGCAAGAAACCGTTATCTGTGGCCATTGAAGAGCTTTACAGAGGAAAAGTGAAAATCGTAAGCGATGACGATGAAGACGGCGCGGATGATAAGGCTTCGCCGAAAGACTCCGAAAAAACCAATCCGGTGAAAAAATGAAGGTATGTCTGATTTCCCTCGGCTGTGACAAAAATCTGGTGGATTCCGAAATGATGCTCGGATTTTTGAACCGGGGGAATGTTTCGTTTACCGATCAGTATGATGAGGCCGATGCAGTCATTGTCAATACGTGCTGCTTTATTCTGGATGCCAAAAAGGAAAGCGTCAGTACCATTCTTGATATGGCGGAAAAGAAAAAAGCCGGAACCATAAAGGCACTGATCATCACCGGCTGCATGGCGGAACGCTACAGGGACGAAATCATGAAGGAAATTCCCGAAGTGGACGCGGTGGTCGGCACTTCCGGATATGACAGGATTGAGGAAGTCCTGAAAAAGGCCATGCACGGCAAAAAGGTCAGCGAATTCGAGGACCTGGACAGACTCCCTGCCGTGTCGGAAAAGCGGATGCTTTCGACGCTCGGATGGTACGCCTATCTGAAAATCGCGGAAGGATGCGACAAGCACTGCACGTACTGCATTATCCCGAGTCTCCGAGGCAACTACAGAAGCTATCCGGAAAAAGTCCTTCTGGACCAGGCGGAGCAGCTGTCAAAGGCTGGCGTAAAGGAACTGATCCTCGTGGCGCAGGAGACAACGGTATACGGAAAGGACTTCGACGGAAAAAAACATCTTCCGGAGCTTTTAAGAAAGCTCTGCCGGATAGACGGCATCGAGTGGATCCGGATCCTCTACTGTTACCCCGAGGAAATCACGGAGGAACTGATCGGGACCATTCGCGATGAAAAAAAGATCTGTCATTATCTGGATATTCCCATTCAGCATGCAAGCGATGATATCCTGAAAAGAATGGGACGCCGGACAAACTGCAGCGATCTGACGGAAATCATAACCGCAATCAGAAAAGAGATTCCGGATATTGCGCTGCGGACGACTTTGATCAGCGGTTTTCCGGGAGAGACGGATAAGGATCATAAGAAGTTACTTTCTTTTGTCCGCAAAATGAAATTTACGCGTCTCGGCGTGTTCCCGTATTCTGCGGAAGAAGGAACGCCGGCGGCGAAGTTCCCCGGTCAGATCCCGCAGAGAGTGAAAAAGGCTCGGATGAATGAAATCATGGCGCTGCAGAAGAAAATTTCCGCTTCGCGTATGCACGGAATGATCGGCAGGAAACTGGAAGTACTGGTTGAAGGCTATATGCCGGACGACGGTGTATATGCCGGCAGGACCTACATGGATGCTCCCGATGTAGACGGTTATATATTCTTTAAGGGCAGCCGGGAATATCATTCCGGCGAACTCGTAAATGTACTGGTGACGGACGCCTCGGAATATGATCTGAAAGGAGAAACCGTATGAAATGGAATTTGCCGAATAAGCTGACCGTGCTCAGGATATTCATGATTCCCTTTTTCGTTTTCTTTCTCATGACGAAGGACGGAACGGACATCGGAATGCGTTTTGTTTCCCTGCTGATTTTCATCGCGGCCGGCCTTACCGATATGCTGGACGGAAAGATCGCGAGAAAATACAACATGATCACGAACTTCGGAAAATTCATGGACCCGCTTGCCGATAAAATGCTGGTTTCGTCCGCATTGATCTGTTTTGTACAGCTTTTGATTCTTCCGGCCTGGGTTGTGATCCTGATCATTGCGCGGGAATTTATCATAAGCGGATTCCGGCTGGTGGCGTCGGATCAGGGAAAGGTGATTGCCGCAAGCATGTGGGGAAAATCGAAGACGGTTTCCCAGATGATCACGTGCGGACTTCTCATTTTAAATATAAAGGAACTTGGCACGGTCACAAACGTATGCGTAATCATCATGGCTGTTCTGACAATGGTTTCCCTGGTCGATTATCTTTATAAGAACCGGGGAGTCCTGAAGGAAGGGAATGCATGAAAAAAAGTGTAAAGGTACCTGCTGTCCGTGAGGATACTCCCGAAGAAAAGGCGGTCGGACTGCTGAAACAGAACGGTTTTACCGTGACAGCGGCGGAGTCGTGCACCGGAGGCCTTCTCTCCGGAAGACTGGTGGATGTTCCCGGTGTGTCTGAGGTGTTTAAGGCCGGTTTTGTCACTTATTCCGACAAGGCAAAAAGGAAATATCTGAAGGTAAAAAAGAAGACGCTGAAGAAATACGGAGCAGTGAGCCGGGAGACAGCAAGGGAAATGGCAAAGGGTGCTGCCGCAGAAGTCAAAGCCGATGCAGCGCTTTCCGTTACGGGAATTGCCGGGCCGGACGGCGGAACGGAAGAAAAGCCGGTGGGCCTGGTCTATATCGGATGTTATCTGAAGAAGAGAATCCTGGTTGAAGAGCATAAGTTCAGCGGGGACCGTGCGGAGGTCAGAAAGCAGTCCGTCGACCGTGCACTGAATATGCTGATTGAAATGATGTCCGATCTGGACAAAAACGTGGAAAAATGACTCAAGAGGTGATCGGATGAACTGGTGTGCGCATATTTATGCCGGGAAAAAAGCTGCACTGCACAGACATTCCATCATATCTGCCTTAAAAAAAGGAAAACCATGCCCGGGTGTATATGTCCTGACCAGAGCAGTCGACTCGGACGGCATTCTGGATATTTATCACAGTGCGGTCATTCTTTCCGGATTTTACAGAGATCGCGAAATAACCGTCATCGGAATTGCCATGGGACGCCGGGAAGCCATGGAAGTGGCCAGATTGATTGTAGATGATATGTACCGGAAGAACGGAGATTTTGATATCGATGCTTACTGCGGTATTGGGCATTCTTAAAATAATCGGTACGGTTTTGCTGGTGATCCTGCTGATCCTTCTCTGCCTTGTCCTGCTGATTCTTTTTGTTCCGGTAAGGTACAGGGGGAAAGGATCGTATGAAGGAAAACCGGCTGCCGATATAAGAGCCGGCTGGCTTTTCAACCTGATCCGTTTTCGCTTCTGCTATGACGGAGAGGCGGATGCCTGGGCAAAAATCCTTTTCTTCAGGGTGTGGTCGCTTCACCCGGAAAACAGAAAGCAGAAGGACAATCAGGAAAATATCTCCTCAGACAATCCGGAAGCAGAAGCGGACAGCACGGCTGAATATCAGGAAGGCCGGACGGACGAAGAGATCCCGGATGTAACGTATGAAAAGGAAACAGCAGAGGGAAAAACCTACAGCGGGAACGTGATCCAGGGACCCGTTGAAAAAGAAACAGCGCCTGAACCGGCTGCGGAAGAAAACGGTAAAAGAGAAGAGAATCCTGCAGAAGAAAACAGACCGAAGGAAGGGAACCCTGCAGGAAAGGCTGCGGACAGGCCGAAAAAAAAGAAGAGCCGGAAATCTCCCATACAGCGAATCAAAGATTTTCTGAGCGGATTTTCCGAAAAATGGAACCGGATTTCCGACAAATACGAAAAAGTCAGCCGCCTTATTTCGGATCCGCGCAACAAAAGGCTGTTCTCTTTTCTCGTAAAGAGACTGAAAAGAGTTCTCAGGTGTGTTCTGCCGAAGAAGATATCGGGAACCGTGAAATACGGGTTTGACGATCCTTATACGACCGGACAGATGCTTTCCTGTCTTGCGCTTCTGATGCCGGTTTACCGGGACAGACTGAAGGTTATACCGGTTTTTGAAAAGAAAGAGCTGGAGGCAGAGGGAGAGTTCAGGGGGAGCATTCATCTGTTCATCCTGGTATTTACAGGGCTTGAAGTCTGGTTCAACAGAGATTTCAAACGTTTTCTGAAATATAAAAGAAAATATTTTTCATAAATATGACGGAGGATAAGTATCATGGCTGATAATAATTTTGCAAATACGGCTGAAGCGATTTTCAAGGGAATGAATTCCTTCATATCAACAAAAACGGTAATCGGCGAGCCGGTTAAGGTCGATGACGCGATCATCCTGCCGTTAGTGGATGTTTCCTGCGGAATGGCAGCAGGTTCATTTGCCGCGAATGCGAAGGACAACGGAGGCGGCGGAATGAATACGAAAATCACGCCGGCTGCGGTTCTCATTATTCAGAACGGGGTGACCAAGCTGGTGAATGTAAAGAACCAGGATCCCGTGACCAAAGTTCTGGATCTGGTTCCCGACCTGATCAATAAGTTTACGGGAGACAGTAAAATTTCGCCGGAAGCAAAAAAGACAGCCGAAGAGCTTGCAGGAGAGAAAAAAGAATAAGGAAATAAAAAAAGTTCCCGGATATCCATCCGGGAACTTTGTCTTGCATCCGAAAAACCGATCAGGCTCTTTCAACCTTGCCCGAACGAAGACATGATGTACAAACATACATTTTATGTACGCCTGTTTCCGTCTTGATTCTGACGGACTTCACGTTTGATTTCCAAATGTGATTCGATCTTCTATGAGAATGGCTCACATTGTTGCCAAAGTGAACGGATTTTTCGCAGATTGCACATTTTGCCATGGCCTGACACCTCCCTCACGACTGAATGAATTTTTAACGTTTGATGAAGTTAAAAATCCGCAACAAAAGTATATTATCAGAAAGTATCCGCATTTGCAAGCATTAATTGAAAGAACTTCCAATTCACCGCAAAATAATGTATAATAACCTGGATTCGGAAGTCAGGTGGATTTACAGAAAAAAGAAAGGGCAAGGACCTATGATTAAGGGACGCTTGGACAGTGAACTTGGACAGATTGAAATAAATCCGGAAGTGATCGCCAGTTATGCCGGTTCTGTTGCAGTTGAGTGCTTCGGCATCGTAGGCATGGCAGCCGTCAGCATGAAGGACGGTCTTGTCAAGCTTCTGCGCAGGGAAAGCCTTACAAAGGGAATCGAAGTCTCGATCAACAACAACTGCATTACCATTGATTTTCACGTCATTGTCGCATACGGTGTAAGCATTCATGCCGTAGCGGACAATCTGATGGAAAATGTCAAGTACAAGGTTGAGGAATTCACAGGCATGCGTGTCGAGAAAATCAACATTCTGGTCGAAGGAGTCAGGGCAATTGACTGACTGTAAGATAATTTCACGGCGTTTTTACGCTGAAGGCTCGGGAGGTAAATCCTTTGGAACTGAAAGAAATTGATGTGGCTTTGCTTCGGAATGCTTTTTTAAGCGGGGCGAAAAGCCTTGATTCAAAAAAAGACTGGATCAACGAACTGAACGTGTTTCCCGTACCGGACGGCGATACCGGAACCAATATGACGCTTACCATCATGTCGGCGGCAAAGGAAGTTTCCGAGCTGCAGGAACCGGATATGGCCGGACTGTGCAAGGCGATTTCGTCCGGTTCGTTAAGAGGAGCCAGAGGCAATTCCGGCGTTATTCTGTCGCAGCTTCTGCGCGGCTTTGTGAAGGAGATCGGGAACAGTGAAAAGATCGACGCAGTGCTGCTCACTGCCGCACTGCAGAGAGCAACGGAAACCGCCTATAAGGCGGTCATGAAGCCGAAGGAGGGAACCATATTAACGGTTGCCAAGTCCATGAGCGAGAAGGCTTCCGGGTCGGTTACGGAGGCGGAAGAGCTGATTTCCTTTATGAATGAAATCATTACCTGCGGGGACGAAACGCTGAAAAAGACGCCGGACATGCTGCCGGTTCTGAAGCAGGCAGGCGTTGTCGATTCAGGCGGTCAGGGACTGATGGTTTTTGTCAAGGGCGCACTCCAGGGCCTTACGGGCGGGGAAGTCGAGTTCTCCTGTGAAGAGAGCGGGAGCAGCGTGAAACCTTCTTCCGGAACAGTGGATACTTCCGAACTGGAAACCGCTGATATCAAATTCGGCTACTGCACGGAATTTATTATTCAGCACGGGGGCAGTTTCACCGAAGAGGACGAACAGGAATTCAAGTCCTTCCTTGAGTCCATCGGCGATTCCATAGTCTGCGTTGCGGATGATGAAATCGTGAAGGTTCATGTCCATACGAACGATCCCGGTCTGGCCATACAGAAAGGTCTTCTGTACGGACAGCTGTCCAGAATGAAGATCGACAATATGCGGGAAGAACATCATGAACGTCTGATCAAGGACGCCTCCCAGATTGCCGCCAGGCAGAAAAAAGAAGAGGAAGAGAAAAAGAAGGCACAGCCCAGAAAGCCGTTCGGGTTTATTGCGGTTTCCTCGGGAAGCGGATTAAGCGAGATATTTAAGGGAATCGGCGTGGACCGTCTGATCGAGGGCGGACAGACGATGAATCCGAGTACGGATGATATTCTGAATGCCGTCAGAGAGGTAAATGCCGACACGGTATTTGTCCTTCCGAACAATAAGAATATCATACTGGCCGCACAGCAGGCCGCTGCCATGTCGGAAGACAGAAAAATCATCGTGGTTCCGTCCGCTAACATACCGCAGGGTATTTCCGCAATGATCAATTTCATGCCGGACAGCACAGCCGAAGAGAACCTTGACACCATGGTATCCGAAATGTCGCGCATTCATACCGGAGAAGTGACTTATGCCGTCAGGAATACGAACATAGACGGATTCGATATCCATGAGGGCGATATCATGGCAATCGGCGATCAGGGAATGATCACGGTCGGAAAGGCAATCGAAGGTACTGTGATCGATGCCCTGAAAAAACTGGTGGATGCGGATTCCGAACTGATCAGTCTTTATTTCGGAAATGAAGTGACTGAAACCGATGCCGATCATCTGAAGGAAGAAGCTTCCAGGGTCTTTCCGGATGCGGAAATCGAACTGCATAACGGTGGACAGCCGGTTTATTACTATCTGATTGCAGTGGAATAAATCATGTTTGAGATCTGAAATCATATGCTTCCGGTCCCGGATGCGGCAGCCTTTAAAAGATGCCCGACACAGGACGGAAGCATTTTTATACTTGAGCAGGCAGTCATATCTGCCGGACTGTCCGGGCAGTGGAACGTTCTTCCGGAGTCCGGAATATTTTGCTTTTATCCGCCCGGACCATGAGGTATTTCACTGAAATCTCCGGATCAGGAAAAGGCCGCTGAACTGTTCAAAGAAAAAGGAAAGGAAAGCGATGAATGTACTGCCAGTGACGGACTTAAAGGGGATCGGACCGAAGACAGCATCCGCCCTGTCGAAACTCGGAATCACAACAACGGAAGACCTGATCCGGCATTATCCGTCCCGGTTCGTGAAGTTTCCGGAAACAGGCGAAATCGATTTAATCGAAGAAGGCATGTTTTCAGCCGTATGCGCATCTCCTGTGAATCCTCTCCAGGTAATCCGCAGAGGTTCCTTTGTTATGACGGAGGCTTTGCTTTCGGACGGAACGGGAGAGATCGCTGCAGTCTGGTATCATATGCCGTATCTGAAAAACTCCGTAAAAAGCGAAAAAAAATATGTCTTCTGCGGAAAGGCAGTCAGAAAGCGCGGAAGATTTTACCTTGAGCAGCCGAGGATATTCAGACCGGAGGAATACGCCCTTATGCAGGGAAAACTGCAGCCGGTCTATCCGCTTACCGCAGGGATCGGCAATGCGACGATTGTAAAGGCCGTGAATGAGGCACTGGAATCTGCCGGTACAATCGAGGATTATCTGTCTCGGGAAATGAGAACGGAGTATGGTCTTACGGAAGAAGATCAGGCTGTAAGGATGATCCATCATCCGGAAACCGACGAAAATTTTCAGACAGCCAGGAAACGGATTGTGTTTGATGAATTTTTCCGGTTCCTCTGTCAGGTCCGGCTGCTGAAAAAAAGAAAAGACAACAGGACATCGGTCTACCGCATGGAAACCGCAGAAGCCTGCCGCGAAATAACGGCAGTCCTTCCATATAAACTTACGGATGATCAGAAGAAAGCAGTGGCCGATATCAATGCAGACCTGTCCGGCGGACACATCATGAACAGACTGCTGCAGGGAGATGTCGGTTCCGGGAAAACGGCAGTTGCCGCCATTTCTCTTTATACGGCATTCCGGAACGGTTATCAGAGCGCGATCATGGTTCCCACGGAAGTTCTTGCAGAACAGCATTTCCGGACGCTGACCGGACTGTTCGCGGCGCTTTCCCGGAAACCGCAGGTCCTTCTGCTGACCGGTTCTCTGAGCGCTTCCGAGAAGAAAAAAGCGAAGGAACAGATCAGAAATCATGAGGCCGACATAGTCATAGGCACCCACGCGCTTATTCAGGACAGCGTCATCTTTGACCGGCTTTCCCTGGTCGTAACCGATGAACAGCACCGCTTCGGAGTCGGGCAGAGAGAGGCGCTTTCCGGCAAGGGGAACCGTCCGCATGTGCTGGCCATGAGCGCCACGCCGATCCCGAGAACGCTGGCCGTCATCCTGTACGGGGATCTCGATATTTCCGAAATCAAATCCCGTCCGGAAGGCAGAATTCCCGTTCTGAACTGCGTGATCGGGAAGAAAGACAGACCCAAAGCCTACCGGCATATCTTAAGCGAAATTCAAAAAGGGCACCAGGCCTATATCATATGCCCGCTTGTTGAGGAAAGCGAGTTCTCGGATGAAGAAAACGTAACGGATTACTGCGTGAAAATACGGGAAATTTTCGGTGACAGCGCAAGAACAGAACTGCTGCACGGCAAAATGAACGACAGAATGAAAAACCGGATCATGCAGGATTTTGTCGATCACAGGACGGACATCCTCGTTTCCACAACTGTGATCGAAGTCGGCGTGGATGTTCCGAACGCCACGGTCATGATGATCGAAAATGCGGACCGGTTCGGTCTGGCAACGCTTCATCAGCTGAGAGGCAGGACCGGAAGAGGAAAGGATCAGTCCTACTGTATTTTTGTCAATACATCGCATTCGGAGAATGCGGGAAAAAGGCTGGAAATTCTGAACCGGTCGAACGACGGCTTTAAGATTGCGGAGGAAGATCTGAAGCAGCGCGGACCCGGTGAACTTTTCGGCCTGCAGCAGAGCGGAGAGTTGACTTTTGGCATGGCTGACATTTATAATGATAGTTCAGTGTTAAAGGATGCCTGCCGGGCGGTAAAATCGGCAGATGAGGAAGTATTGAACAAGTACTTTTACACAGGCCAGGATGTGAATCTTTGACAAAAGCATGCATGTCCGCCTTTATGGGGAAATTCAGAGGTTATGGCAGAAGAAACCAAAAATAAGGAAAATGAAGATTTAATCGTCGAAGATCTGTATAAGGAAGAGAGTTCCGCGCAGCCGGACAGCGCAGCACCAAAGCCGGATGCTGCATCATATCCGGCAGAAAAAGCAGAATCCGGGCAGAAAGAGAAGACCCCGGAACCGGGCAGCGATATTTCTCCCGAAAAGGTTGTTCCCGGAAACAGCAGCCGAAAAGAAAAGAGAAAAGGCAGTTCCCTGGCAGTCAGAGTCCTGGTGGCGGTACTCTGTACTGCTGCTTTTTCTGTGCTGGCAGCCGGCATTTTCTGGTATGCATCCACAGCAAAACAGTTTAAAACCGTTTTCTTCCCGAACACCACGGTCAACGGCATGGATATTTCGCTGAAGACTCCCGAAGAAGCAAAACAGATGATCAATGCCGGACTGAAGGGATATGTACTTTCGGTAAAGGCCAGGGACATGCAGGATGAGACCATTACATCCGCCGATGTGGGTCTGGAATATGTGTTCGGCGATACCTTTGAAAAAATCATCAGCGAACAGGAACCGTACCGGTGGGCGCTGCATCTTCAGCAGTACAGCGATTATAAAATCGATACACTGGCAAAAATTGATGATAAAAAATTTGCCGATGCGGTCGGCAGACTTTCCTGCATGGACAAAGCGAAATTTGTTCAGCCGGTCGATGCGAAGATTTCCGATTATCAGCAGGGCTCCGGATACACCGTGATCAAAGAGACAAGCGGAAATGTGCTGGATACGGAAAAGGCAGCCGCACTCATACGGAAAAGCATTTTGGAATCTGCGGCTGTTGCGGATCTGCAGGCACAGGGAGAAAATTTCTATGCAGAGCCGAAGGTGAAAGCGGATGACGCTCATCTGAATGCGGTCTGCGACAGCTTAAATCATTATGTTCTTACGGAAATCGATTACAAGGACGGAAACGGCATGGTTTTAAACGGAACAAAGACCAAGGACTGGATCAAGCTGGAACAGGATATGTCCGTTTCGGTAAACCAGGAAAAGGTGACAGCTTTCGTAAAGGAACTTGCCGCAAAATATGATACCTATAATAAGGCAAAGCAGCTTCGCACTTCATGGGGTACGGATTGTTACCGTGAAGGGAGGAAGCTACGGCTGGAAGATGAACCAGGATGCCGAAATTGCCTTCATCAACGCCACGCTGCCGACAGGGCAGAAGGTCCAGAGAGAGCCGGAGTTTTCCAAAAAAGCCGCATCGCACGGGCTCAACGATTACGGGAACACTTATGTTGAAATCAATCTGACTGCCCAGCACCTGTACTATTACAAAGACGGCTCCGCGATTGTTTCGACCGATTTCGTTTCCGGCTGCACTTCACTGGGGCGCGGAACGCCGACCGGTATTTATCAGATTGCCTACAAACAGAGAAATGCGATTTTAAAAGGACAGGGGTATGCAAGCCCGGTGGATTTCTGGATGCCGTTCAACGGAGGCGTAGGACTTCACGATGCCTCATGGCGTTCCACATTCGGCGGTAAGATTTACGTGACCGGCGGCTCCCACGGCTGCATCAATCTTCCCAGAAGTGCGGCGGAAACAATCTATAATAACATCAGCGCCGGAACCCCCGTTCTTGTGTACAATCAGGACGGAAGCGTTACCGGACCGATTACGGAAGAGGCCAAGGCCGATCAGGCCGATGCAGGCACGACACCGCCCGCTGCCGAAGCAACGAAGCCGGCTGAACAGACTGCGGCAGCTTCTTCCGCCGCGGCTCCTTCTGCGGCGGCTGGGACAAAGCCCGCCGAAACCACGGCGGCAGCCGTGAAGCCTGCGGAAACCGTCAAGGCTGCGGAAGCACAGACAGAAGCCGCAACGGAAGCTGTTACCGGGGTAAACGGCGGTCCAGGCGTGAAAAAATCCGCGGATCCCGCAGCTTCATCGGCACAGAAAAAAAACGGTCCCGGTGTATAGGGATAAAAGAGAGGAAACAGTATGAGAGTGATTGCCGGAAGCGCGAGAAGACTGCTTTTAAAAACTCCGCCGGGGAATGACACAAGGCCGACAACCGACAGGATCAAAGAGACATTGTTCAATATGATTCAGTTTGATATTCCGGGTTCTTCATTCCTGGATCTTTTTGCCGGAAGCGGCGGGATTGCCATTGAGGCGCTTTCCAGAGGAGCCCTGCATGCAACTCTGGCGGACATAAATCCGAAGGCAGTGGCATGCATCAAAGAGAACCTGATTCACACCGGCTTTTCCGACAATGCGGATGTCTATACAGGAGATGCGGTCCAGATTGTCAAACGGATTGCCAGCATGCGGAAAAAGGCCTATGATATCGTCTTTCTCGATCCGCCGTACGGGCAGGGACTGGAAGACCGTTCGCTTTCCTGCATGAAGGGAACGGGACTGCTGAATTCCGATTCCGTTATCATTGTCGAAATGGACATTGATGCGGATGCGGACCACTTCAGGGAAAACGGCTACAGCATTGAACGGATCAAAGAATATAAAACCAACAAACATGTTTTTCTGAAGCTGAAAAACACGGAACTGGTTTAAGCGGGAGTCCGCCGAAAGGAAAAATATGAGAACCGGAATCTACCCAGGAAGCTTTGATCCTGTGACAAACGGCCACACGGATATCATTGAAAGAGCCTCGAAACTGTTCGACCGTCTGGTAATCGGCGTACTGAACAATAATTCGAAAACGCCGTTGTTTACGGCAGATGAACGTGTTACAATGTTACGTGAGGTTGTGGGCGGCATCCCGAATGTCGAGATCGTTTCGTTTTACGGTCTGCTGATCGATTTCTGCCGTCAGCAGCACGGCCAGGCGATCGTGAGAGGACTGCGGGCTGTAACGGATTTTGAATACGAACTTCAGCTTTCCCAGACGAACCGGGTGATCGCTCCGGATGTGGATACGATCTTCCTGACTACGAACCTGAAATATTCCTATTTAAGCTCCAGCATCGTGAAGGAAATTGCTCTTTACGAAGGAGACATCAGTGCATTCGTAAACCCGATCGTGGCCGAAAAGATGCGTCTGAAAATGAAGGAAAAGAGGAAATAAACAAGCTATGAGCAGAATAGAGCAGATTATCGGAGAAATAGAGGATTTTGTTGAACAGGCCAAGCCGTATCCTCTTTCCAACACGAAAATCGTGGTCAATAAAGAAGAACTCGGCGAAATGCTCGTGGAACTGAGACTGCAGATTCCCAGCGAGGTAAAGCAGTACCAGAAGATCATCAGCAATCAGGAAGCAATCTTAAACGATGCCAAGGCGCAGGCAGACAGCATGGTTGCGGAAGCAAACCGCATGACGGAACAGCTGGTCGACGAACACGAGATCATGCAGAAAGCCTATGCGACTGCGGACAAGCTGATCGAGGATGCCAATAACCAGGCACAGGCCATCCTGGACAACGCAACGGAACAGGCAAATGCCATGAAGGTTTCCTCCATCCGCTATACCGATGACATGCTGAAAAGCCTGCAGACAATTATCAATCATACATTGACGGAAGCACAGGGAAAGTTCGAATCACTGCAGTCTTCGCTTCAGTCCAGTTATGAGATCGTTTCCTCCAACAGAAAAGAACTTGCTTCCGCGGACGGAGAAGGTGCGGATCAGGAAGATACTTCCGGACAGCAGAATCAGTAAAATTACAGAGATAACCTTTTGCCTTATAAAAAGGCGGCTTTCAGAGTTTGCCCGTTCGCAAACTCTGTTTTTTTTAAGAATGATCATCCGAAAATGCCGGCGCATTTCATTCATACGGATATGAAACGGAGGTATGGTTTTGAGAAAGGCTGATTTACCGGAAAGTTTTCTTTCCGACATGCAATCGCTTCTCGGTCCGGAATACGAGTCTTTTCTTGCGGAAACGGAGAAAAGACCGTGTTCCGGCCTCCGTGTCAATACGCTGAAAACGACACCCGCATTTATCGGAGATCAGTATAAAAAGCTGGAAAAAGTTCCGTGGACAGCCAACGGATTTTATATCGAAGAGGAATCGGCATTCACCAAGAACCCGTATTACTATGCGGGGCTTTATTATATCCAGGAACCTTCGGCCATGACGCCGGCTTCCGTGCTCGGAACAGAACCGGGAGAAAGAATTCTTGATCTCTGCGCGGCACCGGGAGGCAAATCTACGGAAATCGGTGCCTGCCTTAAGGGAAAGGGAATCCTCTTTTCCAACGACATCAGCAGTTCCAGGGCAAAGGCACTGTTAAAGAATCTGGAACTCTGGGGAATCGGAAATATCTATCTTACCTGTGAAGAGTCCGGAAAACTGCGGGAGGTTTTCCCGGAATATTTTGACCGGATTCTAGTGGATGCCCCGTGCTCGGGGGAAGGCATGTTCCGGAAGCACCCGGCCGTCATAAAAGCCTATCTGGAGCACGGCAGGGATTTCTACTGCCCGGTGCAGGAAAAGCTTCTGAATGATGCGGCAGACATGCTGAAACCGGGCGGAACGATCGTCTATTCCACCTGTACCTATAACCGCTTCGAAAACGAGGAACAGATAAAGAAATTTCTTGCCGCGCATGCAGACTTCCGGCTGGATAAAATAGCCCCGGGAAACGGGATGAGCGGTTCGGACCTTCTTCCCGGCTGCATCCGGTTCTTTCCGCAGAGAGCAAAGGCGGAAGGACATTTCGCGGCCAGAATCAAACGATGCGGAACGCCTGAACCATATTCCGTACAGGGAAAATCATCACGCGGAGGAAAAAATATGATTCCGCAGTCCGTCACGGATTTTCTTTCTCTGATCAACAGAAACTGGGACCCGTCACGGATCCTGATTAAGGACGGATATGTATCATATCTGCCGGAAGATGATTTTACTTCGGCGCATCTCAGGACCCTGCGCACGGGACTTCTGCTCGGGCAGCTGAAGAACGGAAGGTTCAGGCCGTCTCAGGCACTGGCAATGAACCTGAAGGCGGAGGAGTGGAACGATCCTCTTTCCCTTGCCCGCGACGACCCGAATGTCATAAAATATCTGAAGGGCGAAACGACGGAAGCGGAAACGTCTTCACGGGAAGGCATCAGGCTTCTCTGTACAGACGGATTCCCGCTGGGCTTTGTCAAGCAGGAGGGAACGCGTCTCAAAAACATGTACCTTCCGGGATGGCGGTGGATGTGATGAAACCCGTAAGAGCTGACAAACTGCTGTGCGACCTCGGCTGCGGAACCAGAAAAGAAGTGAAAAAGCTGATCTTGTCCGGTGCACTCAGGATAAACGGAGAACCGGTCAGGAAGCCCGAACAGAAAGTATCTCCTGACTGCGATATGATTTCGCTGAATGATAAACCGGTTTTGTTTGATGAGTTTGAATACTGGGTTCTGAACAAACCGGCCGGCATCCTGTCCGCGACAACCGATCCGCATCAGAAAACAGTCATTGATTACATGGGACTGAAAAGAAAAAACATGTCGCCGTGCGGCAGGCTGGACAAGGACACGGAAGGCCTCTTGATCATCACGGATGACGGGGAACTGAACCACCGGCTGATCTCGCCGGGAAGCTGCGTGGAGAAGGTATATGAAGTTTCCTATTCCGGCGCTCTTCCTCCTGATGCAGAGGAACGGTTCAGAACCGGACTTGTTCTGGAGGACGGGACAAAATGCCGGCCTGCGGGATTTCAGGATGCAGGTCCTTTAAAAGCAGATGGCCTGTCAGGATTGTCCCGGGCTGTTGTTGTTCTTCACGAAGGAAAATATCATGAAGTAAAACGGATGTTTGAGGTTCTCGGATGTAAAGTCGTTAAACTGAAGAGAACCGGAATGGGACCGCTTAACTTAATTGACCTTAAAACAGGACCGGGAGAATTCCGGAAGCTCAGGGCGGATGAAATCAGAAAGCTTAAGGAAATTTGAAATGACGGATCTTAAAAATATCAGAGCATGTATTTTTGACCTGGACGGGAGTCTTGTCGATTCCATGTGGATGTGGCACGCAATCGATGAAGAATATCTGGGAAAATTCCATCTCGAATGCCCGGATGATCTGCAGGAAAAAATCGAAGGTATGAGTTTTACGGAAACAGCACATTACTTCAAATCGAGATTTTCACTTCCGGATCCGATCGAAACGATCAAAAGAGACTGGGAAGAAATGTCGGTCGACAAATACAGATATGAAGTAAGCTTAAAGCCCGGGGCCATGGAATTTTTAAAAGAATGCAGAAAACGCGGTATCCGGATGGGCATCGCGACCAGCAACGGAAGACTCATGGTGGATGAAGTACTGAAAGCAACCGGAACATATGACTTTTTTTCTTCCGTTGTCACAGCCTGTGAGGTGAACGCAGGAAAACCGAAGCCGGATATTTATCTTAAGGTGGCATCGGAACTGGGTGTCAGGCCGGAGTTCTGTCTGGTCTTTGAGGATATCCCGGCAGGAATCAAAGCCGGGATCAATGCAGGTATGCAGGTATGTGCGGTGGAGGATGATTTTTCCGATGCCATAAAGGAAGAAAAGATCAGACTGGCCGGCAGTATGATATCGGATTACAGAGAACTTATTTTCCCGGTATGAATGCAGCTGCAGTATGAAAGGAAACATGAAGAAGCATAGAATTCTGAAAGGCGAATACGGCTACAGAGACTTCCACAGAATGCGGAATACCCTCATCACTTTTCTGTTCGCGGCAGCTGTTGCCGTGCAGATTTTAATCGGCAGATCAGCGGGAGGAAACCTGCAGACAGTGCTTACGGTAAGCGGAATCCTGACCGTTCTGCCATTGGCCAACATCGCTTCCCCCCTGATTGCGATGTTCCGTTACAGGACCGCGCCGCAGGAAATTCTGCAGAAGACAGAAGCTTATTCCGACCGCGGAATCCTTCTCTATGATCTGGTTATAACCTCCAAGGACAACATTATGCCGGTGGACTGCTGTTTCATCAGCAGCAGAAAAATCATCCTTTACATGCCGGAAGGGAAAACAGAACCGCGGGTCCTGAAGGACTGGGTATCGAATCAGCTTACGGCAGCCGGAATCAAATTTCCCGCCTCTGTGTACACGAAACCGGATTCTTTTCTGAAAGAGCTGAAATCCATACCTCAAAATGAAAAAAGCGATTATACGGCGGAAGAAGTAAAGGCCGCCGGTGTGATAAAAAGTCTTTCCTATTGATCTTTGATCAGCCGGAGAAAAAATGCAAAGTTTAAAAATCGGCAGAAATGAAGCAGGACAGCGGATTGATAAAATGCTTTTGAAATATCTGAGTGCTTCCGGAAAAAGCTTCATCTATAAAATGCTGCGTAAAAAAAACATAACACTGAACGGAGCCAGATGCACCGGAAGCGAACTGCTGAAGGAAAATGACCTGGTCACGCTCTGGCTGAGCGATGATACCATCCGTAAATTTTCCGAAGGAAAAGAAACGGGCGGCAGAAAGAAGCCGGCGGTAAATCCCGCACTCATGCCGGAGATCATCTACGAGGATGATCATATTCTCATATTAAACAAGCCGGCGGAAATGCTTTCGCAGAAATCCCGGCCGGACGATGTTTCCGTCAATGAATATGTCATCTGGCACCTGATTCAAAACGGATCCCTGACAGAGGAGGACATGCGTTCTTTCATGCCTTCGGTATGCAACAGACTTGACCGGAATACGTCAGGGCTTATCATCGCCGGGAAATCCTTAAGCGGCCTGCAGGTCATGTCCGAAGCCATCCGGGACAGAAAGATCCGGAAGGAATATCTGACCATTGTAAAGGGAACCATGGACCGCAGCAGAAAAATAAAGGGTTACCTGAAAAAGGATGAACAGTCAAACAAGGTCAGCATTACGGAAACGGAAGAGGCCGGGAGCGATCCGATCGAAACGGAATTCTTTCCGCTTCTCACGGAAAACGGCATGACATTTTTAAAGGTACATCTCATTACGGGAAAGACGCATCAGATCCGTGCGCATTTAAGTTCCATCGGGCATCCGGTTGCCGGCGATCCGAAGTACGGAGACCCCGGATGGAACAGAGAACTTTTAAGACAGTACGGAATCCGGTATCAGCTGCTGCATTCCTGGCACATCGTCATGCCGGATCTGAAGGAACCGCTTTCCTATCTCAGCGGAAAAGAATTCCGGGCAGCGCTGCCGGAAGTTTACGGAAAGGTTATGAAGGGAATCAGATGGGAACATGGAAAACCAGGGGTTTAAGAGGATCCGCACTGGAAGAGCTGATTAATTTTACAAATGACGTTTACCGCACCGGCGGGCTGGCTCTTATCCAGAAAATACCGACCCCGATCACGCCCATGGATATTGACAAGAAGACAAGGCACATCACGCTCGCCTATTTTGATCAGAAAAGTACCGTCGACTACATCGGCGCGGTGCAGGGAATCCCAGTCTGCTTCGATGCGAAGGAGTGTGCCACCGATACGTTCCCCCTGGCAAATGTGCATGAGCATCAGATATCCTTCATGGAGGCATTTGAAAAGCAGAAGGGGATCTCCTTCATCATCGTCCATTTTACGGAACGCGACGAAATGTACCTTCTTCCCTTTGAGGAACTGAAGACATACTGGGACAGGATGACCGCAGGCGGACGGAAGAGCTTTGTCTATGAGGAAATGAAGAAAACCTACCGGATCCGGAAAGGCAGCGACGTTCCCGTTCATTATCTGGAGGCGCTGAACCGCTATCTCATGGATACGGAGCAGCCGCAGAATAAAAAGGGTTGACACAGATTCTTTCACATGGTAGCATGGTAAAGTGCTAAAGCATGTGAAGGAGGAAAGAGAAGGAAAATTGGACACGTTACTTCATACGCCTGACGGCGTCAGGGATATCTACGGACGTGAATGTGCCGTAAAAAACAAAATAGAAAATGCCGTAATGAAGGAAATGCAGCTGTTCGGCTATGACAGGATTGAAACCCCGACTTTTGAGTTCTTCGATATTTTCAACCAGGAAAGGGGAAGCGTATCATCCAGGGAGATGTACAAGTTCTTTGACCGCGATAACAACACGCTGGTACTGCGGCCGGACATGACGCCCAGCATAGCAAGATGCGTGGCAAAATTTTTCACGGAAGAGGACATGCCGCTGCGTCTTTGCTGCCTCGGAAATATCTACATCAACAACACGAACTACAAGGGAAGGCTGAAGGAGTCCACCCAGGCCGGCGCGGAACTGATCGGGGATGATTCCGCTGCCGCGGATGCGGAGATGATCATTCTGGTAATCAGAAGCCTTCTTGCCGCAGGCCTGAAGGAATTCCAGGTGGAACTCGGAGAAGCCGATTTTTACCGGGGGATAACGGACAAGGCAGGCCTTAGCCCTGAACAGGACAGAGAACTCCGTGAACTGATTGAAAATAAAAACAGCTTCGGCGTCGAGGAATTTGCGGATTCCCATATCCGCGATGATAATCTGAAGAAGACGCTTTTAAAAATGCCGGAACTGTTCGGATCCGTGGAAAATATCAGGGAAGCCGGCCGCCTTTCGGATAACCCGGGATCTTCAAAGGCAATTGAGCGGCTCCTTAAGGTCCATTCCATCATTGAAGAGTACGGACTTACGGATTATGTTTCGTATGATCTCGGCATGCTGAGCCAGTATGAGTATTATACCGGAATCATATTCAAGGCTTATACGTACGGAACCGGTGACTATATCGTGAACGGCGGCAGATATGACAGGCTGCTTTCGCAGTTTGGGAAAAATCTTCCTGCAGTCGGATTCGGGATTGCCATCGACAGACTGATGTCCGCCATGATGGGGCAGCATATCGATGTGTCCGTAAGAGGCACGGATACGCTTGTGGTGTACAGCGCCGATCATTCAAAAGAGGCGGCGGATACAGCAATGAAACTCAGGAACGAAGGAAAACGTACGGCTGTCCAGCTGAGAAAGCAGGGTAAGAGCGATGCGGATTACAGGGCATACGCTGAGCGCAGCCGGATAGAAAAAGTGATTTTCATCTGAAACTTCAGTATAGGAAAATGATCAGGGCTGGTGAAGAATATGAAATATATTACGGTAGCGCTGTCAAAGGGCAGGCTTGCGGAAAAGACAATGGAGTACTTCGGGAAGATCGGGATCACCTGCTCCGAAATGGAGGACCGCCATTCCCGGAAACTTATTTTTACCAATGAGGAGTACGGCATCCGCTTTTTCCTGGCCAAGGCAAACGATGTCCCCACCTATGTGGAATACGGTGCGGCGGATCTCGGCATTGCCGGCAAGGACACCATTATGGAGGAAGGAAGAAAGCTGTACGAGGTCCTCGATCTGAAAATCGGGAAATGCAGAATGTGCGTATGCGGACCGGAGGAAGCCGGGACTCTTTTAAAGCATCACGAACAGATCAGGGTTGCGACGAAGTACCCGAATATTGCCAGGGATTATTTCTACAACAGGAAGCATCAGACGGTGGAAATCATCAAACTGAACGGTTCGATCGAACTGGCTCCGATCGTAGGACTTTCGGATGTGATCGTCGACATTGTGGAAACCGGCGGAACCCTGAAGGAGAACGGACTGGTCGTGCTGGAAAAGATCTGCGATCTTTCGGCGAGAGTCATCGTGAACCGGGTTTCCATGAAACGGGAAAGTGAAAAGATCGGATTCATCATAGACAGACTGAAGGGACTTGCTGCGGAGGAGAACAAATGAAAACCATTCGTGTGGAACGCAAAGAAGGAAAACTCGATTTATCGGCGCTTAAGAAACGGAATCCCGCATCTTACGGAAAATATGAAAAAACCGTAGCCGAAATTGTGAAAGAGGTAAGGACAAAAGGAGACAGCGCCCTGATTTCCTATACGGAAAAGTTCGACGGACTGAAGCTGAAACCGGACGGAATAAAAGTAACGGAACGGGAAATAAAGGACGCGATCAGGGAAGTGGATCCCGCTCTTATAAAAGTTCTGAAAAAATCCCTGCAGAATATCCGCGATTTTCATGAACGGCAGAAGAGGAACAGCTGGTTTGAAACGGAAGAAAGCGGCATTATCCTCGGTCAGAAGGTGACTCCCTTAAACAGGGCAGGCGTATATGTGCCGGGCGGCAAGGCAGCCTACCCGTCAACGGTTCTCATGAACATAGTTCCCGCTTCCGTGGCGGGAGTCCGGGAAATCATCATGACGACGCCGGCCGTGAACGGAAGAATCAATCCGGTGACGCTTGCCGCTGCCCATCTTGCGGGTGCGACCGGGATCTACCGCGTAGGCGGCGCACAGGCCATCGCCGCAATGGCGTTCGGAACGGAAACAGTACCCAAGGTTGACAAGATCGTTGGACCGGGAAATATTTTCGTGGCACTGGCAAAGAAAAATGTCTATGGCTTCGTCAGCATTGACAGCATAGCAGGACCGAGCGAAATCCTTGTGATCGCCGACGAGAGCGCAAATCCGAAATTCGTGGCGGCCGATCTTCTGTCTCAGGCGGAACATGACGAAATGGCATCCGCAGTTCTGATCACCACCAGCGAACAGCTGGCGGAAGCCGTAAAGAAAGAAATTCAGGAATTTTTAAAGAAACTCGAGCGTCGGGAAATCATCGAAAAGTCGCTTAATAACTACGGCGCTGTCCTGATTGTAAAAGACCTGTCCGATGCGGCCGAGGCGGCAAATGAAATCGCCAGCGAGCATCTGGAGATCATCACGGAGAATCCGTTTGAACTGATGACGAAGATCAGAAATGCAGGAGCGATTTTCCTCGGGCCTTATTCCTCGGAACCGCTGGGAGATTATTTTGCCGGACCGAACCATGTTCTGCCGACAAACGGAACGGCAAGATTTTTCTCGCCGCTTTCGGTTGATGATTTCATCAAGAAATCCAGCGTTGTCTATTATTCCGAAAGCGCGCTGAAGGCTGCGCATAAGGACATCGAATTATTCGCCAGGGCCGAGGGCCTGACGGCACATGCTAATTCCATAGCTGTCCGGTTTCAGGGCGGGAAGGGAAAAGACTGATCATGCATCTTTATCCGGCAATTGACATTAAAAACGGCAAATGCGTCCGCTTAAGACAGGGATCTTTTGCCGAAGTGAAAAGCTATTCCGATTCTCCTGCGGATGTCGCGGAACTTTTTGAAAGATGCGGGGCAGGATTTCTTCATCTCGTCGATCTGGACGGCGCGCTGCAGGGAGAATCCGTAAACCTCGATGTCATAAAGCGTATCAGGAAGGCCGTGCATATTCCGATCGAAGTGGGAGGCGGAATCCGCAGCAGAGAAGCGGCAGAGAAGCTTCTTAATGCGGGGATCACACGGGTGATCGTCGGCACGAAGGCTGCTGCCGATCCCGGCTTCATGAAGGAACTGATCCGTTCCTTCGGAGCCGATGCGGCTGTCGCCGGGATCGACGCGCGTTCCGGTCTGGTCGCAGTGGAAGGATGGGAGAAGACATCGGAATGCAGGGCGTCAGAACTGGCCTTAAGGCTTAAGGCGGAGGGCGTCAGGCACATCATCTACACCGATATTTCCAGGGACGGCATGATGACAGGTCCGAATGTAAGTGCCACGAAGGAACTTACGAAACTCACCGGACTCGATGTCATTGCTTCCGGCGGCGTCTCATCCATGGATGATCTGGAAAATCTGTACCGGGCCGGCATAAGCGGCGTTATCATCGGCAAGGCTCTGTACGAGGGAAAAGTTGATTTAAAAGAAGCCGAGAAAAAATATGAAATGTCAGGACGATAAACAAATGGGAAAGAAAAAACTGTATGCCGGTTTTTCCGGCGCCGGCAGTCTGCCGGAAAGGTGTGAGAAGTCCGTGCTTTCCGGCGCGGACGGGATTGTTCTGATCGATCTCTCGGAAAATGACGAAGAACATGATGCGTTTATCGGAAAGATCCGCGAGTGTGTCCGTCTGATCGAGTGCCCGGTCATATCCGGCGGCAGAGTGAAAAGACTGGAGGATGTAAAAAAATATATCTATGCGGGTTCGGAAGCGGTTTACCTGGACGCTTCCGCGGAAGGAAATGCCGAACTTGTAAAACAGGCGGTCGAGCGCTTCGGGAAAAACCGGATTTACATGTATTTTAATGACAGAGCACAGCTTAAGAATCTTCCCGGCATGATGAAAGACGGGATATCCGGCGTGATCATCGACACGGATTTTATTTCTCCGGAGCAGTTCGTCTGTCCGGAAGGTTTTGACGGTGAAGTCATTCTGACCTGCAGCAGTCTGCAGAGCGAAATCAGAACCTGTCTCGGAATATCTTCCTGCACCTCCGTCATGCTGATGCAGGAAAATGATGCAGAAGCTGATTTTACTGCTCTTAAAAATGATCTGAAAAAGGACGGTTTTCAGCTTCATACGCTCGAATGCAGCACGGGATGGGAAAGCATAAAGACCGGACCGGACGGACTTCTCCCGGTAGTCGTCCAGGACTACAGAAATTCCGATGTGCTCATGGTCGCCTATATGAACAGAGAGGCGTTCGAAAAAACGATCGAGAGCGGCAGGATGATGTACTGGTCCAGGTCGCGTCAGAAGCTGTGGCTGAAGGGCGAAACCTCGGGCCATTTTCAGTATGTCAAATCCCTGACGCTGGACTGCGACAATGACACGCTCCTGGCTCGCGTATTTCAGGTCGGCGCCGCCTGCCATACCGGCTCCAGATCCTGTTTCTTTAACCGGATTCTCAGCGGAACGGATACCGTTAAGAACCCTTATACGGTACTGGAAGATCTTTACCGCGTCGTTTCCGACCGGAAGGTGCATCCGAAGGAAGGCTCCTATACCAATTATCTGTTTGACAAGGGAATCGACAAGATTTTAAAGAAGGTCGGAGAAGAAGCAACGGAGATCGTAATCGCTGCGAAGAATCCGGATCCCGAGGAAATCAAATATGAGATCAGTGATTTTCTCTATCACATGACGGTGCTGATGGCAGAGAAAAAAGTCACCTGGGACGATATTACCCAGGAACTTTCCAATCGGGAAAAGCACGAATAAAACGATAGTACGGAGGAACAGATGACAGAACCGGTTTTAAGCGACGAAATCCTCATGGCGGTGGAAAAGCCGGCCAGATACATCGGAAACGAAATCAACATTGCGCGGAAGGACCCTGCGAAGGCAGCCATCCGTTTCGCCATATGTTTTCCGGATGTCTACGAGATCGGCATGAGTCATATCGGCATCCAGATCCTTTATGATATGTTCAACCGGCGTGAGGACGTGTACTGCGAACGGGTCTTTTCTCCCTGGACGGATCTGGACCGGATCCTGAGGGAAAAAAAGATCCCTCTGTTTACGCTGGAAACGCAGGAACCGGTAAAGAATTTTGACTTTCTCGGCATCACCATCCAGTATGAAATGTGCTATACGAATATCCTGCAGATTCTGGATCTGTCCGGCATCCCCATCCATGCGGATGAAAGAACCGAAGAGGATCCGCTGGTAATCGGCGGCGGTCCGTGCACTTATAACCCGGAACCGCTCGCGGATTTTTTTGACCTCTTTTACATCGGCGAAGGCGAAGTTTCCTATGACGCTCTTTTCGATCTTTATAAAAAATGCCGCGAAGAAGGGAAAACCAGACAGGAATTCCTGCGCGAAGCTGCAAAGGTGCCTGGAATCTATGTACCGTCTCTTTATGAGGTCTCTTATCATGAAGACGGAACCATCCGCTCTTTTTCACCGAAATATCCCGATGTACCGTCTTCGGTAAAACGGCAGGCAGTGAAGGACATGGACAGCGTCACTTTTATCGGCAAACCGCTGGTACCGTTTATCAAGGTGGTGCAGGACAGAATTCCTCTGGAAATCATGCGCGGCTGCATCAGAGGATGCAGGTTCTGTCAGGCGGGAAATGTATACCGGCCGCTCCGGGAACATTCCGTTCAGTATCTGAAGGACTGCGCGGACCGCATGATAAAGGCCACGGGAAACGAAGAGATCACGCTGAGCTCCTTAAGCTCGAGCGACTACAGCGGACTGAAGGAACTGGCGGAATATCTGATCGACCGGGACGAAAACGAAAAAATCAATATTTCTCTTCCTTCCTTAAGGATAGATGCCTTCTCACTTGATGTCATGAGCCGCATTCAGGATGTGCGGAAGAGTTCCCTCACATTTGCGCCGGAGGCAGGAACGCAGAGACTCCGGGATGTGATCAACAAAGGAATTACGGAAGAGGATATCATGACGGGTTCCATGAACGCATTCCGCGGAGGCTGGAGCAAGGTGAAATTTTATTTCATGCTTGGTCTTCCCACGGAAACGGAAGAGGACAGGGCGGGAATTCCCGCCCTTTGCGAAAAAGCGGCGGAACTTTATTACAGCATTCCGAAGGAAGAACGGAACGGCAAGGTGAGGATAACGGCAAGTTCTTCTTTCTTTGTTCCGAAACCGTTTACGCCGTTTCAGTGGTGCAGCATGTGCACGAAAGAGGAATATCTGAGCAGAGCCTATTTCGTGAAGGATACTTTCCGTAAAATGCTGAACTTCAAAAGCATGAAGTATGAATATCACGATGCGGAAGTGACCGTTCTGGAAGGTGCTTTTGCACGGGGAGACAGAAAGATCGGCAGGGTGATCGAAACGGCATACAGAAAAGGCGCCCTGTTTGATTCCTGGACGGAGTGCTTTAAGCCCCTGATCTGGGAAGAAAGCTTCCGTGAGACCGGACTCGACACCGGATTCTATACATTAAGGGAAAGAAGTACGGGCGAAGTTCTTCCGTGGGATTTTATCAATGCCGGCGTCAGCAGGAAATTCCTGGAAAGAGAATGGGACAGGGCGAAGCAGGGAATCACCACGCCGAACTGCAGGGAACAATGCAGCGGATGCGGCGCAATTCAATACGGCGGAGGTGTCTGCTATGAAAATCAGAATTAAGTTTTCCAAGGAGGGGACGCTCCGCTTTGTCGGCCATCTGGATATCATGCGCTATTTTCAGAAGGCTGTCCGCAGGGCGGGAATTCCGATCCGCTATTCGGAGGGTTATTCCCCGCATCAAATCATGTCATTTGCAGCCCCGCTCGGAATGTGCGTCACCGGGACCGGTGAGTATATGGATATCGAAACGAAGGATGAGGAACAGCTTCTTCTTTCTTCCGCGGAATGCATGAGGAGACTGAATGCGGAGATGGCGGAAGGGATGAAGATCTTAAGCTACCGGCAAATCCCGAAGGAAACGGAAAATGCCATGGCATCGGTTTTTTCCGCGGATTACCGGGTGGAATTTTCCGACGAAACCGACAGCCGGTTTACGGAGATCCTTTCAGGGGAAATTGAGAAATTCATGAAGGAGGATTCCGTCACGGCCGTAAAGGAAGGAAAAAACGGTCCAAAGGAATTTGATATCCGTTCCATGGTCCATGAACTGAAAGCGGAAGACAGAACCATGACCATGAATATTTCCCAGGGGAGCACGGCGAATTTGAAGCCGCAGGCGCTGATCGCTTATTTTTCCGAACTGGAATCTCTGCGGGACTTTAAAATCATGTCCGGAATCAGGATCATCAGAACGGAGCTTTACGACATCAATCATAAACGGCTGGATGAATATGGAGAAGAAATCAGTTAAATTTATAATCGGTTCGTTCCGGAACGGAATCCTCACCTGTCTCATGAAAGACGACAGGATTTTTCAGATGAATTTTGAAGGAAGTTCCGCTTCGCAGGTCGGAAATATCTACATCGGTAAAGTTCAGCATATCGTGAAAAACATCAATGCGGCTTTCATCGATATCGGCGAAGAACTTCCGGCATTTTACAGTCTGGAAAACAACAAGTGCCATCTGTTTACAGATCACAAAAAGCACGGAGCCCTGAAAGAGGGCGACGAGATCATCGTTAAGATCAAAAAGGATGCGGTAAAAACCAAAAGTCCGGTCTGTTCTGCCAAATTCGGGGAAGCCCAGTCGAAGGATTTTCTGGAAAAATCGGCTTTCCGCAAAGCACCGTGCTGTCTGAAAAAGGCAGAGCCTTTCTGGCTGCATGCAGTGTCCCGCGTTTCAGCTGATGAAATATCCGAGGTCGTCACCGACAGAAAAGAAGTCTTTTCCGTCCTTTCCGGGCACCACATCCCCTGCAGGTTTTATGAGGATCCGCTGCTTCCGCTTTCCAAGCTTTATTCCTTTGAGACTGCCGTGAGCGATGCAACATCGAAGAACGTATGGCTTAAAAGCGGCGGCTATCTGGTCATAGAACCGACCGAGGCCATGACCGTGATCGATGTGAATACCGGCAAGACGGACGTGCGCTCCGACAAGGAAAACACGATCAGAAGGACGGATATCGAAGCTGCGGAGGAAATCGCGAGACAGCTCCGCCTGCGGAACATTTCCGGCATCATCATGGTCGACTTCATTGATCTCAAGGAAAAGGAAGAACGCGATAGTTTGATAAAACTCCTGCAGGGATATCTTGATGAAGACCCGGTCGAAACAAAAGCACTGGATATCACGAAGCTCTATATTGTGGAAATTGTCAGAGAAAAAACCGGAAGACCGTTTACAGATCAGATCAGAATGCGTTAAAATAGCTTTCTGAAAGGTGTGTTGAAAACATGGATACTGTGTTGATTCTGGAACCGATAAAAGTTGATTATATCTGGGGCGTGGAATACTGGTGTGTTTCCGCCCACCCGCGCGCAGACTGCACCGTGAAGAACGGCGTTTATGAAGGAATGAAGCTCAGCGGATTATGGAAGGAGCATCGGGATCTCTTCGGAAACCTGAAAGGGGACGTGTTCCCGCTTCTCACCAAGGTGATCGATGCGCGTGACGATCTGAGCATTCAGGTCCATCCGGACGATGCCTATGCAGGGACTCATGAAAACGGCGCGCTCGGGAAAAATGAATGCTGGTATGTTCTTGACTGCAGGCCGGGAACGGAAATCATCATCGGTCATAATGCAAAAGACAAGGCAGAGGTTGCCAGGATGATCCGGGCCGGAGAGTGGGAAAAGTTTTTGAGAAAGGCTCCTCTCGGAAAGGGCGATTTCTTTCAGATCAATGCGGGCTGCGTTCATGCCATCATGGGAGGCACGCGGATTCTCGAAACGCAGCAGAATTCGGACATTACCTACAGGCTCTATGACTATGACCGTCTGAAGGACGGCAGGAAAAGAGAACTTCATATCGAACAGAGCATCGACTGCATCAGAGCACCGTTCGTCCCGGACAACGGGAAACCGGTCGTAAGGAAAACGGCATACGGCGTCCGGACGGATTTTGTCAAAAGCTCCCATTATTCTTTTTCCTGCTTTGAGATAAACGGAACCATGAAGCCGGAAGAAAACCGGCCATTCGAAATTGTCAGTATTTTAAACGGGACCGGGGAAATTGCCGGAACGGAAATAGCGGAAGGCATGCATCTTATTGTGCCGGAAAGTCTGACCGGAAAAGAATGGTCCGGTCATTTTACGGCTGCGGTTTCCTGGCCGGAATAAGGAGGAAAAATGATAATCGGAGCGCTTGAAGGCGGCGGGACCAAAATGGTCTGTGCCATCGGAAATGAAAAAGGTGAAATTTCAGAACGGATATCCATCCCCACGGAAACGCCGGTTAAAACAATGCCGGCGATGATCCGCTTCTTTCAGGAGAAGAAGCCTGATGCACTCGGCATTGCTTTCTTCGGGCCGCTTGATCTGAACAGGGAATCTCCGTCCTATGGTTCCGTGACTACAACGCCGAAACCGGGCTGGCAGAATTATCAGGTGGTCGGAGAATTCGAGAAGGCTCTTCATATCCCGATCGGGTTCGATACGGATGTGAACGGTTCCATGCTCGGTGAAGCCACCTGGGGTGCCGCAAAAAATCTGCAGAACGCGGTTTACTTTACAATCGGAACAGGCATAGGCGCAGGGATCATGGCCAACGGAAAAATGCTGCACGGAATGCTGCACCCCGAAGGCGGACATATTCTGCTAAGCCGTCATCCGGATGACCGCTACAAAGGTCACTGCCCGTTCCATCCGAACTGCCTGGAAGGACTTGCTTCCGGCCCCGCGATTGAAGAACGCTGGGGGAAAAAGGCCATCGAACTTACGGACCGAACCGAAGTCTGGGAACTGGAGGCCTTCTATATCGGACAGGCACTGGTGGATGTCATTCTGATGCTTTCTCCTCAGCTCATCATTCTGGGCGGCGGCGTCATGCATCAGGAGCAGGTCATGCCCTTAATCCGCAGCGAAGTGAAAAAGCAGATGAACGGCTATATCGTCACGCGGGAAATGCAGGACCTCGATCATTACATCATTCTTCCGACCTTAAAGGACAACCAGGGAATCCTGGGAGCCCTGAAACTCGGAATGAACGAATACAGCCTGAAAACAGGCGTATAAAAAGATTTCGGTTGACAATAAACCGTTTCGATGATAATATTTTCAGGTATGCCGCTCAATGGGGCCTGAAAGATCCGGACATTTACGGGAGCCGGACGCCGAAATTGGCGAGTAATGATAAAGAGGAGGTGCCAGTATGTACGCGATTATTGCGACCGGAGGGAAGCAGTATAAGGTATCAGAAGGCGATATCATTCGTGTTGAGAGTCTCCACGTCGACGAAGGAAGTTCCGTTACGTTCGACCAGGTGCTCGCGGTAAACAACGGAGAGCTTTCGGTTGGAACGCCGACCGTAAGCGGAGCAACCGTGACCGGAACCGTGATGAAAAATGCCAAAGCAAAGAAAGTGCTCGTCTACCGTTACAAGAGAAAAATCGGATATTCCAAGAAGAACGGCCACAGACAGCAGTATACCCAGATCAAGATTGATAAAATCAATGCCTGAGCAGAATGATTAAAATTCATGTTTTGAGAAAACCCGACCGGAAGGTTATCGGTTTTCAGACGGAAGGACATTCGGGGTTTGACGTAAGCGGAAGAGACATCATCTGTGCGGGAATAAGCGCACTGGAGATAACGCTTGTAAACGCGACGGAGGAACTTACGGATGCAAAGTTTTCCTGCAGGGAGGACGATCGGAACGGATTGTTTTCCTTCAGGCTTTTAAGCGAAGACAACAGAAATGCCGGACTTCTTCTGGAATCCTGTCTGATCGGATTCCGGTCCATTGAAGAAGAGTACGGCGGCAGGTTTTTAAAGATAACAGACGAGGAGGTGTGAACAATGATTTTAAGAATGAACCTTCAGCTGCATGCACATAAGAAAGGCGTCGGTTCGACAAAGAACGGACGTGATTCCGAGTCCAAGCGTCTTGGAGCGAAAAGAGCGGACGGACAGTTTGTACTTGCGGGAAACATCCTTTACAGGCAGCGCGGTACGCACATTCGTCCCGGTAACAATGTAGGGAAAGGCGGAGATGATACACTCTTTGCCGAAGTTGACGGTGTCGTAAAATTCGAAAGAATGGGCAAATTCAGGAAACAGGTTTCTGTTTATCCGAAAGCAGAGGAAAAGGCAGCCGAATAAGACTGCATCTTCCGCACGACGGATAACATTTCAAGTCCATGAATCAGTCAGACCGCGAAGGCTTCATACTTTTTGTATGAAGCCTTTATCAGATATAAAGGACAGACAGCACACATTCATTTTTCTTTTTTGACGAGGTAAGGAAATGTTTCAGGATACGGCAAAAATCATATTGAAATCCGGAAAAGGCGGAGACGGTCATGTGAGTTTCCGGCGTGAACTTTATGTTCCGGCCGGCGGACCCGACGGAGGAAACGGCGGAAAGGGCGGAGACGTGGTCTTTGAGATCCACGACGGCCTGAATACACTGGCCGATTTCAGACAGAACCGGAAATTTTCCGCGCAGAACGGTGAGCCCGGCGGAAAAAAGAAATGCCACGGAGCGGACGGAGCCGATGTTGTCGTGAAGGTTCCGGAGGGAACCGTCATACGGGATTTTGAAAGCGGAAAAATCATCGCGGACATGTCCGGAGAAAACCGCAGGCAGGTGATCATACGCGGCGGCAAGGGCGGCATGGGCAATATGAATTTTGCCACTTCGACCATGCAGGCACCGAACTATGCCAAACCCGGACAGCCCGGGAAAGAGATTACGGTCCGGCTGGAACTGAAGGTCATTGCGGATGTCGGCCTCGTCGGTTTTCCGAATGCGGGGAAATCGACGCTTCTTTCCAGAATCAGCAACGCGAAACCCGAAATCGCGGCATATCCTTTCACGACCATTCAGCCGCATTTAGGCGTAGTGGATCTCTCCGGCGGAAACGGGTTTGTCGTGGCGGATATTCCCGGCCTTTTAAAGGGCGCCTCGAACGGGATCGGACTGGGCATCGACTTCTTAAAGCATATCGAGCGGACAAAGGTTCTGATTCATGTCGTGGATGCCGCATCGACCGAAGGACGGGATCCCGAGGAAGATATCCGGGTTATTCTGGACGAACTGAAAAATTATGATCCGGAACTTATAAAGAAACCGCAGATCATTGCCGCCAATAAAATCGACTGCATTACCCCGGACATGGATGATCCGATTGAAAAACTGAAGCGTGCCTTTGAACCGTCCATGAAAGTATTCCCCATATCGGGGGTAACCGGTGCGGGGATCAAGGAACTTCTGTACGGCATCTGGGATATTTTAAAGGGTATGGACAGAAAGCCGACCGTATTCAGTCCGGAAATGGAAATCGAATATGCCGGCGACCGCAATCTGCCGTACACGATTGAACGGGCTGATGACGGGGCATTTGTCGTGGAAGGTCCGCGGATTGAAAAAATGCTGGGATACACAAACCTGGAATCGGAAAAGGGATTCGATTTCTTCCAGAAGTTTTTAAAGAATACCGGCATACTGGATGATCTTGAGAAGAAGGGCATTAAAGAAGGCGATACCGTGAGAATGTACGGTCACGAGTTCAATTACTATAAATAATCGGCTGCCGATACCGTCAGCAAAAACAAGAGGAAAACATGACCAGCAAACAGAGAGCATTTTTAAAAAGCATTGCCATGAAGGAAGATGCGGTTTTTCAGATCGGAAAGTCTTCGCTTACGCCGGAAGTCACTTCCGCAGTATCGGAAGCACTGGAAAAAAGAGAACTGATCAAGATATCCGTTCTTAAAAACTGCACGGAAGACATCGACATGATTGCCGAGGCTCTGGCAGGCAGAACACGCAGTACCGTCGTACAGGTGATCGGCAGAAGGATTGTGCTCTACAAGCAGGCGAAAGATCCGGAAAAGCGAAAGATCGTGCTTCCGAAATAAGACGCAGAAGGTCAAAAAATGGCGATGAAACAAATTGCGGTATTCGGCGGAACATTTGATCCCGTTCACAACGGGCATCTGAAGCTTGCGGAAAATGCCTGCAGTCAGTTCCGCTTCGACGGATTCTGGTTCATGCCTGCTCCGAATCCGCCGCATAAAACAGACAGAACTGTAACCGATTACCGGGACAGGATGGAAATGGTCCGCCTGGCAATTGCCTCATATCCGGAATTTTCCTGCTCTGATTTTGAAGCCGGTCTGAGCGGAAAATCCTACACCAGCGAAACAATTCTGGCTCTGAAGGAAAAGTTCCCGGATACAGAATTCAGTCTGATCATGGGTGCCGATTCCTTTTTTGAAATCGAAAAGTGGCATGACCCGGAAACGGTTCTGAAAAACAGTTCCCTTGTTGTCGCGGACCGCGATTACGGAAAAACAGGCATTTCGCTGAACACGCAGAAAACGCATCTGCAAACCGTTTACGGAACGAAAATTTCCTTTATCCGGGCAGATGAAGTCGACATTTCCTCGGAGCATTTAAGGGAAATGCTTTCAAACGGCAGAAGAGGAACCGAAAAATATCTTCCGCCTGCCGTGCTGTCCTACATCCTGTCGCATCATCTTTACAGCCGGACGGAAAGGAAAATCTGAATGGACAGATTAACAATTCAGGAAATCAGGGATAAACTGAACAAAAACCTGAATGCAGGCCGCTTCGAGCATTCGGAAGGCGTCTGCTACACGGCTTCCTGTCTTGCCATGCGGTACGGCATTGATCCGCAGAAGGCTGTTCTGGCAGGACTCCTGCATGACTGCGCAAAGCAGTATAAGGATAAGGATCTCGTAAAGATCTGCGATGAGTCCGGGGTCCCGGTCAGCGACGAGGAAAGACTTGCTCCGCAGGTGCTGCACGCTGTCTACGGTCCGTTTCTGGCGAAAAAGAAATACGGAATAGAAGACCGGGAAATTCTTGAAGCGATCCGCTGGCACACGACCGGCAAAGACTGTATGAATGAACTGGAAAAGATTATCTTTGTAGCCGATTACATTGAACCGAACCGCTACAAATCGGATATTCTGCCGGAAGTGAGGGCGCTTGCTTTCCGGGACCTGACATTTACGGTATACAGAATCACGGAGGAAACGCTCAGGTATCTGAAAGAAAACGGTTATCATATCGACAGCACAACGCAAAAATGTTATGATTGGCTAAAGGAGAACGGAATACATGACATCCAGTGAAATCGTAAGAACAGCGGTATCGGCAATCGAAGACAAAAAAGGCGAGGACATCCGTGTCATCGATATATCGAAGGTATCCGTCATTGCCGATTATTTCATTATTGCGGGCGGAAACAATCCCAATCAGACGCAGGCGATCGCCGATGAAATCCAGGACCGGCTTACAAAAAGCAGAGTAGAGCCGCGCGACGTGGAAGGCTACCGGAACGGCAGCTGGATTCTTCTGGATTACGGCGACACGGTCATCCATATCTTTAACCGGGACGACCGCCGATTCTATAATCTGGAACGGATCTGGGCTGACGGAAAAGTCATAGCGGATTTAAAACAGCTGCCTTGATTTTTGCAGGGCGCTGAAATGGTTTGATTAAAAAAAAGAACAGCTGAAGCAGCGGAGAAGAACAACTTCTCAGACTGCTGCAGCTGTTTCTTTATGCATCGGTATTCAGCTGAACGCACCGGTGGCGCATTTAACTGAATACCGATTTTACGTTATTTTTTACTGTCTGAATCTGCAGATTCATTTTAGTTTACATAAAATAATTATGTAAACCAAATCCTCAAAAAACTCATACGGTCCCTTTACATCATTCTGACCAGACCGATCACCTTACCGAGTATGGTGACATCATTTACGATAATGGGGTCCATGCTGTCATTTTCCGGCTGCAGACGGTAATGGCCGTCTTCCCGGTAGAAGCGCTTGACGGTAGCTCCATCTTCAACCATGGCTACGACAATTTCTCCATTGCTGGCCGTTCTCTGGCGGGAGACAATGACATTGTCCCCGTTGAAAATTCCCGCATTGATCATGGAATCGCCCTTGACCTTCAGCATGAAGGTTTCTTCGTTCGGAAGCATGTCCACGGGGAGCGGAAAGTAATCCGTTATGTTTTCCTCCGCAAGGATAGGCTGACCGGCAGCGACTCTGCCGATCACCGGTACATTGGCAATTTCCCGGCGCGTCAGATTGAATGTGTCATCCACGATCTCAATTGTCCGCGGCTTGGAGGGATCTTTTCTGATATAGCCGTTCTTTTCAAGCGTCTCAAGATGTGCATGAACGGAAGAGGTAGAGCGCAGATGAACGGCCTCGCAGATTTCGCGCACTGCCGGCGGATAGCCTTTTTTTAGAATATTCTGTTTGATATATTCAAGTATTTCCTGCTGTTTCGGTGATATTCTTCCCTGAGACATACCGGATACCTCCTGTATTCCTGACTTTATCTGATAATAGCACATACGTACGGATAATGCAAACTTTTGTTCGAATTTTATGTAAAACGATATTGACAAACATGTGTTCGTGCTGTATGATCTTATCAGAACATATGTTCTGAACAGGCGTTTGCCACAGGGGGTAAGAATATGCGCAGCTTCCGTTTCAGAAAATTTATCATTCCGGCATCGGTTATTCTGCTTCTGGCGGTTTTCTTTACCTTAAGAACGTCCGTCATGACCGAAGCGGGTGAAAATGCAGACGGAAAGGCAGTTGTGTCCATGTACACGGGCGTCAAGCTTCGCGAAGGGGACACGCTTGAAAGTCTGGCTGCAAAATATAACAGCGGCTGTTTCGAAAGCAATGATGAATATATCCGGGATATCAGGCGAATCAACAACATGACCACGGAAAAACTTCATCCGGGCTGTTACCTTACCGTAAAATATTATGCCGGAAAATAATCATTCTTCCGGCTTTTCCCGCAGGCGGACCTTGTTCCTTGCGCTTTTACGACGGTCTTCCTGTATTGCGGCATAGTGTTTCCGCGTTGTGTTGACATCGCTGTGGCCCAGGACATCCGCGACAAGATAGATATCGCCGGTTTCACGGTAAAGGTTTGTACCGTAGGTGCTTCTGAGCTTATGCGGCGTTATCTTTTTCAGCGGTGTCACAATTCTTGCATATTTTTTCACCAGATTTTCCACGCTTCTCGAGTTGATCCGTCGGTTTTGCAGCGACAGAAAAAGCGCATCTTCGTCGCCGGAAACAGCCAGAATATGTTTTCGTTCATCCAGATAGGCCTGCAGGGCAGCTCTCACTTCATCTCCGAAATATACGATCTGTTCTTTTCCGCCTTTTCTGTGGACGCGAATCCCGTCATTTTTAAAATCAATGTCATTCATATCCAGGCCTATGCATTCTGAAACACGGATTCCGGTCCCCAGCATCAGCGTCAGCAGCGCCACATCGCGCAGCTTTGTTTTTTCGTGATATTCTTTCTGCTTTCCGGTAAGTTTATCGCCGCTTTCGGCTTCGTCGAGCATGAGTACGACTTCATCAACATCGAGTCTTACAATTTCCTTTTCATGAAGCCTCGGAACTGCGACGCGTGCCGCCGGGTTGTTGTTAACCATTTCCTTCTGATAAAGATAATTATAGAAACTTTTCAGAGAAGAGAGCTTCCGTTTGATTCCGGTTTCCTTGTTGAGAACATCCTTGCCGTCATCTTCATGACGGTATTTCAGATATTCCATATATTCTTCAATGTCCACGGGATGAAGTTCATCCAGCATCGGCAGCGTAATGTTCTTAATTTCCCCGCATTTTTTCACTTCGGGATTTTCTTCCATGAGAAAATCGAAAAAGACCCTCAGATCATAGGCATAGGCAATTCTGGTTCTGGACTGCGTTCTTGGCTCAATGCCCCGGAAATAGTCTTTGCAGAACGGCGGGAGAGAGGACAGAAGTTCCCGGAGCCGTTCGATGTTCTCACGGTCAATCTGTTCGCTGTAGGTCAGATTACTCATGGTAATTTCCTCCGTCTTCCGGATTATTTTCATCAAAGGCACCGTTCAGAATTGCGTGAAACATGCATTTCGCCGCTCCCGGATTTTCCTTTTCTATCCTATTCGTTAATAATTTAACATATTGACGTTTCGTTTTTCCGTCCGCCGGACAGGGATTCTTCATCACCGGAAGGTCATATTTATTGGCAAATCCAATGATATCGGCTTCCCTGGCATAAATCAGGGGTCTTATGACGGAAAGGCCCGAACGGTCCAGATAGGTCTTCGGATTAAAGGTATGGAAACGTCCTTCATAGATCAATGACATCATCATTGTCTCAATCAGGTCATCCCTGTGGTGCGCATAAGCGATTTTATTGCATCCGTCGGATATGGCAGCCTTGTTCAGAGCACCCTTGCGCAGCGTTGCGCAGAGAGAACACGGATTTGGCTCCTTTCTTGCCTCAAAGAGAATTTTACCGATCTGTGTGGAAACAGTCACATGCGGCACTGAAAATCGCTCACAGAGCGCTTTAATGCGTGCCAGATCGAATTCACCGTTACCGAGGTCAACGGTAATCGCTTCCAGCGTAAATTTCCTCGGATAAAACGAACGGAGGCCGGCAAGCGCATAAAGCAGCGTAAGGCTGTCCTTGCCGCCGGACAGACCGACTGCAATGCGGTCACCGTCGGAAATCATGTCATAATCCTGGATTGCCTGCCTGGTCAGGCTGTAAAGGCGCTGCAGTTCCAAAACTATATATTCTCCGCTCTCCCGGAAATCCAGGTATTCGTTAAACCTGGGTTTCGCGAACAGTTTCCCTCTGAAACTTAATATACGCTTAACAGAATCATTTGTCAATGCCTATTTTACGCATTTACAATTTTGTATACAGGCTCTTGTTTTTTATAATCCGCTTCGACTTTTTTCTTGAAAATTTCAGCAGCAAATTTTATTCTTAAAGGTTCCAATACAGCTAGTTCAGAATCATACATAGCAGCTTTATAATCAGCGCCTCTAGCATATCCAATCAAACCCTCAAAGCTTATATATTCTTGTTTACAATATTTACATCTTTGTGATATCTTCGTATAGATATACATTTCCTCCTCTAATGTCATTTCAAACATGCTGAACCCCCTTTATTTAATTAAAAATGAATATAATGTATGATAATGTGATGAAGAAAGTGAACCGTTATCATAAAGCTGATCAATAAAATACAAGGTAGCATGATAAGAATAACTATTACATGATGGATTTTTTTTGCAAGAATCTAATAATACTTTTAATATCATTGCATCTTCTCTTTTCATTTTGTCACCTCCATAAAGTATCTTTATAACTATATTATAAAGTATCTTTATAATAAGTCAATAGATAATCATAATATAAAGCAACTTTAGCAAAATGCACAAAAATAATATCAAAATATAGTTATTATTACATTTGACAATATAAAAGTATCTTTATATCATTAATTGGAAAGGAGTAATATGAAAACAAGTGAAAGTTTAAAAAAAGCTGTTAAAAAATACGATGCGAAAACATATGATAAATGCTTATTAAGATTACCAAAAGGCTATAAAGAATTAATTCAAAAAACAGGTAATACCTATAATGGGTATATAAAAGAAGCTGTATTAAAACAAATGAAAATAGATAAATTAATCTAAAGGAGAATTATGATATTTCATCATATGACAAAGGAAGAAATTTATAACCTATGTAACTATGATAATTCAGATGATTTTATAGTAATGACTAAACAACATTTTATAGTTCTTGTAGTATGCTATTTCATGGTAATATTGATGGCCTTGATATTTCTTTTTAATTAATATCAAATTGATAATACGTATACGTATTGTATTTAGTTTGTGAGTTGGTAATTCTTGTAGCCGTTCCATATTGCTTTAAGATTTCCTCAATTTCATTATCCCTAAGTAAAAGCCTTTCGACAGCACCCTTATTTAAATTACGAGAACACCAATACTTTTTTTTGTTATCTTCTATTCCTAAATCTTTAGAAATATATTTAACAATATAACTAGATGCTTTTCGAGTATCAGATATAACTGTAATATTTGAAAAACCTAATTTTGAAAAAGATCGCAATTGAAATATTTTTCTATGTTTTTTATCATAATGACCAGTAAAAAATAAATCATTTTCCGGTAAATCAACGAAAAGACCATGAAAATGTATCTTTCCAATTTTACCATCTTGCGGATTATGACCACGCTCTGGTATTAAAATATATTGCATGCCTTGTAAATGATTATTGATAAAATACTTAAATTTTTTTAATACTAAATCATAATTAGTCGAATCAACAACAGACAAATTAAATGTAAACGTCACAAAATACCGCCAACTATTAGCACGAACATATTGAAATATTGATTTTTTTGTTCGATAAATAGATGTTTTTATACTTCTCTCTTTGTCTTGTACAATAATTCGAGTATTTGTTTTTTCATTTGAAAGTAATTTTAATAGTTTTTTTTCTGTGTTATCCTCTTTGTCAATAGCTGTTCGAATAGCACTGTTAATAGTTTCAATCTCAACGGTATTTATATAACGTATAATCTTTACGTTATACAAATTAACCTCCTAAAAAAACTGTTAAGTGTTGCCATTGACAAGAAAGGCAACACACGATTTACAGCTAATCAAAGCGCACCAAGCAGCAAAAAACGCAGGACCCCGACAGCGTCACCCCGCTTTTTTTGCTGTTTGTTGCGGTATTTCGAATATCTTATAAGAATCGTATAAACGATAATATTTCTTTTTCCCTATCATCATATCAAATCCGATTTTTTCCTTTAATCCGTACCACATTTCAACAACACCAAAAATAGGATGATTGAAAGCAAATAGTCCGCAAATCATCCCAAATAAACCAAAATTATTTAACTTTCGATGCAAATATTGATATTCAATAAGTGATCTAATTGCTCTATCTCCTGAATTCCCGAACACATAACGAGCACGTATAACAATGAGCACTTAAATTGTTAATAAAATCAATGCTTTCAATCAATACTGCCTTGAATTATTCATCGGTATGTGTTATGATACATACCGATGGAGGTTTTCAAAAATGGCAGCCACAATACATGCAAAAGACAAGCGTTCCGGTATTACCTATGTATATGAATCCGTCTCCTACTGGGACAGTGAAAAGAAACAATCACGTTCCCATCGGAAACTGGTAGGTCGTCTAGATCCGGTAAGCGGAGCAATTATTCCTACTGACGGAAGAGGCCGCAACAGGAAGCAGAAGCCATCCCAGGCGTCAGATATCATGCCTGTAAAGCCTGGCCCGGTGCCTTCGCTTCATACTTCCCGTTTGTTCTTCGGAGCCACCTACCTTTTTGACCGGATCGGAGAGATGACCGGTGTAACGGCTGATCTGAAGCAGTGCTTTCCTTACACGTATAAACAGATCCTTTCCATTGCGTATTACATGATTCTGGAAGACAGAAACCCATTGTCCCGTTTTGAAAGATGGTCGCAGCTTCACAGCCATCCGTATGGGGAGGATATCCCATCCCAGCGGAGCAGCGAGCTCTTTATGTCCATAAGGGAAGAAGAAAAGGCAAGGTTCTTCCGGCTACAGGCCAAACGGCGGATGGAAAAGGAATTCTGGGCTTACGATTCCACCAGCATTTCCAGCTATTCGGATCAGTTAAAGCTGGTACGGTACGGGAAGAACAAAGACTATGATCCTCTGCCGCAGATCAACCTGGTGCTGCTGTTCGGCGTGGAATCAGGGCTGCCGTTCTACTACCGCAAGCTTGCCGGAAACATTCCGGATGTAAAGACCGTTAATGAACTTCTGAAGGAACTGGATATACTTGGCTATGAGAAAATAAAACTGGTCATGGACCGCGGATTCTACAGTGCCGACAACATCAACGGGCTTTACAGGAATCACTATAAATTTATCATGGGTGCTAACACCAGCCTTTCTTATGCAAAGGAATGTATCCGCAGACACGGACAGGAAATGCAGTCCTGGACCAGCTACAATGAAAGCTACCAGGTCTATGTCCATAGCGAAACGATTGCCTGGGACTATACGCAGGATCGTCCGTATAAAGGTGACACGGTTTCCGGAGACAGGAGGATGTATCTGCACCTGTATTACAATCCGGAGAAGGCGGTTGAAGACGAAAAGAACTTTAACCACTTCATGTCCAGACTGCAGTCGGAACTTTTGTCCGGGAAACACGTTCCGGAGCGGGAGAACATTTATAAAAAGTACTTTACCGTCAAAGAGACGCCGGTACGCGGGATCACGGTGGAGCCGATCCAGGAAGCTATGGACAAGGCAAAACAACGGTATGGATATTTCATCCTGCTCAGCAATGAAGTAAAGGACCCGATCAAGGCACTGGAGCTTTACCGGAACCGGGACATCATTGAAAAAGCAATGTGTGATATCAAGGAGCGACTGAACTGCCGGCGGACACTCGTATCGTCAGACCAGAGTCTGGAAGGGAAGCTGTTTGTGGCGTTTATCGGCCTCATGTTTTTATCTTTCATCAAAAACAGGATGCAGGAGAAGGAACTTTTTAAAAAATATACACTTCAGGGCCTCCTGGATGAACTGGATATCATCGAATGCTATACCGAACCTGGAAAAGCACCGGTCATCGGAGAAATCCTGACAAAGCAGGCAGAGATCTACGATGATATGGGTGTTGCTGTACCGGTCAGCCAATCCTCGTTATGTTGACCGGGAATTTAGGGTTAAGTAAATTTTTCAACCTGCTTAAGAGACTAAAAAACATATAATCTATTTTTTGAATAGATATTATTAAGAAAAAATTAAGAAAAAATGCTGCATGAATTGAAACTTTACAATGATTAGGAAAGGGAAAAATGGATAGAGTTGCTATTTTGATACCGTGTTATAATGAAGCGCAAACAATAGGTAAAGTAATCGATGATTGGAAAAAGGAGGTTCCAAACGGGATTATTTATGTTTATGATAATAATTCAACTGATCAAACAGATAAGATTGCGCATAATCATGGTGCAATTGTTCGACATGAATACAGACAGGGAAAAGGTAATGTAATTAGAACGATGTTTAGAGAAATTGATGCGGAATGTTATATCATGGTAGACGGCGATGATACTTACCCTGCGGAGTATGGTAAAAAAATGATGGATTTAGTTCTAAATAGAAAGGCTGATATGGTTATTGGAGATCGTTTGTCATCTACTTATTTTGAGGAGAATAAAAGACCTTTTCATAATTTTGGTAATGCACTTGTTCGTAATGTTATAAATCATCTATTTCGAAGTAATATTCAGGATATTATGACTGGGTATAGAGCTTTCAGCTATTTGTTTGTAAAGACATTTCCTGTATTATCTAAAGGCTTTGAAATTGAAACAGAAATGACTATTCATGCTATAGACAAAAATATGCGAATAGAAAATGTAATAATCAATTACCGGAATCGTCCAAAGGGGAGTAATTCAAAACTAAATACTTATTCAGATGGAATAAAAGTTTTAAAAACAATTGGGATATTATACAAAAACTATAAACCATTTGAATTTTTTGGGTGGTTTTCATTATTTTCTTATATAGTATCTATATCCTTTTTTGTTTCAGTCTTTATTGATTATATCAAAACTGGAATGGTATTAAGGTTTCCAACTTTAATAGTCAGTGGATTTATTTTTTTAGTAGCAACGATTTCTTTGTTTTGCGGATTTGTTTTATCTGCGATTGCGGCAAAAAATAAACAGGATTTTGAATTTCGTCTCCAGATGACTGAAGAAAAGAAGAAGAATATTATCTGATTTTATTAAGTTGTATGGCAAATTTTGTAAATGTAGAATCCTTCCAAAGAGTCGATCATTTGAAACTGGACATTAGTTATATTCTTATCAGAATATTTGACCTTTGATAATATGTATTTAATTCCTATACGATTTAAGTCATTGTAATTTAGGTGAATGGTATAGCTATCGGCTCCCAGCAATTCAAAAGAAGTGCTATCCTCTTGTAAGGTGATCCTAATATGTGCATATCGATTATAAATTTTGACATATTTTTGATCAGTATCCAGGGCCTCCCAGGTCTTTAGATTAGGATAAATATTGGTTGAATTAATAGTTGGGGCGCCGGCTAAGATAGGAAGATTTACCATAGGAACAATTGTATCAGTAACTGCCCATAAGGCATTTTTATCAGTTTGCGATATTTCGCGAATTCTATTCACTAAGGGATCGTTTGTGATGCAGTCAGTTCCTTTTTCAATAGGATTTATCATGCAACCACTAATACCAACAGAAACAGAAATTAAAAATAGAAGATATTTCTTTTTTAGCTTTCCTGTCATCATAAATATAATGAGCATATACAAAAAAATAATTAAAAATAGCAGCCAGGCATACGTTGTTAAAAAATTATTTGCCATCATATTTGCAGTAATTGCATAATATAAGAAAGATATAATCAAAGTTGGAATTATGCGATTCAATTTTATATAACCAGTAGATTTCTGCTCATTCAATTCTTCTTCATTTAAAGCAAGTACTCGCAGCAGTATAAAAATGTCTATTATTCCAATAATCGGTAATAGTCGGTTAATAATAACCTGTGACATAAGTGTTATCTGGGCTAACCAGTTGGGAATCTTTGAGAGATAAAAAAATACGTAGAAGATCTGAATAGATAATAATAACTCCAATAATAAATCCTTTTTGTTCTTTAAAATATAGCTTAAAGATAGTATGATCCCCATTGGAAACAAAGAAAATGTAACGGACGTTTCACATGCATTTTTATATCCTATTCTTTCTGCATCAAAAGGAAGAAGAATGCTTTGAAATGCACTGCAGAGCATATTAACCGATCCCTGTCCACCGGATAATTTTCGTACACCAGGGTATTCTGTCTTTATTATATTTATAAATGTATCTTTTGAAAATTGGAATATTAAAAATGATAAAAATGTGAATAATAATATTCCATTGAATATATACATAACATCAATTTTTGAGAAGAGTTTTTTTCCTTTTTTTCTTATAACCAGAAGCCAAATATACATAAGCAGAAAAACATAGGCTAGAGGTATTTCTTGAGCTGGATAATAAGTATATATAAATCCACCCGCGCATTCAACTAATGCTAATATCAGTAGAAAACGTTTTCGATAATTTTCGGTATTAATATATACATCTAACAGAACCAATCCCATTTGCCCAAAGATTAGCATTTCTATATATCCATTTGTACTGAACCACCATTGAGTAGTAGGGGAGAAAGTAAGAAGAATAGCAGCGGAAGCACTTAAGTATTTATTATGACAAGTATATATTTTTGCACATTCATAAGATACTAAAAACAGTGCCAGTAAACGGCTTGTCCAGAAGAAGGACAGTGCATGAGCGGAATCTAAAAAAAGATAACCCCACATAAAAGGTCGGAACAGAGTAACTATGGACCATGCGGGTTGACCATAAGTTGTAGTCACATCGGTAGCTGTTCCACGTACAATATTCGAAATTGCATTATAGTTAGTATATTGTTGTGAAATACTTAGTGGTGTAAAAAGCCCGTATTCATCACTGCGGATATTTCTGGGATAGCCAAATAAAACACCTGCATTTTGTAAATCCACATCTTTTTTTAATCCGTATATTTCCCTGTACCACCAGGCAAGCGAGGAACCATTTAGGCACAGAAAAACACTTATTATAAAAATTATAAGTGCTATTATATATCGATATTTATCAATAAAAATTAGTATTTTATCATTGTAAGCGATCAATATTAAGCATATGCAGAATGCCGGAAGGAAATATAAAATCAAATTTATTATGACCTGTTCATTGCAATCCCATGCCAATAGACCGGTATATTTATCTGTCAAATAAAATTGTCTGGATTCATTAAATAGTTCTATATAAGCAGAAATGATTACAGATAGTGAAAAAGTGAAAAAAATAACCATTGTACTGTGGCTTCGAACAACAGGTTTAATTATTTGCTTCAAATCTTTCATTTATTTTACTCCTGCCTTACATTGGAATGATAAATCCAACTAATTAAATCATAAAATTACATTAAATTCGTACATCAAGACTAAAACTATTATAATATATAAATCATTTGTGAACTAGTTCATTTCCTGTTTTGGTGTTAAATATCACAAAATATCATAACCGGAAATTCCTAAATCGGTTATTTTGGAATAGACAATTAATTTCAGAAACCAGAAGTAGACTGAATAAAAAAAACGGTATAGAATAGCCTTAAATGTATATTGCTAATAGAGTAGATATGATTATTAAAATGGATATGAATGGAGTCTGCTTAATAAAAATGATAGGAGAAAATATTAAGACATGGTATTTTGAACAGTATATTTAATGTCTGCTAAACAGCTTTGAAAGCATTGTTTTTATTGATGTTGCGCGTTCTGAGGCGCATACTAAGTGCAGGAGAAATGCCATAATTCTTCAAAAAACCTTGCACTTACGGAGGTGCCATGTACAAGAAAAACAGAAATCATCAGTTTTCGCTCGCAGATTTCAACCAGCCGATGGGACTGAAACTGAATCCTGAAAATCAATGGATCCAAAAAGCTGCTCTCATTCCCTGGGATGAAATTGAAGATAAATATGCGGCGCTGTTTCCCAGTAATACCGGGACGGTAGCAAAGCCTCTCCGCATGGCACTCGGATCACTCATGATACAGAAAGAATACGGATTTTCCGACAGGGATCTTATCGACCAGATCCAGATGAATCCGTATTTTCAGTTTTTCATCGGCATGCCAGGATACCAGATGACGGCACCGTTTTCCGCACCGCTGCTGGTGGAATTCCGGAAGCGTCTGTCAGATGAGGTCATCAATGAAATCAATGAGATGATCATCGAACACAATAAACCGGAGCCGCCGGCAGGATCATCTTCCGGAAAAAATGATGAGACAGCAAAAGCGGAAGGAACGGATAACAACGGGACCCTGATCGTGGATGCGACCTGTGCACCGCAGAACATCTCCTTTCCGCAGGACATAAACCTGCTGAATGAAGCACGCGAGGATCTGGAAGAGATCATTGGCGAAATCTGCTATGAGAACAATCTCTGCAAGCCACGCATGTACCGTGACAACGCCAGACGTGATTATCTTAGTCTGGCACGGAGCAAAAAGCGTACGGTAAAGAAGATCCGCAAAGCGATAAAAAAGCAGCTGCAGTATATCTGCCGTGACCGTGGATACATTGACTGGCTTGAAGAAAACGGATATCCGGTCAGTGAGAAGCAAAAGGAACGGCTCAAAACAATCGATGATGTTTATGCCCAGCAGAAGTACATGTATGAAGAAGATATCCACACGGTGCAGAATAGGATCGTGAGCATCAGCCAGCCGTTTGTGAGACCGATCGTAAGAGGAAAGGCAGCAGCGCCGGTGGAGTTCGGAGCGAAGCTTGATATCAGTGTTGTGAACGGACTTGGCCGGATCGAGAAGATCTCGTTTGAATCATACAACGAAAGCGAGATGCTTCCGGATGTAGTTGAGAGGTACCGGGAACGGGAAGGGCATTATCCGAAGCGGGTGCTTGCAGATAAGATCTACCGGAACCGAAAGAATCTCCAGTACTGCAAGGAACACGGAATCCGTCTTTCAGGTCCGGCACTGGGGAGACCGAAAAAGGGAATGCATCCGGACCGCAAACTTGAGTATATTGACAATGCAGACCGAGTTGAAGTTGAACGGGCGTTCAGTCTCTCGAAGAGAAGCTTCGGACTTGGACTGATCAGAACGAAGCTCGAAGTGACGACCCGTGGAGCGATTGCATTGTCGATCCTGGCAATGAACTTAAGCAAACTGGCGAAAGCCTTTTTGCGCCAAAAACTGGAATGGATATTTTCAAGGTACAGGATCAAAATCCGCGAAATTATCAGTGTGGATTTTGGCAACAACTTCGGCAAAGAGGCGGTTATTGCTTAAAACCGACCTGCTGAGCTGACATTAAATAATAATTTATTTTGAAAAAAAGTGATCAGAGTAATAATAAATGTCTATAATAGAATACTGCATCTGATTGGTGGCATTTAATTAAATTATAACTGAGATGAAAGGTTGTCCGCTTCCTGTCTGATCCGGCACAAAAACTTTTTAAATCATGTGAACTTTTTAAATTCCGGAAGACACATTAACAAAGGAAAGTTTGTTGATGCTGCTGTTTTGATGAGAAGAGTTCGGAGGGAGCGGGAGTAAATATGAAAAGAAATAAGCTTTTAAGAAAATGGATTGCCTTTTTAATGTGCTTCATGCTGTGTCTGCAGAATATTACCTTTATGGGGGTATCTACGGCAGAAGCAGGTGAACCGGCGGATGTTACATCGCATTTCTACGCAACAATTACAACAAAGGACGGCGGAAGCGAATATGTTTCCGGCTCCACTGTGACTTTTCTGGTGAAATATAAACTGGATTATGGTGTGATTAACGCAGGTGATTATATTTATATGACGGTGCCGAAGGCACTTGCTGTTTCAAGGCTGAGCGTGGATCCGACACATTTCAGTTCATCGGCACCTGATCACACAGACAATGATGGAAATCAGGTATATAAACTTGTATTTTCAGATAATGCGAAAACCGGTATATCCGGAAGCATGACTCTCCGGGTAACTGCAAATAATACCGGGAACAGTAATATTGAACCGGTTCTTCAGGTCGGAAGCAATACGATAAGTATTACGGTAATCCCGGGTGGGCCTTCTGATACCGGTACGGAAACAAGGGCAATAGAAAAGGATGCCCGGGGATCGGGGGGAAAAGGAATGTCCGACGGATGGAACAGTTCCGAAGCAGGATATTCAATCTATGATCCCGATAAAGGAGCAGTGGCGCCTTACAGAATCTTTGTCAATCTGAAACAGGCTTCTTTGACAGATGTTACCGTAACAGATTATCTGCCGGAAGGACTGACATTCGGCGGGAAAGGTACGATTTCTTACTGCTGGACAGCGACAGGTCAGTCAAATGTTGATCTTACAGCAGCGGAGCAGGATCAGATTTCCTTCACGCAGAACGGAAATCAATTAATATGGACGATCGGGTCACTGCTGGAAAACAGGAAGCAGCTTCTCATCCAGTATAAAGCTGAAGTGCCGGCAGGCCCCGCGGTAAATTATCATAATGTGGCTGTGATCAATTATACAGAAGAAGGAGTCAATAAGACAGAGTCCGCCAGCCGGAATATCTATCCCGAATCAAATGCAGATGCTTCGCTTGGGGTCAAGAGCGTTGACAAGACAGAAGTCAGCAGTGATCCGGCTGATCAGTTTGTGGAATATACATTTACGTTCAGAACACATGCTGATTCCGACAATAATATGATACCGTTTGAAGCAGGGGAGATTAATCTGACCGACAAATTAGATGAAAATGTCCGGTTCGTCCGTGCTTCCTATGTTGATGATAATTTTTCAGTTGCATATGATGAAGGTGCCCATTCAGTTCTTATAAAAAATACGAAAAGAATTACAGATGGCGGCACGGAACATGAGGTTTCGTTTGTAGTTGATTTTTCAGAGGTTCCGGCAGGAACAACAGTAAGCAATACGGTTGGTGGAAATACTGTAAATACGAAAAAGTACGGTGGCGGCCTTAATCTTCAGGCAGCAAAAACGCTTGACGGAAAAGCTCCCGGTACGAACGTATTTCAATTTCAGCTGATTGACAGTACCGGTAATATCCTGCAGACAAAGAAAAATGATTCCGACGGAAACATTATTTTTGATCGGATCAGTTACGCAAAAAATGATATCGGGAAAACTTTTATTTATAAAGTGAAAGAAATAGCCGGACAGGATCCTGCTATTGTTTATGATGCGACTGTTTATACAGTGACAGTAACACCTGCAGAACCAAAGCAAGATGGCAACATAACGGCAGTTCCGGTATTTACGGATAAAGACGGAAATACAGTGAGCAGTCTGAGCTTTGGTAATAAAACAGCAAAGACCTCAGTTAAAGTGACGAAGAAATGGGTCGGACCGGTCGGAACAGCAGCGACGGTAAGAGTGATGAACGGTGCGGCGGAAGCCGCGAATTACACGCTGACAGCTGCGGATAACTGGACCTATACATTTACGGGTCTGCCGAAGTATGACGCGTCGGGTAAAGAGATTGTCTATACAGTGACCGAGGATGCGGTCGACAATTATGACAGTGCGATAACCGGAGACATAAAGAACGGCTTCACGGTGACGAACACCAGCAATGTAATGGTTTCGATCCCTGTGACGAAGAAGTGGGTCGGACCGGTCGGAGCAGCAGCGACGGTAAGAGTGATGAACGGTGCGGCGGAAGCCGCAAATTACACGCTGACAGCTGCGGATAACTGGACCTATACATTTACGGGTCTGCCGAAGTATGATGCGTCGGGTAAAGAGATTGTCTATACAGTGACCGAGGATGCGGTCAGCAATTATGACAGTGCGATAACCGGAGATATAAAGAACGGCTTCACGGTGACGAACACCATTACTGAAAAGATTGTCAGCATCAGTAAAACGGATGTCGGAGGAATGGAAATACCGGATGCAGTACTTACGGTTACGGATCTGAAAACCGGTAATACGGCAGCCGAATTTACAACAGACGGAAAATCGGCACATGAACTCATGCTGCCGCCGGGGATGTACAGACTGACTGAAATAACAGCACCGGACGGATATGAGAAAGCGGAAAGCATAGATTTCCGTGTCGATGCGGATGGAAAGGTAAGCGTTAACGGGGCTGATGTAAACGGAACAGTAACAATGGTCGATCAGTATATACCTGAAACAGCGAGGAGAGTTTCAGTTCATAAAACCTGGAGGGGTTATGGCGCTCGTCCGGCCAGTGTCACATTCAGACTTTATGTGCAGTTCTCCGACGGAACGGAAAAGACAGTGGGAGATGACAAACAGGCGAAAGCTTCCAATAACTGGACAGCAGAATGGACGAAGCAGGAAATAGCGTCTGCATCTGATGCTTCGCCTTCCGATGCCTCGCCGGCCAATGCTTCGCTTTCAGATGCAGAGGAGAATGGCGTGCTGAAAGACGGTATGGTTGGTAACAGAACAGCATCACAGCCTGTCCGTAAAATAACCGGGTTCTATGTAAAGGAAATCAATGTTCCTAAAAACTGGAAGGTGGTTTATTATACTCCGGTGACCTCGGCCGATGCGGACGGCACGGAAGCGACAGTATTTCCTGTAAAAAATGTCTATGTTCCTACCGAGGACAATACGCCGCCCGGAGGCGGCGGAGGTTCCGGTTCTGGTACGGCCACTTCGGTTCATTCTTTCGTAAAAACGGAGGAGATTACGCCAACGGAGATACCGCTTCAGGATGTGCCGGGGCTGGGAGTGGAAGTCTTTCCGGAAATTGAAATACCGGAGGGAATGCTGCCGAAAACCGGAGAAGAAGAGAATACGAGAGGACTGCTGGTTCTGCTTGCCGGCATCCTGGCAGGGGTCGGTCTTCTGGTGAAACACTGTTTCGATATGACAAAGTAAAATGATTGCAAGAAGAGGGAGCGGTCCGGCGGCATCGGACCACTCCTGATTTCATACCCGGGGCTGTGGTGCCGGCAGTGCCGAATTGGCAATTTCTGACGGAAAAGACAGACAGAACGAACGACGGCATTGCCGGTGTGCGGGGAATGTAGGGAGAAAAATGGATTATAAGCGGATAGAACATCTGGTGGAAGCGTTTCGAAACGGAGACAAAAATGCCTTCGACAAATTATATTCAACATTGTACAAAAATCAGCTGAACTTTGCGACCAGCATGGTCAGGGACCGCTATGCCGCTGAGGATATCGTACAGGATTCTTTTATGTATGCGTACAGCAACATGGACAGTCTGAATAATCCGCGTGCATTTGTAAGCTGGTTCAACAGGATTGTCTACTGCAACTGTGCAGGCAGCCTGAAGAGTTCTGCAGTAAGAAAATCAAAAGAAGTCAATATCGACGAGTACCTGTATCCGGAGGAAGCGGCAGACGTCAATCTGCTGTCTGCATCGGCGGAAAAAGACTTTACCGCCAAAGAAAAACGTATAGACGTTCAGAAAGCAGTACAGTCTCTGGATTTTGACACGCAGGTACTCCTCTATCTGAGATTTCACAGCGGTTATAAAGAGGCGGAAATTGCGGAGATTATGAAAGTTCCGGTAGGCACGGTAAAAAGCCGGCTTTCCAGTACGAAGAAGAAACTGAAAAATTCCCTGAGCACCGCTTTTTCTTGGAATCCTTTTTTCTTTCTCTGGGTTCATTATCTTCTCGCGGGCATAAGAAATCACAGCATAGCCGGTCTGCACTGCGGAAGCCATGCCTTGAAAAATGCGGTCCTGTTCCCGGTGGCTGCCATAGGTGTTTCCGTGGGAGCGGCAGTGTATGCCGGGAGCCTTCCGCCGGTTATTTCCAGTATCAGGCTTGCAGACTATAAGCCTGCATCCGTGAATCAGACAGTGGATGTGGAAGTTGAAAGCAGCGACGGGATCAGAAATGTTTATATCAGGGAAAGCGGAGAACCATTCGAAGGGGACGGAAAAATATTCAGGACAACCCTGAACAGAAACGGCATCTACGATATTGTGGCGGAAGATCAGAACGGAAAGACCGATGAGAAAGCGGTCAGCATTGCGAATATCGATGCGGATTATCCGGATATTGAGGACCCCGAAGTCCTGGAGGATAAAATCAGCCTGGGGATTTCCGATGCAGCGTCGGGAATAGACTGGGATAAGATCAGCGCTGTAAATACTGACGGAAAGAAAGTTGAAATCGTACCGGACCGCCGGAAAGGAGAAATCGTCTGTAAGCTGTCCGACCTTCCGCTGAATATCAGGATAAGTGATATGGCCGGGAACTGGCAGTCGGTGAACGTGTCCTATGAATAACAAATCCGGAGCGGCTTTTCTTCTGTCATTTCTGCTCTTCTTTTCTGTGCTGTGCGGAACCTTTCCGTCCTGCGCGGCTTCCGCTTCAAGCGTTCTTCTGAAGGCGGACCGTGTTGAATATTCGAAAAGCGGGGATGCCTTTACGGTTTACGCGTCTGTCTGTAATTTCAGCTCCGTGACCATACCCGAATGCAGCATGATATTCGGATTCCCGGACCGGGAAAAGAACGGGCTGGAGTTGGAAAATGCCGGAAACTGGAACTGGATCGGCGCGACTCCTGCAGATTCCGATATCACGGAAGAAAAGGATAAGACGCAGATCACATTAATAGGCATGGAACCCGGAGAGGCCTTCTCCTTTTCATTTTCCGGGCGGGCCGGGCTTCCGGAAACGGATTCGCAGCAGACTGTACGCACCGGCATTCATGTTACGATCGATTTAAGGGATGATGCCCGGCCGGAATGGGGAGGGGAGGCAGAGTCCGTCATTCCGCTCCTGTTTCATACGCTGGTTGACAGCAAACCGGAGGAGAGTCCTGCTGTGGAAACGAAGGCGCCGGAAAAAACGGTAAAAAAGCAGGTCCGGCTGTCGGACCGGGAATACGGGTCTGCGGATAACGGAGACGGACAGAATACGGTTATTTATGTATCCGAAAAGGAAGCGGAAACAGAAAGCCCGCTCAGTGCCGCCGAAAACAGATACGGAGGCAGAAAGGAATTTCCTGCAGAGGTCGGCCTGGTGACAGCTGCAGCTCTGATCGTGATCGGTCTGATCATAAAATATGCGGTACGCTGTGTCCGGGAGCACAAAAGAAAGTTTCATCCCCGTTCCTCTGTTGTCAGTTCCGCACAAAAGGACTATCATTAGGAGAAAAAGATATCTGTGACAGGAGATTTTATGAATTCTCACGGTGTCGTCCTGAACGGGGAAATGAAAAAGGAATTTTACGCTGATTTTCTGAAGCTGTATGTTTTCCTGGTGCTGCAGAACGTGATTACGACCAGTGTTGCACTGGCGGATAATATCATGCTGGGTACCTACAGTGAAGTGTCTTTGTCCGGCGTGACTATCATCAATCAGATCCAGTTCGTGTTTCAGCAGCTTATTCTGGCACTGTCCGACGGCGTCGTGATTTTCGGAAGCCGTTACTGGGGAAGCGGGAAGACCGAACCGATCGCGGAGATTTCGTCCGTTGCCCTGAAAACGGCGCTGGGGATAGCAGCACTGCTTTTTACCGCAGTCAGTTTCTTTCCGATGCAGGTCACAGGATTGTTTACGACGAATGCCGGGATCATTTCGGAAGGAGCCGATTATCTGAAGATCATCAGGTTCACCTATTTCTTCTTCGCAGTCACGCAGATTTTACTGGCGACGCTGCGTTCGGAGGAAATTGTTTCCATTGCCCTGAAGCTGTCGGTCATGGCGCTCCTTGTAAACTGCATGATCAACTATGTCCTGATATTCGGCCATTTCGGCGCGCCCGAGATGGGCGTAACAGGCGCGGCGATCGGAACACTGATCGCGAGAATGCTGGAAACGCTGGTCCTGATCCTCTACATAGTAAATCACAATTCTCATCTGAAAATTTCTCTTCATGTTCTGCTTACCGGCGGAAAGGAATTTGCCGGAGCATATTTCATAAAGGTGTTCCCTCTGCTGATCAATGCCGGACTGTGGGGAATGAATATTGCCTTTCAGACCGGCATCCTCGGTCATATGGGATCCACCGCGATCGCCGCAAACAGTGCGGCATCGACCCTGTTCCTTATGGTTAAGTCCATGGCGGTCGGCGCTGCTGCGGCAGCATCGGTCATGATCGGAAAGGAAATCGGAAAAGGGGACAGGGGAGACGTTAAGGCTGTTGCCGGAAACCTCCAGAAGATTTTTGTCGTCATCGGCCTCGTATCCGGCGTCCTGCTGTTTTTCCTGAGAATACCGGTACTGGGCATTTACAGACTGTCGCCGGAAACGATCAGAATGGCTGACCATTTTCTCATCATTTTAAGCGTTGTGGATGTCGGCATGTCCTATCAGATGCCGACAAACTCCGGGATTGTGAAAGGCGGAGGCAACACTTCGTTTGTGGCGAAGGTGGATCTGATCAGCATATGGGTCATTGTCATACCGCTGTCCCTGTTCATGGCATTTGTCGTGAAGGCATCGCCGGAAGCGGTTGTCTGCTGCCTGAATGCGGACCAGATCTTCAAATGCATACCCGCGTTTCTGGAAGTCCATTACGGGAACTGGGTCCGGGTGCTTGTTAAAGAAGATAAATAAAGGCATTACCCGGTCATCCCGTCGCAGATCTTTCCGGACATTTTTTGATTCCCAATCTGCAGGATTATGTTAGAATCTATGCATACAAGGGGAAAAGTATGAAAAGCCGGCCTGTTAAAAGTCTGAAAAATGAATTCACCAATATATTTCTGCTGGTTGTGGTTACCGCCTCGGTTGTCCTGGTGTGCACGTTTTATCTGAATACCAAGGGAAAGCAGCTGACGCAGGACATGATGAACAGGAATATCTATACGAACAGGATATACCTGGGTCTTACGAATATGGAGACTTCCCTCCAGTCCTACAGCAGGACCTATGATAAGAAGATATTTGACGTGTTCACGGAATACAGCGATCAGCTGGAAAATGATCTGGACGCGCTGAATGAAAAATCGGAAAGATATCAGAGCACGCGCGACTGCATCCGGCGGATTCAGGGCTTCAATGAATATCAGAGAAACCTCTGGGACAGCGGCAGACTGTTTGATATTTTTGAATATGTAAAAACGGGAATTGCCGATCAGAAGAACGAAGCGCAGCGTCTGATCATAGCGGATGAACTCCAGGCCAGACAGGATTATCTGGATACGAGGAAAATATACGACCGGACAGAAATGACCCTGTGGGTCCTGATGGTGCTGGTTCTGGCATACTCGATCATGCATATCATCATGGAACTGGGAAAAGTCAGCAAGGCGCTGGAGGAAAACCAGGAAATCGCCAAGGCGCTGACGGAGCACCAGTGGAATGTCAAGAATGCAAAGCTGGGATACTACAGGGAGATGGATGATCTTTCCGGCGCCATGAATGAAATGAAATCGGAGATCATCCATTATGTCAGGGAACTGAAAAATCAGAATCAGCTGGAAAAGCAGCTGAGCCTTGAAAAACTGGAAAACGAAAAAAAGAACCGGGCGCTGGTGACTGCCAAGATGGCGGCGCTGCGCGCGCAGATCAATCCGCATTTTCTGTTTAACGCACTGAACCTGATCAGTCAGATGACTTATCTGGGAAAGACCGAGGAAACAATGGAGCTGACGGAGACGGTTTCCCGGATATTGAGATATTCCCTGGAAGAAAACCGAATGGTGACTCTGGACCGGGAACTGGAGGTCATAGACAGCTATATCCTTCTGCAGAAAGCAAGGTTCGGGGATGCAATCCGCTTTGTACGGACCGTACCGGAGCATACCAGAATGATGATGATCCCGTCCATGATCATCCAGCCGATTGTCGAGAACTGTTTCAAACACGGGATGAAAGACAGAAATCACCTGGAGATCAGACTGGACATCCGCTCCGAACAGGATGTTCTTCTGATCACCGTGGAAGATGACGGAAACGGTTTTGACGTAGCCACGCTTGAAGACCGGGACCATGCCGGCATCGGCGTGAGGAACGTGGCCGAGAGACTGAAGCTGCACTATAAAGAAGACAACCTTTTTTCCATAGACAGCCGCCCCGGAAAATATACCAGAGTGACGATCAGAATACCGGAGAGGAATGTTGATGAAAATTCTGATAGCTGAAGACGAATCCATTGAGAGCGAAGCGCTCCAGAAAATACTCATGAAGCATTATCCGGATGCCGTGGATGAAATCGTGGTCTGCAGAGACGGAAAAAGCGCCGTGGATAAAACCGCGGAAACCGAACCGGATCTGATCTTCATGGATATCCAGATGCCGCTTATGGACGGGATCACCGCAAGCGGGAAAATAAGAGAATTCAACAAGACGGTTCCCATAATCATGCTGACTGCTTACGGGACCTTTGACTATGCGCAGAAGTCGATCGGCAACAGAGTGACGGACTATATCCTGAAACCATACAGTGTCAAAACCATAAAAAGCACCATGGACCGGGTCGTGAACGATTATGAAACGCGGAAGCTGACGGAGCATACTCTGGAACGGATGAATTCCATTCTGGTCCATGAGTTTCTCCTCCGTCTTCTGTTAAATGACGGACTTCCGCTGGCGGACAAGCAGGAATACATCGGGATGATGGATCTGGAAAATTACTGCTATTTTGTCTGCATCTGCCCGGCGGATCATGCGGCTGTCCCGCCGGATCCCGCTTTCAGAATCCTCAGCTGCTCCCTGAATCAGATTACCTGCAGCGTTATCTGCTGCCTCGACAGGGAAAAATCAGAGGGACTGAAAAAAACGCTGACGGACGCCGGCGAAATCTGCAGCGGGATTGAAGACGACTGGGACAGGATAGACTCCTGCGTATCGGAATGCAGCCGTAAAAGCAGCAACAGGAAATATGAGACGGAGAACATTGAAGCCGAGAAAAGACTGTACAATGCGGTCCTGAACCGGAATATGACGGAAATTGAAGCATGCTGCGGCGAGATTCTCGGAAGTCCACTCATTGCTTCCGAAAATCTGCAGCCGGCTTCCTGCCGCCTGTTTGAAAGTCTTTATAACGGTCTTCTGGGGGTAAACAGTTCTGAAAGTGAAAAGATGAAAGCGGTGATGGGAATCCGTTTCCGGGATTCCTATATGGGAGACCGGGCGGAAGCGGCGAGGGATCTGAAGGAAAATATAACGAAGCTCGCAGATTACATGTCCAGCAATATGCAGAACAAGAAAAACCGGCTGATCCGGCAGGCCAAAACCTTCATGGAGCAGCATTACAGGGAGAATATTTCACTCGGCGAAATCGCGGAGTCCATCCCCGTCAGCAAATTTTACCTGAGCCACATGTTCCATGATGTGACCGGGGAAAACATAAAGGAATATCTGATGAACTTCCGTGTGGACCGGGCAATCGAACTTCTGAATACGGGAAGAACCATTTCGGAGATCGCCTTTGAAACCGGCTTTGAGGACCCTGCCTATTTCAGCAAGTGCTTTAAGAAGAAAACCGGGGTTTCCCCGACGCAGTACCATGAAAATGTCTGAACTTCCGATTATGAAGAATTTGCGGCCGGCTTTGAAAGCCGGCTGTCTTTTTGCAATTTTTTCCATGACCTGAGCAATAAATTTCATTATCAAGAGTGTGTATACAAAGTAAATTAAGGATAGACGGGAATATTGCACGTCAGATTTTAAGGAGGAGAATATGATGAAAAGAAAAGCGGGCAGTTTGATATGTGCATTGTTACTGGCATCTGTGACAGTTCTTGGAGGCTGCGGTTCATCCGGAAGCGGAACGGCCGCCACAAAGGCAGCAGCGGCGACAACCGCCAAGGCAGCGGCGGCAGCAACCACGGCAAAAGCCGGAGTAACCACCGCCAAGGCCGGTGCAGCCACAACAAAGGCAGCCGGGGCTTCTGCGGCAGCCAAAACGAATTTCACCAAGAAGGTTTTCAAGGTCGGTCTGAATAACCCTGAGACACATCCTCTCTGCCAGGGCATCAAGAAATTCGGAGAGATTTTAAGCGACAAGACCGGCGGACAGCTCAGTCTCGATATCTATTACAATTCCCAGCTTGGCGACAAGTCGACGCAGCTGCAGTCGCTGCAGACCGGTGTCCTGGATATGTACATGATCATGTCCGGAACGCTTGTTGACTACGGCGCAAAGGACCTAAAGGTATATACGTTCCCGTATCTGTTCGACAACCTGAAACATGCAAGAGCGGTACAGAAGAGTGAAGTCGGTCAGAAGCTTCTGGACTCCATCCAGAAATCCGGAACCAAGATGGTCGGCCTCGGAACGTATCAGGAATCCGGACGTAACTACTTCTTCACGAACAAGGCAGTCAAGTCCATCAGCGATCTGAAGGGCATGAAGATCAGATGCCAGGAAGGCTCCATTTATACCGAGACCATGCAGGTCTTCGGCGCTTCTCCGGTATCCATTTCCTTCTCAGAGCTTTACAGCGCTCTGCAGACCGGCATTGTAGACGGTGCGGAACAGCCGCTGTCCGGCTTCTATTCGAACCAGTATTATGAGGTGTGCAAGAACTATCTGATGGACGGTCATGAGATCAGCCCCAATATCGTCCTGTTCTCGGAGATTTCCTGGAACAAGCTGAAACCGGAAGAGCAGAAGGTCATTAAGGAAGCCTTCGACGAATCCGTCACGTACTTTAACGACCTGTCCGACAAGAGCGATGCGGAAACACTGAACAAGATGAAGGAAAAAGGCGTTCAGATCATAGAACCGAGCAATCCTCAGGAATGGCGTGATGCGGTCAAGGGAATCTATACCAAGTATGCATCGGAGTATCAGTCGACCATCGATGCAATCCGTGCCGTAAAATACTGATAAAATATGACACTTAAATTTGGAGAAAACTATGAAGGAAAATAAACTGAAGGAAACGCTCCTTCCTCTGATCCAGAAGCTTTATCATGTGACGGAACTGCTCTGCAAGGCAATTTTCGTCATCATGGTTTTTGCGATTGCCTCGGAGGTGTTCGGCCGTTTTGTTATTCATAAAACGCCGAAGTGGAGTGAGGAAATCGGTATCATGTGCATGGTGTGGCTGTGCTTCATGACGGCGCAGCTGGCCATCTTCAAAGGTACGCATGTACGTATGACGATCATTAATTTCGCAATTTCAAAGAAGGCGGCGGAAATCCTGCATATAGGCGCATATGTTCTGCTCCTGGTCATCAACATTGTGCTGTTTGTCTGCGGAATCCAGGTTGTGGCGCAGACAATCAACAACAAACTGCCTTCCACGCAGCTTTCCATGTCGTTAATGTATCTTCCGATTGCGATCGGCGGCTTCATCGGAATATTCATGGTGATCGGAAGAATGCTGAAGGGAGGATGGAAATCATGAATACAACTGCGGTTGCAATTTTGCTGATTTCTTTCTTCGGCATGATCCTGCTCGGTGTGCATATCGCGTATGCCATGCTGCTTGCTTCCATGGTGACACTTCTTTATCTGCAGCTTCCGCTTACGGTAATCGTAAACACGATGGAGAACGGCATCAACGGTTTCACGTTTCTGGCCATTCCGTTTTTCATCCTCGGCGGAGAGATCATGGCGCACGGAGGAATATCGGACCGCCTGATCGAACTGGCCGGTGCACTGGTCAGCTGGATGCGGGGCGGACTTGCAATGGTGAACGTTATTGCAAGCATGATCTTCGGAGGAATTTCCGGTTCAGCCACTGCCGACACGGCATCGCTCGGATCTATCCTCATTCCCATGATGGAGAAGGACGGTTATGACGGAGAGTTTTCTACGGCGCTTACCATGGCGGCTTCCGTTCAGGGCCTTCTGATCCCTCCGAGTCATAATATGATCATCTACGCCATGGCAGCCGGCGGACTTTCCATCCGGGCACTGTTTACCGGAGGGATAGCTCCCGGAATCCTGCTCGGCATATCGCTGATGATTTTCAGCGCAGTACTTGCCAAAAAGCGGAACTATCCGAAAGGCGCTCCGTTCAATGCGAAGAAGCTGGCGATTGCCGTAAAGGACTCCATCCTGGGCGTGCTGACGGTGCTGATCGTCGTCGTGGGCGTCATAGCGGGAATCTTTACTGCAACGGAGTCGGCGGCCATTGCCGCAATCTATGCATTTATCATCACCTTCTTCGTGTACAAGGAAATACCGTTAAAGAAGTTTTCCGAGATCCTTTCCAACTGCATGAAGACGCTGTCAACGGTTCTGCTCCTGATCGCGGCATCCGGAACGTTCGGATTTGTCATTGCCTATCTGCGGATACCGGCCATGATATCCGGATGGATCCTGGGAATTACCACGAGCAAATTTGTCATTCTGCTCCTGATCAACTTGATCCTTCTGTTCCTGGGATGTATTATGGGAATGGCTTCGATCATTGTCATTATGACGCCCATCCTTCTTCCGATTGTGAAGCAGATCGGAATGGATCCGGTTCAGTTCGGTTCCATTCTCATCCTGAACTGCGGCATCGGCCTTCTTACTCCTCCTGTCGGAGGCGTGCTCTTTGTAGGAAGCGGTATTTCCGGAATCAAGATCGAGCGTCTGGTCAAGGAGCTGCTGCCGTTCTATGCGGTCATGATCGGCGTCCTTATGCTGATCACCTACTGCCCGCCGATAGTCATGTTCTTACCGAATCTGATCAAATAAGGGGTTATGCATGGATAACAAACCAAATGTTCTTCTGATTGCAACGGACCACTGGCCGGCACAGCTTTTAGGCTGTGCCGGGCATCCGGTCATTATGACGCCGACGCTGGATTCCATGGCGAAAAACGGCGTCCGTTTTACAAACTTTTACAGCGAGTGTCCGGTCTGCATTCCGGCCAGACGTTCTCTGATGACCGGCCTTTCACCGAAGACACACGGCGACCGGGTCTACAGCGACCGCATGGAAATGCCCGACGTACCGACCCTTGCCGGCTGTTTCGGCAATGCCGGATATCAGACATTCGCCGTCGGGAAACTGCACGTATATCCGCAGAGAAACCGCATAGGGTTCGACGATGTCATTCTTCAGGAAGAAGGAAGATATGATTTCGGCTGTGTGGACGATTACCAGATCTGGCTCGGAGAGAACGGCTACACCGGACAGGAATTCCTTCATGCCATGGGCAATAATATTTATTACACGAGGCCCTGGCATCTGCCCGAGGAGGCCCATCCGACCACCTGGGCAACGCGGGAAATGATGAGGCAGATCAAGCGGAAGGATCCCACGAGACCGGCATTTTACTACATGTCATATCAGTTCCCGCATCCGCCGCTGGTTCCGCTTCAGGTCTATCTGGACATGTACGATATGGACGAGATAGACGAGCCGTATATCGGAGACTGGGCGGACGACTCGGATATCCTGCACATCATGCAGGAGCCGGAGCGCGCGTACAGCAGGAAGGAAATGCGGATGGCAAGGCGCGCTTTCTATGCGCAGTGCACGCATATCGACCATGAAATACGGCTTCTGATCGGGACCTTAAGAGAGTGCAATCTCCTGGACAACACGATCATCATGTTTATCAGCGATCACGGGGACATGCTCTTCAATCACAATCTGGTGGCGAAGCGCTGCTTCTATGAGAATTCTGCAAACATCCCGCTGATCGTGACGGGAAAGCCCATTCAGGATAAATGCGGGAAGGTTACCGACAAACTGGCCTGCATGAAGGATATCATGCCGACGCTCCTGGATCTCTGCGGAATAGACATACCGGACACGGTCGAAGGAATTCCGCTGTTCTCCGAAAAGAAGAATCCGTATATCTTCGGAGAGATCGGCGAAGGAATCAAGGCGACGCGCATGATCTGCGACGGCACCTGTAAGTATATTTATTACCCGTACGGAAATGAAAAGCAGCTGTTTGACATCCGCACGGATCCCCACGAAATGCATAACCTGGCACATTCCGCAAAATATAAGGAGCAGGTCAGAAAAGCGGAACAGGAACTCATGAAGGAAATGCACGGCGGAGATCTGGAGTGGATTGACAAAAAGAAACTGAAAGGAATGCAGAAGACAGTGCAGGTGCCGAAGAAGGATTTCGGACTGTATAACCAGCGCGGTTATCACTGGCCGCCGCCTTCGGGATATTCCAATATCGGAAAGAATAACTGAGTGCATCTTTGCCTGTAAAAGTGCGTTAATAATTAATAATAAAAAGCAAAAGGAACCGCCGCTGCGGGACGAAAGCCCTGTGCGGCGGTTCCTTTTGCTTCTTTATATGAAGAAACAGTCAGAATGTCAGAGGTACTCTGATCTGCATGAACAGGACTGCATCGCAATTCTGCCGGGCTGTTTACTTTCAGCCGGATCCGGTATCTGCTTTCCGGCCGGAATCCTGTGCGAACCCGGAACCGGAAAAGAGTGAAGGAAGACACAGCATATGCTAAGATAGATCTGTAATCCTTTATTCCGGGAGGAAGCGAAAAAACCGAATCCGGGAAAATGCGGCAGAAGATGAAAACGGAGAACGGCTGAAATCTTTAAAAAAATATTTACCGGCATGCAAGGATTCGCCGGTCCGAATCGTATTACAGGTGAAAGGCAGTAAAAACACCAATACGAGGAGGAATTTCAGATGAAAAAGACAGTAATCGGAATCATTGCGGCAATCATGATCGTGTCCGTCGGTGCCATGAACGCCATGGCGGCTGCAGGCACGGCAGGGACGGCAGCAAATGCCTGCGGGCAGTACGTGGACGCGAACGGCGACGGGATCTGCGACAACCGCGGAAGCGCCGGATGCAATTTCACGGACGCGAACGGTGACGGAATCTGCGATAACCGCGGCAGCGGCAACGGAAACGGCAATGGATGCGGGCGCGGCTTTGTGGACGCGAACGGCGACGGAATCTGCGACAACCGCGGAAACGGCAGCGGCACGCAGAACGGAACGGGCAGAAGATGCGGCCGGATGAGAAACGGAAACTGAAACAGGAAAGGCTTTCATGCGAAGCGAACAGGAAACCCGGGAGGCTGTCCGGAAATATTCGGACATGATCCGACGGATCTGTATGGTACATCTGAAAAGCTATCATGATACCGAGGACATATTTCAGACGGTGTTTTTGAAATATGCCCTTGCTTCGGATGAATTTGCCAGCGAAGAACATGAAAAGGCCTGGTTCATCAGGGTGACAATCAATGCCTGCAGAGATCTTTTGAGAAATTTTTTCCGGAGCAGAACCGTCTCGATCGAAGAAGTCGAAGAACTGGCGGGAGAGACCGGTACGGCGGAAGACAGCCGGGTACGGGAAGAGGTCCTGCTGCTTCCGGATAAATATAAGGATGCAGTCTATCTGCATTATTTTGAAGGCTACTCAGCGGCGGAAATCGCGAAGCTTCTGGGCAAGAAGGAAAACACGGTATATTCACTTCTGTCCCGGGGAAGGGACATCCTCAGCGAAAAACTGGGAGGCGGCATAGATGGATAACAGAATCCGGCACGCATTTGATCAGGTCCGTGCGGAAGATACACTGAAAAAGGACACGGAGAAATATCTGGAAAAGGCAACGCACGGTTACGGAAAACACAGCTTCTTTGTCCGGCGGCTGGCCGTGTCTTTCGCCGGGATAGCCATGGCCTTCGTCGTGGCAGCCGGAAGCTATTTTTATGCGGTTCCGGCCTATGCCATCACGCTGGATGCGGAATCCTCGGTAGAGCTTCGGGTCAACCGGATGGACCGAGTCATTTCCGTAAAGGGCGTGAACGATAACGGCAGGACGCTCGCAAATTCCGTGAAGGTATTTCTTATGAAATATCCGGATGCGCTTGAAACCATCATGAGCAATGCGGACATCAGAAAGGATCTCGAAGAGAAGAAAGACATCTCCATTACCGTGGTCGGAGAAAACGATCAGAAAAGCGAAGAAATGACGGACGTTATTTCTTCCTGCACCTACGCGCATCACCCGAATATCACCTGCATGTGCGGAAACCGTGAGGATGTTGAGGCAGCGCAGGAAGCGGGACTGCCGCTCGGAAAATACCGGATGTTCCTGGAATGGAAGCAGTATGATCCGGCGATCACCGCAGAAGAAATCAGCAGCATGTCCATGCAGAAGATCAGAGAAAAGCTGGAAGAGATTTCCGGAAACAAGTATCCTGCCGGAGCCGGCATGAACTGGAACGGCATGAACGGGAACGGTATGAACGGGGCCGGCATGAACGGAAATGGGATGAACGGAACCGGCAGAGAAAACGGAAAAATGAACGGCATGGGCGGCAGCAGAAGCCATACCGGAGAATAAAAATAAGGAGAACCTGACTATGGAGCCGGGAAAGAAAAAGGGGTCCGTGCAGAAACGCCGGATCGTTATTCAGATTATCATTTTTGCCCTGATTTTCTGTATTACGACCGCCAAAGGTATGGCGGAAAAGAACATGGCCGTTCCTTTCCTGCCGGAGGCTTCGCTTCATGCGATCTGCCCGTTCGGCGGCGTGGAAACCATTTACCGGTTTCTGACAGAAGGCCTTTTTATCCAGAAGGTCCACAGTGCTTCTCTGATCCTGATGGTTTTAAGTCTGATCACCGCGGTTCTTTTCGGGACCATTTTCTGCGGCTATCTCTGTCCGTTCGGATCGTTTCAGGAATGGGCGGGAAAACTCGGACGGAAACTGTTCGGCAGAAAATATAATCATGTGATCCCGGAGAAAGCGGACCGGGTGCTTAAATATCTGCGTTATCCGGTGCTGATACTGGTGCTTTACCACACGGCAGTATCCGCAAAGCTGGTCTTTCAGTCGGTCGATCCCTATTATGCGCTCTTTAATTTTTTCACGGGCGAAGTCGCGGTGTCCTCGTATATCGTTCTCGGTGTCATTACCCTGATGTCGCTTGTGATCGAGAGACCGTGGTGCAGATATTTCTGCCCCTACGGAGCGCTTCTCGGACTTTTCAATCCCATCCGCATTTTTAAACTCAGAAGAAACAGGAAAACCTGCACGGGCTGCAGGCAGTGCGACCGCGTCTGCCCCATGAATATCCGGGTATCGGAAAAGGAAGTAATCGGGGCCATGTCGTGTATCACCTGCCATCGGTGCTTAAGCGAAGAAGCCTGTCCGTCGGCAGACACGGTGATCATTGCTGCCGGAAAAGGAGGCGACCGGAATGAAGATTAAGGCAGGAACGGCAATATTCACCACGCTTTTTATTTTCCTGATCGGGATTGCCGCCGCGTCGGCCTTCGGAATATGGTCGACCGTTTCCAGCAAAGTGCCGGTCAAGTTTAAGGATGCCGCGCATGCGGAAGCCTATAATCCCGCGGACATCCGCGGGTCCTATACCTTCGCGGATATCAGCAGGCTTTATGAAGTCCCGATGTCCGATCTTACGTCTGCATTTTCCCTGGAGGCGGAGGACGCATCCCGGTTCAAGTGCAAGGATCTGGAAGCCAGGTTCAAAGGCGGGCAGTATGAAATCGGAACCGCATCGGTCCGGATGTTCGTGGCATGCTATTACGGACTGCCGTTCAGCCCGACGGAGGAAACCTATCTCACGGACAGGGCGGTGAAAATCCTCGAAGATCAGGGAAATCTCTCGGATGAGCAGCGGAAATATCTGAAGACCCACACCGTTCCGCAGCCGTAATAGCTGCCGCAGTAATATTTGCCGCCCCCGTTCTTGTACGTGTCCGGAATATACGCTATATTAAAGGCGGAGGCAGCAAATGAAAACGACACTGGAAAGAAATGCCGCCGTAAAGAACGGCGTGAAGCGGATGGTATTTGCCGGTCTGGCACTGGTTCTGGAAATTGCGGGCATCATTCTGATTTTTACGAGACTGAACAGGCACTATGAACTGATTTCCCTGCTGACCAGATTCCTCGGGGCATTTCTTGTCCTCGGAATTTACAGCGAGAAAAAAACGTCCGCCCTGAAAATGCCGTGGATCATCCTGATCCTGGTCATGCCGGTGTTCGGGATAACGCTTTATCTCCTGATCGGCCTGAACGGGATGACAAGAAAAATGCGGGGAAGATTTTCGGAGATCGACCGCGTTCTTCTCCCGCTCCTTTCCGAGAATCCGAAAGCGGTTCGGGAACTTGAAAAAGAGGATCTGCCGGTTTTCAATCTCTCCCGCTATATCCGGAATTACAGCGGTTATCCGGTTTACCGGAACACCGACATAACCTATTTTGATGATGCCGCCAAGGGCCTTAAGTCCCAGAAGGAGGAACTGAGAAAGGCAGAGAAATTTATTTTCATGGAGTACCATGCGATCGAAGACGCGGAGTCGTGGCACGGGATTTCAGATATTCTGGAGGAGAAGGCGGATGAGGGTGTGGACGTCCGTGTTTTCTATGACGACATGGGAAGCATAGGCTTCATCAATACCGATTTTGTCAAACGCCTGGAGAAGAAGGGAATCCGCTGCCGCGTGTTCAATGCCTTCGCGCCGGGCCTGAATATTTTCCTCAATAACCGCGACCACAGGAAGATCACGGTGATCGACGGGAAGGTCGGTTTTACCGGCGGTTATAATCTCGCCAACGAATATTTCAATCTGACGCATCCGTTCGGACACTGGAAGGACACCGGCATCAGACTCAAAGGGGATGCAGTCCAGAGCCTGACAGAGACTTTTCTGGAAATGTGGTATTCCGTCCGTCAGGACGATGAGGATGCCGGAAGGTTTCTGTTTAAAACGGATTACAGAGCGGAAGAGAACGGCTTCATCCAGCCCTATGCCGACAGTCCCATGGACAACGAGCCGGTCGGAGAAAATGTCTATATCAGCATAGCGGAAAATGCAGTCCGGTATGTCTGGTATGTCACGCCGTACCTGATCTTGACGGATGAAATGATCCATGCGTTCGGACTCGCGGCAAAACGCGGCGTCGATGTCCGCATCATCACGCCGGGTATTCCCGACAAGAAAATGGTCTATAATGTCACGCGGTCCTATTACAATGCCCTTGTCTCAAACGGAGTCCGTATATTCGAATATACGCCGGGGTTCTGTCACTGCAAGATGTGCGTGGCGGACGACCGGGTTGCCACGAACGGAACCATCAATCTCGATTACAGAAGCCTTTACCATCATTTTGAAAACGGATGCGTATACAGTAACTGCCGGGCGGTCGCGGAAACAAAGGAAGATTTCGATGCGACTTTAAAACAGTGCCGGGAAGTGACGGAGCAGTACAGGACCGGGAGAAATGCAGTCCTCCGTTTCGGGCAGCTGGTCTTAAGGCTGTTCGCCCCGCTCATGTAGGAGAAAGTTCCTCCGCATCTGATCACAAAACTGTCATTCTGTTCAGAAGAGTCTGCCCAAGGCAGGCTCTTTTCTTTAAAATCTGCATATTTCACTTTAAAATCCGATATCACTGCCGCGGCGGATTCTGTTAGGATTTAGTCAGGCTACAGAAAACCGTAAATACTATATGGAAACAGGAGGAAATTATGAGAAAGAAATCACTTGCCGTATTGCTCAGCACTGCCATGACCATGACTTTACTGGCCGGATGCGGATCCGCTTCGACTGCGACGACAGCAGCCAAGGCCGCATCGACGGGAAGCAAGGCCGCAGCAGCGACGACAGCAGCTGCCAAGGCGGCTGCCACAACCGCAGGTACCGCAACGACCGCTGCCAAGGCAGCAGGAACAACGGCCGCAAAGAAATCGGTCGTAAGCGCCCATACGAAAATCAATTTCACCTTTGCGGACGGCGATGCCGGAGCAAAAACAGTTATCAATTCCATCGTGGACAAGTTCAATAAGGAGAACCCGGATATCACGGTGACCGTGGTGCCCGGAAACGGCGGAACCTACAGTGAATTCCTGAAGACCAAGGACAGCGTCGGAGAGTTCCCGGATGTCATGGAAATGCGTGACACGGCAGTCTATGTACGGGCAGGCAAGCTGGAAGAACTTCCGAACGATGTCACATCCTTATTCACCAGTACCATGAAATTCGGCGGGAAGGTCTATGCCGTGCCGCTTTCCGGAGAGAATACGGAAGGAATCATCTACAATAAAAAGTATTTTGACCAGAACGGATTCACGGAGCCGAAAACATATGACGAGTTCCTGGAGCTCTGCAAGAAGATCAAGGCAAAAGGAGACATGTCTCCGCTTGTGGTCGGTGGTCAGGATATCTGGCACATGGGATTTCTCTGGCACAAGGCCTATAACGACCAGGTGCTGAGCAAGGACCCGGATTTTATCAAGCACTGCTATGACGGCTCGAAGGATTTCTCTGATCCCACGGTCAAAGCCACCTTCAAGGAAATGCAGGACATCATGCAGTACGCACAGGATGGCTGGACTTCAACGCCGGATGCGCAGATCACGACATTCCTGGTGAACAATATGTCCGCCATGATGTATTCCGGAACCCATATGTTCAAGCAGATCAAGGATGCGAGTCCCGATTTTGAAATCGGCTGGTTTGCCGTCCCGAGCCCGGACGGAAAGCTCAGGCTGGTCGGCGGAGCAGGTGCCGGCGGACTGTCCGTTTCCGCGGAAGCGGCAAAGGATCCGAACAAGAAGGCTGCAGCGGAAGCGTTCATCAAGTTCTTCTTCAGAAAAGACATCTACAAGGCATACTGCGAGACGCTGAGCTTTGTACCCGTGACCGTGGACAAGCCCACGCTGGATGTGCCGGCAGTGTTCCAGGAAGTGATCGAAGCGACAGGAAAGGCGGATACCCTTACACCGATGTGGAACGGCTTTACGGGTGACAATGAACTGCCGCCGGACTTCCGTAACTTTACCTATAAGACACTGATCGAAGTTCTGCAGGGAACGCGTTCAATCGATTCGGCCTGCGATGAAATGAACAAGACCTGGAAGACCGCGGAGAGCAGCTTTAATCCGGTGAAGGGAATCGGACAGAAATAAAAGATGACATGACGATGATCTCCCGGCTGAAAGGCCGGGAGATTTCAGTCAGAGGGTGTGCGGAGAACAACAGCGCTCTTCTGACCGGTACCGGGTAAAAGAAAAACGTGCCGGCGGCACAGATGTGAGAAATCGGGAAGGGAAGACATATGAAAAGAAAAAGATATGACAGTATGGCAATTGCCTTTATCGCACCGGCATTTATACTTTACACGCTGTTCATCATTGTACCGACGCTCAGCAGTTTCTATTACAGCTTTACTTCCTGGGACGGGATAAGTCCCAATATCCACATGATCGGACTTGCAAACTACCGGGAGATCTTTACGAGCGCGCGGTTCGGGAATGCTCTGAAGAATACCATTATTCTGACGGTCTTCATTTCCGTGCTGGAAAATGCGTTCGCCCTGGCGCTTGCACTCCTGGTGGATCATATCAGGTGGGGTAAGAATGTCTTCCGCGCATGCTTTTACATTCCCGTGCTGATTTCCGGAATCGTGTCCGGCTTTATCTGGAAGATCATGTACAATTACAATTTCGGGGCGATCAATTCCATCCTGAAATCCATAGGGGCCGGCAACCTGAAACAGGACTGGCTCGGCAACACGAAGTACACGCTGCTCATGGTCGGGATTGTTCTGATCTGGAAGTGCGCCGGCTATTATATGATCATCTATCTGGCAGCTCTTCAGAGCGTTCCGACGGAATTGATCGAAGCGGCTGAGATAGACGGCGCAAGTCCCTGGCAGCGGTTCAGAAAGATTACCATGCCGCTCATTTCGGGCGCATTTACGATCAACTTTACGCTTTCCCTGATCGGCGGTCTTAAGGTCTTCGATCAGATCTCGGTCATGACGGACGGAGGCCCCGGTTTCGCTTCGGAGACGATCGTCTATCTCCTGTATAAGGTGGGATTCAACGAAGGAAGGCAGGGATTCGGAACGGCAGTCGGCGTTGTCCTTCTGTTCATTATCCTGATTCTGAATGCGTTCCAGCAGAAATTCTTAAAGAGCAGGGAGGTGCAGATGTGATGGAGCGGGCAAAAAAGAGAGCCAAACCGGCTGATTTTATCATCCTTGCAGTTACGCTGATCCTCGCGCTGTTCTTTGTTTTCCCGATTTTCTTTGCCCTGATCTCCGCATTTAAAAGCAACGGAGACATCCTGAAAGCGCCGGCCGCGCTGCCGACTTCGTTCTACACGAAAAACTTCAGGGACCTGTTTGCCCAGTCCGATTTCGGAACGGCAATCCTCCACAGCATTCTTCTCACCGTGATATCGGAGGTCCTGATCGTCTGCGTGGTTCCCATGGCGGCCTATGCCATCGAGAGAAGGCCCGGTAAGCTTTCGGCTTTTGTCTACACGTTCTTTCTGGCAGGTATGATGATTCCGTTTCACCTGTACATGTTTCCGCTGTTCAAGGAGATGAAGATCTTTCACATCTTCGGGACCATGACAGGACCGATCGTCTGCTACGTGTCCGGATCGGTTGCATTCGGGACGCTTCTGTACAGCAGTTTCTTAAAAGGCATTCCGATGGAAATCGAGGAAGCGGCGGAGATCGACGGCTGCAACATGTTCAGGACGTTCTGGGATGTGACGTTTCCGCTTTTAAAACCCTGCACGGGCTCCATGATCATTCTGAACGGACTCGGAATCTGGAATGACTATTTAATGCCGTACCTGGCGCTTCCCGGCGACAAGGCGAAGACCATAACGGTGGAGATCGCGGGCTTCGTGGGTCAGTACAGCGCAAGGTGGGACATTGTCTTTGCAGGCACGATCATTTCCATAGTTCCGGCCCTCATTATTTTCTTCTCCTTCCAGAAATATTTCGTGAAGGGCATCACCGCAGGTGCTGCCAAGGGATGATTTTTTCCGGCGGCGGCTGCAGAAAGGCGGTTATCTGATAGAATATATGTAACAGCGTATATTCAGAGAGAGGAAGAACGGGATGAAAACTGCACACAAAAAAATCTTCCTGAATCTTTATCAGAAATTTGCCCTTGCAATCATTGTCCTGGGAATTCTGCCGATGTCGCTTGTGGCGAATTTCCTGGTCCGGAACATGACCACGCAGTATCAGAAGGCACTGGAAGCCAATTACGAACAGGCGGCGGAACACTGCTCTTCCAGTCTTGAGAATCTGATCTCGGTTTATGACAATGTTTCCAAAATGATCTATGACTATAACCATTCCACGGGCAGCGCTTTTTCCGGTCAGGCCTGGAACACGGATTCTCTCCGGCAGGTGATCAGCGGGGAAATCTATGACAAGGCCAATGCAGATGCGGCCAGAAGTCAGGACATGACGCAGTTCTTAAGAAGCCTGACCGGGATGGATAACTATATCTATGCCGCGCATTTCACGGCCGATGCAGGCGGGGACAAAACGGTTTCCTTTCACTTCAGCCCGCGCAGCACCTATTTTACGAATGAAGAGTTATTTGAAAAAGCCGTCCGCTATGACATGCTGGACAGGGAATCAAGAAAGCTGATGATCCAGCCTCCGCACCCTGCGGGATATCTGTACGGCGTCAACAAACAGGTCTTCACACTGTCACGCAATTATTATGATCTCAGAGGGGAAATCGCCGGCGAAAAATACATCGGGACGGTCTATCTGGATATCGACGAAGAACGGATCAGGCTGCTTTTTAAAACACTGGCCCTGGAGCAGCCGGGGAATATCTATATTCTGGACGGAAACGGGCAGTGCATTTTCAGCACCAGCGAAGAGGCAAAGGGAAAATCATATGACGACCTCAAGGAAAGTCTTTCGGGGAGCGGCTGGAAGCTTTTGTCCGAGACGGGCTTCAACGCCTACGGCCTGAAGACAGCCGTTGCCGTAAATACGTCGGAAGCGTATGCGAAACTGCATTCGACACGGAACACGATGTTTTTAATCCTTGCTGCATCGGCGTTCATGCTGGTCCTGGCGTCATTCTATTTTTCACGCAGGATGACGCGCCCCATGCACAGGATGATGGACGAAATGAGCAGAGTCGAGAACGGAGATTTTGATATCGAGCTTCCGGTCGAAAGCAGGGATGAGATCGGCATTCTTTCGGACCGTTTCAACCGGATGTCGGGAGAACTGAAGAACTACATCAACCAGTCATACGTGGCGCAGATCAGGCAGAACGAAGCGGAACTCACGGCGCTGAAGTCCCAGATCTATCCGCATTTCCTCTACAACACGCTTGAGGTCATACGGATGGAGGCCGTGGAAAATGACGATACCCGCGTTTCCTCCATGATCGAGGCGCTTTCCGAACAGATCCACTACCTGATCGGGCCGGTGAAGGACATGGTGCCGCTGGGGAAGGAAACGGAGATCGTCCGGAAATACGTGTATCTGCTGAACTGCCGCGTACAGGGGAAAATCCTTCTCACGGTCGAGATCGACGGCCTGTCCCAGGTCAGGGTGCCGAAACTGATCCTGCAGCCGATCGTCGAGAATGCCTACGTGCACGGAATCAAGCCGAAGAACGGAAAGGGCAGCATTTCCATATCCGCGGAACAGAAGGAAGAGGACCTTGAGATATCGGTCATGGACAACGGAGCCGGCATGGACGAAACGACGCTGGAAAAGCTGTCGGCGCTTTTATCCGGAACAGAACCGGGAATCAAGAACGAGTATAACTGGCAGAGCATAGGCCTTAAAAATGTCCATGACAGAATACGGTATCTGTACGGGGAAAAATACGGGATTAAAGTCACGAGTACGCCGGGCGTGGGGACGATCGTCACCATTGTCCTGCCCTGCATGAAAACGGAGGATACTTAAAAAATGCTGAAGATGATCCTCGCGGACGATGAGCTGGTCATAACCAAGGGAATAAAGAAGCTTGTGGACTGGGACAAATTCGGAATCCAGATCACGGGCGTGTTTCCGGACGGACAAAGTACGATGGAGGAGATCTTGAAGAACGAGCCGGATCTCGCCCTGCTGGATATCAACATGCCCGGGATGAACGGAATCGAGATTCTGAAAAACATCACGGTGATGGGGAAAAAGACGAAAGTCATTTTCATCAGCGGTTTTCAGGATTTCGAATATGCCAAAAACGCGATTTCGTACGGAGCGGTGGATTATCTTCTGAAGCCGGTCATCAGGGAAGAACTTCTGCGCGCGGTGCAGAAGGCCATACCGGCGGCTGTCAACGAGGACGCCTTCAGCAATGCGGCGGAGCTTCTGCGCACGGGGGAAGAAAACATGGCTGCCGGAGATTTTGCAGGGGAGAAGCCTCCGCGGGATTTAAGCTATGTGCCGGTACTGACGGATGTGCTGTTTACCGGCACCGAAAGCGAGCAGGAGAAAAAGCTGATCCGTTTTTCCCTGTACGGCTATCTGGAAGAAAAGCTTTCCGAGAACCGCAGCGGAATCATTTTTTCCAAGAACAGCCACATCATATTCATTATAAAAAACATGGATGTTCCGGAAACCGCAGAAATCATCAGAAAAATGAGCGACGAGGCCGGAGAAGCCACCGGGAAAAAATGTGCCTTCATTGTCGGGAAGCAGACCGCTTCCATGAGCGGAATCCCGGACGAATGCAGAGAACTGATCGGGATGGAAAAATATCTGTTCTTCTCCGATCAGATCGGGACGCCGGTTTTAATCCGCGGAGAAAAGATCTTCAGACAGACGGTCGGAAAAAACGAAATGGAGGAAGCGGAGAACGCGCTCTTTGAAACGATCATTTCGCAGAACCGGGAAAAATTCGAGCGGGCTTACCAGTGGATCACAAGAGTGGTTTGCATCCTGGTCGACGGACGCAGGGAGGATGCCTGCTATTATTTCTGCAACATCATCGAGCGGACGGGGAAGAAGATCCGCTCGCTCAGTCTGTCCGGAGAGGAAACGGACATCAAGAAACTGCTTGAAATGGGACGTTCCTGCGCGACCTATGCGGATATGGCGGAAAAGTACGGGCAGTATCTGGAAAATGATTTCAGTCTGGTCGGGGAGAGCGTCCTGAAAAACGAGAAGAAGGAAATCACGGAAGCAAAGGAATATATCGAGTCGCATTACCGGGATAATATCACGCTGGAAACCATGGCGGGGATCGTGCATATGAATCCCTATTATTTCAGCAATTATTTCAAGAAGAACACCGGCGAGAACTTCAAGGATTACCTGAACAGAGTAAGAATGCAGCATGCGATATCGCTTCTTCTTTCGTCCGACATGAAGACCTATGAGATTTCCGATGCCGTCGGATTCTCTGATGTCAGGGCATTTACGGATGTCTTCCAGAAGCTGTACCATGAGACGCCGTTCAGCTATAAAAAAAGGATTGCGGAAATCCGGAAAAAGGAAAAAGAGGACAGTGAATGATTTAAAAAACGGGGAACCGTATATCAGCATCTGGTTCGGACATTTTTTCAGACCCGCATATGACAGCAGGGAATTTGTTTCGCAGGAAATCCGCGAGCTGAAACGCCTCGGGTTCAACACGGTCCTGCAGGATGCGAAGGAATGGGAAGACATCGCGGAACGCGTGAAGAGCGGACGGAAATCGCAGTATGTGGAAATGCTGGAATACATGCAGCAGGAACTGAAAAAAAACGGAATGTCGCATGCCTTCCTGGCGCTCTACTTAAACGGGGACAATCTGTACCCGGACATCCGCTTCAGCCCGCCGGTTTTCGGGGAATCCGTGACCGGGGAAAACGGAGAAGACGGCAGGTGGTACAAGTACTGGTCCGACCGTGCGAAAAGTTCCATGGTGTCTCATGTCAAGGGACTGCTGGAGACCTATGCGGACAATATTTCACGGGCGGAAACGGATAACGGCATGGTGCGGCCGGTCTGCAGCATGTGGGACCCGATCGTTTCCCCGAGCTTTGACAGAGAAGGAGAGGACCGTTACCGCGGCTGGCTTAAACTGCGGTATGAAGGTTCCGTTGACAGGCTGAACGAAGCCTACCAAACGGAATTCAGCAGCTTTGAAGAAATCCCCAGGGAAACATACCGCTTCGAACTGCATTTTCCGGGAGAAGTTCTGCATGAAGAAGATTTCCGGACGTGCAGTCCGAAATGCAGGATATGGTGTGACAATCAGAAGTGGAAGATCTCCGAACTGACCGCTTATTTCCGGGACATGAATCGGCGGCTTAAGAAAGAGGCCGGGGATGATCTTTTTTTATGCCCGAATCTGGCTCAGTGGAGTTATTTCCTGAATATCGACGGGACCATGCTGAAGGATGTGGGAATGTCGGATCTGTGGGACACAGCGGTGCGCGGCATAGACCCGTATCAGATCAGCCCTTATGTGGACAGCAGTCATTTCACGGCGGTTCCGGTGACGCCGGACGGCGATCCGGATCCGTATGTCGTGTCCTGTCAGCACAGCATGATGCGGCCCATGAACGAAGGAAGAGAAAATATCGGAGGAATTTTCTGGGGAAGATTTCTGTATAACGACATCTATGAATATCTGACGCCGTGCGAAGTGCTGGGCAGCATGGCGGCAAACGGGATCAGCGGATACTCTTCCTACGGCGTGTGCGGCATGGATGACGGAGGACTTCTGGAGAGAATGCCGGACTCCTTTAAAGAATCGCTGCGGACGGCGAACGACTGGTGTAAGAAGGTCATACCGCTCCTGAAAAAGAGAAAGAAGAAAGCGGCAATTTTATTTCCCTCTGTCATGGCCGCTTTTGAGACGCTCTGCGTGGAAGGAAACAAAGAACGCAGAACGGATCTGCTCGGCTGGTTCAGGCTCTGCTGCGACAGCGGCTGCGAAGCGGATATCATCAGCGCGGACATGGTGCGGAAAGGGAAACTCAAGGACTATGAAATCCTGATCGTTGCCGCGGACGACTGCTATCATCTGGAACCGGACAGAAAAGCGGAAGAGGAGATCAGATGCTTTGCGGAGCGCGGGGGAATTGTTTTTCACGGACCGTACGGGACGGCAGCGGTGAATGCCTTCCATATCCAGGGGAAGCCGCATGGTAAGGATGTCATTTGCGCCGGCGAGAAAGTCATGGCTTCCGGGAGCTGTTTCATGTCCTATGAGGGCGAAAAAATTGCCGTCTTTGCAGGCGACGGAGCCGGGGCGGTCGTAAAAAATGCTGCGGGGAAGGGATGTGTGTTTTCGTTCGGTTTTCTTTATGGCTGCTCCTATTGCGTAAAGAAGCTGCCGCATGTACCGCGGCAGGAGAAGAACAACGCACTTTATCCGGTCTCCCTCATGAAGAAGCCGTTCTTTGCGGCGCTGCTGGATTCCTGTCAGGTCAGCAGGCACAAAACAGCGAGGAAGGATCTTGAGGTTGCGGAATTTGAGAACGGATATGTCATTGTGAACCACAGCTCCGTGCCGGCAGAAATCGGAGAAACCGGCAGAGATTTTATTTCGCAGTATCCGATTGTAAACGGTTTCCTGCTGCCGCGGTCTGCGGTCTTTATAAAAAAACGGGTATAATGCCGGAAACCGGATCTTGAAATTTGCGCCTGAAGCTTTTACCGGCCGTGTGTGAAGAAAGGAAAATCGATGAACGATACGGACAGATTTATGGAACAGACCATACAGAAAATCTGTGAAAAAATGGACTGGGTAAGCGATAAGAACAAAAATAAAATTCCCTATACGACCGGGAAGGACGGAAGCTATGATGACCGGTCAGACGGAACGGTAAACCGGGGGCAAGACGACGGGCTGAACTGGTGGACCAACGGATTCTGGGGCGGCATCATGTGGCTGCTGTGGCTCTGTACCGGACAGAACAAATACCGGCAGATCGCGCGCAGATCGGAAGGGAAAATAGAAAAATGCCTGGAACAGTACTACGGGCTGCATCACGATGTGGGTTTCATGTTCCAGCCGACTGCCGTCGCGGATTACCGGCTGACGGGGAACGAGCGGTCCAGGAGGACGGCGCTGCATGCGGCAAATCTTCTGGCCGGCCGGTTCAATCCTGCCGGCGGCTTCATCCGCGCCTGGAACAATATTCCGGGGCAGGACACCAGAGGGTGGGCGATCATTGACTGCCTGTTCAATCTGTCGCTTCTCTACTGGGCTTCCGAAGAGACCGGAGATCCCCGCTTCCGTAACATAGCGACCAGGCATGCCGATACGGTTCTGAAAAATTTTATGCGGGAGGACGGATCGGTCTGCCATATCGGAGAATTTGATCCCGAGACCGGAAAATTCCTGAAAAGCCTCGGCGGACAGGGATATAAAGAGGGCTCTTCCTGGTCCAGGGGACAGGGCTGGGCGCTTTACGGTTTTATGATCAGCTACCGGCATACCGGAAACAGAAGATATCTGCAGGCGGCCGGAAAATCCGCCGATTACTGTATAAGCCATATCCCGGACAGCGGCCTCATTCCGGTTGATTTTAAACAGCCGCGGAAACCCGCTCTGGAGGACAGCTGCGGCGCCTGCGTCATTGCCGGAGGACTTCTCGAACTGGCAAAATGTGCGGGGAAAGCAGAACAGATAAAATATACGGAGGCGGCTGAGAAAATCCTCCGCGCCATTACCGAAAAAAGGACCGACTGGAGCAGAAACTGCGACGCGATCGTGCAGAACTGTTCTGCCGCCTATCACGGGAATAATCATCATATAACCATGGTCTATGCCGATTATTTCTATATCGAAGCTGTCTTCAAACTGAAGGGAGCGGAATTCCTGATCTGGTGATCCGCCTCCGGAAGGGTTTGAACTATTCCTGTTTTCAGAATATAATATAAAGCATGAATATGCTCGGCTGCCTGAAGAAAAAAATATGCCTTGTGCTGTCGTTTCTTTTACTGTCGGCGGGACTCTTTAATTTTGAAACAGTTAAGGAGTCTTTCTTTCCGGATACTGTTTTTCCGGCGGCAGAAGCACATGTCATGCAGGGCAGGTCTGTTCTGCAGCCCGAAATGCTCTATTCGAAAGACGCGAAGGACTGCATAAGCCAGCTGAAAAACAATTCCGGGTCCGAGAGTTCTTCCCGTTCGGTCGCGGAAAAAATCATCCCGTCTGAAGGTCTCAGTTTTCCGGCCGTTCTTTCCGGCTTCGGCAGAAGATATGCAGAAGAAACCGTACCGTTCTGTCTGATCATATCCGGTTATCTTCATAAGAAGGACGGAAGAAAGTAAATCCCTCATTTTACAGGAAACTTCGTGTCCGCAGATTCTGCGGATGTTATTTGTGTACGCATGTCCGGGCGGATATGCCCTTTTGGCCATGCGGTCATGAGAAGCAGGCAGAAGACGGAAAGCCGTTCTCTGCCCGATCAGAAAAACAACAATACGGAGGACTTTTAAAATGACGAATGTACTTGTCGGTGCAATGGTGGTGATTTTTATCGCAGTGGCGATTTTTGCGGTCCGGATGGACAGCGGAAGCAATAAAGCTGCGGATGACAAAGATAAGGGAAAAGATAAAAAGGAAACCGCGAAAGACAAAAAGGAAACCGCAAAGGATAAAAAGTAATACGAAAACAGAAGAAGCATAAACTGACCAATGCCCCGCGCAGGATAAAAATAAGTCCTCCGCGGGGCATTTTATATGTTTAAGTATTGACTTAAATAAAATAAACACTATAATTATATTAAGCAGTCACTTAATTAAAAACAGGAGGAAGGTTCCATGAAAATAGCAGTAACCTATGAGAACGGAAAAGTTTTTCAGCATTTCGGCCATTGCGGGAGTTTCCGGATTTACGAAACGGAAGGGAAGGAGATTCAGTCGGCGGAAACAATCAGCGCGGAAGGAAGCGGTCACGGCGCGCTGGCGGAATTTTTGAAAAAACGTGGCGTGGAAGTTCTGATCTGCGGCGGGATAGGCGGAGGCGCCAGAGAAGCGTTAAGCGAGGCCGGGATCAGACTTTATCCCGGGGTATCCGGAGATGCGAACCAGGCAGTCAGAGCACTTCTTGATCAGACGCTGGTCTTTGACCCGGACACCGTGTGCAGCCATCATCATGAAGGATCCTGCGGTGATCAGGAAGGCGGTTCCTGTGAAGGGCATGGCAGTGAAGGCTGCGGCCATCACGGAAACGGACACTGCGGAGAAGACAAACATGGCTGCAGAGGGAATTTCTGATATAATGAATATAAAGAACAAAGAAAGGAACATCCGGTTATCATTTTTGATGACCGGATGATACGAAAAAATGGAGTATGCGGATATTCTTGAGATCCTTGCGGATCCCACACGCATGAAAATCGTGGAACTTTTAACGCAGCGGAATTACTGCGTCGGCGTGCTGGGAAATATTCTCGGCATATCGGCGCCGGCGGTCTCGCAGCATTTGAAAATACTGCAGAACGCGGGACTGGTAAGCAGCGAGAAAATAGGATATCACACGCATTATTCCGTGGACAGAAAGCTTCTTTACAGTCTCGGGGAAGAACTGCAGCGCATGGCGGAGACCGCTCCGAAGGAATGCGAGAAGAGAGGCAGGAAATGCGGCGGAGACGGAATGCGGTGCTGCATGAAACAAGGCAACAAAAAATAAAAGTCTAAGGAGGGAAAATGAAATACAGGTGCAAAGTTTGCGGATACGAGTACGATGAAGAAAAAGGAATACCCGACAAAGGAATTCCGGCCGGGACAAAGTGGTCTGATCTTCCCGATAACTGGACATGCCCGCTCTGCGGCGCGGCAAAGTCCATGTTTGAAGCAGAGGGCGCCGCAGAAGAACCGGCAGCAGAGAGCGCTCCGGTTTTAAACGCGGAACCGGAAGAGTCCATGCACGAGATGACATTCGGCGAACTGAGCGCCATGTGTTCCAACCTCGAGCTCGGGTGTGACAAGCAGCAGCTTCAGAAGGAAAAAGAACTGTTCGGAAAACTCGCGGATTATTTTGAGAAGAAAGCCGGAACGGAAACTCCCGGAAATCAGGAAGAGCTTCTGAAACGCGTCAATGAAGATCTGAGCCGGGAATATGTCATGGCGAAGCAGGCTGCAGAAGAAGCCGGAGACCGCGGGGCAAAGAGGATCCTGGTCTGGAGCGAGAAAGTCACGGCTCTCCTGAATGCGCTGCTTAACCGTTACGGAAAAGAAGGAACGGAATTCATAAAGAATACGAAGGTGTACGTGTGCGACATCTGCGGCTTTGTCTATGTCGGCGATGTTCCGCCCGCCATCTGCCCGATCTGCAAGGTACCTTCATTCAAAATTCTTGAAGTGGAAAGGAGCTGAGACTATGCATGCATCCAGAAATATCAGATTGTGTACGAAAGACTGTCTGTGCCTTTACGTCTGTCCGACGGGAGCTACCGACACAGAGAACGGCCAGATCGATTTTAAAAAATGCACGGCCTGCGGAGCCTGCGTAGACGCCTGCATTTCCCACGCGATTTCCATGATCCCGGACAAGGGAGAATATCCGCCGCAGCAGAAAAAGACGGAGAAAACCGCGCTTGCCATGAAGAAGCTTGCCGCTTCCAAATCGGAGCAGGAACAGATTGCACGGAAGGCCGCACAGGAGGAAACGGATCCCGTGAAAAAACAGCTCTTTACCGCACTCGCAAAATCAAACCGGAAGATGGCGGAGGATATTTACCGCGAGGCAGGCTACATGCTTCCGCAGAGCCGGAACACAAGAGAGTTCCTGGAATCCCTTTTAAAGCAGGATATGGGAAAAGATTTCCCGGCCGATGCAGTGAAGGAACTGCTGGAACTTCTTCCGGTCAACGACTGAACCGCTCAGGGACAATATCCGCTAATGACCGAACAGTCAGGATAAAAACTTCGGTGAATGACTGAATGGCCATGATGAAAGCTTCTGTGAACGACTGAACCGCTCAGGATAAAAGCACTTCGGCAATATCCGCGGCGATGCAGACTGTCTGCGATTTGATTCTATCCGGCACCGCGGATGATTCCGGATTGATGCGTATATATTCTGCATGCGGATTTTTTGCTGTCATCCGCCAGAACGGATATTTGATGATGCCGGGCGTGTTATAGCCGACGCCGAGCTCAAGAAACAGAACACGGCCCGTTTCATGGCTGCGGACAAATGCTTCATACCGGTCCGAAGCCCGGTACCATCCTTCATCCTGTACAAAATGGTTGTCCGAACGCAGATTAAGGGTCATGGGCTTCCCGCAGTGCGGACAGAGAGGAATAAGCCCGGAGGGGACACGCATGTCTTCCTGCTGCGCAAGCATGGAGACAATGGTGTCCTCATTTTCATATGTCTCTTCATGGCACGGTACGGAACACTGGAACAGGCCGTAGTCTCCCTGCGTATAGAAAAGTCTCTGTTTATCAAACCCTGCTTTCTGGAAGCAGTGGTCAACATTTGTGGTCAGCACGAAATAATCCTTCTCCTTCACAAGAGAAAGCAGCCGTGCATAGACCGGTTTCGGAGCGTCCGTGTAGCGGTTGACCCAGATATTTCTGCTCCAGAACGCCCAGAACTCTTCCTGTGTTCTAAACGGGTAGAAGCCGCCGGAATACATATCGTGGAAGCCGTATTTCTCCTCAAAGTCGGAGAAGGTCTTTTTGAAGCGTTCACCGGAATAGGTAAAACCGGCAGCCGTGGAAAGACCTGCTCCTGCGCCGATCAGGACCGCATCGGCCTTTTTTATTTCATCGTTCAGAAAGGCAGCCGCTTTCCTGCTGTCCTTTATCGTAATGTTATCCGGATTTTCCGCCATGTCTCTTCCTCCGTAAATCTGCAGCACTTATCGCATTACTTACAGCATAACGGATTTTCCGGAATCTTTAAAGTAGGCACAAATCCCATACCTGGTTTCCTCCCGGTAACTGTTGCCGGGAAAAGAGATTTTTAAAAAATAATCCTGCTTTCAGAGTATTTTAAGCGGCGGACAGTAATATGCATTCATACAACGTGCAGTGATCATCGCGTAAGTCCGGTTGTGACGATGGCCACTGCATTTTTATGAATCAGTATTCAGTAAACGCGACAGCGGAGCGTTTAACTGAATGACAAAGAAACAACAAAAGCAGAGAAACAAAAAGCAGAGAAACAAAAAGCAGTCAGAGCAGATCAGTCAAAACGACAGATAAAGCGAAAGATAAAAGCGAAAGATAAAAGCGAAAGATAAAAGCGAAAGATAAAAGCGAAAGATAAAAGCGAAAGATAAAAGCGAAAGATAAAAACAGTCAATATAAACGAAAAAATAAAAATCGGCAAATCAAAAAAGAGAGACTAAAAAAATGAGAAAAGGAATTCTTGCGGCATCGGTAATTGTTCTGGGCATTCTGGCAGCAATGGAAAATATACCGGCACTGGCAACCACGGAGACACAGTCGTTAAGCGCGACGGAGAGCGCGGGAGCAGCCGCTGCGGAAACGCAGGGAAATGAAGGTCAGAACAAAGGCATGGCCGGTTTCGCGGCCGGTTCCAAGGGAGACGGAAAAGCAGTCACCGAAACGGATCCGGAAGTCGTGAGCATCATCAATGAAGGCGAGGACAAGTTCACGCAGGCGGTCTACGACGACAGTGAAACGGGCGTCAGCCTGGCGTACAGCCTCTATGTTCCGGCGGATTATGATGAGAGCAAGAGTTATCCTATGATCATGTACATCCCGGACGCTTCCGGCGCGAGCAAGTCTGCGGAGGAACTGGTCCAGCAGTATTTCGGCGCGGATGTCTGGGTGACGGACACGGAACAGGCAAAGCACGAGTCGTTTGTCCTGGTACCCGCATTTTCGGAGATCGTGGTGGACGATAACTGGAACACTTCCAAGGAGATCGATGCAGCCGTGAACCTCATTCATTCCCTTACCACGCAGTACACGATCGACACGAACCGTCTCTACACGACCGGTCAGTCCATGGGCTGCATGACTTCCCTTTACCTGAACGGAAAATATCCGGACCTCTTTGCGGCTTCCCTGTTCGTTTCCGGACAGTGGGATATCTCCAAGCTGACCCCGCTCTTAAACGAGAAGTTCTTCTACATTACGGCAGGCGGTGACACAAAGGCATCCGGCGGACAGGATGAAGTAAAGGCCATGTTTGATGAGAACGGCGTAAGCTACAGCTACGGAACCTGGAGCGCGCAGGATCCCGAAGAAGACCAGAACAGTTCCGCTGCGGCACTGATTGTTGAAGGGAACAATGCCAACATGGTCCGCTTTACCGAGGGCAGTGTCTTAAACGGCGGTACCGGCATGGAGCATAACGCATCCTTCATCTACGGCTACAAGATCGCTGCCGTGAGAGACTGGCTGTTCGCACAGAGCAAGTAAGCAGGCGGCAGTTAAAATATGAATCTTACAAAAGGGCCGGAAATTCCGGCCCTTTTGCTGTAAGCAGATCAAAATAACAGATCTCCGGAATTTAAGGGGCTTCGGCTCCAATGCATTCCGGAGATCTGTTATTCTGACGTATCGGAACAGAAATTCCGTTGAAGATCAGAACCAATAAGTCCCGAAGGAATATCATTCTGACGTATCGGAACAGAAAGTCCGTTTAAGACCAGGCTCACAGCACATGGAACTCCGGCTTCATCCTGTCAAAAGTACAGAAGCCGGTGAAGCCGATTCTCTTTAGTTCCGCTTTCACAAAATCAAGATGGTCTGCGAGATGTTCTGTTTCATGGGTGTCCGAGCCGATGGTGAGGATGCTCCCGCCGAGTTCAAGGTAGCGCTGCAGGATGTTCTGCGACGGCGTCAGATCCTTCAGACCGTAGCGGAAGCAGGAAGTATTGACCTCTATCCCCTTCCCGTCCGCGATGGCCTTTTTTAAAATGGGGTCCACGTATTCCATGATCCTTTCGTCCGGATAATCGCCGCACCGGTCATAGCGCTTGATCATATCGAGGTGTGCCAGCACCGAATACTCTTTGTACAGGCTCATCACTTCATAAATGGCGCGGTAATAGCCCCGCTGATATTCCTCCTGGGACTTTCCCTCCTGATAGGCATTGTTCCAGAATTCCCTGTTTCCGATCTGGTGGTTGCTTAGGAGGATGAAATCGAACGGATACCGCGCGAAATCCTTCCGGTACCGCGCAGCGGTTTCCTTCTGCATGCCGAATTCCATTCCGGCTTTTATGACAAGCTTTCCGCGGAAGCGTTCCTGCAGGCGCCTGATTTCGGAGAAGAAGGCGTCATAGTCGCAGTTCAGATCGGTCTTCACGCCGTAGTCGACGTGGTCGGTAAAGGCAATTTCATCAAGACCTCTGTGGACGGCTTCTTCCGCCTGGTCCTGCATGGGACACTCGGAATCATCGCTGAAAGAGGTGTGGACATGGTAATCTGCCGAGTAGGACATGGGGTTTACGGCTCCTTTCCTGTGCGGACTATTTCCGGATCACTTCATTGTGACGCCGGAGACGGCAGAAAAATAATATCATAAAAAAAGATTTTGTGCACAATGACTTAAAAGAAAAATATAAAGAGTCCGGGAAATGCGGGAAAACAAGGGGAAAAGAAAAATCGGCGAAATAAAATGGCCGGACACAGAAGACAAAATTGCCAATAAATAAAATTTTGCCACATTTCACCGGCAAAGGTTTTGAACAAAACGTCCTCAGAATGTTAAAATTAAAATATGATCATGGTAATATTGCCGGGTATTTGATTCAGAGCGCTACTGAATAAGCAGGAGGTGGAAATGAAAGTTGTCGGAGTTACCGCGTGTACAGCGGGAATTGCCCACACTTACATCGCAAAGGAAAAGCTTGTGAGTGCGGCGAAGGAACTTGGTTATGACATCAAGATAGAAACACAGGGTTCCATCGGCGTCGAAGACGCACTGTCGCCGGAGGATATCGCAGCGGCGGATGTCGTTCTGATCGCTGCTGATATCAGGATAGACAAGGAACGGTTTAAAGGAAAACCGATTGTTGATCTTCCAATCAGCAACATTATGAAATCTCCGAAGTCGGTTCTTATGGCCATAGCCAAAAAGCTGGGCAAAGAATAAAAAACAAAGGGGGAATGAAAATTATGGCAAAAGTATCACCGAAAAAAGCAGTCCTGACAGGTATTTCCTACATGATTCCGATCATTGTTGCAGGCGGTATCCTGGGTGCTCTGGCAAAAGGCCTTGGCGACTATAACATCGGAAGCCTTTACGATGCTGGCAAATGGGCGACACCGTTTACCGGCATGTTCGGACAGATCGCGGAAAAGTGGAATCCCTCCAACGGTTTCTTCCACCGCATGGCGGACGGTTCGTTCAGCGGCGGTGCATCGCTCTGGTATGCGTTCTGGTGGGGCGTCAACATGTTAAGCTCCTACGCAATGGCATTCGGCGTTGCAGTCATGGCGGCAGGACTTGCCTACGCGATCGCAGGAAGGCCGGGCATTGTTCCCGCATTTATCATCGGCTATGCATGCAACATGTCAAAGGCAGGATTCCTCGGCGGCCTGCTCATGGGCTTTATCGTGGGATATTTCATTCTCTGGATGAAGACATGGAAGGTTCCGAAGTGGTGTGCCGGACTCATGCCGGTTCTGATTATTCCCGTTGTTGCAACACTGATATGCGGCATGCTGTTCCTGTGCGTGTTCTGCAAACCGCTTGCATTTATCATGGATGTCTTCAAAAACTGGATCATGGGCCTGAACAGCGGTTCCAAATTTGTCATCGGCGCAGTCATCGGCGCCTGCATGGGCTTTGATATGGGAGGCCCGGTGAACAAGACTGCATCCATGGCTGCAAATGCCCTGGGCGCGGACGGAATGTACGGCCCCATGTCCGCGAAGATCGTCGGCGGCATGACGCCTCCGACCGGCGCTTTCGTGGCAAGCCTGATTGCCCCGAAGAAATTCACGCGTACCGAAAAAGACACGGCTATCACGGCATTCCCCATGGGACTCTGCTTCATTACCGAAGGTGTTCTGCCGTTTGCCGCTGCAGATCCCGCAAGGTTTATCCCCGCTTCCATGATCGGCTCCGCCGTCGCGGGCGGAATTGCAGTTGCCGCGGGTGTTGAATCCGTTGCAGGCCACGGCGGAATATTCGTGGTACCGATGATGAAGAATCCGGTCTGGTTCCTGATCGCCTTCATTGCGGGCTCGGTTGTGACCGGCGTTATCTATGCGTTTATCAAGAAGCCGGCAGAAGAGGCAAAGGAAGAGGAAATCGTGGATATGGATATTGATATCCAGGTCTGATTTTCTGAAAAGACAGGAAGTCCGCAACTGAACGGAAACGAAGGGTATCGCGGTGCTTTTCCCGAAGACGGATGCATTTAATAATTCGGAAGGCCTCAAAACCTTCCGAATTATTCTTTTTCCGAAGAGAAGAATGGAGTAGAATAGATGCATACCCTTAATCAATAAGGTTTATCAGGAGGAGAAAATATGTTCGCAAATATGAAGGCAATTCTGGACCACGCAAACAAACACGGCTATGCAGTTATGGCAATGAACAGCATCAACATGGAAATGGCAAGAGGCGCAATCGCGGCAGCGGAAGAACTGCATTCCGCGATCATCATTCAGATGGGCCCCGGACAGATGGCAAGGCACGCACACATGACGGAGATGTATCCGCTGGTAAAGGAAATGGCGGACAGAGCAAGCGTTCCGGTCTGCCTGAACATGGATCACGGCTCGAAGTTCCCGGATATGATCGCCTGCATTCAGATGGGCTTCACCAATGTCATGTTTGACGGCTCTTCGCTTCCGTACGAGGAAAATATCAAACGTACGGAAATGATCTGCGCGCTTGCACACGCACAGGGAATCAGCGTGGAAGCAGAGCTCGGCCATGTGGGTCAGGCGGTCGATGCGGATGACGAGCATGCGGACTTCCTAACGAACCCGGCACAGGCGAAGGAATTTGTGGAACGCACCGGAGTGGACGCGCTTGCGGTCGCAATCGGTACCGCGCACGGCGCATATCCCAAGGGAAAAATTCCGCACCTTGATTTTGACAGACTGAAAGAGCTGAAGGAAATTTTACAGATGCCGCTGGTGCTTCACGGCGGGTCCGGCTCCGGGGAAGAGAATATCCGCAAGGCAGTTGCCGGCGGAATCAACAAGATCAATGTGGCGACGGATGCTTTCCAGGTTGCCAAGGACTCATTCTTAAAGGCCTATAACGAGGATCCGGACAGGGACTATGTCGCGCTGTCCATGGCTACGGAGCAGGGCGTAAAGGAATTTGTGAAGAATTATATCGGCATGATCGGCTCCGCAGACAGATATTTTTACGGCGAAGCGGTTTCGAAGAGCAAAGAATAAACCGGACCCGGTTCACACCGGCGGACAGGAGCATGGCTTATGGACTGGCTGACATGGGGCCTTGTGTTCGTCCTGATTGTGTTTTTTACCGCACGATGGGTGATCGAATACAGGATCTATAAAAACAGCGTATACAAAGTGTTATATGAAAATTTCACGGAGTACCGCATACGCAAAAAAAGCATCGAGGGAATGTCCGAAAGCAATGTCATAAAAAAAATGTTCGGTTCCGGAAGACTCGTGTACCAGGTTCTGGATCAGAGAAATCTGAATCCTGCATCGTTCGTGGTGATGATCCTGCCCGGCGGATTCCAGATCTTCGGCATTGCCGGAAAAAACAAAGTCGGCAGAGACGCGCTGAAGATCTGCGGAAAATTTTACGCGGAGAATGTCGAAAAAAAGCTGGCACAGTCCGTATATGCCGGAAAGAATATTCCGGTTTCCTGCCGCATGGTCCTGTCGGATCAGGAAAATGCAGCCCTGCCGAAGAATTATGTGAAACGGTCCGGTCTGCTTGCGGAAGCGAAGAAAACGGATGAGCAAAACGGCAAGGTCCTTACCGCAGAGGACATGGAGCACATTTTCAGGATTATCGCAAAGGATGCCCTGACAGAGGAAAACGACAACCGTTTTGGCACGATCTTAACGAAGGATAAGTGAACTTCCGCAGATGAAAGCTGAGAAGGATAACTACTACAACAGAAAAATAATGGGAATCCTGCTGGACGGGAAAACGGTCACCTACGGTGTCCTGTCAAAAGAAACCGGGATGTCGGAACGCTCCATCAGAAACAAGGTGGCGGAACTGGGAAAGCTTCTGGAGGAAGAAGACCTCGGGAGCATACAGAAAAAGCCGCATGTCGGGATATGGCTCAGCGCGGATTCCGAAAGAAAAGGGAAGCTGAAGGAACGCTTTCCGGAAGTGAGGACGGGCCGCACGGCCGAAAACACCGGCAGGACGGAAGAAATCCTCCGCCTCCTTTTCGGAATGGAAAAATCAAAACCGATGACGCTTTCGCAGCTGGCAGACAGACTGTACTTAAGCATTCCCACTGCGAAGGCCGGATTTGAAAATGCAGTCAGGTGGTTTGCCGAAAGAAACATCCGCATTTCCACAGTCAAGAACCGCGGAATATGCGTCGATGCGGACGAGGGAGACTACCGGCTGGCTTTCCGGAAATTTATTCTGGAAAAATATAATCAGGATCCGGATGAGTCCATGAAAGCCTTTTTCGGCCGGATGGATTTTGAACGGATCAGGCGGATTCTGATTGATGTGGAAGAAAGATGGCATCTGGAATTCGGAGACTATTCATTCCGGGAAATCTGGGTGTGTCTCACCATTGCGGTTTACCGGATGCAGAGAGGTTTTTATCTGCAGCAGATACCGCAGGATGAACTCAGCGAAATAACGAAGCATAAGGAATATGATTTTGCAGCCGATCTCTCGGACATACTGTCGGAGGAATATCACATCGAAATCCCCGCAATGGAAACGGCAAGCCTTGCGGGTGTGATTCTGTGTGCCAATATCGTCTCGGACCAGACCGGGGAAACCGGCACGGTACTTGATTACGACACGAAGCTGAAGGAGTTCGTAAAGGAAATCATAGTCAGCATGAGCGTGATCCTGGAAGAGGATCTGACGGAGGATCCCATTCTCTACAACGGCCTTCTCCAGCATGTCCGTCCGGCCATCTTCCGGCTGCGCTACGGTTATGAGATCAAGGACGAAATGATCGGGTATGTGAAGAGCACCTATAAACAGGTGTACCGGGCCGTCTGGTCGGTCATGCCTCTCTTTGAACAGTACTTCGATGTAAAGGTGACGGACGTGGAGCTGACCTACATCGCACTCTATGTGCAGGTGGCTCTGGAACGGAAGGCAAAAGCCTTCAAGGCAGTCCTGATCACGCAGGCAAACAACAGCTATTCCCAGCTGCTTGCCATGAAAATCCAGAAGGCGATCCCCAGGATAACCGATCTTATGACAGTAAGAAAGCAGGATCTGAAGAAGAAGGATCTGAGCGATTACAGAGTCGCTTTTTCCACGGTAAACGATCTTCCGGAAGGGAAAAACATCATCTATGTTCCGGTCGTTCTGGACGACGAGGCAGAACTCAGAATGAAGCTCCAGGTCAAGACGATCATGGAGAATATCGATATCAGCGAAGAACATCTGGCAGTCGCATGCTATTCGCTTTTAAGCCCGAAGTTCATGCTTATCCAGTCTGACCTGACGGACAAAACGGAGATTTTAAGGGAAATGACGCAGCGGCTCCTGGAGGAGGGCTGCGTGAAGGCAAGCTATTTTGAATCGGTTCTTGAACGCGAGAAGAGTACCACGACTTCCATAGGAAACGGTGTCGCCATCCCGCACGGATATTCATCGGGCGTTAAGCAGTCCAGAGTATGTATCTGCACGCTGAAAAAGCCTGTTCTCTGGAACGACGAAATGGTCGATGTCATATTCTTACTGGCGGTGCGCATGAGATCATCCCGCGAACTGAAGGATCTGCAGCTGTTTTACAAATACTTCATCAAGCTCACGGAAACGGACGAGAAAGTGAACAGGCTCAGGAAAATTCCGTCGGGCGCGGAAATGTATAAATTCCTGATCAGTTAGGAGGGTATCTATGTCGGTTCTTGATATTTTTGATAAACGGGTGGTTGACCTTAATATGGACGTGAAAAACAAGGATGAGGCCATCCGCCTGATGGCGTCTCATCTGAAGGATGCGGGCTATATTGCAGATGTGGAGGAATTTGTAGCCGATATCTATCTGCGTGAAAAAGAAGGTTGCACGGGAATAGGAGAGGGGATTGCCATCCCGCACGGGAAATCGGATTCGGTAAAGAACATCGGGATAGCCGTCGGAAAATGCAGACATCCGATCGAGTGGGAGACGCTTGACGGAAAGCCTGTCGAGGTAATCTTTTTGTTCTGTGTTTCCAAGAGCCGGTACAATACCGATCATCTGAAACTTCTGGGAGATCTTGCGGGAAGACTGGGCAGCGGAAACACCATTGCGAACCTGAAGAAAATGAAAACATACGATGAACTGCTTCGGGCATTTCAGGACAACTCGTCTGCTCCGGTTAACGATATGGAGGAAATGACGGGCGACATCGAGATCAAATTCCAGTAAGGAGGAGAAATATGGTACAGCAGAAGGTAACGGTAAAGAACCCGTCAGGTTTTCATATGCGGCCGGCCAACATCCTGTCGCAGCTCTGCATGAAATGCACGTCGAATATTACCATAACGGCGGGTAACAAGACGGTGAATCCGAAGAGTCTGCTGCTTCTGATGTCGGCAGCCATTATGTGCGGCATGGAAGTGACGGTGACATGCGAGGGGCCTGATGAAGAAAAGGACCTGAAGACGATCATTGACGCGATCGAGAGCGGGCTGGGGGAGTAGGTTTCAGAGAATGCGCACGGGATTCGCGGTGTTGAATTTGATATGCGAAAAACACATATGGGATTCGCAGTGATAAGGTTGATATGCGCAAAACACACATGGGTATTCGCGGCTACGGGATAAAGATTCCCTATGCGCCGCGAATACCCGTGTGTTTTGCGTATAAGGACAAATATTCACAATATGCCGCGAACCCCGGTGTGTTTTGCGTATGCAGGAACAGGAAAAATACCGGGCAGCAACCGAGGGCGCAAACCTTCGCGTGTATGAGTATGATATTGTCACTCATACAATCCGTCTTTCCGAACACGCGAGGAAACTGTTCGGCGTACCTTCGGATACTGTCACAAACATACCGGATTCCATCCTCCCGCTGTTTCGAAATGAGGACAGGGAAGCTGTCAGACAATTTTTCTCTCTTGTGGACAGCGGCGAAAAGACAGTGACTGCATGCTTCAAAATGCAGGAGGTCAACGGATATTCTGCTTTTCTGCACTATACCTTTACCACGGTTTTCGACAAGACCGGCGCTCCGGTGAAAGCCTATGCCGTGGCAGAGGATATCACGGTACAGAAACATGCCGAAGAGGAATTCGATGAAACCATTCAGGCGCTTCTGTCTGCAAACCCGAATGCACTGTGCACCTACAGGATCAATCTGTCCCGGAATCTCTGCAGCGAAGAACACGGAACTTCGGAATACATCCTCAATATTCTGCGGGCGGACACGGCAGATCAGCTTTTCACAAATCTTCTTTCGATCATTCCGATCGCGGATCAGAATAAAAAGGCAAAAGCATTTTTCAACAGGAAAACGCTTTTGCACATATTCGCGGCGGGAACCAAGAACATTCATCTTGATTATCAGCGAACGGATAAAAACGGAAACGTCAAGTGGGTGCGGACTTTCGTCAACATGCTGAAAAATCCGGGAACGGAAGATATCATTGCGATTTTCTATTCGCTCGATATAACCGATGAAAAACGCAGCAGTAAAATTTTCGATATTATCACCAACCGGGAATATGACTATGTGGCTTTGCTCTATCCAGATATCGGTAAAATCGAATTCCTAAGCCTGAATGCGGGACTGGTGAAGAAATACCGCGATGCTTTCGGAAAACCGGGTGTGTTATATGATTTCGATGATTCACGCATGTTTGCAGTTAAAAACTGGGTTGATGCGGCGGACCGGGAAAGCTTTCTGAAAGCAAGCGCGGTTCATGCCATAAAAGCGGAGCTGGACAGGAACGGACACTGTGAACTCAGCGTGCGCGGCCATTATACCGGTCATCCGGACGAATATATGTGCCGGAAGATCCAGCATTATTATCTGGACGAGCAGAAGAACGCGATCCTCGTTATCCAGAACGATGTGACCGCGACTTATCTGCAGCAGAAGAAGGAAGCAGTCCTGGTCAAGGAAGAGGCAAGACGGGTAGAGGACATCATTGACTCCGTGGCGACGGGAATCTGCGTTTTCCGCATGCCGGATGCGGATCATCTGCAGGGCGATTTCGTCAATATGCAGATGTTCCGGATCCTTGGTCTTACGCCGCCGGAAAGCGCGGATGCCAGAGAGAAGATGATGCGGGACCCGATGGTCGCTGCCTATTTAAGGGATGCGTTTGCTGCGGTTCATCCGGATGACTGCAGCAGAGTAAGAAAGGCTTTTCATGACGGCTTCAATCAGAAATATTTCGAGGCGGGCAGTTACCGGATCATGAAAAAAGACGGGACTCCCGTCTGGGTTAACCAGAATGCCATTCTGCGCGAAATCAGGCCGGACGGCAGGATGTTTTATGCGACTTACCGCGTGGCGGACCGGGAAATGGAACTGCAGGCGGAGCTTGCCAGCCAGCTTGAAAAGGAAAAACTTCTGCGCATTCAGGCGGATGCAGCCAATGCCGCAAAATCGGATTTCCTTTCCCGCATGAGCCACGATATACGCACGCCGCTGAACGGCATTATCGGCATGACATATCTGACACAGAAGATGGAACTTCCCGGGAAGGCACGCGAGAACCTGAACAAAATCGATGTCTCTTCCAAATTTCTGCTGAGCCTGATCAATGAAGTACTGGATATGGCAAAAGCGGAGAGCGGAAAAATCGAACTGCATCCCGAGCCTTATGACGCCGCGGTATTCTTTCAATATCTTGACTCTGTCATCATGCCGCTGTGCCGCGAGCGGAACATCAATTTTGTCATAGACGCCATGCCGGTTGACGGTGTGCTTCCGCTTATGGATACACTGCGGATAAACCAGGTTTTTTTCAATCTTCTTTCCAATGCGGTCAAGTTTACGCCGGAAGGCGGTACGGTGACGTACAGACTGCGGGAACATCTGACGGAGAGAGGGAGTCTGGTGCTGGAAGGCACGGTATCGGATACCGGTGTCGGCATGAGCGAGGAATTTCAGAAGCATCTGTTTGAACCGTTTTCCCAGGAGCATCTGACCGGTCAGCCGGAAATGCGGGGAACGGGACTGGGTCTCGCAATTGTCAAAAAACTGCTGGATCTGATGGGATGTGAGATTACGGTACAGAGCGGCATTGGAAAGGGCACAACATTTTCACTGCGCGGCGAGTTTGACTGCGTACCTGTGAGCTCCGTAAAAATACCGGGAAATAAAATGAAACAGAACGACCTGAAACGCCTTGCGGGCCGTCATGTCCTTCTCTGCGAAGACCATCCGTTAAATCAGGAGATTGCGAAAGCACTGCTGAATGAAAACGGAATTGTCACCAGCATAGCGGATGACGGTCAGCAGGGAGTAAAGGCGTTTGCAGAATCAACGCCTGATTTCTATGCGGCCATCCTGATGGATATCCACATGCCGATTATGGATGGTTTTGAAGCTGCCGGGGCCATCCGGGCATTGAAGCGTCAGGACGCAAAGACCATTCCGATCATAGCCATGACGGCGGATGCTTTTTCGGATGATGTGCAGAAATGTCTTAATGCCGGCATGAATGACCATATTGCCAAACCGATCGATCCGGCAAAGCTGATGCAGGTCTTAAACAAAAACATCAGCTGAAATCCGCATGAATCAGCAGGATTCCGCAGAAGAGTCTGCGGTCCGGTTTATTCCGCCGGTGTTATACTGTAAGTGAAACTTTCCGGTCGGTGCAGAATGAGAGGGAATATGCCGAAATCAATGTTTTTCAAACTGGGTATGGGAAATGTACTGCTTACTGTCTGCGGGATTTTTTATCTGGTCTGGTGGCTCGTCGCGTTTTCACCGAAGGAAGGCGTGAACGAAGGAAGAGGGGCCGGCTTTGTCATGGCCGCGGCGCTGTTCGGCTTGGCCGGTGTGTACTTAATCATCACGGGGCTCGGGGAAGTGAAACCGGACGTGTACCGCATAGCCCCGGGCATGATTACGGTTTCCGGGATCATTGCCTATTTCGCGGTGATGGCGGTTACGAAGCTTATGTTTAAGAGGCCGGTGACGACGGAACTTATTCTGATCACGGGCTGGACCATGATGATGTTTTTAATGGTCAGTAAGCTTTCGGCAGTGACCGGACTTAACAGCACGGCAGCGGGAGTTGTTTTCTTTCTGCTCGCGGCAGAGTACATTTTCTGCATGGTCTGCTACACGCTTTACTACCGTCTGGATGAGAACTTAAGCTATATCGACGGCGCCGTGCCGCTGATCATTGAGATCGTTACGATGACCGTGGCTTCGGCAGCAGTGTTTCTTAAGATGCGGGCGTAAAACGGAAACAAAAAAAGCGGAATGCAGGCCTATCCCGCGTGTTCAGACCGGGATATGGAAGGAAACGCAGGTGCCCCAGCCGAGCTTACTCATGATCTTCAGACCGGAGTCGGGACCGTAGTGCATGATCAGGCGGCTGTTCACGTTGGTTAAGCCTATGCTCTTGTAATTCGGTATCTGTATGCTTTCCCGGAGACGGGCCAGGTCTTCCGGACCTATGCCTATGCCGTTGTCGAGCACGGCCACGAAAAGGCTGCCGTCCCGTTTCTGGATCTTCAGCTTGATCAGTCCGGAACCGGCCAGCGGCTTGATGGCATGGTAGAGGCTGTTTTCGATTAACGGCTGCAGGATCAGACGCATCATGGGAACGGAGAGGCATTCATCGTCATATTCGAAGTACAGAATGTATTTATCGGCATAGCGCAGACGCTGGATGTTATCGTATTTCTTGAGGTAGGTGATCTCGTCCTTCACGGTCACCATGGAGTTCGGGTTTTCCAGGGAATATTTCAGTATGTCCGACAGCGACTCAATGATCTTATTGAGGTCTGTCGGTTTTTTCGTATATTCGAGAGATTTGAAATTCAGCGTCTGCAGAGTATTGAACAGGAAATGCGGGTTGATCTGCATCTGCAGCGCGGTGATCTCGGCGATCTTCTGCTGGTTCTCCTTTAAGGACAGCTGATTCTTTAAGAAGGTCTGGTTCACGAAGAGATCGACAATGTTGTTCAGCACGATCTCATATTCATCCTTCACGAACTCCGGCCGGCTGGTTTCGTAGATTCCTTTTTCGGCATTGGAGAACACGGTAATGAAGTGATCGATCTGCCTGAAATTTTTCTGCGTAATGCGGTAGGCGATTAAAGCAGAGATCAGTACGATCGCGAGGAACAGGACGATGAACTGCAGAATCAGCTGATAGATCACCCGGTAATAGCTGGCCTTCCTTAAGCAGGTAATGAGGTAGGACCCGTCGTCGCTCTGGACGGATTCCATGTAGAAGGACTCGCCGTTTAATTTTGCCCAGAAAGTATTTTTGACTCCGCGGTTTTTCTGTACCTCGGTGAGCAGGAGGTCTTTATTCTGTTCAAAGACTGCGTCGTCCGCGACGCTGCTGGAAAGAACCAGGTTTCCGTCCGGACTTAAAATAAAGAACCGCCCGCTTTTCGCCATGCTTGTGAAAAGTTCGCGGAGCTGATCCGTATAGAGATTGATGACGATCACGCCGTTGAACATGGAAAGCCTGTGGAACACGCTCACGACCGGAACGGGCGTCGCGTAGGAAAACTGCTTCATGTTGCGCGGAACCATCCAGCTGTTCAAAGAAGAGGAACTGTAAATCGGGAGCCAGTCGGTATCGTCATAATGGTCCAGGGAGACTATGCTGCCGGAATCGGACGTCAGGATGTAGTTATTCCCGTCCAGATAATAATAGACGGAGGCCACGTAGGGCGCATTGTTCTTCAGCGCCAGGAAATTTGTCAGGATATTATTTGTGAGGATGACATTGATGTAATCGACCTTTTCATGCTTCAGGTAATTGCGCAGAGAAATGGTAAGACGCGGGTTTCCCGTCAGGATATCGTACTGCTGCTGCACGTTGTTCATGACGCTCTCATAATTTTTCGAGAGCGATGCGGAGGCATCCGCCGCGTTATTGTGAATTTCATTCCGCTTTTCCTGGAGCTGCAGATAAAAGAATATTCCGAAGCAGAGAAGCAGCGGAATGGCGATGGTGAGAAATGTGGACGTGAAGACACGGATGAAATTTTTCCTGCGCATGTTCATTGCTTTTCATCTCCGGGATCCCTGCGGTTACGGTAGTCGCTCGGGCTCATGCCGTAGTGCTGGTGAAAGGCCCGGGAAAAATTCTTGGGATTGTCGTAGCCGACGCGGTCGGCGATCTCATACTGCTTGTAATGAATGTCCGAGAGCATGCGGGCTGCATTTTCCATCCGGCACTTCAACAGATATTCGGAGAAGCCGCAGTCAGAATGCTCCTTCATGATCTTTGATACATAGTTGGGACTTAAGCCCACGGTCCGGGCCGCCTCTTCGAGCGTGGCCGTCTTGTAGTTATCGTCCACATACGCGCGGACTTCGTGCACGATCGCTTCGTAATAGCTGAGCGGCTTTTCCTCCGGCTCCGTCTTCTGCACGTGGTGTTCCGCATCAAGCTGCTTTTTCAGACGGGTCAGACATTTCAGAAGCTCGTCATATTTGATCGGTTTGATGATATAATCACAGACGCCGTTCTGGATGGCCGCCCTGGCGTAGGAAAAATCCTGAAAGCCGCTGAAGAAGACCAGCCGGATGTCTGTTCTGTCCTGGAGCTTCTTCGCCAGTTCCAGTCCGTCCATGATCGGCATGCGGATGTCCGAAAAGATAACATCGACCGGGTGGCTGCGGATGTACTCCCAGACCTCCCTGCCGTTCGGGAAGCTTGCGGCAACCTCAAAGCCGAACTGTTCCCACGGGAACAGACTGACAATTCCCTTCCTGATTGTTGCCTCATCCTCTGCAATGACGACCTGATACATAGGAATCTCCTTCCGGACATTTAAAGTATACTGCCGTGTACCGGATTTTTGAAAAAAATGCAGACCTCAGTAAAATCTGAATAAAAATCATAAAAAATGATACCCTGCGCGGAAAATGCGGGAATTAAGATACCATTCCGTTGCGCGGATTACTTTAGCTGAAATCAATAATTCAATATTATGATTATACCAAATCTGAGTTTTACGGAGGGAACGGATTATGAGAAATTTGAAGAAGACGGCAGCAGTGCTGCTCGTCGCGGCCATGGCAGCAGGCATGGTAACGGGATGCTCCACAACGAATGAACCGACAGGCGCGGCAACGACCAAAGCGGCAGCAGCGGCAACCACCAAGGCAGCAGCGGGAGCTGCAACGACGGCGGCAGGCGCAAAAACCACCGCGGCAGGCGCTGCAACAACAGCGGCCAAGGCTGATGCGGGTAAGAGCGTTACGCTCCGCTTCATGTGGTGGGGCGGCGATGCCAGAAACCAGGCGACGCAGAAGGTAATCGAGCAGTATCAGGCCAAGAATCCGAACGTGAAGATCGAAGCGGAAATGAATTCGGATCAGGGATACATTGACAAGGTTTCCACCATGCTGGCCAACGGGACCGCTCCCGACATCATCCAGCAGAACGTGGACTCTCTTCCGGATTTTGTTTCCAGAGGAGACTTCTTCGTGAATTTCTATGATTACAAAGATATCTTCGACACGACCGGTTTCGAGAAGAGCTTCATTGACCAGTTCGGAACCTTCAACGGCAAGCTTCTTGCACTGCCTACCGGAATGAGCTGCCTCGCAACGGTTGCCAACAAGAAAGCGGCGGAAACCTGCGGCGTGGATCTCACAAAGCAGATCACCTGGAAGTCCATGCTCGAGGACGGCGCCAAGCTTCACAAGGCACATCCGGATTACTATTACATGAACGTGGATACCAAGATCCTCTGCGAGTACGTGCTGAGACCGTACTTAAGACAGAAGACCGGGAAACCGTTCATCGTGGACAGCGAGAAGAAGATGAGCTTTACAAAGGATCAGCTGGTGGAAGCACTGAAGTACATCAAGGACTGCTATGACCAGGGTGTCTTTGAACCGGCTTCCGACACGGCAACCTTCAAGGGACAGATCCATACGAATCCCAAGTGGATCAGCGGCAACTATGTATTTGCCTACGGTCCGTCTTCCAGCATAAAGCTTCTGATCGATGCGGCACCCGACAAGAACTGCGATGTCGTGCAGATGGCTCTTGCCGAAGACCGCGTGAACGACGGTTTCTTCGCCGACACGCCGCAGTATATGACCGTCAACAAGAATTCCAAGAATGCCAAGGAAGCGGTCAAGTTCTTAAACTACTTCTACAACGACACGGAAGCACAGAAGATCTTAAAGGATGTCCGTTCCGTACCGCCGACAACCACAGCCAGGAAGGTCTGCTCGGATGCAGGTCTTCTGGACAAGACCGTTGTCAAGGCAGTTGATCTGGCAAGCAAGCTGAACGGCAAGAGCGACAAGGGCTACACCACAAGCTCCGAGGTCTATGCAATCCAGGAAGACATGATCGAGAGCGTCGCCTACGGCCAGGCAACACCGGAAGCCGCAGCGGACAACGCGATCAGCATGATCACCGACTATTTAAGCAGAGCGAAATAAAACGACAGGGAAAAATAAAGAGTGCTGTGTCCATTCCGGCATTCTTTATTTTTTAAAGGAGACCTTATGGAAAAATTGTCCGGACTGGAGAAGCTGGCCGGTTCCAGGGAAGCGCCGAAGAACGGCGGATGGACGAAGAGAAACAAAACCGGGTTTATGTATGTCTGCATCTGGATAGCCGGGTTTGCCATCTTTCAGCTGTATCCGTTTATCAGTTCCCTGATCTATTCTTTTACCGATTATAATATTTTCGATGCGCCGAAGTTCGTGGGATTCTCGAACTACGTGAAGCTCTTTACGAAGGACAGGGAATTCTGGAATTCCATGCGGGTGACGCTGCAGTACACCTTCATCACGGTTCCCGGAAAGGTCATTCTGGCGCTGATCGTGGCCATGATCTTAAACAGGCAGCTGAAGGGAATCAACTTCATCCGTACCGTGTATTACATCCCTTCGCTGTTAAGCGGTTCGGTTGCCGTTTCCATTCTGTGGAAAGTGCTTTTCATGAATGACGGCTTCATCAACAGCCTTCTCGGAGCGGTTCATCTGCCGGCCGTGAAATGGCTCGGCGATCCGGGCACGGCAGTCGTCACCATCTGCCTTCTGGAAATCTGGCAGTTCGGTTCTTCCATGGTCCTTTTCCTTTCGGCCTTAAAGCAGGTCCCGAAGGATCTGTATGAAGCGGCGAGGATAGACGGGGCTTCGAAGCCGAGGATTTTCTTCAAGATCACGCTTCCCATGATTTCCTCCATCGCCTTCTTCAATATCATCATGCAGCTCATCACTGCGCTGCAGAACTTCACGTCCGCATTTGTCGTGACGAACGGAGGACCGAACAAGGCGACCTACGTGCTGGGAATGAAGCTGTACATGGATGCATTCAAATATTTCAAGATGGGCTACGCATGCGCGACATCCTGGATCATGTTTGTGGTCATCCTCATTCTCACGCTCATTCTTTTCATGACATCGAAGTACTGGGTTTATTACTATGACGAATAAGGAGGGGACGGACATGAATAAAGCAAAATCAAAGAATCATCTGCTGGCATATATCCTGCTGGGGCTGTTCGGCCTTGTCATGCTGTTCCCGGTAATCTGGATGTTCTTTGCCTGCTTCAAGACGAACAACGAAATTTTCGGAAGCCTCAAACTGCTTCCGTCCTCGTGGTCATTCGAAGCCTTCCAAAAGGGATGGCACACCACGGGTACCTACAACTATCTGAAATATTTTCTGAACACCTTTACCCTCGTGGTGCCGACCACGCTCCTTACGCTTGTTTCGTGCTCAATCGTGGCATACGGCTTCGCGCGGTTTGATTTCCCGGGCAACCGGATCTGGTTCATGATCCTCATCACCACGCTCATGCTGCCGAACGCGGTCATCGTCATTCCGCGGTACGCACTGTTCCAGAAGCTCGGCTGGCTTGACACCTACATGACCTATTACGCACCGGCCGCACTCGGCTGCTACCCGTTCTTCATTTTCATGCTGGTTCAGTTCATGAGAGGGCTGCCGCGCGATCTGGACGAGTCCGCCTACATAGACGGATGCGGGCCGTTCCAGTGCTTCGTGCAGATCCTTCTTCCGCTCTTGAAGCCGGCGCTTTTCTCGGCCGGGCTGTTCCAGTTCCTGTGGACCTGGAATGATTTCTTCAACACGAACATCTATATCAATACAGTTGCCAAGTACCCGGTGTCGCTGGCATTAAGAATGAGCATCGACGTGACGTCGAATATCGAATGGAATCAGGTCATGGCCATGGCCCTCGTTTCCGTGATCCCGCTGATCGTGCTGTTCTTTGCGGCGCAGAAATATTTTGTGGAGGGAATTGCAACGACAGGCCTGAAAGGATAAGACATGTTATTTCAGAATACCTGGACAGGCGCAGAAGAACTGTTGTACAATCAGGCATATGGAGACTGTGAAATCCTCCGTGTGCCGCAGCAGGTGAGAAGCCGTCTGAATCCAAAAGCACAGAAGGCAATCGGTTATGCCAGCAACACGGAACTCCGTTTCGTGATGCTGGGCGCACAGGTGAAAATCGGACTGCGGAGGCTGCCGGTCGGGGAGGATATTCTCCCGACCGGCATTCTTGAGGTTTATCAGGGAGATTATCAGGGAAGCTATCAGATCTCTCCCGGCGTGGTAACGACCGAAGGAATGGAGCTGGTCATTAAAAAGAAATACTGCCCCTTCTTCGCAGAGAGCGCAGCGGAAACCAACAGGCCGGACAATGCCGGCCGGAACCCGCAGGACAATGCCGGCCGAAGCACACAGGAAGGTGTCAGCCGGAACCCGCGGAAAGATATGAGTCATGATCCGCAGAAAGAAACGGACCGGATCTTTACAAAACGCCGTTTTTCCCCGGCGGTGACCAGAGTCCTTCTGCCCTATGACTGGGGCTGTGCCGTGAAATATGTGCACGGCGATGTCCGTCCGCCTGAAAGAAACGAACTGCCGGAGAAAAAGCTTCTCGTGTACGGTTCATCGATCACCCACGGAGGCAATGCTTCCCTGGCCGCGCACACCTATGCGTACCGGCTTGCGGAAAAGCTGGGGTTTGATCTTCAGAATCTCGGATGTGCGGGGAGCTGTTATCTGGACGACTGCATGAGCGAATATATTTCCGGCATATCGGATAAAGACATTACGCTCCTGGAGTTCGGAGCCAATGTGCATCAGATCTGGGAGCCGGAAGAGCTGTACCGCAGGGCGCGGGATTTTATCGGCACAGTTCTGCGGAACAGTCCGGAGAAGCCGGTTTTTGTCACGGATGTTATTTATAACCGCTTTGATGATCTTACACCGGAGAAAACACAGGGAGCAAGGCACGCGGTCCGTGATGCCGCGGCAGAATTTACCGGTGTCTTTCAGAACGTGTATTACCGGGCGGGAAATCAGTTTTTAAAGGACGGCAGCGGCCTGTCATCCGACGGAGTCCATCCGTCGGACCGCGGACACGAAATGATCGCGGACGGGCTGTACCGGTGGATTGCAGAGGAGGAAAAGGCGGATGAAATGGCAGGCGGATCTGGAGAACGGCTTTTATAAGAACCCCGTGCTTTATGCGGACTACTCGGACCCGGACGCGGTCTGCGTCGGGGATGATTTCTTTCTGGTGGCATCGAGCTTCTGCAATGTACCCGGGATTCCCATCCTGCATTCAAAGGATCTCGTCAACTGGGAACTGGTTAATTACGCGCTGAAGAAAATTCCCGAATTCCGCTACCGGGAACCGGTCCACGGGTGCGGCGTCTGGGCGCCGGCCATCCGCTTTCATGACGGGAAATATTTTATCTGTTTCCCCATGCCGGACGAAGGCATCTACATGACGACGGCGGAAAATCCTTACGGGGACTGGTCGGAGCCTGTCAATATCCGACCGGGCGCCGGCTGGATAGATCCCTGTCCCTTCTGGGACGATGACGGAAAAGCCTATCTCGTTTCGGGCGTGGCGAAGTCAAGGATGGGGTATAAGAATGTCCTTCACCTCACGGAAATGCAGCCGGACGGCATGGCACTGACCGGTCGGCCGGTCAGAATATACGACGGCGGCCTTCATCATAATCCCACGACGGAAGGCCCGAAACTTTACAAACGGAACGGCTGGTACTATATTTTTGCCCCGGCCGGCGGCGTGAAGACAGGATGGCAGCTGATCCTTCGTTCCCGGAATATTTACGGGCCGTATGAACAGCGTGTTGTCATGAAGCAGGGAAACACGAAGATCAACGGACCTCATCAGGGAGCCTGGGTTCACACGGCGGCGGGAGAAGACTGGTTCCTGCATTTTCAGGATGTGTTTGCGGCGGGAAGAGTCATGTGCCTCGAACCCATGCGCTGGGGAGAGGACGGCTGGCCGGTCATCGGCGAAGCGGAAATGAACGAAACGTGCGGGACACCGGCGGAAACATACCGGAAGCCGCACACAGAAAAAGAATGCCGCATAACAGTACCGGCGACGGACGATGATTTTCCGGAAGGAAAACTGGGACTGCAGTGGCAGTGGAATGCCAATCCGGAAGAGAATTTCGCGGGGCCTGCAGGCCATGAGAAGGGCCTGCGGCTGAACGCCGTACCCGCTGTTCCGGAAAGGCCGGTCTGCGACTACCGGAACCTGCTTCTGCAGAAATGGCCCGCGCCGGAATTTACCTGCAGAACGGAACTCTCGGTGAAAAATCTTAAGCCGGGCGACAGAGCGGGAATTGTTTCCATGGGTACCGTGTACGCGGCGCTGTTTGCGGAACGCACAGAAGAGGGCTTTCAGATCCGCAGAACCAGCGGCAGGCAGATCTTTGACTGCGGCGCGTCCTACGCGGACGGGAAAACCGGGACCATGATGCCGGGCCTTGCATTTTCCGACGGAGAACAGACCTTGACATTTTCGTACCGGGTGCAGAGAACCGGCATGACGGAAACGGTCAAATCGGATGATCCAGAAAAAGTCATCCCGTCCCATCCGGAAGAAACCGTCACGCTTTCCGTGAGCGCGGACGGACAGAAAGAGCTCGTTTCCTTTTCCGTACCGGCCGAGGCAGGCAGATGGGTCGGCGTGAAGAACGGTGTCTTCTGCGAACATATTCAGGAGGACCGGGAGAGCAATATCACGAACGGTCCGGTGCAGAACGCTTCTCCGGCAGAAGAGGGTCAGCCTTCCGAACCGGGATACGCAGTCGTCAGGGCAGTGCGGTACGAATAACGGCGGCGACATCGGTCAGAACATATTCGGTTAAATGTGCCTCTGTTTATCCCGGCATAAGGCGGCAGCACCGTTCCGCGAGGGACAATCACCGAGGCCGGCACTTGTTTGCCGATAAGCGTCAGGTACATCGACGCTTATGATACGGCAAACTTAGTGCCGCTGCACGAGGTGCTTAGCGGAGGCGTGTCCCGAACGGAATGTTGTGCTGCCGCTGCATGCCGGGATTACCAGACAAAAAATCGGGCAGTACGGATTTCCGTACTGCCCGATCACTTTGTCCCGATCATTATGCCGTTTTCTCGGCGGCGTGTTCCCCTGCCAGATGATTTTCGATGTAGTAGTTCAGAATCTCTTCCAGAAGCTCGTCCCGTTCGCATTTACTGATCGTGGAACGGGCTTTATTATAACCGGTAATGTAGGTCGGGTCTCCGGACATGATATATCCGGTGATCTGGTTTACGGGATTGTAGCCTTTTTCCGAAAGTGCCTTGTAGACCTTCGCGAGAATTTCTTCAGCGGAGATTTTATTCTCCGTGACCGGTTCAAATCTTTTCGTATCCATGAGTTCCTTCATGTGAGGAGCCTCCTTTCCGGATTTTTATAAAAGGGTGGCCGGGGACTGCGAGATCCCCGGCCGGAGAGGGAGTATATATGAAAAAGAGAATGTTTTTCTCTTGTTGTATTTACTATAACGGATAAGTATGAGGAAAGTTTGTTCACGGCGTAAACACTTTTTGAACGGTTTATTAAGGATGTCTGAACTTGGACGGAGCGTTTCCCGGAAACCCCTGCCATCCCGTGCGGACGAAACCTGATTTCCTCCGGAAACCGTTATCAGGACCGTATACATGAACTGGTTTTCCCGGAAACCCGGCAGAAGGCAGTAAGAATGATCATATGTAAACCATAACAGCAAATAAAGGTTACAAATGCACACAGCACTGTTTACTCATTTGCATTAATGTAATATAATCAGTATGGTACGTTTTGTACGAAAAAAAAGATTTTGCCCGGACCGGGCAGGAAAAGCCGCCGGAGCACGGCAGAGGGAAACAGGAGAAATGGAGGAAATCAGAACGGGATCGGAACAGCTTCTGAGCAAAATACTGAATACGACTTCCGCCTGCATTTTCTGGAAGGATAAGGAACGCAGATTCGTCGGTGTGAATCAGGCGTTCCTCGATTACTACGGGTTTTCTTCCGCAGAAGAACTGATCGGAAAAACAGATGAGGACATCGGCTGGCATTCCGACCCGGATCCTTATAAGAGCGATGAATGGCAGGTCCTGGAAAAAGGCGAAAGCACTTACCGCGTTCACGGAAAGTGCATGGCCCGCGGCAGCGAACGGGATATCGTCGCCAGCAAAAGCCCCATCTACGAGGACGGCAGGATAGTCGGCCTTGTGGGGACCTTTGAAGATGTGACGAACGAGTACCGGCAGTCCGGCGAGATCAGGAAACTCACGCAGACTTTAAACGCCATTCCCTGCGGCATATGCATTTCCAGGATCAGCTACGGAAAAGGAATCTGCGTCAGCGCGAACAAATACATGGCGGACATGATAGGACTCGAGCCTTCCGACTTCGCGGGAAAAAGCATGGAGGAGCTGACGGACGAAAGCGCGCACCCGCATGACCGTGAGCGCCTTAAGGCCGATGCGGCGAAGCCTTTTACTTCCGGACAGAACATGGACGGCGTCTACCGCTTTTTAAACAGAAAGACCGGAGTCTACAGCTGGATCCGCGTGAAGGGCCGGCGGGAACGGCTGGTGAATGACGAGGAATTTGTCTACTATACTTTTACGGATGAAAACGATCTGAAGAACTACGAGAGACAGGAGGAAGCGCTGCGGAAACTCTATGCCGCTTCCGTAGAAGCCGCGAAACTCGTGGTGTGGGAGTATGACATCAGCACCCGCATTGTCACCTTTGCTTCGGAAGGCTATACGGCCCGCCGCTTAAAAGATCTCGGACTGGAATCGGTTTACCGCGATGTCCCCGACTCAATCTTTCATTTTATTCCGGATGAAAGCAAAGCCGAAGTGAAGCGTCTTTTTTCGGATGTTCTTTCCGGCAAACCGTTCACGGAAGCGGATATCCTGTTTACCGCCTTCGCTGACCGGGAACCGCTGTATCTGCATATCACATTTACGACGGAAACGGACAGCGACGGCGAACCGAAGAAAGCCTACGGAACTTCGCAGAACGTGACCAGAGAGAAAAATGCGGACCTTCAGTATGAACAGGAACTGAAGTACCTCTATGCGGACCGGCAGCGGGAACTCATTGCCAAGGGACACCATGATCTCACGGCAAACAGGGTACTGGATTATTATATCGGCTGGCAGCACGCGCTGGACGTGACGGGCATGTCCTATGACGGCGCGTACGGAAAACTGCTGGACACGATCATGTACGAAGAGGACCGCGAAAATTATCTGGACCTTTACAGCAGAACCAACCTGATCGAACGGTTTTACAACGGGAAGACCTACTTCAGCATGGAGTACTGCCGCATAGGCGGCCAGCATTCCGTCACCTGGGTCTTCATGGAAATCAGGACCTTCAAAAACCCGGTCACGGGGAACATAGAATGCTTCATCTATTCCTACGATGTCACCGGCAAATATATCCGCAAGGAGCTTTCGAACAGTCTGACGCTGATCGGATATGAGAAGGTTGGCTTCTTAAGCATTCCGAAGCACAAGGTCACTTACTACGGACTGTCCGCGGAAACGAACGACTGGGAGATCACGGAAGACCTGCCGGACTATGAGGAGGATTTGATCAGGAAAATCCGGGAAACCATTCCCGCGGACGAACAGGAGGAAGCCATCCGGGCCATCCGCATGGAGACTGTGAAGGAAGCGCTGGAAAAAGACAGCAACTATGTCTATGCCTATAACACGCAGAGTGCTGAGGGGACCATGCGGCGGAAGCATATCCGTTACCGGTACCTGAACAGGGACCGGAACGTGGTCTTCATCTCGGTGCAGGACATCACCGGGCAGTACCGCGAGGAACAGAACCAGATCGCGAGACTGAAAGAAGCCATGCGCCGGGGCGATGAAGCCAATCAGGCGAAGAGCGATTTCCTTTCCCGCATGAGCCATGACATCCGCACGCCCATGAACGTAATCATAGGCATGACCTATCTGGCAAAGCAGGAGCCGAACCCGGTTAAGACCCAGGACTATCTGGACAAGATCACCGCCTCATCCAAGTTCCTGCTGGGGCTTGTGAACGATGTCCTGGACATGAGCAAGATCGAGAGCAACAAGATCGAACTGCACCCGGAACCCTACTATATGGATCAGTTTCTTGACTACCTGAACAGCATTATCCGGCCGCTCTGCGAAGGGAAGAACCAGAAGCTGATTATGGACGTAAAGGCGGTGGAAGGCGTTGCTCCGCTGATAGACGTGCTCCGCATTAATCAGATTTTTTTCAATCTCTTTTCAAATGCGGTAAAATATACACCGGAGGGTGGAACGATTATGTACCGCCTGAGGGAGTATATTGATGAGAACGACCGGCTGGTTCTGGACGGCGATGTCATAGACAACGGGATAGGCATGACGAAGGAACTGCAGAAGGTGATCTTCGACCCGTTCACGCAGGGAGAGCGGAGCGACACGCAGGAAACCAGAGGTACGGGGCTGGGACTCTCAATCGTAAAGCGGCTGATCGGCCTCATGGGAGGCACCGTGTCCGTAGAGAGCGAGCCGGGGAAAGGCTCGGACTTCCATCTCCGGGCAGAGTTTGACTATATCACGGACTCCGCACACAGAGAGAAGCAGGAAGAAGGTGCCGCGTCTTCCGGCAGCGTTTCGGGAGACAACGACGGAACGGCGGAAGACAGTCTTACGGAAAAGCATATCCTTCTCTGCGAGGACCATCCGCTGAACCAGGAGATCGTAAAGACCATCCTGGAAAATAAAAAGATGATCGTAAGCGTGGCGGAGAACGGAGAAACAGGCGTCCGGATGTTTTCATGTTCGGGAACGGGATATTACAATGCCGTCCTCATGGACATCCGCATGCCGGTCATGGACGGCTACGAAGCGACCAGACGCATAAGGGCGCTGCCTAGGCCGGACGCAAAAACGGTACCGATCATAGCCATGACGGCGGACGCGTTTTCCGATGATGTACAGAAGTGTCTGGATGCCGGCATGAACGAGCACCTGGCGAAGCCGATCGACCCGGACAAAATGGTACAGGTATTAAACCGCAACCTGAAACGGGAACCGCAGAAAAGTTAAGACGGTCCGGAAGCTGGAGTATATGGAAGAACAGAACAGAATCAGACTGGTATTGGATGAAAACCTATTTCTGGAGGCAGATCTTACGGCCGACCGGCTGTTAAAGTGCAGTCTGGAAACGATCAATGCAGAGATCAGAAAAGGAGAACTTCCGTACTCGGGATTTGTGAAATATCTTGCAGACACCTATGTGGTCCAGAGCGAAAAGGAGAACGTAAGGATCCTTCTTTCCGCCACCTATTTACTCGGCTCGTTCAGAATGGGAAATGTCAATTTAAGCTACGAAGTGCCGGTCTCCGGGGAAGACGGAAACCGGAAATGGGTCAGGATAGCCGGGCAGCTTTACCGCTCGGATGAAAACGGCCATACGATGGCATTTATCCTGATGAACGACGCGACGGACGAGATCGGTGAGGAAATCCGCTTAAAGCACCTGGCGGAAATGGACAGTCTGACCGGCATCTATCACAGGGGCGCCATGGAAAAAAGAATCCGCGAGATCATGGCGAAAAAGGGAAAACGCTGCGCGCTCCTTATGATCGATCTGGATAACCTGAAGGGAATCAACGACGGACTCGGTCATATCCGCGGCGACGAAGCGCTGAAGGCAGTCGCGGAAACCTTAAAGGATCATTTCCGCAAGACCGATGTGGTGGGCCGGATAGGCGGAGACGAGTTCATTGCCTTCCTTTCCGATATTTCCAGTTCCGCTTCGCTCAGAAACACATTAACGTCCTTTATTGAAAAGGTCAACCGGCATCTGATCGGCGACAATAATTTCCTCAGGACGAAATGCAGCATAGGCTGCGCTTTCGGGGTAACCGGACAGGACAGCTACGAAAAAATGTATCAGGAAGCGGACTGCGCGCTTTATCATGTGAAGCAGAACGGGAAAAACGACTATGCATTCTACAGTCCCGAAATGGAGCGTGATGATTATCATTATCTTCCGCACAGCGGGATCACGATCACGCACACGGAGTGGTACGAGGAGTCCGAGTACCGGAAGCTTCTGCTGGCGATCTCCAAATTTTTCCCGCTGGTGATCTCCGTGAACCTGACGAAGAACACCTATTACATGATGGAGTACGACAAGTTCATCACGCACAAGAGTAAGGAAGTAGGCGTGTTCGACGAACTGATTTCTTCCGCGGCAGACATGTACCACCCGGACGACCGGGCAGCCTTTGCGGCGACCTTTTCCCGTGAGAACCTTCTGAAGGCCTTCAGGGAAGGACATGATTCCGTTTCCTTTGAGGGAAAGCAGATGGGAGACGACGGCGTGTACCGCACCATCCGTTCCCATGCCATTTTCATGAAAGACGCGGAAAGCGGAGACATCTGTGAAATCTGTCTGACACGTCCGCTTCAATAAACAGATGTCACGGGAGGCTGACCGGATGAAGAAAAACCGGAATCTGTTTTCTGCTGTTCTGTTTCTGTGCGCAGCCGTACTTGCTGCGGCATGGTCCGCGGTACCCGTTTCGGCGGAGGAACCTGCGGAAAATAAAACCGTCAGGATAGGGATCATCGCGCAGAACGGCTATGCCACGCTGGAAAGCGACGGCAGCTGCAGCGGCGCCAACGTGGAACTTGCCTACCGGATGGCGCAGTACGCAAACATGAAAATTTCCATTGTCCTGCCCGTAAGCGGTAAAGAAGCCCTGGAAATGATGGACGACGGCCGCCTGGACATCATGTGCAATGTTTTAAAGACACCGGACCGCGAACGGGAATATCTTTTTTCCGAGCATGAAGCCGGCACGAACCCCATGTGCGTCTATGTCAGGCGGGACAGTAAATTCGAATATAACAATGTCGGTCAGCTGAAGACCATGAAGTTCGGCGCGGAGGAAAGCAGCAAGGTCCGCGAAATCTTTACGGAGTGGTGCGGCAAACGGGATATCAGACCGGATATCACGACCTTTCCGGACACCGCTTCCGTAAGCGCCGCGATGGACGCGGGCACGATCGACGCAGGCCTTTACGGCGGGCCTTCCGTGGAAGGGTACCGTTCCATCCAGACCTTTTCTCCCATCCCCTATTATTTTATTTTCCGGAAAACGGACGGGGCACTCAAGAACCGCGTGGACGACGCCATGGAGAAGATCTTCGCGGAGGATCCCACCTATCTGGAAAAGCTGGTCAGAAAATATGTTTCACCGGACGAGTTTGAAATGGAAGCGATGACTGCCGATGAATTGGAATATATCCATAACCATCCGCAGATCACGGTAAGCGTTCTGGAAGATGACGAGCCCTATTACTACCGGGACAAGGACGGAAGCGATGCGGGCATAGTCCCGGACTTCTATGAGAAGATGGAGAAATCGACCGGCCTTCAGTTTGTCTACAAACGGTTCAAGACGCAGAGCGAAGCCATAGATGCGATCAAGTCCGGACAGGCGGACGTACTCGGCATGTACAGCAACGGCCAGATCCCTGCGTACGAAGCAGGCTTACGGATAACCAGGCCCTACGCGAACGTGGACATGGTCCTTGTCACCAAGGCCGGAACCGGAATCAGCGACATCCGCGAAATCGCAGTCAAGAACCGCAGCCGGAATTACGTCCAGATGTCCGTGAGCGCCAGTCTGCACGCGGAATTCAAAGGGTACAACACGACGATCGAGTGTTTAAACGCGCTGAAAAACGGCAGGGTGGACGGGATGATCTGCGGACTGCCGAGCGCCACCTGGCTAATCAATCAGAACAACGCTTCCGCCTACAGCATAGTCACGATCTCACCCGCGACGCTGGAAATCTGCGCGGCCACGTCCTATGAAAACGGAACCCTCTGCTCGGTCTTAAGCAAGGCGGTCGGCACTTCGTCCTACAGCTTCAACGAGATCATGACGAACAACACGCTGCCGCAGAGCAATGTAAGCTCGCTCCTCTCAAGGATCCCGCCGGTCATCCTCTTTACGGCGTTGGCGTTTCTCCTGCTGCTTGTCATCGCGCTGATCTGGACCATTATCCTCCTGGTTTCCCGCCAGAAGGAAAAGGCCGAGATCATGGCCAAGGCCGCGGAGAACGAACGGAAGAACCAGTTCTTCTCGAATATCAGCCACGACATGCGGACGCCCTTAAACGCAATCATGGGCTTTTCCAACATGGCCAGAAAAAAGGATATCTCGGAAGAGCAGAGAGACGACTATCTGACAAAAATCCAGTCCTCCGGAAACCTTCTGTTAAATCTCATCAACGACACCCTGACGGTGTCCAAAATCAACAGCGGAAAGCTGGAGCTCCATCCGGAGCCGGTTTTAAGCACGGAGCTGATCGAAAGCATAGTGACGCCGGTCCGGCAGACGGCGGAGAAGAAGAACCTTCACTTCACGGTGGACACCTCCGGGATCGCGCCGTGCACCATCATGGCGGACCGTCTCAATGTGCAGAAGATCTTCTTAAACATCCTGTCAAATGCGGTCAAATACACGCCGGAAGGCGGGAACGTGGCGGCCACGGTAGGCGCCCGCGAAATCGCAAAAGGAAAAGTCAGCACGGTCGTCGTGGTGACGGACGACGGGATAGGGATCTCGAAGGAATTTCTGCCGCATATCTTTGAACCGTTCGAACAGGAAGGACGGAGAGGATATGAGTCCGGCGGAACCGGCCTTGGTCTTTCCATTGTGAAGCAGATCGTGGAGCTCATGGGCGGGACCGTGGAAGTGCAGAGCGAAAAGAACAAAGGGACCGTGTTCACGGTGGAGCTTACCTTTGACGAAATAAAGACAGCGGATAAAAAAGAAGCCGGAGAAGAAACCGTACCCGAGGCTGATCTCCGCGGCAAAAAAGTCCTTCTCTGCGAGGACAACGCGCTGAACCGCGAGATCGCGGTGGCGCTGTTAAAGGAAAGAGGCATAAGCGCCGACACGGCAGAGAACGGAAAGGAAGGCGTGCAGAAGTTTTACGGAAGTCTTGACGGGGAATATGCCGCGATCTTAATGGATGTCCGCATGCCGGTCATGGACGGGTACGAAGCGACCAGGGCCATCAGGGTCATGAACCGGAAGGACGCCGGAACCGTCCCGATCATAGCCATGACCGCGGACGCGTTTCAGGACGATGTGGAGAAGTGCCGTAAGGCCGGAATGAACGGCCATATATCAAAGCCGGTGGATCCGGAAAAAATGATGCGGGTGATCAGCGAGAATATCAGGACATGAAATTCGTTTCCGCATTCAAAAAGAGAACCTGTTCAGCCTGCTTTACAGCAAGATTTTTAAGGCACCAGGAGACGCATTTTCCGGCTTTGGGCGGACGGGTCTTTGAGCGGTGCATGTCGGTTCCGAGGTAGGTCACGGAGCCGGAGAGAAGCATTTTTTTACACCATTTCAGCGTTGGGTCGAACATGCCGTTTTCAAAAACATCCGTGCCGATCTGGACCTCGGCGCCGTTTTCCCTGACTTCGGAAAGCCCGTTTTCCCGGAGCGCGCGGAAGCGTTCCGCGTGGGCAATCACCGGAATGAAGCCGCCGGAAAAAACATTCCGGACGGCACGCAGCACCGCGGAATAGCTTTCCGCGGGATAGAACTCGATCAGGACGCGGTCCGTTCCGGCAAGCGTCAATATGCTCCCGTCCCTTAAGGCCGAGAGGATTCCGTCAAAATAAAGCACCTCGTTTCCAAGAAGAAGCGGAAGAGAAGAACCTGTTTTTTCAGCAATCAGATTCTTAAGCTCTTCCGCTTTTAATTTCAGTTCAGCCGGACGGGTCGGTTCATCCGCATAGTAATGCGGCGTCATCAGAATGGCGGAAGCGCCCTCGGCTTCATCCTTCCGGATGAGATCAAGGCTCTCATTCCGGTCGGAAGCGCCGTCATCCGTTCCGTAAAGAACGTGCGTATGGAGGTCAAAAAATTGTCCAGAACCGTTTTCCGCCATGGTATGTGCTCCCGTAAATTTTTTCCCATTATACCATAGGATGATAAAACGGCCGCTTTTTTTCGGAAAAAGCAGTGAAAAAGTCCCCGTTCCGCACCCGTGACGGGGGGAATTTTATAATAAATGAAAACGCTAATCCACCAGCTATGCTGGTGAGAATAGAGTAAGCAGAGGCGATAAGGCGAATATAAAAAGCCTCCTATGATAAGATGATAAAGGTATCGCAAACCAAAATCATCAAAGAATAGGAGGCGGTCCTAACGGACAGTACAAGCTTAAGCCATACACGATGGAAATGTCAATATCACATAGTCTTCATACCGAAGTACCGGCAGAAAATATTTTATGGCAAGATAAAGGCGGATGTACGGGAGATCATAAAGAAGCTATGCGAATATAAAAATATCGAAATCGTGGAGGGAGCAGTATGCGCAGACCATGTGCATTTATGCGTAAGCATACCGCCGAAGCAGAGCATATCAGAGTTTATGGGATATCTGAAAGGGAAGAGTGCGTTAATGATCCACGACAAATATCCGGAGAACGGAAGTAAGTGGAGCAAAGCATTCTGGGCCAGGGGATATTATGTAGCGACAGTAGGGAACATCACGGAAGATGCAGTAAAGAAGTATATCCAGGAACAACAGGAAGAAGCAAAGAAAGAAGAAACACAAGAAACGAGCCGCTTTTAGCGGCAGATGATAATAGTGCTTGCGGTACCCGCCTTTTAGGCGCGCAGGTAATCAGCCCTTATAGGGCTAAAAGCAAACCACCAGTTGAACTGGTGGTTGATGACTTAGTCCGACGGAAGTTCAGGCGGATCACATTATCCGGGAACCTCTGATCCCGGATATATTTTTGCAGGGAGACCATATGTTCAATAAGCAGAAAAAAATATTGGCGTTCCTCCTGACGGCGATGTTTATTTTCCTGTTTCCGTTTTCCGTCCGGGCTGCCGGTTCCGCCGGGAAGGAAACGGCCTCTTTAAACATACCGGAACGAAAGACCATCCGGGTCGGTCTTCCGGACACGGATACCGCATCCGCATCGGCAAGGGAAAACAGGATTGTTTCCTTCACGAAGGACTATATGCAGGCCGTCGCCGAATATGCGGGCTGGGATGTTGTTTTTGTGCCGGCACCGTGGTCCGACTGCCTTTCCATGATGGAGTCCGGTGAACTCGATATTCTCGAGGATGTTTCGAAAACCGATGAGCGTAAGGAGATTTTCAATTTTTCCGCTGAGTCCATGGGAACGGAAATGTGCTACCTGTTCGGGAGAGCGGATACCGATCTGAAATATGAAGATACGGATTCCTTTAACAACAGGACAGTGGGATATGAAGCGGGCAGTACGGTCATGGATTCCTTCCGCGAATACGGAATGGAAAAAGGGTTCACGGTCAGGGAAAAACCTTACGAGAGCGGCGCCTGCATGTTTGAAGCACTTGATGCGGGAGAAGTCGACATGGTCGTGCAGACAAATTTTTACGATCCGCCTGCCGGTCATGTGGTTCTCGCAAAATGCAGTCCGAGTCCGGTTTATATCGTGACGAATATTCATAATACCGCGCTGCAGATGGAACTCGATGAAGCCATGGCGCGGCTTTTCAGCTATAACCCCGGGTTCAATGCGGAAATTTTTGATTATCATCTCGGAAATGCCGCAGCAAAATCGATCGGCTATACGGAACAGGAACTGAGTTATCTGGCATCCAATCCGTCGGTCGATGTCTTTTATGAAAAGTCATGGGAGCCGTTCGAGTTCGCGGAAGGGAACAAGGCGGAAGGAATAACGCCGGACATCATCCGGGCAATCGCAAAAGACACGGGTATCACGTTCAATTTTATCCTGACATCTTCAACACAGGCTGTTTATGAGCGGATGGACAGCACGCCGCGAGATGGCATCATGGCAATCAGTTATGATTACAACTGGGGAAACGCACATGATCTTCTCGTGACGCAGCCGTATGTCGGCGGTTCGGTCATGCGTGTCGTAAAGAACGGAAGCAGTTTTTCCGGAACGGTTGCAACGGTTAAAGGCGGTTACCTGGAAGAACAGATTAAGTCGGTTTATCCGGATCTTAAGTCTGTCAGTTATGAAACATTCGACGAGTGCATGAAGGCTGTGGCGGAAGGAAATGCCGACTGCACTTTCCTGAACTATTATCAGGCAAGCTACTACAGATCCGAAAGTGCCTATGAATCTTTTTCCTATCTGCCGGACGGAAATATCATACAGAAGATCTCGCTTGGTGTTACACGGGATTCCAATCCTGCATTGTTCAGTGTGCTCTCAAAATCCCTGCAGCGGCTTTCCAATAATACGGTCCAGGGAATTCTGAACGAGAATTCCACAAAGACGGAAATTTTAAGCCTGTCCGTACTGATGAGACATTATCCCGTGCAGATGGCGGTTCTGCTCGGGAGCATCGGCCTTCTGATCGGCCTTCTGATCATCCTTCTGCTTACGGCCAATATCCGAAAACGCCAGAACATGCTGCTCATGACTTCACAGGCAGAAGCGGAAACAGCAAACAGAGCCAAAACGGATTTCCTTTCCCGGATGAGCCATGATATCCGCACACCGCTCAATGGGATTATCGGCATGACCTATATTGCCGGGAAACAGGATAACCCGGAGCAGACAAAGGACTGTCTGTCCAAGATCGAGATATCTTCAAAGTTTCTTTTAGGCCTTGTGAACGATATCCTGGATATGTCAAAGGCGGAAAGCGGGAAAACGGAACTGCATCCGGAGCCGTACAGGCCGGAGACTTTTCTGGATTATCTGAATTCGGTTATTATGCCACTCTGCAGAGACAAGAATATCAGCTTCACGGTCGATGCGGAACCGGTGAGGGATTACCTGCCTCTGATTGATCCGCTCCGCATTAACCAGGTGTTTTTCAACCTTCTCTCCAATGCCGTGAAATTTACGCCGGAGGGGGGAAATGTGACCTTCCGCCTGCGGGAATGTCTCACGGAGGATCGAAAGATTTCCCTGGAGGCGGAAGTAAGCGACAACGGGATTGGCATGAGCGAGGAGTTTCAGAAGATACTGTTTGAGCCGTTTACCCAGGAGAACCGGAACGACGGATCGGACACAAGGGGAACCGGGCTCGGACTTTCCATTGTGAAGAGACTGCTTGATCTGATGGGATGCACGATTACCGTGAAGAGCAGGACAGGTGAAGGCACGGCTTTCCGAATCAAGGGCGAATTTGAATGTGTGTCTGCCGGAAGTCTGAGCAGCGGAAGAACAAAAGCTTCGGATAAGGGAGAAGAAGAGATCCTGGTAGGCAAACATGTCCTGCTCTGCGAAGATCATCCGCTGAATATGGAAATTGCGAAGGCGCTGCTGGAAGAAAAGAAAATGGTAGTCAACACGGCGGAAGACGGCAGACAGGGCGTGGAACGGTTCGAAGATTCCGGCAGAGGATTCTATGATGTCATACTGATGGATATCAGGATGCCGGTCATGGACGGATATGAAGCAGTGAAGGCCATTCGTTCTCTGGACAGACTCGATGCGAAAATGGTACCGATCATTGCCATGACGGCGGATGCCTTCGAGGATGATGTGAAAAAGTGTCTGGATGCCGGAATGAACGGACATATCGCGAAGCCGATCGATCCTGAAAACCTGATGAAGACAATCAGCAGCGCACTGAACCATGCCGGAAGAAAATAGCGCCGGAACGACAGACTTATGATTAAAAAAGACTGCTTTAAGGTTACCGCTTGACCGCAGAAGGAAAATCAATAAAATAAATAGAGTATGCGGTCAGGAGGAAAAAGATGATCAAATCGGAAGTCATGGAAATCAAAAAACAGTTCTCGCCGGACAGGCTCTGCATTGTGAGAGCAGCAGGCTGTTATATAGGAGCCGAAAAGGGAAAAGCCTGGAGGTTCTCTTCACCGTTCTATAAGATAGATGAAAAAGAAAAGCATAAGTATCTGTCCATTTATTCGAAAACACTGTCCGGAAAGAACGGGGAGGCACTGCTCGATATTTCCCTTTCGGACGGCGAAGAGCATGAATTTCTGGAGCGGCTTTTAAAAAGCGAGCTCGGAGATGATACGCTGAACGACATACTCTACGACAGAATCATGGAAGCCTACAAGGGGTCAAACTACTATATCACCGCGGTGTGCGGCAAGTATGATATTCCGGCGAAGGGTACTGATAAGCTGAAGCAGGGAGAAAGCGATGAAACTTACACTTACCTTTTAATCAGCGTGAGTCCGGCAAAGCTGTCGCAGCCGGGACTGACCTATGCGGGAACAGAGGGAGAAGAAAGTGTCAGGCTCCGAATTACCGACTGGGTGATCGGTGCGCCGGATGCCGGATTCCTGTATCCGGAATTTAACGAACGCACCTCCGACCACGGAGAAGCACTGAGTTTCCTGCCGAAACCGGAACTCCATCCGGATTTTATCGGGACAGTTTTAGGAAGCAAGGCGCCGGAACGAATAGGAACTCAGAAAAAAGCAATTTCCGAAGTAATCCGGTCTGCTGCCAAAAACGTTCCCGATCAGGCGGAAACCATAGAACGCTTCTACGACGCGCTGGAAGAAAAAGCGGAAGAGAAAGACGATGAACGCAGAACGCTTCTCGGCAAAAATGAAATCGCCGAAGCACTGAAAAAAGCGGGAATAGACGAGCAGAGCGTGAAAGAATTTGAAGAAAGCACGCCGGATGATCTGAAGATCAGGAAAGAGGCAGTGGTCCGTCCGGAGCACACGGAAGAACCGGTGCCGGCTGCGGAACGGGCACAGGACAGCGCAGACGAAAAAGCAGACGGGAAAAAACCGATCCAGATCATATCGAAAGAAAATATTCAGCTGAAATGCCGGGAAATTGACGGAAAAAAATATTTCCTGATTCCTGCTGTTTCGGATGTACTGCTGAATGGCATCATTTTCAGGGCATGAGGCCGCCGGTCTTTCAGAGAGGAAAATACAATGGAAAAAACGGAATTCAGGGATATGGAACCGGAGGAAGCAAAAACAAGGATTGATGAGGGCAAGGCTGTTCTTGTCGACGTGCGCAGGAGGGAAGAATATGCGGCAGTCCACATCCCGCATGCCATAAATATTCCCAGCGAATCCATCGGAACGGAGAAACCGGAAGAACTGAGAGATCTGAACGCAGAGATCATTCTGTACTGCCGCACAGGAAGAAGGGCAAAGGATGCCGAGGCAAAGCTGAAACAGATCGGCTATGTGAATGTCCGGAACACAGGCGGGATTATCGACTGGCCTTATGCGACAGAGACGGAAGAGGACACATACTGATTCGTTTCTCAGGGAACAGAAACAGAACAGCGGGAAAATATATGCAGGACAGAAAAATGAAACAGGGTATTCTTCATGATAAGGATATCAGGGAACCGCTTTTTGACTTTCTGGATGAATATTACGGGAAAAGCCGAATTATAGAAGAAAAGCAGATTGGAAAATCCCGTGCGGATATTGCTATGGTACTGCCTGATATGATTGTCGGCATTGAAATTAAGAGTGATGCCGATACCTATGAGAGACTGAACCGGCAGATAAAAGATTATGACATATATTTCGACAGAAATATTATTGTTGTCGGGTCTACGCATGCACTTCGGGTAAGAGAGCACGTTCCGGAGAACTGGGGAATTATCAGCGCAGAGGAAGAAAACGGGAAATTTGATTTCTATGTAGTCAGGAAACCTGCGTTGAACACGAAACGGAAAATTAAACTGAAAATGAGTTTTCTGTGGAGGCCTGAGCTTGCTGATATTCTTGCAGAAAACGGAATGCACAGATATGCCGGTAAGAGTAAGGCTTTTGTATCTGAGCGGATCATGGAAAAAGTTTCCGAAGAAGTGCTGGGCAAACAGATCAGCGATGAATTGTTTGAACGGGATTATACAACGGTTGAAGAGACGATAAAAGATTACCGGACAAAGCGGAAAAGATAAACGCGATCAAAAATATATGATGACTTTAATATATTTTTTAAATCCGAGAGTTTTTTGATTTCATCATCATTTAATCGGATTTTTGCGATCTTGGTTCTTTTCATATAAATATTATTTTCATGTAAAGTTTAGCAGCATAAGACTGTGAAATCCAGAATAATGACAAAAAGCAGACATGGTAAAACCATATCTGCAATAATACAGCTTATTCAAAAAGCAAGGGTTGGGGCTTTAACAGCAGCCTGTTTTTCTTGGTATCTTCCCTGTCATGAATAGCTTTGAATCCTTCAGGTTATAAACATGCGAGATGGCTTAAAATGGGCTGTGTTAAATCGGCACATGATCTTAGATATACCTGTGTTACATTCTTTAAAGCGCCGGGAGCGGCGGACGAACAGATCAGGATTAACATACATGCACTTGCTATAGAATAAATAGGCCCGGAGAACATCGCAGAATCAAGGAATTCCGGGTAAAAAAAAGAAGCAAGCGACGGGAATCGGACCCGCGTCCCAAGCTTGGGAAGCTTGTGTTCTGCCATTGAACCACGCCTGCATCGATATCATTATACAAAAATCAGATGAAATTGCAAACTGATTTTGTGAATCAGGGTCGGAAAAGGAATCCTCCGGGACGAAAAAGGGATGCTTTGTCCCTTCGTTCCGGAGGATTCTGTTTATTCTTCAGGCCGGTCTGAATGCGGCCGGTCATTGAAAATCGGAGCCTTTTAGCATGCCTTTCAATCCCGATATCCTGATTTTTCTTGCAAAACCGGCAGCTTTCGCGCTATAATCTTTTCGATTATACCATATGTGGAGGGTATTTTATGGCGAAGGCACAGTATAATGCGGACAGCATTACCGTTCTGGAAGGACTGGAAGCGGTCCGCAAACGTCCCGGCATGTATATCGGCGGCGTCGGGACAAGGGGACTGAATCATCTGATTTATGAAATCATGGACAATTCCGTGGACGAGCATCTGGCGGGATTCTGCAGCACCATATGGATCACGCTGGAAAAGAACGGCTCCTGCACGGTAAAGGACAACGGACGCGGCATTCCCGTGGAAATGCATAAGAAGGGTGTGTCGGCGGAACGTGTCGTCATGACCATGCTTCATGCGGGCGGCAAGTTCGACAACAGTTCCTACAAGACGAGCGGCGGTCTGCACGGCGTCGGGTCTTCGGTCGTGAACGCGCTTTCCGAGAAACTGACCGTGAAGGTCTGCAGAGACGGAAAGATTTACGAGGATACCTATTCCAAGGGAAAGCCGCTTACGAAGCTGGTGAACGGTCTTCTTCCGGTAATCGGGAAGTCCAGGGAGACCGGAACCGAGACCAACTTCATCCCGGATCCGGAAATATTTGAAAAGACAAAATTCAAAGCTGACTGGTTGAAGTCCCGTCTTCACGAGACGGCCTATCTGAACCCGGACCTGACGATCTACTATGAGGATAAGCGCGAGGGCGAAGAGGACAAGGAAACCTTCCATGAGCCGGAGGGAATCATTGCTTACGTCACGGAGCTGAACAAGGGCAAGAGCCCCGTGCATCAGCCGGTCTATTTCAAGGGCAAAAGCGACAACGTGGAAGTGGAGTGCGCGTTCCAGTTCGTGGATGCATTTGAGGAGAACATTCTCGGCTTCTGCAACAACATCTATACGGCAGAGGGCGGGACGCATCTCACCGGTTTCAAGACCAGCTTTACGCAGCTGGTGAATTCCTATGCGAAGGCGCTCGGAATTCTGAAGGACAAGGATGTGAACTTCACCGGAGCCGATACGCGCAACGGCATGACGGCCGTCATTGCGGTGAAGCATCCCGATCCGATCTTCGAAGGACAGACCAAAACGAAGCTTGCAAGCGCGGATGCGACGAAGTCGACTTTTACGGTCACTACGGATGAGCTGACGCGTTTCTTCGACCGGAACGTGGAAACGGTCAAGGCCATTATCGGGTGTGCCGAGAAGTCGGCGAAGATCAGGAAAGCGGAAGAAAAAGCCAAGACCAACATGCTTTCCAAATCGAAGTTTTCCTTCGATACGAACGGCAAACTTGCGAACTGCGAATCCAGGGATCCGTCCCAGTGTGAGATCTTCATCGTGGAAGGGGATTCCGCCGGAGGCTCTGCGAAGACGGCCCGGAACAGAATGTACCAGGCCATTCTTCCCATCCGCGGAAAAATCCTGAATGTGGAAAAGGCGTCCATGGACAAGGTCCTTTCCAATGCGGAGATCAAAACCATGATCAATGCCTTCGGCTGCGGCTTTTCGGAAGGGTACGGAAATGATTTCGACATTTCGAAGCTCCGCTACAACAAGATCGTGCTGATGACCGATGCGGATGTGGACGGAAGCCATATCGATACGCTGCTCTTAACCTTTCTGTACCGCTTCATGCCGGAACTGATCCTGGACGGACATGTGTTCATAGCCATGCCGCCGCTTTACAAGGTGGTTCCGAAAAAAGGCGAGGGACAGTACCTTTACGACGACAAGAGCCTGGAAAAATACCGCAGCTCCCACAAGGACGGCGACTTCACGCTGCAGCGCTACAAGGGCCTCGGCGAAATGGATGCGGATCAGCTCTGGGAAACCACGCTGAATCCGGAGAACAGGGTTTTAAAGCGCGTCGCGATCGAGGACGCGCGCATGGCGAGCGAAATGACGGAGCTCCTGATGGGGACCGATGTGGGACCGCGCCGCGACTTCATCCATGATCATGCGGAAGAGGCAGTGATCGACAACCAGGCCTGATGCAGGCAATCAAATAATCAAACGGGGAGATATAAGGTATGTCCGAGAAAATCTTAAGAACGGAATATTCCGAGGAAATGCAGAAAAGCTACCTGGACTATTCCATGAGCGTCATCACATCGAGAGCCATACCGGATGCGAGGGACGGCCTGAAGCCGGTACAGCGCCGCGTGCTTTACGATATGAGCGAACTGCATTTAAACCATGACAAGCCTCACCGGAAATCGGCGCGTATTGTCGGCGATACGATGGGTAAATATCATCCGCACGGCGACTCCTCCATTTACGAGACGCTGGTCGTGATGAGCCAGGCGTTCAAAAGAAGCATGCCGCTTGTGGACGGGCACGGAAACTTCGGTTCCATCGAGGGAGACGGAGCCGCCGCCATGCGTTATACGGAGGCGAAGCTTCAGAAGTTTGCCGAGGACGTGTATTTAAAAGACCTTGATAAAACCGTGAACTTCATTCCGAACTATGACGAAACGGAAAAGGAACCGGAAGTTCTGCCGGTGCGTGTCCCGAACCTTCTCGTGAACGGCGCGGAAGGAATTGCAGTCGGAATGTCCACGTCCATCCCGCCGCACAACTTAAGCGAAGTGTGCGACGCCTGCATTGCCTATATCAAGGACAGGGATGTTTCCATCCCGCAGCTCCTCAGGACATTAAAGGGACCGGATTTCCCGACCGGCGGCATTATCGCCAACAAGAGCGAACTGAAAATGATCTATATGACCGGCGTCGGGAAACTGAAGCTGCGCGGTAAGATCGAGGTAGAACTCGGAAGAAGGAAAACGGACAAGGACAAAATGGTCATCACGGAAATCCCGTATACCATGGTCGGGTCCGGCATTGACAAATTCTTAATGGACGTCGCGGGGCTGGTCGAAACGAAAAAGCTTCAGGACGTCACGGATATCTCGAACCAGTCCAGCAAGGACGGCATGCGGATAGTCCTGGAACTGAAAAAAGGCGCGGACATCGACAAGATCCGCAACACGCTTTACAAGAAGACAAAGCTGGAAGACACGTTCGGCGTGAACATGCTGGCCATTGCGAACGGGAAGCCGGAAACGCTTGACCTGCTCGGGATCCTAAAAAACTATCTGGATTTTCAGTACGAGAACGCTACCAGAAAATACAACGTGCTTCTGTCGAAGGAACTGGAGAAGAGCGAAGTACAGGAAGGCCTGATCAAGGCGTGCGACTGCATTGACACGATCATTGCGGTCTTAAGAGGTTCCAAGACTTTAAACGATGCCAAAAACTGCCTGATGACGGGCGACATCTCGAAGATCCATTTCAAGAACCCGCGTTTTGTGAAGGATGCCATGCAGCTTAAGTTCACGGAACGCCAGGCCCAGGCAATCCTGGACATGCGTCTCTACAAGCTGATAGGGCTCGAGATCGACGCGCTGATGAAGGAACATGAGCAGACGGAGAAAAACATTAAGGAGTACAGGCGCCTTCTGAAGGATAAGAAAAATCTGGACGAAGTGTTCATAGCGGATCTTACCGCGATCAAAAAGGAATATGCCACACCCAGACGCACCCTGATCGAAGACGGCGAGGAAGCGGTTTACGAGGAAGCGCCGGTCGCGGAAGAGGAAGTGGTGTTCTTAATGGACCGCTTCGGCTACTGCAAGACCATAGACCGCGCGACGTATGACAGAAACGCGGAAACGGCGGAGACGGAATATAAACATGTGGTGCCGGTCTGGAATACGGATAAGATTCTGGTGTTTACGGACAAGGGGAATCTGCACCAGGTGAAGGTCCTCGACGTTCCGGCGGGAAAGTTCAAGGACAAGGGAACGCCGATCGACAACATCAGCAAGTATGACGGCACGAAGGAAGAAATCGTCCTTGTTGCCTCGGCAGCCGAAATCCAGAGCAGGAACCTGCTCTTTGCCACGAAGGACGGTCTGATCAAACAGGTGCCGGCGGAAGAATTTGAAACGAATAACCGCACGGTTGCGGCGACCAAGCTGAACGAGGGAGACGGGCTTATCGGTGCCGTGATCGTGAAGAACCCGGATCTGGATGTGGTGCTGCAGTCCGACAATGATTATCTCTTAAGGTTCCCGATCGCGGAGGTTCCGGAGCTGAAGAAGAACTCGAAGGGTGTGAAGGGCATGAATCTTTCCGGCGGAGAGAGGCTCACGGCGCTTTACCTTCCGGACGAGACGGGCAGCGCCACCGTGCGCGGACGTGAATTTGCCGTGAACCGTTTAAAGCAGGCGCACAGAGGGCAGAAGGGCACGAAGGCCAGGGCATGAAGCAGAATTCTGAGCCTGAAACTCAAAGCCTGAGACTTTAACCCCGATACTCTGCGCCCGAAACCTCGGGCCTGAAGTTCAGGTTTTAAGTCTGAGCCGTAAAAGGGAGGGCCGGGTTATCCGGCGGGATGGACAGAATCACCATGAATGTCTTTACAGTAAAGACAGATGTTCGCCCTGTGCGAAAAAGTGCTTGCATTTCCGTAGGGCGGCGTGTATGATTTGACGTAAACACCCGGACTGCATCAGCTGCCGGGCGGAACGCGGATAACGGAGGACGTATGACCATGGAAATGAAAAGAAAGCTAAAAGTTGCAGTGCTCGGCGGGACCGGCATGGTGGGACAGCGGTTTTTAACGCTTCTGGAAAATCATCCCTGGTACGAGGTGGCCGTGATTGCGGCAAGCCCGAGAAGTGCGGGAAAGACCTATGAGGAAGCAGTGGGAGACCGCTGGAAAATGACCACGCCGATGCCGGAAAAATATAAGAAGATGGTCGTTCTGAATGTCAATGAGGTGGAAAAGGTCGCCGGGGAAGTCGATTTCTGTTTCTCCGCGGTCGATATGACGAAGGACGAAATCCGCGCAATCGAAGAGGACTATGCGAAGCATGAAACACCGGTCGTTTCCAATAACAGCGCGCACCGGTGGACGCCGGATGTCCCGATGGTCATTCCCGAGATCAATCCGGATCATTTCAAGATTATCGAGTCCCAGAAGAGGCGGCTCGGAACAAAGAGGGGCTTCATCGCGGTTAAGCCCAACTGCTCCATCCAGAGCTACACGCCGGTGCTTTCCGCGTGGAAGGAATATGAACCGTACGAAGTGATCGCGACCACATATCAGGCTATTTCCGGAGCCGGGAAGACGTTCAAGGACTGGCCGGAAATGATCGGAAACGTGATCCCCTATATCGGCGGGGAGGAAGAAAAAAGCGAGAAGGAACCGTTGAAGATCTGGGGACATATCGAAGGAAACGAAATTGTTCCGGCGGTAAGCCCGAAGATCAGCTGCCAGTGCATCCGCATTCCTGTCCTGAACGGGCATACGGCTGCCGCCTTCGTAAAATTAAGAAAGCATCCGGACAAGGAGGAACTGATCTCCAGACTGGAGGAGTTTTCCGGCCTTCCCCAGGCGCTGAAGCTTCCGAGTGCTCCGGAGCATTTCATCCGCTACATGCGGGAGGACAACCGCCCGCAGGTAACGCTGGATGTGGATTACGAGAACGGGATGGGAGTGTCCATCGGAAGACTCCGGGAGGACACGATCTACGACTGGAAGTTTGTCGGTCTTTCGCACAACACGCTCCGCGGGGCTGCGGGCGGCGCCGTGGAATGCGCCGAGCTTCTGACGGCCGAAGGGTATATCCTTCCGCGCTGACATTCCGTACACGGACTGAAAAAATATGCTATACTGACAGGGCGGGACTTGATTGTTCCACCCTGTTTTTTTATATAACAGGAAAATGCGTCCTGTTATATAAAAAACGCACGGCTTTGGATAGCACTCCGGCGGAGAGAAAGATGCCGCTTCTGCAATCCGCCGGAGGCAGGGCATCCGCTGAACGGGATGTTTTTATAAAAAGCAGTTATCATAAAAAGGAACCGGAGGAAGAAAAATGAGCTTTTCAGTCAGCAGTTTCGGAAAGACATCGGACGGGAAAGAAGTAAAACTTTATACGCTGAAAAACAAAAACGGCACCGAAGCCGCTTTCACGGATCTCGGCGCGGATTGGGTATCCATGAAGGTGAAGGACAAACTCGGGAAAGTCCGGGATGTCGTTTTCGGGTATGACAATGCCGCGGTCTATGAAAACAACCCGACAACCTGCGGGGAGTGCGTGGGCAGAAACGCAAACCGGATCGGCAACGCGAAGTTTTCGCTTGGCGGAAAAGAATATGAGCTGGCGAAGAACGATCACGGTAAAAACAATCTTCATTCCGGCCCGGACTACTGGAAGAGCAGAGTGTTCTCCACGGAAACCGGAGAAGGACAGCTCGGAAGCAGAGTCACTTTTTCCCTGCATTCGAAAGACATGGACCAGGGATATCCGGGAAATCTGGACTTCAGCGTGACCTATACGCTTCAGGACAACGATTCCCTCATGCTGGAATATGCGGCGCAGGCGGATCAGGAAACAATCTGCAATCCGACCAATCACGCCTATTTCAACCTGTCCGGTCACGACGCGGGTCTGATTTCCGCACAGGAAGTCTGGATCAATGCGGATGCCTTTACGCCTACAGATGCGTTTTCCATTCCGACCGGGGAAATCAGACCTGTTTCCGGCACACCCATGGACTTCACGATCATGAAGGAAATCGGGAAGGATATCGATGCGGATTACGATCAGCTGAATTTTGCTGGCGGCTTTGACCATAACTATGTTCTGAACGGCTATGACGGGAAGCTGAAGCTTGCCGCCAAGGCAAAGGACCGGGAGTCCGGCATAGTCATGAAGGTTTATACCGATCTGCCCGGCGTTCAGTTTTATTCCGGAAACCATCTGAAGAGTTCGGCACCTGGAAAGGACGATGCGGATTACGCGCTGCGTACGGGGTATTGTTTTGAAACGCAGTTTTTCCCGGATGCGGTCAACCATCCGGAATGGCCGCAGCCGGTCATAAAGCCGGGAGAGAAATACCATCACTTTACGGTTTACGAATTCGGAGTATAAATGGGGAAGAGACTTTTCATAGCCGAAAAACCGAGCGTGGCGGCGGAATTTGCCAAAGCGCTCAAGGTAAACGGAAGAAAGCAGAACGGATATATCGAGAGCGACGACTGCATTGTCACGTGGTGCGTCGGACATCTGATCACCATGAGCTATCCGGAAAAATATGACCTGAAATATAAGAAGTGGAGCATGGACACGCTCCCTTTTCTTCCGCACGAATTTAAATATGAAGTGATCGACGGGGTAAAGGGACAGTTCGAAACCGTCAGGGGACTGCTGAACAGGCCCGATGTGGATTGCATTTACATCTGCACCGACTCCGGACGCGAGGGAGAATATATCTACCGGCTGGTGGATGCCATGGCGGGAGTAAAGGGGAAGACAAGACGCCGCGTGTGGATTGATTCCCAGACCGAGGAGGAAATCCAGCGAGGCATACGCGAGGCGAAGGACTGGTCCGCCTACGACAACTTAAGCGCCGCCGCTTACCTCAGGGCAAAGGAAGATTATCTCATGGGAATCAATTTTTCCCGTGTGCTTACCCTGAAATACGGAAATACGATTTCCGGATTCTTAAAACGCGACAGGACCGTCTTAAGCGTGGGCCGCGTCATGACCTGCGTACTGGGAATGACCGTCAGGCGGGAAAGGGAAATCAGGCAGTTTGTCAAGACGCCGTTTTACCGGGTCACAGGCCGGTTCCGGAAGGACGGCTTCCCGTTCGAGGGAGAATGGAGAGTCACGGAAGGCTCTCTCTATGCGGGTTCTCCGAAGCTTTACAAGGAGAACGGCTTTCGGAAAAAAGAGGACGCCGGGGAACTGGTCAGGGCGCTTTCCGCCGGAGACTTGAAGAACATCGAGACGGTCAGATCGGAAAAGAAGAAGGAAATCCACAATGCGCCGCTTCTTTATAATCTGGCCGAAATCCAGAACGACTGTTCCAGACGGTTTAAAATAAGTCCCGACGAAACGCTGCAGATCATCCAGGAACTGTACGAGAAGAAGCTTGTCACTTATCCGAGAACGGATGCCAGAGTTCTGTCCAGCGCCGTGGCGAAGGAAATCGACAAAAACATTTCCGGGCTGCAGCATCTGGAGGGTGTGGCGGCATTTGCCAGGGATATCTTGGACAAAGGGCTGTACAAGGGAATTGCGAAGACACGCTACACGAACGATTCCCAGATCACGGATCATTATGCGATCATACCGACCGGACAGGGCTTCGGCTCGCTGAAGTCGCTGAATCCGCTTCATGCCAGGGTTTACGACATGATCTGCCGCCGCTTCTTAAGCATCTTTTATCCGCCGGCGGTATATGAGAAATATGCGCTGGAATTTGCGGCGGGGAGAGAACATTTCTTCACGAACTTCAAGCTCTGTACGGAAGAGGGCTGGCAGCAGATCGCCTGGGTAAAAAAGGAAGCGGACACAAAAGAAGAAACTGCCCGGACTTCCGGAAAAAGCGCGGGCGCTTATACGCAGGAAGATTCCGAAAAGGATTCCTCCGGGGACGATCAGACGGAAGGAAAGTCGGACGATCCCGCATTTATCAGAATGATTGCCTCTCTGAAGAAAGGGAGCCGTGTGGAAGCGGACCGGTATGAAATCAGGGAGGGAGAAACTTCCCCGCCGAAGCGCTATACGTCAGGTTCCATGATCTTAGCCATGGAAAATGCGGGACAGCTGATCGAGGACGAGGAGCTGAGAAGTCAGATCAAGAGCTGCGGCATAGGCACAAGCGCGACGCGGGCTGAAATCCTGAAAAAACTGGTTACGAACCGGTACCTTTCCCTGAATGCCAAAACGCAGGTCATCACGCCGGGGCTTCTGGGGGAAATGGTGTACGAGGCGGTGGAAGCTTCCATTAAACCGCTGTTAAACCCTGAACTCACAGCCAGCTGGGAAAAGGGTCTGGATTATGTGGCGAAGGGGTCTATTTCTCCGGACGAGTACATGACGAAGCTGGATGATTTCGTGACGCGCAGGACGAACCATGTAAAGGAAAACAGCAACGGGTATCTTCTGAAGGCGGCTTTTGAAAAGGCGAAGGAATATTACAGGCCGGTAAGACCGGAAGGAAAAACTAATACATACCGCAGGGCGAAAGCCGGAAGCACAAGGCGTGCGGTGAAAGGACGGACGGAAAAATGAACAGAGAAGAACTGATGATCAGTGAGCTTTATGATCTTCAATACACGATGGCGGCACCGCTGTTCGGGAAATTCAGATTTCCCTGGGAGGTTCTCCCGGAAATCGGCAATTTTATCATGGAGCTCGGAAGCACGCTCCCTGCGGATGAATATCAGAAAATCGGCGATTCGATCTGGATCCACAAATCGGTTTCCATCCCGCCGACCGCGAGCCTCACGGGGCCGCTAATCATCTGCGAGGGCGCGGAAGTCCGGCAGTGCGCGTTTTTCCGCGGCAAGGTTCTGGTCGGAAAGAACGCGGTCACCGGCAATTCCTGCGAGTTCAAGAACTGCATCCTGTTTGACCGCGTGCAGACGCCGCATTACAACTACGTGGGCGATTCCGTGCTCGGCTACCGGAGCCACATGGGTGCGGCTTCCCTGACGAGCAACGTGAAGAGCGACAAGAAGCTGGTTGTCGTCCATACGGGTGAAGAGGACATCGAGACCGGCTTTAAGAAATTCGGTGCCATGATCGGCGATGAAGTCGAGGTGGGATGCGGTTCCGTTCTGAACCCCGGCACGGTGATCGGGAAGCACACGAACATCTATCCGCTGTCCAGTGTACGCGGATGCGTTCCTGCATTTTCCATCTGGAAAAGAGAAGGAGAAATCGTCCTGAAAGCCTGAAAAGATATGCGGCAGCCAAACGGTCTTTTCTTGCAAATAACGGACAAATATGCTAATATATGCGAACCGATGCACAGGCGGTATTCAGACAGATTGATTTAAGAATACAAAGTGCAGGGGGGAAAGCAGAAATGGCAAAGGGCAAGGTTATGGTGTTGTTCGGGACCGGAAGCGGGAAAACCACCGCTGCGATCGGCAAGGGAATAACGGCCATAGCGGAAGAGAAATCGGTTGTCATGATTCAGTTTCTGAAGGGAAAAGGCGGTCCCGACATCATGAATGTCCTGAAACGTCTTGAACCGGAAATGAAGGTTTTCAGCTTTGAGAAGAGTAACGGCAGGTTTGAGGATCTGCCGGAAGGACAGAAGGACGAGGAACTGTTGAATATCAGGAACGCCCTGAATTTCGCCAGGAAAGTCATTACGACAGACGGATGCGGGCTTCTGATTCTGGACGAGATTCTGGGACTCACGGACCGGAAAATCATTTCCGCGGAGGAGCTTAAGGCGCTCATTCTTCAGAAACCGGAGGAAATGGACATGATCCTCACGGGGAAGATGTTTCCCGACGAGCTGAAATCATGTGCAGATGTGATATCGCGTATTGAAAATATAGAACCGTAACGGAACAGATGAAAAAACAGACGGAGGAATAAAAATATGTCAGTTTTCGAAGGCGCAGGAGTTGCTCTGATTACACCGATGAACAAGGATTTCAGCGTGAATTTCGACAAGCTGAGAGAGATCATCGAAGAACAGATCGCAGCCGGAACGGATGCCATCATTGCTTGCGGGACCACGGGAGAGGCATCCACTCTTTCGCACGAGGAACATCTGGAAGTGATCCGCTTTACGTGTGATGTCGTAAAGAAAAGAATTCCGGTGATTGCCGGGACAGGCAGCAACTGCACGGAGACCGCTGTCTATCTTTCCAGGGAAGCGGAAAAGGCAGGCGCGGACGCAGTGCTCGTGGTATCGCCTTATTACAACAAGGCGACGCAGAAGGGCCTGATTTCCCATTTCTCAACCGTTGCCGGTTCCATCAGCATTCCGGTGATTCTTTATAATATTCCCAGCCGTACCGGCGTCACCATTCTGCCGGAAACAATCGCGCATCTGGTGAAGAATGTAAAGAACATTGTCGGCGTCAAGGAGGCAAGCGGCAATTTCACCGCAATCTTAAGGACGCTTTCTCTTCTGCAGGGAACGCCGTTCGATCTTTATTCCGGAAACGACGACCAGGTCATCCCGATCATGTCGCTCGGCGGAAAAGGCGTGATTTCCGTCCTTTCGAACGTGGCGCCGAAGCAGACGCACGAGATGTGCATGGCCATGATAAACGGCGACGTGAAGAAGGCCGCGAATATGCAGATTGAAGCCGGAGAACTGATCAGGCAGCTGTTCATCGAAGTGAATCCCATTCCGGTGAAGGCAGCCATGAACCTGATGGGAAAGAATGTCGGTTCCTTAAGAAGCCCGCTCTGCGATATGGAAGAAGAGCATGTTGAAACACTGAAGAAAGCAATGAAGGAGTACGGATTACTGTGATCAGAATATTGCTGCACGGCTGCAACGGGGCCATGGGAAAAGTCATCACCGAAATGGTGAAGGAAAGTAAAGACCTTGCGATCGCCGCAGGGGTCGATGTGAATGCGGATGGCAGCGGTTCGGACTATCCGGTCTTTCGTTCGATCGATGAATGCCGGGGTACAGAGGCGGATGTGCTGCTGGATTTTTCTACGGCAAAAGCAGTTGACAGCGTCATGGCCTTTGCACAAGAAAAACAGATGCCCGCTGTTATCTGCACGACCGGACTCAGCACGGAACAGACGGAGAAACTGAAGAAGGCTGCGGAGAAGACAGCCGTTTTAAGAAGCGCGAACATGTCGCTGGGAATCAATCTTCTTCTGAAGCTTGCGTCCGAGGCGGCGGCAACGCTTTCCGCGAACGGCTTCGATATCGAGATCGTGGAGAAGCATCATCACCGGAAGCTGGATGCACCGAGCGGAACGGCGCTGGAAATCGCCGACTCCGTCAATCACGCGTGCAATGACCGGTACCATTATGTGTATGACCGCTCCGAGAGACACGCGGCAAGAGATCCCGAAGAGATCGGCATTTCCTCCGTGAGGGCAGGATCGATCACGGGAGACCACGATGTTATTTTTGCCGGTGAGGACGAGGTGCTTACGATTTCCCACACGGCCTATTCCCGCAGGATATTTGCGAAAGGAGCACTGTCCGCGGCACAGTTTCTTGCGGGGAAACCGGCAGGATTCTATACGATGGCGGATGTCATAAACAGCAGGTTTTAAATGGGGCGGTTCTTCTGCAAAATCATTGCAAAGAACCGCTTTGTGTTATATACTTTTTACCGTATCGAAAAAAAAGAAAAGGGGATTATCGTCCATGGAAAAGCAGGAATTGCTCTATGAAGGTAAGGCAAAGAAGGTATTTAAAACGGAAGATCCGGACATCCTGATCGTTTCCTACAAGGATGATGCAACCGCTTTCAACGGACAGAAAAAGGGAACCATCGTCGGGAAAGGCGCCATCAACAACCGGATGACGAACCATATATTCAAACTTCTGGAGGAAAAAGGCGTCCCGACCGATTTTATAGAAGAGCTGAACGATACCGAAACGGCTGTGAAAAAAGTTCAGATCGTACCGCTGGAAGTAATCGTGCGGAATTACAGCGCCGGAAGCTTCGCAAAGAAAATGGGGATGGAGGAAGGAATCAAGTTCAAACGTCCCACACTGGAGTTTTCCTATAAGAACGATGCCCTGAACGACCCCTTCATCAACGGATATTACGCACTGGCTCTGGACCTCGCAACGGAGGAGGAGATCGACAAGATCGCCAAGTACGCTTTCAAGGTGAACGACACGCTGATCGAGTATTTCGGCGGACTCGGGATTGATCTGATTGACTTTAAGATTGAATTCGGAAGGTATAAGGGAGATATCATTCTGGCCGATGAGATTTCTCCGGATACCTGCAGGCTCTGGGACAAGAAAACGCACGAAAAACTCGACAAGGACCGTTTCCGCAGGGATCTGGGAAATGTCGAAGACGCATATCAGGAAGTTTTCCGGAGACTTGGAATTCAGTAGGAAAAGTGTATCAGGGAAGGAAGCATCGGCTTCCTTCTTTTCTTGTCGTGCACCTGCCGGTGCATGCTTCTTAAGAAGGAGGAGAGCGGCGGAATGTCCGCTGACAGAACCATATGGGAGAAACCATTCATGAGGAATGCGGTGTTTTCGGAATGTACAGTCTGGACGGCGGAAATGTGGCGGAAAATATCTGTTCCGGTCTGTATGCGCTGCAGCACCGCGGGCAGGAGAGCTGCGGGATAGCGGTGAGCAATACGGAGGGCCCGAAGGGAAAGGTCAGCGTCCTGAAGGAAATGGGACTCTGCAGCGAAGTCTTCACGCCGGAGAACATGGAGAAACTTCAGGGAAACATAGGAGTCGGCCATGTCCGGTATTCAACGGCGGGAAGCTCCACCCGGGAAAATGCGCAGCCTCTGGTACTGAACTATGTAAAGGGAATCCTGGCGCTGGCACATAACGGAAACCTGACCAATGCGCCGGCGCTGCGGCGCGAACTGGAATATACGGGAGCCATTTTCCAGACGACCATCGATTCCGAAGTGATTGCCTATCATATCGCCCGTGCAAGAATCCGCTCGCACAGCGTGGAAGAAGCGGTCTCCCTGGCCATGGCAAAGCTCGAGGGCGCCTATTCCCTGGTAATCATGAGCCCGAGAAAGCTGATCGGCGTGCGGGATCCGTTCGGATTCCGTCCGCTCTGCATCGGCAAAAGGGACAATACCTACGTGATCGCGAGCGAGTCCTGTGCGCTGGATGCGGTCGGTGCGCAGTTTGTGCGGGATGTGGAACCTGGGGAAATCGTTTCGATCACGCGGGACGGCGTTCTTTCGGACAAGTCCATGTGTTTTCAGGAAAAGCGGAAATGCGCGCACTGCGTTTTTGAATATATTTATTTTGCGAGACCGGATTCCGTGCTTGACGGCATCAGCGTCTATCACAGCCGCATACAGGCGGGACGGTTTCTGGCGATGGATTCTCCGGTCGATGCGGACCTGGTGGTCGGCGTGCCGGAATCCGGCAATGCCGCGGCACTCGGCTACTCCATGGAAAGCGGCATTCCCTACGGGACGGCTTTCGTGAAGAACGGGTATGTCGGCAGGACCTTCATAAAACCGAAGCAGAGCTCCAGGGAGTCTTCCGTGAAGGTGAAGCTGAACGTCCTGAAGGAGACCGTCAAGGGAAAGCGGATCATCATGATAGACGACTCGATTGTGCGCGGAACCACGAGCGCCATGATCGTGAAGGAACTGAGGGATGCCGGAGCAGCGGAGGTACACGTAAAGATCACGGCTCCGCCGTTCCGTTACCCGTGCTATTTCGGCACGGACATTCCCACCTCGGACCAGCTGATCGCCTATCAGCATTCGACGGACGAGATCTGCAAAATCATAGGAGCGGATTCCCTGTCCTATTTAAAGACCGGCAGGCTTTCCCTGATGACGAAGGGACTGCCGATCTGCACAGCCTGTTTCTCGGGAGATTATCCGGTACCGCCGCCGGAGGAAGATATTCGCGGCGATTATGCAGACATGGATATCCATAAAAACAGATGCTGAAAAAGGGGGCTGTCAAATGGAAAAGGACCGTACAAAATATATAAGCCCGCTGTCCGAGCGGTATGCGAGCGGAGAAATGCAGTACATTTTCTCACAGGAAAAGAAGTTCAGGACCTGGAGAAAACTGTGGATTGCGCTTGCGGAAACGGAAAAGGAACTCGGCCTTGATATTACGGACGCGGAAATAAAGGAGCTGAAGGCCCATCAGGACGACATCAACTATGAAGTCGCGGAAGAGCGGGAAAAGATCGTCCGTCACGATGTGATGAGCCATGTATATGCCTACGGCGTTCAGTGCCCGAAGGCGAAGGGAATCATCCATCTGGGCGCCACAAGCTGTTACATCGGCGACAATACGGATATCATCATCATGACGGAAGCCATGAAGCTGATCCGCACGCGTCTCTTGAATGTCATGAACGAACTGGCAAAATTCGCGGACCGGTACAAGGATCTGCCGTGTCTTGCGTTCACGCATTTCCAGCCGGCCCAGCCGACTACGGTGGGGAAGAGAGCGGCCATCTGGCTGAACGATCTTTTTCTTGACCTCGAAGATCTGGATTACACGATCGGATCCATGAAGCTCCTGGGATGCAAGGGGACCACCGGAACGCAGGCAAGCTTTGTGGAGCTTTTTGACGGAGACGAGGAAAAAATCAGAAAGATCGATCCCATGATCGCGGAAAAAATGGGATTCGATGCCTGTGTTCCCGTTTCCGGTCAGACCTATTCCAGAAAAACGGATACCCGGGTCCTAAACGTCCTGGCGGGAATCGCACAGAGCGCGCACAAGTTTTCCAACGACATCCGGCTTCTGCAGCACATGAAGGAAATCGAGGAGCCGTTCGAGAAGACGCAGATCGGTTCGTCTGCAATGGCCTACAAACGGAATCCCATGCGGTGCGAGCGCATGGCATCGCTTTCCGATTATCTTCTGAGCGATGTGATGAACCCGATGATCGTGTCCAGCACGCAGTGGCTGGAACGGACCCTGGACGACTCCGCGAACAAGCGGCTTTCCGTTCCGGAAGGGTTCCTCGCGGCGGACGGAATCCTGAGGCTTTATCTGAACGTGGTGGACGGCCTGGTCGTCTATCCGAAGGTGATTGAGAAGCACCTTATGGCGGAGCTTCCCTTCATGGCCACGGAGAACATCATGATGGATGCGGTGAAAGCCGGCGGCGACAGGCAGGAGCTTCACGAGAAGATCAGGGAACTTTCCATGATCGCCGGGCAGCACGTGAAGGCGGAAGGAAAAGAGAACGATCTGCTGGAAATGATCGAAAAGGATCCTGCATTTCATCTTACGCCTGAGGATATCCGCAGGGCATCGGATCCGAAGAAATATATCGGACGGAGTGCAGAGCAGGTGACGGAATTCCTGAACGGATACATTTATCCGGTACTGAAAAAGAACAGCGAAAAGCTCGGGGAAAAAGCGGAAATAACAGTCTGAGCGTTCGAAAAAAACAAGTCTGGAGGAAAAACATTATGTCGGTAAGAGCAATCGTCGGAGCAAACTGGGGAGATGAAGGAAAAGGAAAGATCACGGATATGCTGGCGGAAAAGGCGGATATCGTCGTACGCTTTCAGGGCGGTGCAAATGCCGGGCATACCATCATAAACAATTACGGAAAGTTTGCCCTGCATCTGCTTCCGTCCGGCGTATTTTATTCCCATATCACCAGCGTGATCGGCAACGGCGTGGCGCTGAATATTCCCTACCTCATGAACGAGATCGCGTCTCTGGTGGAGAAGGGCGTTCCGAAGCCGAAGATCAAGGTGTCGGACCGTGCGCAGATCATGATGCCGTACCATATTCTGCAGGACACGTACGAAGAGGCAAGGCTTGCGGGGAAGGCATACGGTTCCACGAAATCAGGAATAGCCCCGTTCTATTCCGATAAATATGCGAAGATCGGTTTTCAGGTCTGCGAGCTGTTTGACGATTCCGTTCTCGCGGAGAAAGTCGAAAAGGTGTGCACGCTGAAAAACGTTCTGTTCCGTTATCTGTACCATCAGCCGGAGCTGAATCCGCAGGAACTCATGAAGACGCTTCACGAGTACCGCGACATGATCGCTCCGTACGTCTGCGATACGTCCGCATTTTTAAACGATGCCCTTAAGGCCGGAAAGGAAATTTTACTGGAAGGACAGCTGGGGTCGCTGAAGGATCCCGATCACGGGATTTATCCGATGGTGACCAGTTCTTCCACGCTTGCTTCCTACGGCGCGATCGGCGCGGGCATTCCGCCGTATGAGATAAAGGATATCGTCACTGTCGTGAAGGCATATTCCAGTGCCGTCGGCGCCGGCGAATTCGTCAGCGAAATCCATGACGAGGCAAAGGCCGATGATCTGAGACACCGGGGCGGCGACCACGGCGAATACGGTGCCACGACCGGACGGCCGAGAAGAATGGGCTGGTTCGATGCGGTCGCGACAAGGTACGGATGCCGCGTGCAGGGCGCGACGGAAGTCGCACTTACGGTGCTGGATGTTCTTGGTTATCTGGATGAGATTCCTGTCTGCGTCGCTTATGAAATTGACGGGAAGGAAACGAAGGACTTCCCGACGACGCCGTCGCTGAAAAAAGCAAAGCCGGTGTGGAAATACATGCCGGGATGGAAATCGGATATCCGGGGAATTAAGAAGTACGAAGACCTGCCCGAAAACTGCAGGGCGTATATCGAGTTCATTGAAAGAGAAGTCCAGGTTCCGGTCAGAATGGTAAGCAACGGACCGGGAAGAGAAGAGATTATTCTGCGGGGATAATAATCACATGAAGTGGAACATTGAGGCATATTTAAAACAGATCGATATCGATTATTCGTATGCGCTGGCAAAGCGTATGGAAAAGTTCAGAACCAATGCGGAACTGGGATACAGGACCGCCGGCTCCGCCGCGGAAATCGCGGCGGGGAAAATGATCTGTGCCGAAATGAAGAAGATCGGGCTGAAGAAGGTCAGGCGGGACAGAATCAAAGTCGATTCCTGGGAATTCAGAAAGGCCGAGCTCCGTTATACAGATAAAACTGGGAAAGTGAAGAAATGCATCCTCGGAGGCTACCAGACGGATTTCCATACGGACGGGTTCAGGGAATACGGACTGGTCTATGCCGGCAGGGGTACCGCCGCGGAATATGAAGATCTGGATGTGAAAGGGAAACTCGTCATCGTGGACATGAACCAGCGGAACGAGTGGTGGATCAACTACCCGGTGTACGAAGCCTATCTGCACGGCGCAGCGGCATTACTTGCCGTCCAGCAGTACGGATACGGGGAGTTTGACGACCGCTCCTTAAATGCCCAGGACATCGCGGGGCCTGCCTATGCGCCGGCTTTTTCCCTGTCCAAGAAGGATGCTTCCAGACTGAAGAAAAGACTGCGGAAGGACCCTGAAATGAAGGTCCGTTTTTCCGCGGAGTCGAAGGTGATCCCGGATGCGGAATCGTTTAATGTGATCGGCGAAATTCCGGGAGAGGACAAAGACCATTATATCCTGCTTTCCGCACACTATGATTCCTATTTCTCCGGCTTTCAGGATGACAATGCGGCGATCGGCATGCTTCTCGGAATGGCGAGGGCCTTCGTGAAAAGCGGACTGAAACCGCATCACACCATACTGTTTGCCGCCCTCTGCGCGGAGGAATGGGGTGTTTCGGATTCCAAGTATGACTGGTCCACGGGTGCCTTTGAAGAGGCGTTCACGGTCCATCCGGAATGGCAGGGAAAGGTCATTGCGGATATGAACTTTGAACTGCCCGCACATGCGCACGGGAAAAAGGACGCCATCCGTTCCAATTATGAGTACGCGGAATTCTTAAGAGAATTCACCGGGAAGATCAAGGTACCGCAGAAGGCATATCCCGGCGGCATAAAAGTAAAGAGTCCGCTGCAGACCATGTCGGACGATTTCTCGTTTTCGATTGCCGGCATTCCGGCCATGGTGAACGACTTCACTTCCGGGAATTTCATGGAGACGCAGTATCACAGCCAGTTTGACAATGCGGACGACTATCAGAAACCGGTCTACCGCTTCCATCATGAGCTTTACGGCAGACTGCTTCTGGAATTTGACCGGGTCCTGATTCCGCCGCTGGACTTCACGCAGCTTCTGAATGAGCTCCTTTCCTCGGTGGATGAAAGACTTTCCGCGCTGGCAGGTGCGGACATCGACACCTTCCGGAATACGCTGTACCGCGTCAGAGAGGAAGCAGGGACGCTCCGCGAGAAGATCCGGATTGTGAACCGTGTCTATGCCGCGTTCCTGGAAGCGGGAGACAGGGAGCATGCGAGGACCATGCGGGAAACCTATTCGCCCTGCATCAAAGCCGTGCTGGATGCGTACCTCAAGGCACAGAAGGCCTTCGTACGGCTGGGCTGGGACGACAGCGTGGTGTTTCCGCACGAGGGCGTCCGCGGCAATATCATCCAGATCGAGAAGGCGGTCCATGAACTGAAGGACGGAAACGTTCTGAAAGCGCTTGAGAAGATCTACCGGATCGACAACAACCGTTATGCGTTCCTTTTTTCGGAAGAGGTTTTCACGCACTTTACGGATGTCACCATCCGGCAGCCGAAGGAAAGGCTTAAATGGGGATACGGCAGGATATTGCGGCATACCAATCTGTACCGGTCCGTCAGGGGACTTAAGAAAAAGGCACTGGTGCAGGTCGGAAGCGGAAAGAAGTACGGAGGTTCCCTGAAAGAGGAAATCAAATACTACCGGAAGCTGAAAACGGAAGAACTGCAGTACCTTAAAGACGATATCGAATATATGAGCAAGGCTCTGTCGCAGATCGAGAGCCTGTTCGGAAGGGCATCAGGATACATAGACTGATATGGACAGTGGCATATTATACAGAGTTGAACGGAAGGAAGACCTGGAAAAGGTAAAGAATCTGCTTACGGTCTGTTTCTTAAAGGACCGGCTGTACGAAACGCTGATCCCGGACCGGGAAATGCGGGAACGTCTTCTTCCCGAACTGATGAAATGCGATGTGGAGGAAGAGTTTAAGAACTGCGAGATTTTTGCGGACTCGGCGGAGGTGAACGGAGCCCTGATCGTTTCGGATGAATCGGAACCGTATAACCCGGTTGCCTTTTATTTTGAGCAGCTTCTGTCCGCCATCAAGACGGAAGGGTATCTGATCAAGGAGGATCCCACCCTGAAAACATTCGGAAATTTCATCCGGGGCAAGGATTATCTGAACGAGAGCTGGGCCGACCAGCTTCATCAGAATGACCGTATCCACATCATTTATCTGGCGGTGAATCCCGAGAAGCAGCACCGGGGGATTGCGGACCTTCTGATGAACGAGACGATCAGCTATGCTTCGAGAAACAGACTGATGATTTCCCTGGAAACGCATAATCCCGACAATGTGGATATGTACCGGCATTACGGCTTCAAGACATACGGCATTCTGGAAGAGGACTTCGGTCTGAAACAGTACTGCATGATCAGGGAAGCATGAAACAGAAGCTTCAGTTTCCCACTTCAATGCTGATGGCATTGAATTTTTCGAGGATATCATCTATGCGGATATCCTCTTTTTCTTTGCCGGCTTTGTCGATGATGCATTTTCCCTCATGCATCATGATAAGCCGGTTTCCGTATTCCACCGCATAGCGGAGATTGTGCGTGACCATGATCGTGGTCAGATGTTTTTCCCTGACAATCCGGTCGGTGAGCTTCATGATGACCTCCGCCGTTTTCGGGTCCAGGGCGGCAGTGTGTTCGTCGAGAATCAGGAATTCAATCGGGGTCATGGCGGACATCAGAAGAGCAAGCGCCTGACGCTGTCCGCCGGAGAGCGTACCGACCTTCATGTCAAGTTTGTCCTCGAGCCCGAGCCCCAGTTCGGAAAGCATTTCCCGGTAGGCGGGAATCCTTTCCCTTGCAGTTCCCGGACTTAGGTTGAAGGACTTGTCCTTGACATCGGCCATCGACATGTTTTCGAGGATGGTCATGTTCGGGCAGGTCCCGGCTGCCGGATTCTGGTAGACCCGGCCGATAAAGCGCGAGCGCATGAACTCCGGCATGTTCGTGATGTCTTTACCGTTGATCAGGATGGTGCCGGAATCCACCGGTATGCTGCCGCAGATCAGGTTCAGAAGGGATGTTTTTCCGGAGCCGTTGGAACCCACGACGGAGACAAATTCCCCGTCTCCGATCGTGAGGCTGAAATCCTCAAAAAGGCACATTTCGTTTACGGTTCCCTGGTTGTAGAACTTATGGATATGTCTGATCTCAATCATGCTGCACCGCCTTTTTCTTCCGGTTCCGGTCCATGCTGACAACGAGAATGACGAGGAACAGGACGGATGTGATGAGCTTTAAGTCGCTTGCCGCCATTCCGCAGGCGATTGCGATCGATACGCAGGCCTTGTAGACGATGGAACCTGCGATCACGGAAGTCGTATCCTTGATTCTGCCCGCATGCCTGAAAAGCTTCGTTCCGATGATCACGCTGGCGAGACCGATTACCATGGTCCCGGTTCCCATATTCACATCAAAGACCTGTTTCTGCTGGCAGTAAACGCTTCCGGCGAGTGCGGCAAATCCGTTTGCGATCGAGAGACCCACGATCTTGACGGTGCCCTTGTCGCGTGCGAGAGAAGTGACCAGGGTCTCGTTGTCACCGGCTGCCCGCAGCAGATATCCGGACCGCGTTTTCATGTAGGCATCCAGCAGAAACTTACCGATCAGGACAATTATGAAAATGGTAAGCGAGGTCATGAACGGCGAGAGCCATTCCGGAACCGGAAGAGAAGCAATGCCGCTGAAAATGGTTACCTTGGAGAACAGAGGCACATTTGCCTTGCCTGCAATCCGCAGGTTCACGGAGTAAAGCGCCGTCATGGTGATGATGCCGGAGAGGAGATCCCTTACCTTAAGCTTTACGTGGATGAGCCCGGTTACCGTACCGGCCAGCGCACCGGCCGCGAAGGAAATGAGGAGCGCGGAAAACGGATTTACACCGGCGGAAAGCACGGCGGCAGTTACCGCGCCGCCGAGCGGAAAGGTTCCGTCCACCGACAGATCCGGAAAATCAAGGATTCTGTAGGTGATATAAATCCCCAGTGCTATGAATGCGTAAATAAGGCCTTCTTCAAGAACTCCTGCTATGATCTGCATATTTTCCTCCGGTCATCTCCGGTAATTTATTTTTCCGTAATGCTGTCAAACATTTTTGCCGCCGACTTCTTCAGGTCATCCGGGAAGGTGATGCCGAGATTGGAGGCAACCTTGTTGTTTCCGTAGAAGGAAGCGTCCTTCACGGTTTCAAAGTTGAGCTCGCTGGCTTTCTTCTCGCCCTTCAGCACCTTGGCCGCCATTTTTCCGGTTTGTTCTCCGAGGCTTACATATTCCAGGCCTTCCGAGGCAAGGCATCCGTTTTTCACCTGTTCCACTTCGCTGCCGAACACCGGGATCTTCTTGTCATTTGCCTTCTTCAGTACGACCGGAAGAGAAGCGACGACCGTGTTGTCCGTCAGCATGGTGATGCAGTCCACTTTGGTAAGCAGGTTATCGGCTGCCTGTGCGATATCGGTCGGTGCGGCCACGCCGCTTTCGACGATCTCAAAACCGTATCCGGAAGAAAGACTCTTGTATTCCTTGACGGCGGAAACGGAATTGATTTCGCTTGTCGTATAGAGGATGCCGACTTTTTTCGCATTCGGAAGAACCTTGCGGATCATTTTAAGCTGTGCATCCACCGGAAGCTTGTCGCTGGTTCCGGTGATTTCGCCGACCGGCGTTCCGTCCGACTTCGCAAGTTCCGCGGCGACCGGGTCAGTCACAGCCGTGAAGATGACCGGGGTCTTTCCTTTGGATGCCGCATATGCGGCCTGAGCGGTGGGAGTTGCGATCGCACAGATCAGGTCGGCCTTTTTCGTCAGAAAATCGTTTGCGATCTGCGTGGCGGTGCTTCCGTCCGCATTGGCATTTTCGTAAAGAACGGTCAGGTTCTTTCCTTCTTCAATCCCTTCATCCTTAAGCCCCTTTAAGAAGCCTTCGCGGCAGTTGTCCAGGGAGGCGACCTCCGCAAATTCCGCTATGCCGACGGTATAGCTTTTGCCGGAAGCAGCTTTATTTGCTGCGGTTGTGCCGCTCTTTGCCGCGGCAGTCGTACCGGTCTTCGCTGCAGCTGCAGTTGTGCCGGCTTTGGCCGCAGCAGCCGTGCTGTTTTTCACGGCCGTAGATGATGCCGTGCCCGTGGAAGAAGAGCAGCCGGAAGCAAGTACCGATGCCATCATAACACCCAGAACCATACCCATCACTGATTTTTTCATAATTTTTCTCCTTTTTTAAAAATAAAAAAAACGCCTCAGACAATTGTCTGAGGCGAAATTTTCTTTCGCGGTACCACTCAAATTGACTTCCTTCGAAGTCCGCTTTTTTCATATACCATCATATATGCCGCAAGATAACGGTAGCGGTTTCCGTAAATCCATTTCCGGCTGGATACCGGTTCCGGATTTCCCTGGGAAGGCCATTCGGCTTAAAATCGGCTGCTGCATTTTCACCACCTGCAGCTCTCTTTGAACCGGTGCTCTTAAGCGTACTCCTCTTCCTTAAACAGTTTTTATATTGGCACTTATATTAAACCCTGTTTCCGGGGTTGTCAAGCGTGAATTCATTTTTTACGGAGCTGCTTCGTGAGGAGCGCATATCCGTAGAGTACGACCGGCACGGCCACGTCGGCGAAAATCAGGGCAGTGAGAAGGCGCTTGGAATTCTGTCCGCCGAACAGCGCCACGAGAAGCGTTGCCAGAAACATTAAAATCAGAATGACGGCTGCCGCAAGCGCAAACCCGCGGACTGTTTTTTTCCGTCCCGCATTTTCCGCTGCCGTTTCGTTTTCCATTGTACTTTTATCCTGCGCGCTGTCGGTCATTCTTCTCCTTCCGAGGCAAGCTCTTCCCATTCGTCGTACAGTACAGTCAGCTTCTGTTCATCGGCTTCTTTTCTTTTCTGCAGTTCCTGAAGCTTCGCCACATTGCACTGATTTTCCGGATTCAGAAAATCTTTTTCCACCGACTTTAAATCTTCCTCATAATCGTGGATATCCTGCTCGCATTTCAAAAGAGCTTTTTTACGTTTCTTTTCCTTTGCCTGCAGCGCCTTTGCGGTTTTCCAGGAAAGCTCCGAAGAAAGTTTTCCGGCATTGTCCGGCGTGTCTTTGCCGGCTTCGGCAGAAGCGGGAGAGGAAGCATTTTCGGCGGCCTTTTCCACGTCGTGCTTTTTCTCCAGATAATAGTCATAATTGCCGATGTAGTTCAGAAGCCGGTGCCCGGTCAGATCGAGAATCCGGGTTGCGGTGCGGTTGATGAAATACCGGTCATGCGAAACATAGAGCACCGTTCCCGGGAAGGAGCGGATGGCGTTTTCCAGGACTTCCTTGCTGACCGTATCCAGATGGTTTGTCGGTTCATCCAGAAGAAGAAAGTTGGCTCTGCTCAGCATCAGCTTGGAAAGGGAAACCCGGCCCCGTTCACCGCCGGAGAGATCGGAAATTTTCTTGAACACGTCGTCTCCCGTAAAGAGAAAGGCGGCCAGCATGTTGCGGACTTCGGTATTGTTCAGATCCGGCCAGGTGTCCTGCAGTTCTTCGAAAAGCGTTTTCTCCCTATGGAGGATCTGGTGCTCCTGGTCGTAGTAGGCGATCAGCACGCGGGAACCGAGCGTGACCGTGCCACTGTCCGGTTCCAGGAGGCCGTTGATGATTTTCAGGATGGTTGTTTTTCCGGTCCCGTTCGCGCCGATGATTGCCGCATGTTCCCCGCGCTTCAGCTCGAAGGAGAGATCGGTGAACAGGGTCTCGTTTCCGAAGGCCTTGGAAATGTGCTCGACTTCAAGAACGTCGTTGCCGCTTTCAAAGGAAGGGGAAAAGAAAAGCCCCATGTCCTTTTTTTCCTCGACCGGTTTTTCCAGACGTTCCTGTTTGTCGAGCATTTTTTCGCGGCTTTCCGCACGGCGGATGGACTTTTCCCGGTTGAAGGATTTAAGCTTCGTGATGACTTCTTCCTGATGCCTGATTTCCTGCTGCTGGTTCAGATAGGCCTTCAGCTCCGCACTGCGGATTTCGGCTTTCTTTTCCGCATACTGCGTATAGTTTCCTTCGTAGCTTTCCACTTTGCCGCGGTCGATGTCGATTACCTTGCTGACAATGCGGTCCAGAAAATAACGGTCATGCGATACGATGATGACCGCGCCGCGGTAGTTTAAGAGATATCCTTCCAGCCATTCTATGCTGGGAAGGTCCAGATGGTTCGTCGGTTCGTCAAGCAGAATCAGGTCGGGATTCTCCAGAAGAAGCTTTCCCAGGAAGACGCGGGTTTTCTGACCGCCGGAAAGCTCCGAAAGGTGCTTGTCCGCCTCTTCCCCGGGAAATCCGAGTCCGTTCAGAATTCCGTTCACGCGGCTCTGCATGGAGTAGCCGTCTTTTTCTTCGTAATCCTGTTCCAGACGGTCGTAATCCGCATAAAGCTTCTGAAGATCGGTTCCGGAAGCCGTTTTCATCATTTTCCGCATTTCGTCCATCCTTGCTTCCATGTCAAGAATGGGACGTATGACATTCGTAAGTTCTTCCCGGATGGTCAGGTCGGAATCGAAGTCATTGTTCTGACGCAGATAACCGAGCCTTGCGTCTTTGGAAAAAACGACAATGCCGCTGTCGGGCTGCATTTTTCCCGCGATCATGCGCAGCAGCGTGGTCTTTCCCGCGCCGTTCAAACCTACGACGGCGGCCTTCTGATGTTCGTTTAAAAAGAACGATGCGTCGTTTATCACCGCATCGCCCCCGAAAGATTTTGAAAGATGTGACACATTCAATATCATTGACAGTCCCCCGGATCCCGGATTCATTTTCAGTTCACAGTTTAGTATAGATTGGGATGATTGGCAAGGGTTGACAAGGAGGCGCAATTGGTTGTAGAATTCTTAACAAGCAAACTGACAGGGGAGCAGAAAGATGAAAAACACGGAAAAGAAAATTTCCAGGGCGGTCATTACCAGACTTCCGCGTTATTACCGGTACCTGGGGGAACTGATTGAAGAGGGAATCGAGCGCATTTCGTCCAATGATCTGGCTAAACGGATGAAGGTGACGGCGTCCCAGATCCGTCAGGATCTGAATAATTTCGGAGGCTTCGGACAGCAGGGGTACGGCTATAACGTGCGTTCTCTTTATAATGAAATCGGCAAGCTTTTGGGAATTGATCAGCAGAACAACCTGATCATCATCGGAGCAGGGAGACTGGGACAGGCTCTGGCAAATTATGCAAACTTCGGCAAAAGAGGGTTTGTGATCAAGGCTCTGTTCGACATCAATCCCGATCTGATCGGAAAAACGGTCATGGGAGTCGAAATTCTGGATCTTTCGGATCTCGAGGATTTTCTTTCGAAGAACGATGTCCAGATTGCGACGCTTACCATTCCCAAGACCAAGGCACTGGATGTGTTCAACCGTCTGAAGGAGCACGGAATCAAGGCGTTCTGGAACTTTGCCCACACAGATCTGCCGGTGGAGGACGGGGACGGCATTGTCGTCGAGAATGTTCATCTTTCCGAAAGTCTTATGCGGCTGTCCTATAACGTGACCAAGATGAAGAACGTAAAGGAAACATCTTCCGCGCAGAAGAAGGAAAGAAAGGAAACCGGGAAATGATTCTTGGCGTCGGAACGGATCTCCTGGAAATCGGGAGAATCGAAGAAGCCTTAAGAATGAAGTCCTTCCCGAAACGGGTTTTTACAGAAGAAGAATGCCGGCAGTCAAAAGGAAGAGCCTCCTTTCTTGCCGGCTGTTTTGCTGTCAAGGAGTCGGTCATGAAATGCTTCGGGACCGGCCTTTCGGGGATGGATTTTAAGGAAATCGAAGTCTTAAGGGATGAGAGAGGGAAGCCCTATGTCAGACTTTACGGCGCGGCGCAGGAACTTTTTCAGAAAGCGGAAGCGACCGGCCTTGAAGTTTCCATCAGCGACACGAAGGAACTGGTGACGGCTTTTGCCGTACTCGAGAAACAGGAGAACCGGAAATGAACGAACAGAACGGAATACTGCGGTATGACATGCAGGATATCGACCGGATTCCGGTGCGAAGGCCCGGTGCCAACAAGGGAGACTACGGGCATGTGCTGGTGATCGCGGGATCGAAGGGCATGTGCGGCGCTGCTTTTTTTGCGGCGCTGGCAGCCTACAGGACGGGTGCCGGACTGGTACGGATATTTACGCCGGAGGATAACAGGAACGTGCTTCAGACCCTGATTCCGGAGGCAATCACGGATACCTATGATCCTTCCGAGGCTTCTGAGGGAAAGGAAGCATGGAAAAACAGAATAGCGGATCTGCTCGAATGGGCGGATGCGGTCATCCTCGGACCGGGGCTCGGGAGAAATGAATATGTGAGGTCCCTCACGGAAAACGTCCTGAGCACGGCCTATGTTCCGTTAATCATCGATGCGGACGGGCTCAATACCATAGCCGAATATCCGTACCTTACGAATTATTATACGGAAAACATCATCATTACGCCCCACGTGGGAGAGATGGCCAGACTCACGGGAAAGGAAATCCGGGATATCAGTGCGGATCTTTATGCGGCCGCGGACGGGTACCGGAATACCTACGGCGTGACCTGTGTGCTGAAATCCGACAGGAGTATCATCGCCGCGAACGACGGCAAAACGTACGAGACGGTTTCCGGCTCGGCAGCCCTGGCCAAGGCCGGGAGCGGCGACATTCTTACGGGCATGATCGCGGGCATGCTCTGCCTCGGGTTCGAGCAGGGAGAAGCGGCATCCTTTGCCTCGTTCCTGCACGGCCTTGCGGGAAGGGAAGCGGCAAAACGCTTCTCCGAACACGGAATCCTGGCACGGGACATCGCGGATGCGATTCCGTCCGTCATGAGACGATAAAAGAAGAAATCGGAAGGAATAAAATGATGCAGTACAGACGTGTTTACGCATCCGTTGATCTGGATGCGGTTGTTTTCAATATGAACTCCATGCGGAACAACATTCCGCAGAAAATCAAAATGGCGGCTGTCGTGAAAACGGACGGCTACGGCCACGGCGCGGTGCCGGTGGCCAAGGCGGTTTCTGATTTCGTCGCCTTTTACTGCGTTGCCACGGTTGAGGAGGCTCTGAGCCTGAGGATGCATCACATCACGAAACCGATTCTTGTCCTGGGCCCCGTGCCCGGTGACGAGTATGAGGATATGGTATCGTTTGACATCCGTCCTTCGGTGTTCACGCTGGAACAGGCAGAGGTGCTGAACGATGCGGCGGCCATCCAGCAGAAGACGGCATATGTCCATCTTGCCGTGGATACCGGCATGAATCGGATCGGCATGAAACCGACGGTGGAAAGCGCGGCGGTGGCGGCAAGGATAGCCGCACTGCCGAACATCAAAATCGAAGGCGTATTCACGCACATGTACAATGCGGACGGAAAGGACCTTTCCTCGGCAGAAAAGCAGGCGGAGATTTTTAAAAGTTTTCTCGGGATGCTGAAGGAAAAAGGCATCGAACCGAAGATCAGGCATATTTCGAATTCCGCCGGCATCATTGAAAACCTGGGCACCGATCTGGACATGGTCCGCGCCGGCATTACGATGTACGGCATTTATCCTTCGGAGGAAACGGACCGGACCAAAATCCGCCTGAAGCCGGTGCTGAGCATGAAAAGCAGAATCTCGTTCGTTAAGGAAATCCGGGCCGGCGATTCCGTGAGCTACGGGGGAACGTTTACCGCGGAAAAGACGATGCGGGTTGCGACCATACCGGTCGGGTACGGAGACGGCTATCCGAGAACCCTAAGCAACTGCGGCTATATCCTGATCGACGGAAAAAGAGCGCGCATCCTCGGACGTGTCTGTATGGACCAGTTCATGGTGGACGTGACGGACATCCCCGCGGCGAAGACCGGACTTCCCGTGACGCTCATCGGAGACGACGGCGCCGACACCATCCGCGTGGAAGATCTTTCCAGACTCTGCGGCCGCTTTCCGTACGAGTTTCTCTGCGATATCGGAAAAAGAGTCCCGAGAGTGTATCTCAAAGGCGGCAGGGAGATCGGACACAAGGATTATTTCATGGATTTTTACCAGGACTTCACGAACTGACGAAGCTTTTTCACCGGGATACCGAAAGGAGAAATTTTTTAATTTATGGATGATTCTCACCCATTGCTTTTCATCGCTGTTTTTATTGCTTTTATCGTAATCGATTTTATCTATTTCGGCTTCGGAGCGGCCATCCAGAACGTGAATGAGACGGATCTGGAGAAGGACATGGAAGAAGGAGACCTGAAAGCCGGAAGAATCTTGAAAATTGTGAACAGGCCCGGCCGCTTTATCAATTCTATTCAGATCGCTTCCATCCTCATCGGATTCATCACGGGTGCCTTTCTGGCCGGACACGTCACGGGTAATTTTTCCGCAGCTCTGGAAAAAAGCGGGTTACCGGGAGCACGTGTCATTTCGTATTTTCTGGTTTTTCTTGTCGCACTGGTCGCTATGGTCAGCTTCGGCATTGTGATCCCGAAGCGGCTGACCCAGAGAAAGCCGAAGACCTGGGCCCGGAAACTGATCGGCCCGGTCCGCGTCCTGATGGTTCTTTTTTCTCCCGTCATCTGCCCCATCCATGCACTTTCCGGTCTTGTCCTGAAATGCTTCGGGATAGATATGAACCGTCATGAAGAAAACGTCACGGAAGAAGACATCATGTCCATGGTGAATGAAGGCCACGAACAGGGTGTGGTGGAGTCCAGCGAAGCGGAGATGATCACGAATATCTTCGAACTGAACGACAAGCAGGCTTCGGATGTCATGACGCACCGGAAAAACGTGGTCAGTCTTGACGGAGAAATGCTTCTGAAGGATGCCGTGGATTTCATGCTGACAGAGGGCAGCAATTCCCGCTATCCGGTCTATCAGGACAATACGGACAACATCATCGGCATCCTCAATATGAAGGACGCGCTGGTCTGTACCCATGAGGGGGAATATCAGGATCGCAGCCTTATGAGTATCCCGGGACTGTTAAGGGAGGCACATTTCATTCCGGAAACGCGCGCGCTGGATACGCTCTTCAAGGAAATGCAGTCCCAGAAAATCCATATGGAGATCGTGGTCGACGAATACGGGCAGAACTCGGGCATCGTGACCATGGAGGATATCCTGGAAGAAATCGTCGGCAACATCATGGATGAATATGACGACGAAGAGGAAATGATCACGCCCTTAAACAACGGGGTCTGGATCATGAACGGCCTGACGCCGCTCGAGGACATTACCGATGCGACCGGGATACGCTTCGCCGACCAGGAATATGAAGATTTCGACACGCTGAACGGATTCCTGATCTCCAGGCTTGACAGGATCCCGGCTGACGGGGAGCAGTTTACGGTGGAGGCGGACGGATGCGAATTCCGGGCGCTGCATGTCCAGAACAGGATCGTCCGTTCGGCAAGGGTTTCCAAAAAGGAGAAGCCGAAGGCGGCCGCGCAGGAGGAAAAGCCCCCTGAAACAGGTCCCGGAGCGGACCAAGGAAAGGATTGACGCCGTGTTTATGCGGTGTTATATTTATTAAGTTCCGGTATTGTTTTCAAGGATAATCACCTGTCTTTGACAGTTCGGAGTTAAAAGGACCCCGGGAAGGCTTGAAAACAGGCCTATCCGGGGCTTTTCAGCAATTCTGAGAGGTGAGTACTTTCCTTTACTTTTTCGACTTGGCAATAATACTTTTCATCTGTACAGTGCTTACGATCTGGAAATCCGTCTGGAAACCAACGGTCTTATGAAGCACATCCGTAAGATCGGTTCTGGTATAACCCGGTATAAAACCATTGCCTGGCATGGAATAGAAATTCATATCCCGCAGACATTGTATAATCCTGTCTGTCGTGAATTCTCCTCCGAGGCGTTTTTCCAGTAGCCGGTAAATCAGCAGGGCAATGAAGCAGGTCGTGAAGTGAGCCGTGATACGGTCGTCTCTGGACAGATATACCGGGCGGGCTTTAAATTCCGTCTTCATGATGCGGAAACATTCTTCGATCTGCCAGCGGCGCTGACTCACTTTCAGGATTTCGACAGCATCATCCTCGAGGTTTGTACAGATACCATAAAAACCATCATACTTTTCTTCCTCCGCAATCAGATCCGTATCGATTCCGTATATTTCTTTTTCTGCGATTTCCCCACTTTTCGTCACACTGGTTTTCGTGACAAATCGGCGGAAATCGTTCTGACCGTTTTTCTTCAGCCTTCCCGGCTGTACATTCATCATGTCGGCTGCTCTTTCAATCTGTCTGTTCCTTATACTGCGCTGATACTCTCTGCTCTTAATGGAATAGGTGATGATCAGGTGTTGTTCCAAACCATTTTCATTGATCCAGCGCTCTTTATAAAAAATGTTGTCCCTGTCCGCATCATCGTCAAGTCGTGAGATATCGAAAAGCTTCCGGCTTCCGGACAGATGCCATCCGTCAGGAGAAAGGGCCCATTCCTTCAAATGTGCCTTCAGTGTTTTGACCGACTGGGTCGTAACGAATGCCCGGTTCTTCGTATCATTAAACTTCCTGTTTCCCGTGGAAGCAAGACCGGCATCGGTACATACGATCAGTTTTGACTGGCCGAAATCGGACAGAATCTTTTTCTCAAGAGGCTGCATCGTTGTCTGCTCATTTGTATTTCCTGGATTGATGCAGAAGGCAAGCGGAATCCCGTCAGCATCCATGAACAGGCCCATCTGGACGATCGGGTTTGGACGATGCTCCTTCGAGTGGCCGTACTGCTTCAGCCCATCTTCCTGCTCAATTTCAAAGAAGTAATTTGTGCAGTCATAGTAAAGGATGCCGCAGTTGCGTTCGGAAATCTTCAGACTGTTTTTATAGAGTTCCGACTGGATAAAATCGTTTTCCTTTGCAATCACTTCCAGCGCCCGGTAGATGTGCTGAAGCTCAAAGTCCGGCTGTTCAATAAAACGTCTGGAAAGTTCAAAGGTTCCGAGTTTTGATGCGGGGAAGAGAATCCTGCTGTAGACAAGCCGTGAGAGCACGGCATTCAGATCATACGTGAATTCATACTTCCTGGAGATATCCCTGCAGATTTTATCCATGCCAAGCTGATAGTAAGGCTGCTGGAGAAAAAGATAGCCGCCGTTAAAAGTGTGCTGTTCATCCTTTATGACACGTCTGGACTGGGACCAGCGCATGATGACTTCCCGGTTTTCTTCTTTTTCTTTTCTGTTCAGATCATCAATGTAGCGTTTTGCCCATTCGACAGGGTCCTGCCCATTCAGCTTTTTCAAAAGAGAATCATAGGTTCCCAGCTTCTCTACGATCTTTGTGGAGCGTATGCCATTTTCATAGGTTGACTTGATTACATAGAGAGATTTTGCATTCTTGGATGTAGATATTTTAAGCCTCATGGTGTTCACCTCCGTACTATATATAGTATAACACAGTACCCATAAGGTACGCAACAATTATTTATAAAAATTGACAAAAAAAATGAGCCTTTTCAAGGCTCGCAGGGTTTTTACGCTTATTTAACTGTCAAAGATCCGAAAAGCCCCCTGAAACAGGTCCCGGAGCGGACCAAGGAAAGGATTGACGCCGTGTTTATGCGGTGTTATATTTATTAAGTTCCGGTATTGTTTTCAAGGATAATCAGAAGGAGTAAGCTGTATGTCAGGACATTCAAAATTTGCGAACATCAAACATAAAAAAGAAAGAAATGATGCGGCCAAGGGAAAAATCTTTACCGTAATCGGACGTGAAATCGCAGTCGCCGTCAAGGAAGGCGGTGCGGATCCGGCCAGCAACTCGAAGCTCCGCGACGTCATTGCGAAGGCCAAGGCAAACAACGTGCCGAACGACACGATTGACCGCGGCATTAAAAAGGCCGCCGGCGATCTGGCTGCGGTGAACTTTGAGCAGAATACCTATGAGGGTTACGGGCCGTCCGGCGTGGCGATCATCGTCGAGACGCTGACGGACAACAAGAACAGGACTGCCGCCAACGTGCGCGCCGCCTTTACGAAGAACGGCGGAAATGTCGGCGCGCAGGGATGCGTGTCATTCATGTTCGACCGCAAGGGCCAGATCATCGTTGACAAGGAAGAGTGCGAAATGAGCGCGGATGATCTTATGATGCTTGCGCTTGATTCCGGTGCGGAGGATTTCAACGAGGAGGAGGACAGCTACGAGATCCTTACTTCTCCGGATGATTTCTCCAAGGTCAGGGAGGAACTGGAGAAGAAGGGAATTGCGATGGCGGAAGCGGATGTCACCATGATTCCGCAGAATTACGTCGAGCTGAAGGATGAAGAGGACCAGAAGAAAATGCAGAGAATTCTGGATGCCCTGGACGGAGATGATGATGTTCAGGCGGTTTACAACAGCTGGGACGAAGGGTAAATAATTCAAAAGATTGCGGGCGGGCCTCTGGCCCGCCTTTGTCAAAAGAAGAGAATCTGCCGGATGAGCCGAAAGGCGCATGGAAAGAGAGGAAAACGGAATGAAAAAGAAGAAAATCGGAACCATCTGCGTACAGGGCGGGTATGTCCCGGAAAACGGGGAGCCGAGACAGCTCCCGATCTATCAGAGCACAACCTGGAAATATGATTCCAGTGATGAAATGGGGCAGCTTTTTGACCTGAAGAAATCAGGATATTTCTATACGCGGCTGTCCAATCCCACGAACGATGCCGTGGCGAAAAAAATCTGCGAACTGGAAGGCGGCGCGGCTGCCATCCTGACGAGCTCCGGACAGGCCGCGAATCTTTTCTCCATCATCAATATCTGCGCGGCAGGGGATCATGTGATCAGCTCCGCAACGATTTACGGCGGGACGTCGAATCTTTTTACGGTAACGCTGAAGCGCTTCGGCATTGACTTTACGCTGGTGGATCCGGATATTTCGCCGGAAGAGCTCGATAAGACATTCCGGCCGAATACGAAGGCAGTCTTCGGGGAGACCATCTCCAATCCAGGCGTTCAGGTGCTGGATATCGAAAAATTCGCGAAAGCTGCCCATGCGCACGGCGTGCCGCTGATCGTCGACAATACCTTTGCGACACCGGTGAACTGCCGGCCCTTTGAATGGGGCTGCGATATCGTGACCCATTCCACGACGAAGTACATGGACGGCCATGCCATGACGGTAGGCGGTGCTGTCGTGGATTCCGGAAACTTCGACTGGGATCAGCATGCGGAGAAATTCCCCGGCCTTACGTCGCCGGACGAGTCCTATCACGGCGTCATCTACACGAAGCAGTTCGGAAAGATGGCTTATATTACAAAGTGCACTTCCCAGCTGATGCGGGATCTGGGCTCCATTCCTTCGCCCATGAACTGCTGGCTCTTAAACAACGGTCTGGAAACGCTGGAACTCAGGATGGAACGCCACTGCGCCAATGCACAGAAGGTCGCGGAATTCCTGAAGGCGTATCCGGAAACCGAGTGGATCCATTATCCCGGCTTAAAGGACGACCGCTGCCATGCGCTGGCTGAAAAGTATCTTCCGAACGGAAGTTGCGGCGTAATTGCCTTCGGCCTGAAGGGCGGCAGGGACAGAGCGGTCCGTTTCATGGATCACCTGAAAATGATCACGATCGCGACGCATGTCGCCGATGCCAAGACCTGCGTGCTTCATCCGGCAAGCCATACGCACAGACAGCTGAGCGAGGAACAGCTGAAGGCAGCGGGAGTTGATCCTTCCCTGATCCGTTTAAGCGTCGGAATAGAGGATGCGGAGGATATCATCGACGATATCAAAGAGGCACTGAAGGCCTGAGATCGCGGTGTCCTGATCGGAGCTTATAGGCAGTATCTGCGGATTTTCATGCCGCAGATACTGCTTTTTTCTTATGCGCAGGGCCGCACAGGGAGTTTATGCCCCTCCGGGGCACGCGGCCCGCGCGAGCAGGAGACGAAAAGCCTTTTCCTACTCGATTGCAGGGCTGCACGGGGAGTTATGCCCCTCCGGGGCATGCGGCACGCGCGAAAAACAGAAGGCCGTAAGGGAAAATATCCGGCAAAAATTAGGAAAGCTAGGATGACCGGCTGCATGAAATTAAAAAAAATAACGGAAACCCGCGGTAGAACTACCTTAAAATTATGAAAAAGAGACAAAAAGTAAAAATAAAACACAAAAAGTAAAAATTGAAATGTTTTATAAAAATTTAGGCGGATTAAAATAATCATGTAAGGCAAATTCGGGACAGGGGGAAAAGGAAATGCCGGACAGGACAGATGTTCCCGCAGTGAAAAAGAAAAGCTTCGGCCAGAAACTTTACCGGCAGAGATTTCTGCTTCTGATGCTTTTACCCGGTCTTATCTGGTTTATCGTATTCAAGTTCTGCACCTATGCCGGACTTGCTCTGGCTTTTACCAATTACGGCTTCAAAAAGCATGTGGATTTTGTCGGCCTAAGGAATTTTGAACGTGTCTTTAAATCAGCCGTATTCTGGAATGCATTTCGCAACACGCTTCTGATCAGTTTTTACAATCTGATTTTTTATTTTCCGTTTCCGCTGATCATCGCACTTCTGATCAATGAGCTGAAATCCATACGCGCCAGGAGAACCGTACAGTTTCTGATCTATATTCCGTATTTCTTTTCCTGGGTTGTTGTCGGCACCATTTTTGTGAATCTTCTTTCACCTTCCGACGGAATTGTAAATCATATTATCAATCTGCTGGGCGGCCAGTCGGTTTATTTCATGGCCAATCCGAAATGGTTCCGCTCGGTGCTGATCAGTTCCTATATCTGGAGGCAGATGGGATACGGTGCCGTAATTTACGTCGCAACGCTTTCCACGGTGGACCCGCAGCTCTATGAGGCTGCAAAAATAGACGGCTGCGGGAGATGGAAGCAGACCCTGTATGTGACGCTTCCGTCCATCCGGCCCACGATCATCACCATGCTTCTTCTGAATCTGGCACATGTTCTGATGATCTTCGAACAGGTCCTTGTCATGTACAATGCATCCGTCTATTCCGTGAGCGATGTCCTGCAGACGTACACATACCGGGAGGGAATCCTGTCAGGAAATGTGGCTTACGGCACCGCAATCAGTCTGTTTACGGGAATTGTGAGCTTTATGCTGGTCATGGGCACAAACTGGATTTCCAGACATTTCCTGGAAGATTCGATTCTGTAAAGAGGGAGAGGGAAGATGAATAAAAAGGCAGCCGCTTCTGTCATACGGGAATCGAAGGCAAGAAAAACGTTCCGTGTTTTCAATGCCGTTTTTCTTGCGCTTGTCTGCATAATCGTTGTGATCCCGATCTGGAATGTCCTGATCACTTCTCTGGCACAGGATACGGATATCATGAACGGAGAGTACCTGATTATTCCGAAGAGCATTACGTTTCACAATTATCTGAAGGTATTCCGGAGCGGTTATATGAAAGGATTTACCAATTCCATTGTCATTGCCGTTAGCGGAACGGCGCTGGCGATGGTGGTAACCGTGCCCATGGCGTATGCGCTTTCGCAGAAAGAACTGATCGGAAGAAAAATCTTCATGAAGCTGATCAGCATAACCCTGGTTTTCGATGCGGGAATCATGCCGTTTTATATTCTGATCAAGACACTCGGCCTGATTGACAGCCGGCTTTCCCTGATTCTTCCTTTTGCAGTCTCGACATTCAATCTGATCGTGGTCAAGAATTTCTTCACATCCATTCCGGTGAGCCTGATCGAAGCGGCAAAGCTGGACGGATGCAATGATTTTGAAACACTGGTACGGGTTGTGCTTCCGCTTTCAACACCCATTCTGGCTGCGGTGACCCTGTTTTATTTTGTTTCCTTCTGGAATCGTTATACCGAAGCCATGATGTTTATCAACGACAGCTCCAAATATACGCTTCAGGTTATGCTAAGGTCCCTTGTGTTTCAGAATGACGGCTCGCTCGGAGACGGAGCAGTTGTCTATAACAATACAAAAATGGCGGTTATGATCCTCGGCATGCTTCCGGTCATGATAATTTATCCTTTTGTGCAGAAATATTTCGTGACAGGTCTTATGCTCGGGGGAGTTAAAGAATAAATAAAATCAGCAAAAAAAAGGGAGGCTCGGATATGAAAAAAAGATCATCAATTGCAATACTGCTTTCTGCCGCGATGCTTTGCGGCATGTTAAGTGCCTGCGGCGGATCATCAGGCACGGCAACCACTGCTGCAAAGGCTGCCTCAGCCGCCGCAACGAAGGCGGCAGCAGCTACCACGGCTGCTGCGGCGAAGACAACGGCAGCTGCAGGAAAGACGACGGCAGCTGCAGGAAAGACGACGGCTGCGGCGAAGATATCTTCCGTAAAGCTTAAAATCTGTTCTGCAGACAATACGTTCGGAATCAGTACGGATCCCGATCTGCAGAAGGCGGTGGTTTCCATGCTGGAGAAGAAGACCAATACCCAGCTCGAGGCCGTCATACCGCCGATCAGCAGCTACAACGACAAGCTTGAGACAATGATGGCAGGCGGAGACGTCCCGGATATTTTCTGCGTATCGCAGGCCATGACGAGGCTTCCGAATTATGTGGCCCGTGAGCAGGTCATGCCGCTTGATGATCTGATCAAGAAGTCGGCAAAGCTTTCCGCAATCGACAAGTCCTACTACAACGCCCTTGCGATTGACGGAAAGGTCTACGATGTTCCCTATTACTATCCAAGAGTAAAGTGCCTGTTTTTAAGAAAGGATGTCGCGGAGAAATACGGAATCAAACTGAGCACGACGCCGACAACCGAAGAATTTGTTACCGAGATGGGGAAACTCAAGGGAACAGGGATTATTCCCTTCAGCTTTCCGAAGTGGATTGACAATTTCCAGTATTTCATGAATTCCTTCGGTGCCTATGCGGGAATTTACAAAAATGCGGAAGGCAAATATGTGGACGGCATGCAGGAGCCGCAGATGGTTAAGGCGCTCGAATACCTGAGAGGACTTTACACCTCCGGTGTCATGGATCAGCAGTTCATCACGACGGAAAATGATACCATGCGTGCCAGCGTGTATTCGGGAAAGGCAGCATGCGACATCGATTATGTCATGAACTATTCGAACTATATTTCGCAGTCGCAGAAGGCGAATGCCGCTACAGACGTGCAGCCGATCTATATGCTGAAGGGACCGGACGGAAAAGGCGGCGGACTGAACGAGTCCATACAGACCGCATGGTGCATTTCTTCAGGCTGCAAGGATCCGGAAGCAGCCATGCGCGTCATAGAGGCGCTGGTTACCGATCCGGAAATGCATGCTGCATTTTTCAATACCGGTGTTGAAGGACAGCATTACAACATTCAGAACGGCGTGGCGGTGGCAACAGACAAGGCGAAGAATTCCGGATATGCGATCAAGTACAATTATCTGACGGATTCTTTTATCAAGGATTTCTCATCCCTCAAGTATCAGCCGGATGCCAAGACGCAGGATGCGATCAAGATCCAGAAGGGCATGATCGACGAAGCAATGAAGTACAGAGGCGACAAGCAGATGATTCCGTCCGGCATATCGTCTTTGTATGACGAGACATCTGCATCGATCACAAGCACCTGGAAGGAAATCGTTTCGCAGGTTGTGCTGGGTTCCGTTTCCGTGGATGACGGAATCAAGAATTACAAGAATTTCTGGAACAGCGTGAACGGAGAAACAATTCTGAAGGAACTGAACAGCGGAAAGAAAAAATAAGATTTAAATTTTAACTGAATCGGTTGTTGAAAGGGTGCCGGACGTCATATAATGATTTCCGGTGCCTTTTTGTAGGAGGAAACGGAAGAGGAGGGGAGACAGATGATAAAAAGCAGAAAAATACGTCCGGTTTATCTGTATTTCTTTGCCGTGCTCCTCGCTGCAGCCCTGATCCTGAATATTCTTTATATGCTTTATTATGCCCGGAACGAAAGAAAAACCGCGGAGCTGGAACGCAGGCGGATCCTGAGCCAGACGGTCTATTCTTTTGACCGATACCTGGAAGAGATCGGGATGATTGCCGATACGATTTCCCTGTCGGAACAGTCGCAGAAACTTCTCGCCTACCGCATGCAGATCAATTACATGGATTACCGAAAGTGCGCGGACCTGATTTCCGGTTCGGCTTCCGTTTCGTCCGGAATCTACCGGATCGATTATTATATCCGCAATACGAAAACGCTTCTTACTTCCAACGAAGGCGTGTTTTATGATCTCGCGGACAACGACTGCAGCTTTTATGAAGAATGGATGGACAGAGACCTCAAATCAGAATGGGATATCAGTTACGGGTCCCGGTATCCTTCGGTCGTCAGTCCTTTCCGGAACGGCGGTTCGGTCACGCTGCTGAAACAGGTCAATTCGATTACAGCCGGTAAAAAAGCCGGAATGCTCTGCGTGGGCATTTCACCCGGTGCGCTGGCAGGACTGAGCGATATCGGCCGCAACGAGGGAGAATCTCTGACCATTAAAAACGGAGACAGTGTTTTTCTGTCCGCCGGGACGGCAGATCCGCGCGCGAGAAGCATGACTGAAATGTCATCCGAGACGGGGCTTTCATTCATCTATTCGTATCCGCAGCCGGCGTGGACCGGTGATATTTTTCAGGTGGTCCTGGTCACGCTCCTGATTCTGCTCGTTTTCAGCGGAATTTTTTCGGTGCTTGTCAGCATTTCCGAAAAGAAGATGTTCTATCCGGTCGCCGAACTTCTGCATGCCTTCGGAGAAACGGAGAAAGGAAATTTTGACTACCGGCTGGACGAAAACCGGAATGATATGTTCCGTGACATCAACGTGCATTACAATCACATGGCCGGAAAAATATCGGAACTGATCAATGAACTGTCCGATGAGAGAATCCGTAGGAACGAACTGAAGTTCCGGCTTCTTCAGATGCAGATTAAACCGCATTTTCTCTACAATCTGTTCAACAACATGATCTGGATGGTAGAACAGAAGGACTATGCAAATCTTGAAATGCTGATCGAGTCAACGGCAGGATATTACAAGACCGCGCTGAATTACGGACAGAAGGATATTTTCTTATCCGACTGCATGAAGCAGCTGGAATACTATTCCACCATTCAGGAGATCAGATTTCCGGATGCCTTCACGACGGAGATCAGCTTTGATAAAGAAATCCTGAACCTTACCGTGCCGAATCTGATCCTGCAGCCGCTTCTTGAGAACTCCATCACGCATGCCCTGAAGAGAGACGGGAAGAATAAAATGCGGATTCTCATAAGCGGACGGGCCGAAAAGGGATTTCTCATTCTGGAGGTCCGGGATGACGGAAAGGGAATTGATCCCGATATGCTTTCCGATATCAGGAACGAACTGAAGAACTGCAGCGAAGACGGGAAAAAGTACTTTGCGCTTACAAATATTGAAAACCGTCTTAAGAACAAATACGGAGACCGGTCAGGACTTGCGGTTGAAAGCGAATACGGGAAGTGGACCAGAGTGACGATCAGGATTCCTCTGGAAGGAGAACAGACATGTACAGGCTGATCGTAGCGGATGATGAACGGATTGTTCTGAACGGAATTGTAAACACGATTCCCTGGGACGAACTGGGTGTCCAGGTCGTGGCAACGGCGGAAAACGGGAAGGATCTTTATGAAAAATGTATCCGTTATCTTCCGGATATTCTTCTGGTGGATATCCGCATGCCCGAGGAGGACGGACTGACCGTCATCGGAAAACTGAAGCCGCTTTTTCCGGACTGTCAGTTCATTATCGTGACTGCCTATGAAGATTTCAACTATGCGAAAAAAGCAATCGAACTCGGCGTGCTCGGGTATATAACGAAGCCGGTTCTGCGCAACGAGGTGATGGAAAATGTAAGGAGCGCCGTCGGAAAACTTCAGGAGATCAGAAAAGAGAACAGAAGCGGAAACGAGAGGATGCGGACGGGCGGAGCGGACTCTCTCATTGACCGCATCATCCGCTATATGCAGAGCCACATCGATTCTGATTTCACGCTGATGGATGTCGCGGATTACGTCCAGATGAATTCGGCGTACTTAAGCCGCTATTTCCGCGAAAAAACAGGAACTTCCTTTATCGACGAAGTGAAAAGGATGAAGGTTGAAAGAGCACAGTATCTGCTGCGGTCGACGAATATGAAACTGTATGAAATTTCGGATCAGCTCGGGTATAAGAGCGTTCAGTATTTTTCAAAACTGTTCAAAGAAGCAACCGGAGCAACGCCGATCGAATACCGGCAGAAAAGGAGTTAACAGATGGAAAAACGCGATCAGGTTCTTTTAAGCGAGGATTTCAGCGGATTTAAAATCGGGGAATTTCCCTATGACGCGGATCACTCCGCCATGGGAGAGTATCAGTATGTGACAGAAGAAGGCTTCCGCGGTCCCTTTACCGACCAGGTGTGCAACTATACCTGGAACGGAACAGGTCCGTCGTGGCTCATAACGGAAAAGGACGGAAAGCATTTTATCGAATGCATGCGGATTGAAAAAAAACGCCCGCACAGAATGTTCCCTACCCTTACCGCCGGAAGAAGAGAATGGAACGGCTATACGGTTTCGGCAGTGATCAGAAGGCTGTCGATGAAGGGAATGGCCGGGATCGCCTTCTGCATGAACGACAGCCTGGACACGCTGGTGTTTGATCTGAACGGCAGAGACAGGGCCGAAGTTACCTGCAGACACAAAGAGGAACTCAAGGTTCTTCAGAGTACGGCGTTCTCAGCCGATCCCGACAGGGAGTACAGACTGGAAGTAAGGATATCCGGAAAAGAAGCCGTGTGTCTCATTGACGGAAAAGAACTGTTAAGGATTTCTTCCGGTCTTGTGGAACGCGGCGGAAAGGCCGGAATCACGGCGGACTGCCCCACGCGGTTTTCCGATTTCCTGGTCCTGGTGTCCGCGGAGGAAAAACGGAAAATCGACGAACGGACGGAACAGGGGAAACGCAGGGAAACGGAAGAAATGAAAAAGCATCCGGCGATGAAACTCCTTCACAGAATCGACCTGAAGAATTTCGGCACCAGCAGGCAGATCCGCTTCGGACACCTGACCGGAGGAGAAAAGTGGTATATCGTTCTTGCCCAGATGCAGAAACGGGTAAGCCGCGACGCATACGGTTTCATCAGCTGTCTTACGGCGATCGATCTTCAGGGAAATATCCTCTGGCAGAGGGGCGAGCCGTCGGAAAATACGGAAAAACTGGGAAAGGTTTCGGCGGACATGCCGTTTCAGGTATATGACATTGACGGCGACGGAACAGACGAAGTGATTGCCGGATTTGATTTCCGGATCTGCATTCTGGACGGCGGGACGGGAAAAGAAAAGAAATCGGTGCCGACGCCCGTTTCCGATGACGACGACGGGAGTCTGATCGGCGTTCCCTACGGAATCTATGCATTCGAACGCATCAATCCGGACGGAATCCGGATATGCAATTTCCGCGGGAGAAAAAGGCCTGCCGATATTCTGATCAAGGACCGCTACTGCAGGATATATGCTTTGGACGACGACCTGAATCTTCTCTGGAAATTCAAAAGCGACAAGAATACGGGACACTGTCCGCTGCCGGTTGACATCAACGGCGACGGGAAGGATGAACTTCTGGTGGGCTACACGCTTCTCGGCCCGGACGGAAAGAAGCTGTGGACCTATCCGATCACGGAGGATCATACGGATGAAATCGTGGCGGGAAAATTCATGACCGGTGATCCGCGCGGTTATTTTGCCTGTGTTTCCGGGACAGAAGGGTTCTTCATCGGAGACTTCCACGGGAATATTGTTGCGCGGGACAGGATCGGACATGCACAGAGAGTCTCCGTGGCCAATTACTGCCCGGGAAGAAAGGGCCTGGAGATTGCCGTGACGAATTTCTGGGGCCATCAGGGCGTGATCTATCTTTATGACTGCTGCGGAAAGGAACTGTGGGAAACGGAAAACGGCATGAACGGAAATATTCTTGCCCCTGTGAACTGGGACGGAAACGGAACGGAACTGATTCTGACGAATGCGGATCCGGAACGCGGAGGCCTTTTAAACGGAGAAGGCGTACGCGCGGTTGCCTTTCCCGATGACGGGCATCCGGTCATGTGCTGCGAAGCAGTCAACCTGTACGGAGACGAACGGAATGAACTGGTTGTCTGGGACTATCACTCCCTGTTCATATACACGCAGGACGACTGTCCGAAGGAACAGACATATCATCCGGTGCAGTTTCCGGTGTACAATGCTTCCAACTACCGGGGAGAATATTCCTATCCGGACGGCTCTTTCTTAAAATTCACGGAACAAATATGAAAAATGGTGATATAATAGGTCACATTATTCCGGAGGCGCTGCAGTTATGGTAAAAGTTTTCTATGCGGGAGACAGCACGGTAACGTTCAATAAAATCAATTCCTATCCGCAGAGCGGACTTTCCCAGGGCCTTACGCGGTACCTGAATGACAGAGTCATTCTCCGTCCGTTCGGGTTCAACGGAAGAAGCACGAAGAGCTTCATTGAGCAGGGGCACCTCGCGGAGATTGCCGGAGAAATCGAAAAAGGAGATTTCCTGCTGATCGAGTTCGGTCATAACGATCCAAAGAAGGAAGACCCGCTGCGCTATGCGGATCCGCAGACATACGGATGCAATCTGAAAAAGATGATACGGACCGCATCGGAAAAAAATGCCTTCCCCGTTCTGATCACGCCTGTAGCCAGAAGATACTTTACGCGTGAAGGAGTGTTCGAACCCGGTTCGCATTCCGTATATCCGGAGGTCGTGAAAAACGTCGCTCGTGAGGAAAAAGTGCCGGTGATCGATCTTACGGAACGGTCGGAGGCCTTTGTTGCTGGAATCGGAGATCTTTATTCAAGGCCTCTTTACATGTGGCCGAAGGATAACACACATCTGAAACCGGAGGGAGCAGTTGTCTTCGCGGGATTTATCGCAGAAGCCCTGAGGGCACTCGGAAGCCCGTACAGCGATATCCTGATCGGCACGGCTCCGGCGCCTGAGGATCTGATTTGTGATAAAAAATGCTGAACGGAAAGCGGAAGTGAAGGAAAAGAACATGGATATGGAAACAGCAAAAACGGAAAAAGAAGCACTCACGGAAGGGGCGCTGTGTCTTGAAGGCGGGTCGCTGCGCGGCCTTTTCACCTGCGGCGTGCTGGACGTTCTCATGGAAAACAATCTGTATTTTTCCTATGTGAACGGAGTCAGCGCGGGCGCGATGTGCGGGATGAGCTATCTGAGCCGTCAGATCGGGAGAACGAAACGCGTGAATATCGATTTCCTGCATGACCGCCGGTATATCAGCGTCAAAAATCTTTTCAGGAACCGCCAGATTTTTAATTTCGATTTTCTGTTCGGAAGGCTTTCGAACGAATATCTTCCGTTCGACTGGAAAAAGTTCTTTGACAGTCCGCAGAAGTTTGAAGTCGTGGCGACGAGATGCACGACCGGGCAGGCGGAATATTTCGACAAGGATACCTGTTCGTCGTTTGTGGCTGCATTGTCCGCGAGCGCTTCCATACCGGTGCTTTCGAGAATGGTCACGATCGACGGAAAAAAATATCTGGACGGAGGAATATCCGTTCCGGTGGCTTACCGGAGGGCCATGGACCTGGGATACCGGAAGATGGTCGTTGTTCTTACGAGAGAAAAGGGTTTTGTGAAGCAGCAGGAAAAGCAGTGGTTCATGAAGGGCTACGAGCGGTATTTCAAACCGCTTCCGGAGTTCCTTTCCATGCTGAAGGACAGGCCGGAGCGTTATAACCGGATGACGGCGGAAATGGAAGAGCTGGAGAACAAAGGCGAGATCATGATCATCCGTCCGGAAAAACCGGTGGAGGTGAAACGGATCGAGCAGGATCCGAAAAAACTGGAAGAGCTTTATGAGGAAGGCAGAGCCGTCATGGAAAAGTCGCTTCCGAAACTTAAGGAATATCTCGGGATTCAGTGAAAACCGGACAGGAAAGAACAGCCAAAGAGGGCGGAGGGGGCTACAGCTCCGGAACCCCACGGCTGTTCTTTTTTAAAGTCATTCACTTTAGCACTTAAAAGGATTAATGTGTTGACGTGAGAAGACGAAAGTAGTAGAATGCATTCATTATGTATCCGGAAACCGAAAATCCGGAACACAGATCACAGGATGAGAAGATCATTCTGCGGTGCCTTTTAAAGGCACAGGGAGGAGAAATTATGAAAAACGGTGTTAAAAAAATGTCTGCGGTCATTCTGTCATGCTTCATGGCGGCCGGTCTTTTCGGCTGCGGCGGAACTGCCTCCGGTACGACGACAAAGGCAGCTCAGGCGAATGCCCAGACTGCGGGAACCGCAAAAAGCGCATCGGGGAAAAAATATAAAATCGGTGTCCTTCAGCTGGTGCAGCATACTGCCCTGGATGCTTCCAACAAAGGCTTTGTGGCTGCGCTGAACGATGCGGGACTGGACTGTGACATTGACCAGCAGAACGCAGGAGGCGATCAGTCGGCCTGCCAGACCATAGCGACGAAGCTGGTCAACGACAAGGATGATCTGATCCTGGCAATCGCCACGCCTGCGGCACAGGCGGTGGCCGGCGCAACGACAACCATCCCGGTTCTGATCACGGCGGTTACGGATCCGGCCGGATCCAAGCTGGTAAAATCGAATGAGAAGCCGGACTGCAATGTAACCGGAACTTCCGATCTGACTCCCGTAAAGGAGCAGATTGCCCTGCTTAAGAAAATTCTGCCGAAGGCGAAAAAAGTGGGAATTCTCTACTGCTCGGCGGAAAGCAATTCCTCCATCCAGGCCAAGATGGCCGCGGATGCGTGCAAGGCGGACGGACTGGAGTCCAAGGACTATACGGTTTCCAGCTCGAACGAAATCCAGCAGGTCGTGGAATCCATGGTCGGAAAGGTCGATGCCATCTATGCGCCGACGGACAATGTGATCGCGGCCGGCATGACGACGGTTTCCATGGTCGCAAACGAAAAGAAAATCCCGGTGATCTGCGGCGAAAGCGGCATGGTGGATAACGGCGGACTGGCAACCTACGGAATCGATTATTATCAGCTTGGATATCTCTGCGGACAGCAGGCCGTAAAGATCCTTACGAAAGGAATGAAACCTGCCGAAATGCCGATCGAATATCTGTCTGCGGATAAATGCACCTTCAAGGTCAACGAACAGACGGCAAAGACACTCGGCATAGACGTTACCGGCATTAAATAAAAGAAAAGGACACATTCTGGATGGACGGAATACTGATGGCTTTTCAGGGAGCTCTCTCGCAGGGCATTCTCTGGGGCGTAATGGTTTTAGGCGTTTATATTACCTTTAAGCTGCTGGACATTGCGGATCTTACGGTGGACGGAAGCTTTGCACTCGGCGGCTGCGTCTGTGCGGTCATGATCGTAAACTACAATATGGACCCGATCGCGGCGCTTCTCATGGCCACGCTTTCCGGAGTCCTGGCGGGAGCCGTGACGGGCATCCTGCATACGGTGTTCGATATCCCGGCAATCTTGGCCGGAATCCTGACGCAGATCTCGCTCTGGTCCGTGAACCTCCGCATCATGGGGAAAAGCAATATTCCGCTGCTGCAGACCAGTACCGTTTTTATCGGCTTTTCCGAAATGACGGGAATTGAACAGTCGGAATCCGCACTGATCATCGGCTTACTCGTGGCTGCCTGCATGGTCCTTCTTCTTTACTGGTTCTTCGGCACGGAAGTGGGAAGCGCGCTCAGGGCGACCGGCAACAATGAAAACATGGTCAGGGCACTCGGCGTCGATACGAAATTCATGAAACTGATCGGCCTGATGATTTCCAACGGTCTCGTGGGGCTTTCGGGCGGGCTTGTGTGTCAGAGCCAGAAGTATGCGGATATCAACATGGGAACCGGCGCCATTGTCATCGGTCTTGCCGCCATTGTAATCGGCGAAGTCCTGATGGGCCGGCTGACCTCGTTCCATTCCAAACTGATTGCGGCAGTGGCAGGCTCTGCCGTGTATTTCCTGATCCGGGCGGTCGTTCTTCAGCTCGGCATGAATGCCAATGACATGAAGATGCTTTCCGCCGTGATCGTGGCAATCGCACTGGCGGTACCGGTCATGTCCGCAAAGATTTCGCAGTCCAGGGGATACGACCCGGAGGGAAAGGAGAAAGGCTGATGCTGACGCTGAAGAATGTTTCCAAGACCTTCAACAAAGGAACGGTCAATGAGAAGAAAGCGCTGAACTGCCTGAACCTTCATCTGGAGGAGGGCGATTTTGTCACGGTGATCGGCGGCAACGGCGCGGGAAAGTCCACCATGCTGAACATGATTGCCGGCGTTAATCCGATTGACTGCGGCATCGTCGAGATAGACGGCGTGAATGTTTCCCGCGATCCGGAATACAAAAGGGCAAGGTATATCGGCCGCGTTTTCCAGGATCCCATGATGGGGACGGCTGCCGGCATGCAGATCGAGGAGAATCTGGCGCTCGCCTTGAGACGGGGAAAAAGAAGAGGTCTTTCCTGGGGCATCCGCGGCGGGGAAAGGGAGTTCTACAAAAATGAACTCTCGAAATTCGAACTTGGCCTTCAGAACCGCATGACTGCCAAGGTCGGGCTGCTGTCGGGAGGACAGAGGCAGGCGCTTACGCTCCTCATGGCGACGCTCGAGAAACCGAAGCTCCTCCTTCTGGACGAACATACCGCGGCACTGGATCCGAAAACGGCTGAGAAGGTACTGGAACTGACGAAGAAGATCATTTCGGAACAGAAGCTTACGACGCTCATGGTCACGCATAACATGAGAGATGCGCTGTCCATCGGAAACCGTCTGATCATGATGAATGAGGGAAGCATTATTTTCGATGCGTCCGGAGAAGAGAAAAAGAAGCTGACTGTCGAGGACCTGATGAAAAAGTTCGGCGAGGCGAGCGGCGGAAAGTTTGCCAATGACCGGATGATGCTGGGAACCTGATTCTGCGGTTTCCTTCCGGTTTTACGCGTATCCGGAACAAACGGCTTCATCGGATTAAAAAGGGATCATGGCGGCATGGTTCCTTTTTTGTTGTTCTTTTGTTGTTGTTTTCTCTTTAAAATTAACTCAGACGGGAAAGGAGATTTTCCGATGGGTGTTCTGGTCGAGGCAAAAAACATAGTCAAGCGGTTCCAGGTCGGGGAGGTCGTGAATACGGTTCTTCACGGAATCAGCTTTACCATAGAGGAAGGCGAACTGGACGTGATCCTGGGACCGTCCGGGTCGGGGAAAAGCACGATGGTGAACATCATCGGCGGGATTGACACGCTGTCGGAAGGAGAACTGTACTACAAGGGACAGGCGCTTCATACGCTGAACCGGAACGGCCTGACGCAGTACCGCCGCGACCACATCGGTTTTATTTTCCAGTTTTACAATCTGATGCCGAATCTCACGGCATATGAAAATATCGAACTTGCGGCACAGCTTTCCGCGGATCCGCTTGATCCGGAGGAGCTTCTTGAAAAAGTAGGCCTGAAGGGCAAGGGGGACAATTATCCGAGCCGGATGAGCGGCGGACAGCAGCAGAGAGTCGCGATCGCGAGAGCGGTCTGCAAGAATCCCGATCTGCTCCTCTGCGACGAACCGACCGGCGCGCTGGATATCAGAACCGGCGCGGAGATCCTGAAGGTGCTTTCCGGTTTCAACAAAGAATACAGGAAAACGGTTTTCATCATTACGCACAATGCGGACATTGCCCAGATCGCGGACAGGGTCTTTTATTTCCGGGACGGTCTGATTGAAAAAATCGTGAAAAACGAAAGGCCGCTTTCGGTTGACGAGGTTCAGTGGTAATGAAAAATTATTTCCGGAACTTGAGAAGGGACATGCTGAAAAACCGGTCGGCTTATCTGGGGGCGATCCTGATTGTCGCGCTCGGTATCCTGATCTATCTGGCCATGAACGACTTCACCCAGAATCTGCATTCCTGTATCAGCCGCTATTATGAGGAAACGGAGTTCGCGGATGTCTTTGCCGAGGTGCGGGGAATACCGGAATCCGAGCTTTCCAGGCTGGAAAATATCGAAGGGATAGAGACCGTCTCCGGAAGAGCGTCTGCCGATGCCAGGCTGATGATCGAAGATTCCGACGAGATCATCACGGTTCATCTGATCGGCTATTCTCCGGACGACCGGCTGAACAGGGTCGTGTTCGGAAACGGCGCAAAAATGATTTCGCCGGACAGCATTTTTATCGGAAAGGAAATGAGCAGGGCCTACGGCTTCCGGGAGGGAAGCAGAGTAAGACTTGCAGTAAACGGAAAAATCAGCGAGTTCTCCTATGTTTCCAGGGTCAGCGAACCCGAGTATCTGGTCATGGACAGCGGAACCTCGGCTGCTTCCGACTTTGAGCATTATGATCTCGGCGTAATCGATGAAGCTGCGCTGGAAACGCTTTCGGGAAAGAAAGGCATTGTGTCCGAACTCGGATTCAGACTGAAGAAGGGATATTCCTTCCAGGCGGTCCAGAACGAACTCACGCAGGCGCTCTCGCCGTACGGCGTTTCCTCGATCACAGACCGGAAGCACCAGACGACGGATTCCGAGATAGAGTCGGAGATGCACAATTACCGGATGGCAGGCACCATCGTGCCGCTTCTTTTCATCCTCTGTTCCATGTTCATGCTCTACATTATCCTGAAAAAACTGGTGAACAAAGACCGCCCGCTGATCGGGACAATGAAGGCTATGGGCGCCGGCAATGCAGATCTTCTGAAGGTATATCTTTTTCCTTCCGTGCTGATCGGCCTTTCCGGAAGCCTCATCGGCATAGCCGGTTCCGTTCCGCTGGGAAACTATCTGCTGCAGGACGATATCAGATATTACGGACTGCCGGACGCTGTGTTTGTGTCGGATCCCGCATCGAAGCTGCTGGTCATTTTCTTTGCCGTGCTCGCCTGTTTCATTACGGTTTTCCTGGGCGTGTCGGAGATCGTGAACATCAATCCGGCCGATGCCATGCGGGCGGAGGCTCCGTCCGCAGGCGGAAAATTTACCGTTCCTCCTGCTCTGAAAAAATTTCTGAACATGCGTCAGATCATCGGCCTCCGGTCTCTGTTCCGCAATCCGACGAGAAGCATCGTCACTATATTCGCGGTTTCCATTTCCTTCGGCATGATTGCGAATTTTATTTCCTACCGTGTGGTGACGAAGGAAACAAACGTGGATACCTTCGGTACCTTTGAAACCTATGATGTGAATATTTCCCTCGGAGATCTGAAAAAGAACAGTGATGCGGCATCGCTGCTGGACGGTCTTCCGTACGTGCAGTCCTCTGAGACCGCTGCCGTTTATACGGTTCTCCTGCGGAACCGAAATCATTCCAGGTACGATACGCTCACTGCCATAAACAGTAATTCCGCAATGATACACCTTTCCGACCGGGACAATATTCCGCATCCGCTTCCCGCGTCCGGCCTGGTGATGGGAAAACTCCTGGCGGAGAAACTGGGCGTTTCCGTCGGAGACGAGGTGGAAGTGGAAAACGGACTTCTTTCCGACCGCTCCGTGAAAATACCGGTCAGCGACATCCTGGACAGCAAGAGCTCATTTGCAGGCGGATGCTTCATGTCTCTGGAAAACACGGCGGAGGCATTTGACGCGGACGATGCAGTCAACCTGATCTACGTGAAGATGGACCGGAACTATTTCGGCGATCTGAAAAGAGCGCTGAAGGATACGCCGGGGATCACCTCTCTCATGGAACAGGATAAAGTCCGTAAATCCTATGAGGACAGTCTTTCGCTGACCATGAACATGATGTATGTCTTCTGTGCCTTCAGTATCTTCCTGGGCATCATCATGATCACGAATATTACCAACATCAGCGTCAGAGAAAGGCTGAATGAATTCGGCACGCTCATGATCCTCGGAACGACACAGTCCGAAGTGGATGAAATCATCCTGTTCGAGCACGAGATTGATTTTATCCTGGGAATTTTAAGCGGCTTTCCCATGGCGTTTGTCTGGAAAAAAATCATAGAATATTCGCTGAGTTCGGATAATTTCCGGCTGGTGATGGAGATCCCGCCCGGCGTCTATCTGGCAACATTCCTGATCTGTTTTGCGATCATGCTGTTTTCCACGGTTCTGGTGCTTAAGAACGTGCGGGCGATCAGGCTTACGGACATTCTGAAGGAAAGAGGATAATCCGATGAAAAGTTTAAAAGAAAAAAGCGAAAACGGAACAGGAGAAAAAAAGATGAAAGAGAAAAAACGTCTGCCGGTGAAAAAAATCATTCTGTTCGTTCTGATTGCCGCGGCGGTCCTGATGGGCGTGTACTGGTTTTTGTCCGGCGGCGGGGTTTCCGTAGCGGTTGAAACGGTAAAGAAGGGAGACTTCTCAGACAGCACCAGGGAATCCGGCGTCTATACGACCGGAAAGTCCGAAGAGGTGATTTCTTCCGCAGAAGGGAACGTGTCCGGAGTCAGCGTCAGGCTGAACCAGCAGGTGAAAAAAGGAGATCTGATCGCAGCCATTGACACGGCCGAATACGAGAGCCAGAAAACCGCCCATGAAAACATGGTGAAAAGTTATCTGGCCGAGGCGGAAAATGCGGAGAAGACGGAAAAAACCGGAAAGCAGGACAGCCTCAGGGACGCAGAGGCTGCCGTGAAATCCGCCGAGAATCAGCTTAAGGCTTCGGCAAAGGACCTGAAGGACAGCGAGGCGCTTTTTAACAGCGGCGTGATTTCGGAAAAAGACTATCATGACAGCAGGACGAAATATGAAGCCGACAGGCTTTCCCGGGACGCCGCCGAAAAAAATTACGAGACGGCAAAGCAGCGGCTGGATGAACTGGACAGTGCCGAAGGCGCCGGAACGGAAAAAACAGGCAGCAGTTATCTGATGGCCGAAAGCTTCAGAGCCCAGGCGGAAAGCGAAAAGAAGCAGATTGAAATCCTGGAAAAGAAAATTGCGGACTGCAGAATCCTGTCGCCGTGCGACGGCATTGTGACGGATCTTCCGATCGAAACCGTCACGCAGATCAAGAGCGGGGACAGGGCAGCCGTGATCAGATCTTCAGGGGAGACTGCGGTGGAAACAAGCGTTCTCACCACGATCGCCCCGTATCTGAAAAAGGGAGACAGCGTCAATATGATCCAGAAACTGAAGGGAGGAGACGTTACCTACAAGGGACGGATCACGGAGATCAGCGATTATGCGGACAAGAGCACATCCGCGCTCGGGCTGGACGAATACAGGATCAGGGTGAAGTGCGGATTTATTACGCTGCTGGAAGGAATGAAGGACGGCTATTCCTTTGACGTGGAATTTTTTGCCTATCCGCCGGCATCCGATGTGATCAGCGTTCCCAACAGCGCTGTTTTCAAGGATCAGGGCGGGAACTGCGTGTTCACGGTAAAAGAAAACAGGGCAAAGAAAACCGTGATCGAAACAGGGCATAAGGGAAATTCCCGGACGGAGGTCCGTTCCGGAATTTCGGAGGGCGACCGCATTGTCATCAATGCCAATGTGGAAGGGCTGGAGGACGGCGCCAGGGTGGAAGAAGAGTAAGCGCGGTACGGCGCTTCGGACAAAAGAGTGCTGCCGGTCCGCGGAAGCTGATGCAGGGTATTCTTAACCGCTGTAAAAAATGATATAATCAGAGCAAAAGGAGGCTTGAGAATACAATGGACAAAAAGCTACTGATAACGATTGAGCGCGAGTACGGAAGCGGCGGACGGATCATAGGAAAAACGCTTTCTTCACAGCTTCATATTCCGTATTATGACGACGATATTCTGAAAATGGCATCCGAACAGTCGGCTGTGGGAGAACAGTTCTTCCGGATGAACGATGAGAAGGCCGGAAACAACATGCTTGCAAAGATCGTGGGAGGAGTGAGAAATTCTCTTTCCAAGCCGTCCATCGGCGACAACATTACCAGTCCTGACAATCTTTTCCGCTTCCAGTCGGAAGTGATACGCGGTCTTGCCGAGCAGCAGTCCTGCATTCTGATCGGACGGTGCTCCGATTTTGTCCTGGCTTCGAGCGAACTCGCGGATTTTATCAGCGTATTTGTCTACTGTGATCTGGCAACGAAAATCAGGCGCGTCATGGAAGTGGATTCCGTGGACACCAAGGAAGCTCTGAACCGCGTCCAGAAGATCAACAGGAGCAGACGCGATTACTACAAGTATTATACCGGCGAGGAATGGTCGGACGTGATGCATTATGACTGCCCGGTCAATACGACGAAGATTACGCTGGATCAGGCGGCGGAGCTGATCAGCGATTATATCAGGATGAGAGGATACGAAATCGGATGATAACACTTTTCAAAGGCGGAGCCTTCCTCGCGGACGGAAAGCTCTATGAGGAAAACGAGACCGGAAGAATCAAGGCAGAGATCGGAATGACTGCCGGCAGGGAAGAGGCGCGGAAAGAAACGATTACCTGGAAAATCCTGCAGAGCCACAACGTTTCCGGAGATGAAAAAAAATTAAAAATCAGATTCGATGCCCTGGCCAGCCATGACATCACCTTTGTCGGCATTATCCAGACTGCGAAGGCGAGCGGCATGCAGAAGTTTCCTCTGCCCTATGTGCTGACGAACTGCCATAATTCGCTCTGCGCGGTAGGCGGTACGATCAACGAGGACGATCATGTCTTCGGCCTTACGGCAGCAAGGCACTACGGCGGGATCTATGTACCCCCGCATCTTGCGGTCATTCATCAGTACATGCGGGAAATGCATGCGGGATGCGGGAAGATGATCCTCGGTTCCGATTCGCATACCCGTTACGGCGCCCTCGGAACGCTGGCCGTGGGGGAAGGCGGCGGAGAACTGGTAAAGCAGCTTTTAAAGGACACCTATGACATCACCTGTCCGGAAACGGTTGCCGTGTATCTCGAAGGCTGTCCGAAGCCCGGCGTGGGACCGCAGGACATTGCGCTCTCGATCATCGGCGCTGTCTTTAAAAACGGATATGTAAAGAATAAGATCCTGGAATTTGTCGGACCGGGAATAAGCAGCATGAGCTGTGATTTCCGGAACGGGATAGACGTCATGACAACCGAGACCACGGCCTTGAGTTCGGTCTGGTGCACGGACGGGAAGACGGAGAAATACCTTGCGGTCCACGGCAGAAAGGAAGACTACCGGGAACTGAAACCGGGGAAGCTTTCCTATTACGACGGGGCGATCGTGGTCGATCTGAATACCGTAAAGCCGATGATCGCGCTGCCGTTCCATCCGAGCAATGTCTTTTCCATCGATGAGCTGAATGAAAATGCGGGAGACATTCTCCGGACGGTCGAGCAGGAGGCCGAGAAGAAATTCGGCTCCCGCGGTCTTAAGCTCTGTCTTACGGACAAAATCAGAAACGGCAGGCTCGTGGCGGATCAGGCGGTCATTGCGGGCTGCGCCGGCGGAACTTATTCCAATCTGGCCATGGCGAGCCACATCCTGAAAGGAAAGAACTGCGGGAACGGTCTTTTCAACTTAAGCGTCTATCCTTCCAGCCAGCCGGTTTATCTGGATCTGGTGAAGAAGGGAATGGCAGCGGATCTTATGGAGGCCGGAGCTGTTTTGAAGACCGCTTTCTGCGGACCCTGCTTCGGTGCCGGGGAAACGCCGGCGAACGGGGCGCTGTCCATACGGCACAGCACGCGGAACTTCCCGAACCGGGAAGGCTCAAAGCCCGGAAACGGACAGCTCTCGGCCGTTGCGCTGATGGATGCCCGTTCCATTGCGGCAACCGCGGCGAACGGCGGCGTGCTTACCAGCGCGGAAGGAATGGGAGCGGATTACCGGATTCCGGATTATGAATTTGACGGCTCCGTGTATGCACACCGCGTCTACAACGGCTTCCGGAAGGAAAATCCGGAGGAAGCCGTGATCTACGGGCCGAATATCAAGGACTGGCCGGCCATGCCGCAGCTTTCGGATCATATTCTTTTAAGGGTATGCTCAAAGATCATGGACGAAGTGACCACGACGGATGAACTGATTCCCTCCGGAGAGACCAGTTCCTACCGTTCAAATCCGATCGGTCTGGCGGAGTTTACGCTTTCCCGGAGAGATCCGGAATATGTCGGACGTTCCAAGAAAGTGTTCCTGGCGGAAAAGGACAGGGAGGAAGGGAAAGATCCCTCTTCCGGGGATCCGGCATGGAAAACCGTGTTCGAGCGCATCCGCATGCTGGACGGATACGCCGGGATCACGCCGAAGGAAACGGAAATCGGCAGCATGATCTATGCGGTGAAGCCCGGCGACGGCTCCGCCAGAGAACAGGCGGCAAGCTGCCAGAGGGTGCTCGGCGGGCTGGCGAACATTGCCAGGGAATACGCAACGAAACGGTACCGCTCCAATGTGATCAACTGGGGCATGATCCCCTTCCAGTATGCGGGGGAGCCCGGCTTCTCAACCGGTGATTTTATCTTTGTTCCGAATGCAAGGCGCATGTTTGAAGGAGACATGCAGAAAATCGAGGCATGGGTCATTCCTGCGGATCCGGAGAAAAAGCCGGAGCGGACAGAACTGTTCATTGCGGAAATGACGGATGAGGAAAAAGAGATCGTAAAATCAGGATGTCTGATCAACTACAACAGGGCAAAATAATTTTTATGTTAATTTGTTTCAATCTGTGATAAAATGTCCCGCATAGACTGAAATGAAGACAGGACATTCTGATGAGGTTTGAATGAGCGGAAAAACAGATTTCAGATCAAGTTTAAAGAAGGCACGGAATAAACGGAAACACCGGCTGCAGAAAATTGTACTTTTTTCTGCGGCAGGCGTTCTGATCATCATTACATCCGTTTTCCTGATCCGCAGCATGGTCTTAAAAAGAGACGGAACGAGCGCGGGAAATACGCTTTCCGAGGAGCATGCGGTGAACACGGAGGAAGCGGAAGAACCGGATGAGGCAACGGTTTCGGAAGCCTCGGCAGCGGAAGCGGAAAAGGAAAAAATCATCGACGAGGTGATCGGAAGCTACAAGAAACTCGGCCTGGTGAAGGTCGACGGATATCTGAACATGCACAAGTCCGACGGCGCAAATTCCGATATCATCGGAAAGCTGTACGGCGGGAGCGCCTGCGAGATCCTGGATACGACCAAGAGCGGCTGGCTTCACATCATGTCGGGCGGGATAGAAGGCTATGTCCATCCGGATTATGTCCTGACCGGCGATCTGGCGAAACAGGATGCCAGGGAGGAAGTCCTTCCCAGGGCCTTCGTCAATACCGACAAGCTGTATATCCGGAAGGCTGCCGGTACGGATTCCGACGTTGTCGGAACCGCGCTGAAAGGGGAACGCTACCTTGTCTTCGGGGAAGAGAACGGGTGGGTCAAGATCCGCGACGGCTATATGAAAAAGGATTATGTGACGGTCCGCTATGCGATCAACGAAGCACGGAAACTGGATCTTCGCGCGATGGTCCTTAACATGTACGATAACCTCGGCGTGTCCAAGGTAGATACGTATCTCAATATCCGCGAGGAGCCGAAGGAAGACGGAAAGATCATCGGCAAGATGACCAGCAAGGCAGGCTGCAATATCCTGGAGAAGTCCGGCGACTGGTACAAGATCCAGTCCGGCGGAATTACAGGCTACGTAAAGGGTGAGTTTATCGCCACCGGTCAGGCGGCGAAGGACGATGCGGTCAAGTACGCGTCGCTCATGGCAATCGTGAACACGGATGTCCTGAATGCGAGAAGCGAGCCGAAGGATTCCGCATCGATCTGGACGCAGCTGTCGAACAAGCAGCGCTATCCGGTCGTGGAGCAGCTGGACGGCTGGGTAAAGCTGGAACTGGAAGAGAATAACGACGTCTACGTGAAATCGGAATATGTGGATGTCCGGTACGCGCTGAACGAGGCCATCCACTTCAGTCCGGCGGAGGAAGCCGCGGCCGCAGCGCTTACCAGAAGGCAGCAGATCGTGAATTATGCGCTGCAGTTCCTCGGCAATCCCTATGTGTGGGGCGGAACAAGTCTTACGAACGGCTGCGACTGTTCCGGGTTTACCATGAGGATCATGGAGAAGTTCGGCGTGGGACTCCCGCATTATTCCGGGGATCAGGCAAGGCTCGGAAGCGCGGTGAATTCGCAGACCATACGGCCCGGAGATCTGGTTTTCTATTCGAATTCCGGCGGAACCATCAATCATGTGGGTATTTATATCGGAAACGGTCAGATCGTAGCGGCGGCGAGCCGCAGGTCCGGAATCAAGATTTCCACCTGGGACTACCGTTCTCCGAGAGCAATCAGAAACGTACTGGGAGACTAACCGTTAAAGAAAGGTAGGACATTTCGTATGATGGACAATTTTCTGGCACAGGAATTCGGGAAAAGCCAGAATTATACCGATATCCCGAACCGGCTGTTCAAGGAATACAATGTGAAGAAAGGGCTCCGGAACGATGACGGAACCGGCGTCCGCGTGGGTCTTACCCGCGTTTCCGATGTCGTGGGATACAAACTCGACGAAAACGGCGTAAAGCAGAATGCGCCGGGCGAACTGTATTACCGCGGCTACAAGCTGACGGATATCGTGAATGCAAATTTCGACGCGAAGGACGGTTTTGAGGAGGTCATGTTTTTACTCCTGTTCGGATTCCTTCCGAACAAGCGCGAGCTGGATCAGTTTACGTCCATTTTCCATCAGCTGTATGCGCTTCCGGATGAATTTCTGGAGATGAACATGCTGAGAATGCCGAGTCAGAACCTGATGAACCGGCTGCAGCATGCGGTCCTGACGCTGTACAGCTACGATGACGATGCGGACAACACGGATGTCTATCCGACCCTTTTAAAGGGAATGCAGCTCTGTGCGAAGCTTCCCGCCATTGCGGTTTATGCGTATCAGACGAAGATGCACTATTTCAATCATGAGAGTCTGATCATCCATTATCCGCGTTCCGACTATTCGATCGCGGAGAATATTCTTTACATGCTGCGGGAGGACAGAAAGTTCACCCGCAAGGAAGCAGCCCTCATGGACACCATGCTGATGATCCATGCGGATCACGGCGGCGGCAACAACAGCACCTTTACGAACGTAGTCGTAAGCTCCACGGGGACCGACCTTTATTCCGCGGTCGCGGCATCCATCGGCTCCCTGAAAGGGCCGAAGCACGGCGGCGCAAATGTCAGGGTCGCGCAGATGATGGATGCGATCATTCAGGAGATCGGCTATACGGAGGATGACGGAAAAATCAGGGATATCGTGAACCGCATCCTGGACAAGGATTTCTATGACAAGACGGGCCTGATCTACGGGTTCGGCCATGCCGTCTACACGATCACCGATCCGCGGGCGGAGCTTTTAAGGGATACCTGCAGGGTCGTTGCGGAGGAAAAGGGACGGATGAAGGAATATGAGTTCTATGTCCGTTTCGAGAAGATTGCCCGTAAGACCGTGGAAGAGAGAAAGGGACATCCCATCAGCAACAACGTGGATTTTTACAGCGGATTTGCGTACGACATGCTCGGCGTGCCGCGGGATCTGTTTACGCCGCTGTTCGTATGCGCGCGTTCCGTCGGATGGGTGGCGCACAACATCGAGAACAAGCTTTATGACGGGCGCATTATGCGGCCGGCAACGAAGTTTGTGGGAGAAACGCTCGACTATGTTCCGATCAGGGACAGATAAAAAAACAATTCCGGAGTAACTGAAAAAAAATGCGGCCGGCTTCCTGCTTTTCCCGGGTTTTACCATATCCCGGAAGAAGGCGGGAAGCCGGCCGCAGCCTTGCATAAAGGGCATATATTTTGTATACTGTAAACTGGTTTTCCAAATATAGCGGGTGTAACGGGGGCATTCAATTTGGCACAGAAAAAGGGTAACGGAAAGAAAAAAACCGCAACCGGCGCAAAACGGAAAAATACGGTGAACAAGAGCAGCGGAAATGCTCTGATGCAGAGAGAAGCAGCGGTAACGTTTCTCTTTGTTTTGTCGGCCCTGCTTTTCTTCAGCAATTTCGGCTTCTGCGGCGTTGTCGGAAAATTTTTAAAGGAACTGCAGCTGGGGCTTTTCGGCGTGATCGGGTATTTTTTCCCGGTTCTTCTGTTTCTGTCCTGTGTGTACGGGATCTCGAACATCGATAACCGTCAGGCGCTCTTAAAAATTCCGGCATGTTTCCTGGCGGCGGTTTCAATCGCCGGGATCATCCATCTGTTCTTCGGGAAACCGTTCGAGGATGCCGGAAGCATAGCCGAGTTTTACAGGAGCGGGAGTGCCGGCGGCGTCCTGGGGGGCGTTTTGTCCGGTGCCTGCCGGGCTGTCATCGGCAAGGTAGGAGCTTTTCTGATCCTGGCCGCCGCATTTATCATCTCGATGGTCTGCATTACCGAAAAATCCTTTGTCAATGCCGTGAGAAACGAAGGCGGCCGGGCATATCTGAAGGCCAGGGAGGATATCGGAAAGCGCCGGGAGAGACATGAGGAACGGGAAAAAGAGAGAAAGCTTAAGAAAAGTGCCGAGGTGCCGGCGATTGATTTAAAGGCGACGGATTTAAGCAGAACCGCAGCGGTACCGCCGGTTCCGCCTGCCGAACCGGTTCCGCAGGAGGCAGAAAGTCCTGCCGCATCCGGAGAGGATTTTGCCTCGGGAGAAGAAACCGAGTTCGTGACGCCGGAAGAGGCGGTTCCTGTCGAAAATGCGGCTGACACGTTTACGGGAACCATCCGCAAGCCTGTCGATTATGACGTGGATACGGTACCGTTTGACACGGATGCCGATGCGGGGGAGGATGCCGGAATTATAGAAGCCTGCCGCAAGGCGGACGAAATCCTGAAAACGGAAAAGGATTATCCGGATCCGACAAAGGATGCCTATGTGCAGCAGACGCTCGACGCGGAAGGCGGAGAACGGACCATAGTCACTTCGACCGGAAAGGTGATCGAGAGCGACACGGATATGATTCACAAGAAAATGGAAGAGAAGCGCGCCGGTACCGAGGTGGGGCAGGTCCGCACGGCCGTCGAAGAAAAGAAGGCAAAGCAGAAGCCCTATTTCATTCCGCCGTTCAATCTGATGGAGCGTCCGAAAAAAAGCGAACATCCGTTTTCCGAAAAGGAATACAAGGAGACGGCAGTCAAGCTTCAGCAGACGCTGCAGAATTTCGGCGTCGGCGTCACGGTGACGAATATCAGCTGCGGGCCCGTGGTGACGCGCTATGAGCTGCATCCGGAGCAGGGCGTGAAGGTCAGCAGGATTGTGGCGCTTTCCGACGACATCAAGTTAAGCCTGGCCGCATCCGATATCCGCATAGAGGCACCCATACCCGGGAAATCCGCGATCGGCATAGAGGTTCCGAACAAGGAAAACAACATTGTCTATTTAAGGGAGCTTCTGGAGAGCGAGGAATTCAAGAACAACAAATACAAGATCGCCTTTGCGGTCGGCAAGGATATCGGCGGGCAGATCGTCGTGACGGACATTTCGAAGATGCCGCATCTTCTGATCGCCGGGGCGACCGGATCCGGCAAATCGGTCTGCATCAACACGCTGATCGTGGGAATCCTGTACAAGTACAGGCCGGATGAAGTGCAGATGATCATGATCGATCCGAAGGTTGTGGAGCTGTCGGTCTTCAACGGGATTCCGCATCTTCTGATTCCGGTCGTCACGGATCCGAAAAAGGCAGCCGGCGCGCTGAACTGGGCCGTTGCCGAAATGACGGAGCGCTACAAGAAATTTGCCGTTGCGGGCGTCAGGGACCTGAAGGGATACAATGAAAAGATCGATGCGGACGAAGCGGCCGGAAAAACCGGCGAGGAAGATCCGCCGGCGAAGATGGCACAGATCGTGATCATCATAGACGAGCTTGCCGACCTCATGATGGTGGCGCAGAACGAAGTGGAGGATGCGATCTGCCGTCTGGCGCAGCTTGCAAGAGCGGCGGGAATCCATCTGGTCATAGCGACGCAGCGTCCGAGTGTGAATGTCATCACGGGACTGATCAAGGCGAACATCCCGTCGAGAATAGCCTTTGCGGTTTCCGCAGGCGTGGATTCGCGGACCATCCTGGACGAGATCGGCGCGGAAAAGCTTCTGGGAAAGGGCGACATGCTCTTTGCCCCGCAGGGTGCGCCGAAGCCCATGCGTGTCCAGGGCGCCTTCATTTCCGACCGGGAGGTCCAGAAGATCGTCGAATATATTCTGAAGCAGGGATTCAACACCTCCTACGACAGCGAGGCGGAGGAGAAAATTGCCAGCGGTCAGACGGAGACTTCGGAATCCGGTGCCGGAGGGAGCAGGGACGATCTGTTTGCTCAGGCAGGACGTTTCATCATCGAAAAGGACAAGGCATCCATCGGAAATCTCCAGCGGATGTTCAAAATCGGGTTCAACAGAGCGGCCAGAATCATGGACCAGCTCTGCGAGGCCGGCGTCGTGGGAGAGGAACAGGGAACGAAGCCGCGGGAAATTCTCATGAGCGCGGAAGAGTTTGAACAGATGATACGGAATTCCAGATAAAAGGAGGAAAATCTTTATGGCAATGTCGGATATCGAGATCGCGCAGAGCGTACGGATGGAACCGGTAACGGAAGTGGCAAAGGCCTACGGCATAGAGCCGGATGATCTGGAACTGTACGGAAAATACAAAGCGAAATTCACGGATGAATTCCTGAAAAAGCTGCAGGACAGACCGGACGGCAAACTGGTGCTGGTCACGGCAATCAACCCGACGCCGGCAGGCGAAGGGAAAACGACCACGACCGTTGGACTCGGCGAGGCAATGGCAAAGATCGGGAAAAAGGCGATCATTGCGCTGCGCGAGCCTTCGCTCGGACCGTGCTTCGGAATAAAGGGCGGGGCGGCCGGCGGCGGCTATGCCCAGGTCGTGCCGATGGAGGATCTGAACCTGCATTTTACCGGTGATTTCCATGCCATAACCAGTGCCAACAATCTCCTGGCCGCGCTTCTGGACAACCATATCCAGCAGGGAAACGAACTGGGGATAGACACGCGGCAGATCCTCTGGAAGCGCTGCATGGACATGAACGACAGAGTTTTAAGGAATATTGTCGTCGGTCTCGGTGCCAAGGGAGACGGCTTTACGCGGGAGGATCATTTTGTCATCACGGTGGCCTCTGAGATCATGGCCATTCTCTGTCTTTCGGAGAACATTAGGGATCTGAAGGAACGGCTGTCGAAGATCATCGTCGCCTATAACTATAAAGGAGAGCCCGTTACGGCGGGGGATCTGAAGGCGGTCGGCAGCATGGCGGCGCTTTTAAAGGATGCCATCCGTCCGAACCTGATCCAGACGCTTGAACACACGGGCGCCATCGTGCACGGCGGACCGTTCGCTAACATCGCCCACGGCTGCAACAGCGTCAGGGCCACGAAAACCGCGCTGAAGTTAGCGGATATCGTGATCACGGAGGCAGGCTTCGGTGCAGACCTCGGTGCGGAAAAGTTCTTTGACATCAAGTGCCGCAAGGCGGGATTAAAACCGGATGCGGTCGTTCTGGTCGCTACCGTGCGCGCCCTGAAATACAACGGCGGGGTTCCGAAAAACGAGCTGCAGGAGGAAAATCTGGAAGCTCTTAAGAAGGGAATCGTGAATCTCGGAAAGCACATTGAAAATCTGAAGCTGTACGGCGTTCCCGTGATCGTCACGCTGAACGCGTTCACGAAGGACACGGACCGCGAGCTCGCCTTTGTCAGAAAATACTGTGAGGATGCCGGATGCGCATTCGAGCTTTCCCGTGTCTGGGAAAAAGGCGGAGAGGGCGGAAAGGATCTTGCGGAAAAGGTCGTCGAGGTTCTGGAAAACAAGAAGAGCGATTTCCGTTTCCTGTATGAGGACAGTCTGCCGCTTCTGGATAAGGTAAGGACAATCGCCACGAAGATCTACGGCGCGGACGGCGTCGCCTGTTCCGACGCGGCGGCGAAGCAGATTAAGCACATTGAAGAGCTCGGCTTCGGAAATCTGCCGGTCTGCATTGCCAAGACGCAGTATTCGCTTTCGGACGACCCGAAGAAGCTCGGGAGACCGGAACATTTCACGATCAATGTGCGCGAGGCGTATGTGTCTGCGGGCGCCGGTTTCGTGGTCATTGTCACGGGGTCGATCATGACCATGCCGGGGCTTCCGAAGCAGCCGGCGGCCATGAACATTGACGTGGACGATGACGGAAGGATCACCGGACTCTTTTAACGAAAGGGAAACAGACGGTTGTTCCTTAAGGGAGGAAGTATGCAGCTGATACGGAAAGCGGAACAGGACGGATTTACATATACGACGGTGCAGGGAGACAGTTCCGTGGACGTAACGGCACTCTGCTACGATTCCAGAAAGGTTACGGAGGGATGTCTTTTTGTCTGCATGTGCGGAAGCACATTCGATTCGCATCAGGCAATTCCCGACATCGTGAAAAAAGGCGCGAGGGCGATCGTAATCGAACGGGATACGGAATTACCGGATCATGTCACGGTGATCAGGGTCGGGAATTCCAGAAAGGCGCTGGCGCATCTTTCCGCAGCCTGGTTTGATTTTCCCTCCCGGAAAATGTTCACGATCGGCGTGACGGGAACCAAGGGAAAGACGACCACGACCCACATGATCCGGGCGCTTCTCGAGCATGCCGGAAAAAAGACCGGGATGGTCGGGACGAACGGGATTTTTATCGGCAGCGAAAGGATCCCGACCATGAACACGACGCCGGAATCGTACCAGCTGCAGGAAGCTTTCCGGAAAATGGCGGATGCGGGCTGCACCGCGATGGTCATGGAGGTTTCCAGCCAGGGCATCATGCTTCACCGTACGGATGCGATCGAATTTGACATCGGAATTTTCACGAACATTTCGCCGGATCATATCGGTCCGAACGAGCATAAAGATTTCGCCGAATATCTGATGTGCAAAACCGGACTTTTCAGCCAGTGCCGGAAAGGCCTGGTCAATGCCGACGACGGGCATGCGGAATCTGTTCTTTCCCATGCGGAATGTCCGGAAATGATGACTTTCGCCGCGGACAGGCCCGCGGATTTCCGGATGAGCGGTCTTACGTACATATCGGAGGGTAAATTTGTCGGCCTTGCGTTTCAGATCACGCCGCCCGCAGGCGGTCTTCTCTGTCATGTCGGGATCCCCGGAAGGTTCAATGCCTTTAATGCGCTGGCAGCGCTTTCCGCAGGAGAACTCATGGGACTGGATGAGGAAACGCTGCAGAACGGTCTCCGCGACATCCGCGTGAACGGCAGAATGGAAGTCGCCTATTCGGGAGACTTTACGGTCTTAATTGATTATGCGCACAACGCGGTCAGTATGGACAGTCTTCTTGATACGTTGCGGGAATATCATCCGAAGCGGCTGGTCGTGGTGTTCGGCTGCGGCGGGAACCGCTCGAGGGACAGAAGATATTCCATGGGAAAGATCGGCGGCGAAAAGGCGGATCTTTCCATCATAACGGCGGACAATTCCCGTTTTGAAAAGGTGGAGGACATCATTGCGGACATCCGCGGAAGCATGGAAAAAACCGGCGGAAAATTCCTTGAGATTCCCGACAGAAGAGAAGCAATTTTTTATGCGGTTCAGAATGCGCTTCCGGGCGACATGATCGCGGTGATCGGAAAAGGGCACGAGGACTATCAGGAAATCAACGGCGTACGGCATCATTTCCTCGACAGGGAAGTGGTGGAAGAAGCGCTTTCCGAAATGAAAAACAAAAGCTGAGGGACGGAAAGAAGATCACAGCATGAAAGAGATAACGGCAGGAGAAGCAGCGCGCCTTGCGGGCGGAACCGTGGAAGCGGGAAACCCGGAGAACGTGATTACACATGTCAGCACGGATTCCAGGGATATCAAAAACGGAGCCACGCTGTTTGTACCCGTGATCGGAGAGAAAACGAATGCGCACAGGTTCCTTCCGGATGTGGAGAAAAAAGGCGCCTCGGCTGCATTTGTCTCGGAGGATATTCCGTTTGAAAACGGCTACAGGCCCGGAGAAACCGGCATGGCGGTCATCCGCGTAAAGGACGGCACGAAGGCGCTTCAGGACCTTGCGTACGGGTACCGGGACAGAATCCGCATTCCGCTTGTCGGCATCACGGGCAGCGTCGGGAAAACAACGACCCGGGAAATGGTGGCGCTTGCGCTTTCTGCGGGATACCGGGTCTTTAAGACGCCGGGAAACCGGAACAGTCAGATCGGTGTTCCGCTGACTCTTTTTGAGATCGGCAGCGAAGACGAGATCGGCGTGATCGAAATGGGGATCAGCCTGCCCGGAGAAATGAAGAAGATCAGCAGGATTGTGAGGCCTTCCTGTGCGGTCATGACGAATATCGGGACTGCGCACATCGGGCAGCTCGGTTCGAGAGAGAATATCCGCGCGGAGAAGGCCGACATTCAGTATGGCATGCCGGAGGGCGGAACCGTTTTTCTGAATGCGGACGACGACCTGCTCGGCGGATATGCCGCGAAGAAAGGCAACCGCACCGTTTACTACGGGACCGTACCGGGAAAGGGAAATTATGCGGACGGGATATGTCTTAAGGACGGCTGCGCTTCCTTCACAGCGCATGTGGACGGAAAGACGGCGGAAGTTCACCTGAAGGTGTTCGGCCGGCATCAGGTGCTGAATGCCATGGCAGCGCTGTCCGTCGCGTCCTTTTATCATGTCGGTCTTTCCGGGGCGGCGGAAAAGCTTTCCGGCTTTACGGGGTTTAAGCACCGCGCGCAGATTTTACACTGTAACGGCATCACGGTCATCGACGACACCTACAACGCCAGCCCCGTTTCCATGAAGGCTGCGATTGACATTCTCCAGGCGGTTTCGGCGGAGGGCAGAAAGGTTGCCGTTCTGGCCGACATGAAGGAACTGGGGGAACGGGAGAGGGAACTGCATTTTGATATCGGGAACTATCTTTCCGACGGACACAGGGCAGATGTGCTGTTCACGCTCGGATCCCTGGCTGCGGAAATCGCTGCAGCCGTACGGAAATCCGGCGCCCGCATCGAGATCTTTTCCTTTTCGGATGCGGCGCGGATGGAAGAAAAGCTGAAGGAATATCTGAAACCGGGGGATGCCGTTCTTCTGAAGGGATCAAACAGCATGAATTTGTCTGCGGTGGCGGACAGGATGTGTGGTAATGGGACATAAATTTGCGGATATCATCATCGACATAACGCACGAAAACGTGGACAGACCGTTTACCTATGCCATTCCGAAAGAACTGGAAGAGCAGGTATATCCGGGCTGTCCTGTTTTGGTTCCGTTCGGCGCCGGGAACCGGAAGACTTTGGGGTACGTAATCGGGCTTCATGACAGTACGGAAGTCGACGGGAGCAGGATCAAGGAGATTACCGGCATCGGCCGGAAGGAAGTGTCAGCGGTCGGCGATCTGATGGTGCTTTCCGCCTGGATGCATGTCCATTACGGCTGCATGATGAACCAGGCGCTGAAAACCGTGCTGCCCGTGAAATCAAAGGCAGGCGAACGGCAGAAACGCATTCTCCGGAGCAGAATGACGGAAGAAGCACTCCGGGAAAAGGCCGCGGAATACGGAAAGACCGGTCAGAAGGCAAGAGAGAGACTGGCACTGGCGCTCCTAAAGAGTCCGGACCGGGCAATCCCGTACGAGACCGCACTGAAGGAACTGAAAAGCACCGCTCCGGTCATCCGTTTTCTTCAGAACGACGGAGTACTGGAAGTCGCGACGGCAGCCGAACCGGAACGAACCTTTGCCGGAAACCGGTTTCAGGCGGAAAGCCCCGTGACGCTGAATGAGGAGCAGAAGGAAGCAGTCCGCATTTTCACGGAGGATTACGATGCGGGACGGAGAGAACCCTTTCTCCTTTTTGGAATAACCGGCAGCGGCAAGACGGAAGTGTACATGGAGATGATCCGGCATGTTCTTGCAGAGGGAAAACAGGCCATTCTCCTGATTCCGGAAATTTCGCTTACCTATCAGACGCTGGAGCGGCTGCGTGCTTCGTTCGGGGAAAGAGTCGCGGTCATAAACTCGAAGATGTCGCCCGGCGAACGGTATGAACAGTTCAAAAGGGCAAACGGGGGCGAAGCCGATATCATGATCGGACCGCGCTCGGCTGTCTTTGCGCCGTTTAAGAAGCTGGGACTCATTATCATTGACGAAGAGCATGACAGTGCCTATAAAAATGACACCGTTCCCCGCTACCGGACGTCGGATGTGGCGGAAAAGAGAGCCGCGATCTCCGGAGCCGCCGTGGTGCTCGGAAGCGCCACCCCTTCCGTCCGTTCCTGGATGAAGTGCCGGGAAGGAAAATACAGGCTGCTGAAGCTGTCGCACAGGGCTTCGGAAGGGTCGAAGCTGGCGGTTACCCATATCGTGGACATGCGGTCGGAACTGAAAGCGGGAAACCGCACCGTGTTCAGCAGAGTGCTGAAGGACATGATCGAGGACAGGCTGCGGAAAAAAGAGCAGATCATTCTGTTCATGAACAGAAGGGGATACTCGAATTTCGTCTCCTGCCGTTCCTGCGGAAACGCAATCCGCTGCCCGCACTGCGATGTGACGCTGACGCTCCATTCGGACGGGATTCTGTACTGCCATTACTGCGGCTACGAAATGCCGCTCCCGGAAAAGTGCCCGTCCTGCGGCTCGCCGTACATTGCGGGGTTCGGAACGGGAACGCAGAAGCTGGAAAAGCTGACCGGGAAAATGTTCCCCGAAGCCAGAATTTTAAGAATGGATGCGGATGCCGCGGCGAAAAAGAACGCCGGCAGAGATATCCTGTCCGATTTCTCCGAGGGCAAGGCGGATATTCTGATCGGCACGCAGATGGTCGTAAAGGGGCATGACGTTTCCAATGTGACGCTGGTCGGAATCATGGCCGCGGATACGGAACTGTATGTGAGTTCGTACGAAAGCGCGGAACGGACCTTTCAGCTTCTGACGCAGGCTGCCGGAAGAGCGGGAAGAGGCAGTGTGGGCGGGGATGTGGTCATTCAGACCTACAGGCCCGATCATTATGCGGTGGCGGCAGCGGCCGGACAGGATTATGCGTCGTTTGTGGAGCATGAGATGTCCTACCGGGAAGTGGGTTCCTATCCGCCGTACATGCACATTCTGACCGTTCAGATCGCTTCGCGGGATGAGAAAAGGCTTCTGCAGGAAGCTGCCGTTTACGCGGAACTCCTGAAGAATGCCGCAAAAACGGCTGGTGAGGCGAATGTGCAGGTGATCGGGCCGGTAAAGGCCGGGATATACAAAATTCATGATTATTACAGAAAATTAATCTACATAAAGCATACTACCTATGATATACTGTTAAGAATTAAAAATGAGGCAGAAAATGTCTATAAAACCAGCGCGCCGGAGGGAATTTCCCTGCTGTATGATTTTGAATGATCTGCCGGCGGGCGGTTTTTTAGGCTACGGAAATCAGGAAAGGAACGGACAACAATGGCTTTACGCGAAATCAGGACCATCGGGGATCCTATTCTTACAAAAAAGGCAAAGGAAATCAAAATAATGACGCCGCGCATACGGGAGCTGATCGCGGATATGTTTGATACGCTCCACGACGCGAACGGCGCGGGACTTGCCGGACCGCAGGTGGGCGTTTTAAAAAGAATTACGGTGATTGAGGTCGAGGAAGGAAAGCCCTATGTCCTGATCAACCCGCATATCACATCCTCCGAGGGAGAACAGACCGGATATGAAGGATGCTTAAGCGTTCCCGGGAAGTCCGGAGTCGTGACAAGACCCGCGAAGGTCACGGTCGAAGCCCTGGACGGGGAGATGAAGCCGTTTACCCTGGAGGCCGAGGGACTTCTGGCACGCTGCGTCTGCCATGAGCTGGATCATCTGGACGGCGGCCTGTACGTGGACCGCGTCGAGGGAGAACTGATCGACAACGAGGAACTGGAAAAAATGGAACAGGAACAGAACGAAAAGGAAGCGAAACAGAAGGAGCAGGAAAAACCGGAATGAAAATCGTCTATATGGGTACGCCGGATTTCGCAACGGCACCGTTGAAGGCACTGATTGAAGGCGGGCACGAGATCCTCTGTGTTCTTACCAGGGCTGACAAGCCCAGAGGACGCGGACAGGAAATGAGCGCCACGCCGGTGGCCCTGGAAGCGGAGAAATACGGGATACCGGTCATGAAACCGCTGAAAATGAAGGATCCCGAACTATTAAAAAAGCTTCGGGATTTTCAGGCGGATGTTTTTGTCGTCGCCGCTTACGGAAAGCTTTTGCCGCCGGAACTCCTTTCCATTCCGCCGTTCGGCTGCGTGAACATCCACGCGTCGCTTCTGCCGGCTTACAGAGGAGCCGCGCCCGTACAGTGGGCCATACTCGACGGACAGAAGGAAACGGGTATTACGACCATGCAGATGGATGCGGGTCTGGACACCGGAGATATTTTAAAACAGTACCGCATTCCTATCGCAGAGAACGAGACGGGTGGCTCTCTTTTTGACAGGCTCCGGGACCTCGGTGCAAAGGCCATCCTGGATACGCTTTCCGGACTGGAAGCCGGATCAGTGACGCCGGTGAAGCAGGGAGAGACGACCACGGAATATGCGAAAATGCTGACCAGGGAAATGGGAGATATCGACTGGAATGAGCCGGCATTGAAAACGGAACGCCTCATAAGGGCTTTGAATCCTTGGCCGGGCACATACACCGGAATGAACGGAAAGCAGCTGAAAATCTGGCGGTCGCACATAGACGGCGGGACCGGAACAGGACAGCCCGGTGAAATCGTTTCGGCGGAGGACGGCAGGCTGCTGGTCTCGACGGGAGAGGGACTTCTTTCCGTTGACGAACTGCAGATGGAAGGAAAGAAGCGGATGGATGCGGCATCGTTCTTAAGAGGAAACCGTCTGCAGACAGGCAACAGATTTACAAAATTCAAGCTCAGATGAAGGAGGTACTGATATGTATTACGGATACGGAATTGACCCTACATATATTCTGGTGCTGATCGGCGTTGTCATTACGATGTTCGCATCAGCCAAACTGAAAAATACATTCGCGAAATATTCCACGGTCGGGAGCGGATCGGATCTTACGGGACGCGATGTCGCGGAGAGGATTCTTCAAAAAAACGGTATTTATGACGTTCAGGTGCTGCCGGTTGCCGGGCAGCTGACCGATCACTATGATCCGTCCAAAAAGACCGTGAACCTTTCGGAAGTCATTTACAATTCGCGTTCCGTGGCGGCGCTCGGCGTGGCTGCCCATGAATGCGGACATGCCATTCAGGACAATACCGGATATTTTCCGCTCCGGTTCCGCGCGGCCTTCGTGCCGGTCGCGAATTTCGGCTCGGCACTCAGCTGGCCCATGATCATCATCGGCCTTATTCTCGGACAGATCGGTTCCGGGCTCGGAAGCAATCTGATCAGCATCGGAATTTTTCTGTTCATGCTGGCGGTTCTGTTTCAGCTGATCACGCTTCCCGTCGAATATGATGCCAGCCACCGTGCGCTTGTGCAGCTGAACGAGACCGGAATCCTTCTTCCGGATGAAGAGAAGGAAGCCCGTTCTGTTTTAAGCGCCGCTGCGCTTACCTATGTTGCTGCTGCGGCATCATCGCTTCTGCAGCTTCTGCGTCTGGTTATCCTGTTCGGAGGAAGAAGAAACAGTGACTGATGTTTCCGTTCGTTCCGTTTCCCTTGACTGTCTCATGGCAGTCACAGAAGAAGGAAAATTCTTAAGCCCCGTTCTGAACGAGGCCCTGAAAAAGTACGCATGGATGCAGGAACGGGACCGTGCGTTTATTTCACGCCTGGTGCACGGCACGCTTGAATATCTGATGCAGATCGACCGCATCATAGAACGCTGCAGCAGCGTAAAATTAAAAAAAATGAAACCGGCGGTCCGGAATATCCTGCGCCTTTCGGTCTATCAGATTTTTTACATGGACCGTGTTCCGGACCGCGCGGTCTGCTTCGAGGCCGTGAATCTCACGGGGAAGCGCGGCCTCTTCGGACTGAAGGGTTTTGTGAACGGCGTTCTCAGGCATATCATTTCCGAACGGGAGAAAACGGAAAAGTCCATCGCAGAGAGCCGCGACCTTTCGTTCCGTTATTCCGTGCCGGAGTGGATTGCGGACCGTCTGAAGCTTCAGTATGGGGAAAAGACGGCCGAAATCATCCTGAAGGCATTCCTGGTCCCGCAGCCGTTAAGCATCAGACTTAGCCGTGCGAAGAGAGCGGAGGCGCTGGAGCTTCTTAAGAATTCCGGAGCCGGCGGAATCGTGACGCAGTGCCGTTATAATCCCGATATTTATTATCTTACGGAGTTCGACAGCCTCGGAGAAAACGTGCTCTTAAAAAGCGGCTGTGCCTTTGTGCAGGATCTTTCTTCATCCCTTGCGGTGAAGGCAGCGGACTTGAAGGAAGGCAATACGGTTTTTGACGTGTGCGCGGCACCCGGCGGAAAAAGCCTGTATGCCGCTGATCTCCTGAACGGGACCGGTGAGGTGCTTTCCATGGATGTCAGCACGGCGAAAACGGATCTGATCCGGGAAAATATTCTGAAATCTGGGCTAAAAAACATCCGCACCGAGGAGAGCGATGCAGCCGTGTACCGCGAAGAACTGGCCGGCAGGGCGGATGTCGTCCTGGCGGATCTTCCGTGTTCGGGCCTCGGCGTCATAAACGGGAAACCGGACATCAAGCTTCATGCTTCGGAAGAAGGATGCCGGGCGCTTTCCGGAAAACAGCTGGAGATCTTAAACAATGTCTGCAGATATGTGAAGCCGGGAGGAAAACTTGTTTACAGTACCTGTACCATCAGCCGGGAAGAGAACGAGGACAACAGAATCCGGTTTTTAAAAGAGCATCCGGAATATTCCCCGCTGGATTTTTCCGGGCAGATGCCGGAAGGCATTTCTTCCGAAACGCTTCGGGACGGCTATATCCAGCTCCTTCCCGGCGTTCATCCGTGCGACGGATTTTTCATATCGGTTTTCAAAAAGGAGCAGGGTCATGACTGATTTCAGATCAATGACTTTACAGGAACTTAAGGAATACCTGCAGGCGGAAAACGAACCTTCCTACAGGGCGGTACAGATATACGAGTGGATTCATAAAAAAGCGGCCGGAAGTTTTGCGGAGATGACCAATCTTCCGGAAAAACTGAGGGAGAAGCTGAACGCGGAAGGAAGCATGGCTCCGCTGCAAAAGATCACGGTGCAGATTTCGAAGCTTGACGATACGCATAAATATCTGTTCGAACTGCCCGACGGCAACAGAATTGAAAGTGTCATGATGCGGTACCGCTACGGGAACAGTGTCTGCGTCAGTTCGCAGGTGGGCTGCAGGATGGGCTGCCGTTTCTGCGCCTCCACGATCGACGGACTGGAAAGAAACCTGACCGCGGGAGAAATGCTCGGACAGATTTACGAAATCGGAAAGGATATCGGCGAACGGATTTCCAATGTCGTGATCATGGGCTCCGGCGAGCCGCTTGACAATTACGACAATGTCGTGAAATTCATCCGCATGCTGAGCGATGAAAACGGTCTGAACATCAGCCAGAGGAACATAACCCTGTCCACCTGCGGAATTGTGCCCGGTATATTGAAGCTGGCGGAAGAAAATTTCCAGATCACGCTGGCGCTTTCGCTTCATGCCTCTGATGATGAGACCAGAAGAAAGCTGATGCCGGTTGCCCTGCGCTATTCGATTGCCGAGATTTTAAAGGCATGCGGCGACTATTTCGCCAGAACCGGCCGGAGAGTCACCTTTGAATACAGCCTGGTTTCCGGCGTGAACGATACCAGGGAAGAGGCGAAGAAGCTTTCCGCGCTGTTAAGGCATATGCAGGGTCACGTAAATCTGATCCCAGTGAACCCTGTAGAGGGGAAAAGTTACCGGGAATCCGGGCCTGATGCAATCGCTTCTTTTCAGAAGGAACTTGAAAACAACGGAATAAATGTTACTATTAGAAGAGAAATGGGACGGGACATAGACGGAGCATGCGGTCAGCTGAAACGGCATTATGCCGGGAAAAATGCCGACGAAGGATAAAAAATGCTCCGTGTATGAAATTTGTGCGTAAAGGGGTTTCTATTCCATGCAGGCAGTCGGACTTTCAGACAAGGGAATCATAAGAAGAAACAATCAGGATACGGTGTATTCGTCGGTTGAACCGATCGGGATGCTGCCGGATCTTTTTATTGTTGCGGATGGAATGGGCGGACAGCCGGCAGGCGATTACTGTTCGCACATGCTGGTTGCGTCAATCCTGGAGGAAGTGAAGAAAAGTACGGAGAAGGAACCCGTAAGGATTGTCCGCAGCGCGATTGAAAACGTCAACCGGAAGCTTTACCGGGAATCCGTTTCCAATGCGGAACTTTCCGGCATGGGCAGCACGCTGGTCGCCGCCATGATTGATGAGGATACGCTCTATACCTTCAATGTGGGCGACAGCCGCCTTTACATTATAAGCGACCATGCGCATCAGATCACCAAGGACCATTCCTTTGTCGAGGAAATGGCGGATGCCGGACGCATGCAGAGAGGAAGCCTGGATTATAACAGAAACAAGAATATCATCACGCGGGCCATCGGGACGGATATGCGTGTGGACATCGACGTGTTCGAGTATTCGCTGGAAAAGAACGACAGAGTTCTTCTGTGCACGGACGGTCTGACGAATATGCTGCCGGATGAAGAAATCAGCCGCATTGTTCTCGGAGCACCGGATATTTCAAAAGCGGCGGAAACGCTGATCAGAGAAGCAAACAACAAAGGCGGGAAAGACAATATTTCCGTCGTTCTTGTCGACCCCTCGGGCGACCGTTCGGGAAGGGAGGTTCAGTCATGATTCTGAGACCGGGAACCTACCTTCAGAAGCGGTACGAAATTCTGGAACAGATCGGCGCCGGCGGAATGTCGGAGGTATACAAGGCGAAGTGCCACATCCTGAACCGTCTTGTCGCGATCAAGGTACTGAAGGAAGAATTCTGTTCCGATGCGGGCTTTGTAAAGAAATTCAAGATGGAGGCCCAGGCTGCGGCGGGTCTTTCCCATCCGAATATTGTGAATATCTATGACGTTGTGGATGAGGGAAATCTTCATTATATCGTCATGGAACTGATCGAGGGAATCACCCTGAAGCAGTACATTAAGAACAAGGGCCATCTCGATATCCGGGAAGCGACCGGAATAGCCATCCAGGTTGCCCAGGGAATCAGCGCCGCGCATGAAAGAAAGATCGTTCACCGGGACATCAAGCCCCAGAACATGATCCTTTCCAAAGACGGCAAGGTGAAGGTGGCCGATTTCGGGATCGCGCGGGCAATTTCTTCCCAGACGCAGAACTCGAATGCCGTAGGCAGCGTCCACTATATTTCGCCGGAGCAGGCCAAGGGTGAACTTACCGATGAGCGGAGCGATATTTATTCTCTCGGCATTACCATTTATGAAATGGTCACGGGAAGGCTTCCGTACGAGGGGGACAATTCCGTCACGGTTGCAATCGCGCACCTGGAGGAGACCATTACGCCGCCGAGCGTGTACAATCCCGAAATTCCGGGCAGTCTGGAAAAAATTATTCTGAAATGCACGGAGAAGGATCCAGACAACCGCTATCAGGATGTGAAGGTTCTGATTTCCGACCTGCGGGAGTCGCTCCTGAATCCGGAGGAAGAGCCGCCGTCCATCGTAAAGGGGACGGGACATTCCGGGGATACGCGCATCCTCGATACAAAGGAAATGACGGCCATCCGTTCCGTAGCCGGAAAGAAAAAGAACGAACGGAACCTGCAGGGCCATGCGGACGGGGATGATGAAGAAGAGGAAGAGGAAGGCGGCGGAAGAATCAACCGTGTCATTACCGGTGCCGCCATTATCATCGCGATCGTGCTCGCGGCTGCCTTCCTGTTTTTCCTGATCCGTTTTTCAGGCATGTTTAACGGCGGAAAGAATAAAACGACGGCTGCTGCGACAAGCGTCAGCGCGACGGTTCCGTCGGGAAGCATATCGGAAAAGGAAACCTATATGCCCTATGTCATAGGGCTTACGCAGGCTGCTGCGGAAAAGGCGCTGAAGGACAGTAATCTCCAGATGACCATATCCGGCAGCGATTATTCCGAACAGTTTGCCAAGGACATGGTCATGGCACAGAGTCCTGAGGCGGGAAAAGTCATTGCCAAGTATTCCAAGGTCGAAGTGAAGATCAGCCTCGGCAGCAACAAGGTCGATCTCAGCGCACTCGGGATTGCCGGAATGAACGCAAAGGATGCGCAGACAATTCTGGAAAAACAGGGTTTAACCGTGACATCGACGGAAGCATTCAGCGACACGGTCGCTGCCGGGAAGGTGATCAGTTTTACCCCCGCGAAGGCGGAGAAGGGATCTGCCGTTGTCCTGACCGTAAGCAAGGGCAGGGAAGTGAAGAAAGCCACGGTCCCGGACCTTACGGGACTGACGGAAGAGGTCGCGATCGGCAAGCTTTCCGATGCAGGCCTGAAGCCGGGAAAGGCCAAAGCCGTACCGAGCGATACGGTTCAGAAGGGGTTGGTAACGGAGCAGGGAACGCCGGCCGGCACGGAAGTCGACGAGGGAACGAGCATTACCTATTCCGTGAGCTCCGGGCCGCTTTTAAGCAGTTCGGCAACGACAAATCCTACGGTACAGCCGATCACCGGAACCGATTCGGCTTCCTACAAATATGTTGCCTCGATCGACAGTACCTACAATCTGACGGATCTGATCGGACCCGGCTCCAATACGACAAGCTTCAAGGTCATGATCCGCTTAAAGCAGACGGTGAACGGCCAGACGGTTTACAAGACACTGATGGACCCGCGCGTTGTGACGGGAAACACCATTCTTCCGGTCAGATTCAAATCGATCGAAGGTGCGTACGGGGTCGATACGGGTGAAGTGCAGGTTGTGCGGGCTGACAGCGATGCCGTGCTGAAGAGCTACGAAGTTCAGTTCTTCAAGGTCCAGTGACGGATGAACGGAAAAATCATCAAGGGAATAGCCGGGTTTTACATGGTTTCCTGCGGCGGAGCCGTTTATACCTGCAGGGCGAGAGGCATCTTCCGCAGGGAAGGGTTAAAACCTCTGGTCGGGGATCTGGTCCGTTTTGAAATGGCGGAAACATCCGACAGCGAATCCAATATCGAGGAGATCTATCCGCGGAAGAACGAACTGATCCGTCCGGCAGTGAGCAATGTAGACCTGGCGCTGATCGTTCTGGCTGTAAAAAAACCGGATCCGCAGCTGTATCTTCTGGACAAATATCTTGTGTCGATGGCCCAGAGAAATATACCGGCGGCTATTCTCTGGAACAAGATTGATCTGGACGAAGAGGATGTTCTGCCGGAATATGCCGGAATCTATGACAGAGCCGGATACCGTACCATGTTTTCGAGTACGGTGGACAAGCGGGGAATTTCCGGGCTGAAGGAATTTCTGAAGGGAAAAACCACGGTGCTTGCCGGTCCTTCCGGTGCGGGAAAGTCGACGCTTACCAATCTGATCTGTCCGGAAGCAAACATGGTCACCGGCGATATCAGCCGGAAGATCGAACGCGGAAAACAGACGACAAGGCATTCCGAACTGTTCCGGCTGGGCGGGGAAACCTATCTCTGCGATACGCCGGGTTTCACTTCCGTATTTCTGGAAAATTCCACTGAAGACGACATCCGCTTTTTTTTCCCGGAGATCGGACGACTGGAGGGTGCGTGTCACTACAGCGGCTGCAGGCATCTTTCAGAACCAGGGTGTGCCGTCAGGGAGGCTGCCGCAAACGGAACGATTTCCGCATCACGCTATGAAAGCTACCGGAAGATCATGTCGGAAATAAAGGAAAAGAGGAAATACTGATGAAACGAGTACTTTCGCCTTCTCTTTTGTCTGCAGATTTTATCAGCTTAAGGGAACAGCTTGATATCCTGAAAATGTGCGGGATTGAATATCTTCATTACGATGTGATGGACGGAAGGTTTGTTCCGGACATTTCCTTCGGAACGCCGGTTTTAAAATGCATCCGCAGCCATACGGACATGAAGCTGGATGTGCATCTCATGACCGAGGATCCGGATTCCAAGGTGGAAATTTTTTCCGCTGCGGGCGCGGATATGATCACGGTCCATGAGGAAGCCTGCATTCATCTTGACCGGACGGTGAACCATATCAAATCCCTCGGAAAGAAGGCAGGCGTTGCGGTGAATCCCGCGACACCCGTTTCCCTTCTGGAAGAGATCGCTGAAGAGGCGGATATGATCCTGATCATGTCCGTGAATCCGGGATACGGCGGACAGAAATATATCCCTTACTGCACCGAAAAAATCAGAAAGGTAAGAGAACTTTCAGACCGGAAGAATCCGGGTCTGTCCGTACAGGTGGACGGCGGAATCAGTCTCTCCAATGTGCGTACCGTGCTGGACGCGGGAGCGGATAACATTGTTTCCGGATCCGCGGTTTTCAGGGGAGACATGGAATCCAACATCAGACAGTTTTCAGATATCTTTAAGGAATATGTGTAAAATGGAAGAAAAATCGAAGACGGAAGCGCTGATTTTTGCGGGCGGTCAGATCGATGATGACTTTGCCCGCAGATTTTCTGCAGAGCATAAACAGGATTATATCGCGGCGGTCGATGCAGGACTGGAAGCCTGTGAAAGGGCCGGACTTGTTCCGGATCTGATCACGGGAGATTTCGACACCGTGGATCCGGCGGTCCTTTCAGCCTACCGGGACCGGAGCGGCATCAGGATTGAAAAGTACAATCCCGTAAAGGACAAGTCGGATCTGGAGCTTGCCGTGGAAAAACTCGGAGAAGCCGGGTTCCGGGAGATACTCGTACTGGGTGCGCTCGGGAAAAGAGCGGATCATACGCTCAGCAATATCCGGCTGATCTGTTTCTGCGGAAGGAAGAATATCAATGTGATACTTCTGGACAGCCGGAACCGGATATCCTGCCATGTCCCGTCTGCCGAAAGGGGAGCCCGGAATGAAATACGGATTTCCCGGGAACGGCAGTGGGGAAAATATGTTTCCTTCTTTGCGGTGGGAAAGGGCATCACTCTCACGCTGCAGGGATTCCGCTATCCGCTTACCGGGGATATCCTTCTGCCGGAGGCCTCGCCTTCCTTTGCAGTCAGCAATGAGATAACCGGCGGGGAAGGAACTGTCCTGTTCGAAGGGCAGGAAGGAAGCAGCCTGATCGTCATGGAGACATCTGATACGGAAAAACGCTGATTCCGGTTTCGGAAAATTTACTGTGAAAGGAACAGAAAGGAAAATGGAAAGTCTTGCCACCTGGTTTGCCAATACGCTCGGTCAGAAAATTTCCGCCGAGGCAGTTATTTTTATCGTTTCGATGATTCCCATTCTGGAGTGCAGAGGAGGGCTTCTGGTCGCTTCGCTCCTGAAGGTGAACATCTGGCGCGCGGTTCCGATCTGCATTCTCGGAAACGTGCTGCCGATTCCGTTCCTGCTCCTCTTCATCAGGCGGATTTTCACCTGGTTCAAAAAATTCAGATGGTCCAGGCCGTTAGTGGAAAAGCTGGAAAACAGGGCCAGAAACAAATCAAAGGGACTGGCAAACGGCGAGTTTGCCGGACTGATGCTGTTCGTCGGCGTGCCGTTACCCGGGACCGGGGGATGGACCGGCGCGCTTGTCGCAAGCCTCATGGAAATGGATTTTAAGCGGGCCATTCTTTCCATCTTTCTGGGAATCCTGATCGCCACGCTGATCATGACGGTGGTTTCCTACGGGGCGCTCGGCAGCATTCTGCATTAAAAGAAATATTCAGTGAGATACCGGTACGGAAGGAAAAGCCCGGTGTCCGGAGCGGGGAAAACAGGTCCCATGTGCTCCGGACACTTTTTTTGTGCCTGCTCCGCCTTGTCCGATATTTCGTTTCGTTGTATAATCAGTTTTCAGAAAGCACGATGAGATGCTTTGTGCAGAAGAATATGGACGGAGGAACATCATGATCGATATTAAGTTCTTAAGAGAAAATCCGGATGCGGTAAAGGAAAATATCAGAAAGAAGTTTCAGGACAGTAAGCTCCCCCTTGTGGACGAGGTGATCGCGCTGGATGAGGAATCCAGAAAAACGCAGGCGGAGGCCGATACCTTAAGGGCCGAAAGAAACAAGGTCAGCAAGGAAATCGGGGCGTTCATGGGCCGGGGGAAAAAGGAAGAGGCGGAAGCCGCCAAGGCCCGGGTCGCGGAAATAAACGCCAGGATTAATGAGCTGGAGCCGAAGGAAGCGGAACTCGCCGAGAAAATCAGAAAGATCATGCTGGTCATTCCGCAGATCATAGACCCGAGCGTACCGATCGGAAAGAACGACACGGAGAACGTGGAGATCAAACGCTTCGGGGAACCGAAGGTACCGGATTTTGAAATTCCCTATCATACCGATATCATGGAAAAGTTCGGCGGCATTGATCTGGACAGTGCGCATAAGGTGGCCGGAAACGGATTCTATTATCTGATCGGCGATATCGCGCGGCTGCATTCCGCCGTCTTAAGCTATGCCAGGGATTTCATGATCGACCGCGGTTTCACCTATGTCATTCCGCCCTTCATGATCCATTCGGAAGTGGTGACCGGCGTCATGAGCTTTCCGGAGATGGAAGCCATGATGTATAAAATTGAGGGCGAAGACCTTTATCTGATCGGGACCAGCGAGCATTCCATGATCGGCCGTTTCATAGACACCGTAAATGACGAGGAAAAGCTTCCGTATACGCTGACATCCTATTCCCCCTGCTTCAGAAAGGAAAAGGGAGCGCACGGCATCGAGGAAAGAGGCGTTTACCGCATTCATCAGTTTGAAAAGCAGGAGATGATCGTCATCTGCCGGCCTGAGGAATCGCCGGTATGGTATGACAGACTGTGGCAGAATACCGTGGATCTGTTCCGCTCCATGGACATCCCGGTCCGCACGCTGGAATGCTGTTCCGGAGACCTTGCGGATCTGAAGGTAAAGTCCTGCGACGTGGAAGCCTGGAGTCCGCGTCAGAAAAAATATTTTGAAGTCGGAAGCTGTTCCAATCTCGGAGACGCGCAGGCCAGAAGGCTGAGAATCCGCGTCAAGGGACAGGACGGAAGCAAGTATCTTGCCCATACCCTGAACAACACGGTCGTGGCGCCGCCCCGCATGCTGATTGCCTTCCTGGAGAACAATCTGCAGGCTGACGGAAGCGTCAGAATTCCGGAAGTCCTGAGACCTTACATGGGCGGACTCGATGCAATCAGAGAGAAAAAATCCTGACGGGAGAAAACAATGAAGAAAATCCAGATGACCGTCCCGCTTGTCGAAATGGACGGAGACGAGATGACCCGCATCATATGGAAGGCAGTGAAGGATGAACTGCTTCTTCCGTATATCGATCTGAAGACAGAGTACTATGATCTGGGCCTCGAGAACCGAAACAATACGGATGACCGCGTGACTTCGGATTCCGCCGAAGCAACGAAGAAGTACGGCGTAGCGGTCAAATGTGCGACGATCACGCCGAATGCCGCAAGAATGGATGAATATCATCTGAAAAAGATGTGGAAGAGCCCGAACGGGACCATCCGTGCCATACTTGACGGTACGGTGTTCAGAAAGCCGATTGTCGTAAAGGGGATCGAGCCGTGCGTGAAGAACTGGAAGAAGCCCATCACGATCGCGCGTCATGCCTACGGGGACGTGTACAAGGGAACGGAAATGAAGATTTCGGGCCCGGGCAGGGCAGAGCTTGTTTTTACCGCAGAAGACGGAACGGTGAAAAAGGAAACGATCTTTGATTTCAGCGGACCCGGCATCCTGCAGGGAACCTATAACCGGAACGATTCAATCGAAAGCTTTGCGCGGAGCTGCTTTCAGTATGCCCTGAGTGAAAAACAGGATCTCTGGTTTTCCACGAAGGACACCATTTCCAAGCAGTATGACCATACGTTCAAGGATATTTTCCAGGACATTTATGAAAAGGAATTCCGTGCCGCGTTTGAGAAGGCGGGAACCACCTATTTCTATACCCTGATTGACGATGCAGTCGCGCGCGTGATGAAATCGCAGGGCGGCTTCGTCTGGGCGCTGAAGAATTACGACGGGGATGTCCTAAGCGACATGCTTTCCTCCGCGTTCGGATCGCTGGCCATGATGACATCGGTTCTTGTCAGTCCGCACGGATATTTTGAGTATGAGGCGGCGCACGGAACGGTGCAGCGCCACTACTACAAATACCTGAAGGGAGAAGAGACCTCCACAAATTCGGTTGCCACCATTTTTGCCTGGACAGGGGCTTTGAAAAAACGCGGAGAGCTCGACGGGAACGGAGCGCTTTCCGGCTTTGCCGTGAAACTTGAAAAGGCTGTCTTAAAGACGATCGAGGACGGCAGCATGACAAAGGATCTTGCTCTGATCACGGAGCTTGAAAATCCTGCCGTACTGAATACGGTCGATTTTATCCGCGCAGTCAGAAAAACGTTTGACACCATGGAATAAAACGGAATTCCGTTAATTTGCCGCAGGAATCCGGTCCGCCGGTTTTGCCATCATCGACCAGTTGGTATGATAGATCACAAAACCCGGCGGTCCGCCTGCGGTTTTTCTTAACTGCTTTTTCTGAATATAGTCGACTTCCGTCTTGTCGCTGCCCCGGGCTTTGGAATAATATGCTGCGAGGGAAGCGGCTTCCTCGAATGTCCGGTCAGGAATTTCCATGTTGTTGCCTTTTACGATCACATGGGAGCCGGGGACTCCCTTGGCATGGAACCACCAGTCATTGCCTGTTGCCAGATGAAAGGTGATTTCCTCATTCTGAAAATTGTTCTTGCCGACATAGATATCGAATCCGTCGGACGACACGAAATGAAGCGGCCGGGAAACGGCCTTTACCTTTTTGCCGTTTAAGACCCGGTGCCTGATATATCCGTATTCCGCAAGCTCGTCCCGGATCTGGTTCAGATCGCTTTCTTCGGTGGAAAGATCCAGCGAAGCCAGAATGCTCGTGAGATGTTCCGTCTCCAGGAGCGTTTTTTTGATTTCTTCGCTGACCGCCTCCTCTGTGCGCTTCAGCTTGGAAAACCGTTCATAATATTTGGAGGCATTTTCCGAAGCCGAGAGATGGCTGTCGAGCGGCACGGTGATCTCTCTGTCGTTATCATAGAAATTTTTGCAGACCATTTCCTTTTCACCGCCGGACAGTTCGTATCCGTAGGTATTCAGAAGATCGCCGTATACTCTGTATTTTTCCTTCTTTTCCGCATCCTTCAGCTGTTTTGCCTGAAGATTGTATTTTCTGCTGCTCCGTTCGAGCGCGTTCGTGACGAGTTTCCTCAAGTCCGCGCTTTTCTGGCGCATTCTGGTGATGCTTTCCTTCATGGAATAGAAATCCGACAGCAGGAGGCTTGCCGAATCATAGGGCTTCAGGGAATATTCGTCGGAATTAAGACAGGAGAGCGGCACGGATGAGAACTCCGCCGGTTCATCCTTTCTGAAATACATGCACGGCGAAAACTGTCCAGTTCGGATTTTATCCGCAATGCCCTCGATCGCACGGAACAGACGCGATTTTTCATCTCCGGTTAAGGAAGAGACAGTCTGCCGGGAATCGATACCGGAAAGGAAGCAGAATTCCTCGGACACCACGGGGGAAATGCCGGAAAGCGACTCATACAGGAATTTCCCGACGGCTTTTTCTGCTCCGGAAGCGGTGAGAGATACAAACTGTTCCTCATTCATTCCGACCGGGTTCATTTTCTTCAGCTGGTTCGGGAGAAAATAGCTGCGGCCCGGAAGAACCTCCCGCAGGGAACTTAAGGAAGAGGGGACATGCTTCATGCTGTCGATGATCGTATCGTGATCATCCGTGAAGATGATATTGGAATATTTTCCCATCAGCTCCACATACAGGTGCTTCAGGCACAGGTCTCCGAGTTCGTTCAGCTGTTCGAAGGAGAAACGGACTATCCGTTCCAGTCCGCTCTGGCTGATGTCCGTGATCTTGCCGGAACCGATGTGTTTCCTTAAGAGCATGCAGAAACCGGGCGCGATCAGCGGACTTTTCAGAGCCGCATCCGTCAGGTACATCAGCGGAAGAGAGGCGCCGGAAGAAATCAGCAGCCGGTAGCTTTTCGCGTTGTTTTTTACCGTGAGAAGGAGTTCGTCCTTCTCCGGCATCGCTATTTTGGACACGTGTCCGCCTTCGATGGTTTCCTTCAGTTCCTTCGTGAGATTCGCAATTACGATTCCGTCAAATGCCATGATTTTAAGCTCCGCCTTTCGTAAGGCAATTCTATCACATTTCCGTATTTCTTTGCGGATAAAGTTCCGTTCCCGTCTTGCCAAGAAACAAAAAATGTTGTATAGTCACTTTCAATTGACTGAAAACAGCCGGTTTTTACAGATAAAAGGAAAGGGAGAGTTTTAAAAGCATGGCATCGAATCTGGTAATCGTGGAATCACCTGCAAAAGTGAAGACGATCAGAAAATTCTTGGGGAGCACTTTCAATGTGGACGCCAGCAACGGACACGTCCGGGATCTGCCGAAATCGCAGCTCGGGATCGATGTCTCCCATGACTATGAACCGAAATACATTACCATCCGCGGAAAAGGCGAGGTACTCGCCAAACTCCGCAAGGATGTGAAAAAAGCCGATAAAATCTATCTCGCAACCGACCCTGATCGCGAGGGGGAGGCAATCAGCTGGCATCTTCTGAAGGCGCTGAAGCTGGACGAACCGGAAAATGCAGATAAGAAGGTATACCGCATCAGCTTCAATGAGATCACGAAAAATGCGGTCAAGGATTCCCTGAAGCATCCGCGGAAGATCGACATGGATCTTGTAGACGCGCAGCAGACCAGGCGGATCGTGGACAGAATGGTAGGCTATTCCATCAGTCCGCTGCTCTGGGCCAAGGTCAAGCGCGGCTTGTCCGCGGGCCGTGTGCAGTCCGTCGCGCTGCGGATGATCTGCGACCGCGAAGCGGAAATCGAGGCATTTGTTCCGGAGGAATACTGGAGTCTGGATGCGGATCTTTCGGCGGACGGGATGAAAAAGGCCCAGGCCGGCAAATTTACCGCAAAGTATTTCGGCGAGGGAAACGGCAAGTCCGATATTCCCGGCAAGGAGCAGTGCGACCGCATCATGGCGGACTGCCGGAAAAAGGATTTTATCGTATCGGAAGTGAAGAACGGAGAAAGAATCCGCCGTTCCCCGCTGCCGTTCACGACTTCCACGCTGCAGCAGGAGGCAAGCAAGGTTCTAAATTTCTCGACGCAGAAGACCATGCGCATTGCCCAGCAGCTGTATGAAGGCGTCGAGGTCAAGGGTCACGGCACGACCGCATTGATCACGTATCTCAGAACCGACAGCACGAGAATTGCGGATGAGGCAGATCAGGCCGCCCGCGCCTATATTGCCGAAAAATTCGGGGCTTCCTATGTCTCCGATCATCTGACAGGCGCAAAGCCCGGTGCGAAAATACAGGATGCGCATGAAGCCATCCGGCCGACGGATATTTCCCTGACCCCGGAAAACGTGAAGGCATCTCTCCAGAGAGACCAGTACCGTCTGTATCAGCTGATCTGGAAACGGTTTACGGCAAGCCGTATGAAACCGGCGGTCTATGCCACGACGAGCGCCAGGATCAGTGCGGGGAGCCATGTATTTTCCCTGTCCGGCTCTGCAATTCAGTTTGCCGGGTTCATGACTGTCTACACCGACGATGAGGGAGAAAAAGAGGAAACCAATTTAAATATCAGCAGGCTCAGCGAAGGACAGAAGCTGAAGCTTTCCGATCTGCGGGAAGAACAGCATTTCACGCAGCCGCCGGCACATTTCACGGAGGCGAGTCTGGTAAAAGCACTGGAAGAAGAGGGAATCGGCAGGCCGAGCACCTATTCGCCCACGATTACGACCATCCTCGCAAGACGATATATTACGAAGGAACAGAGAAACCTCTATGTCACGGAGCTGGGTCAGGTGGTCAATGACATGATGGTGAAATCCTTCCCGGAAATCGTCGACAGGAAGTTCACGGCGAACATGGAACTGATGCTGGACTCCGTCGGAGAAGGAAAAACAGCCTGGAAGTCCATCGTGGAAAATTTCTATCCGGACCTGGATGCAGCCGTGAAAAAAGCGGAAAAGGAACTGGAAAGCGTAAAGGTCGCGGATGAGGAAAGCGATGAGATCTGCGAGCTCTGCGGCCGCCGCATGGTGATCAAATACGGCCCGCACGGGAAGTTCCTGGCCTGTCCGGGATTTCCGGAATGCCGGAACACGAAGCCCTATTTTGAAAAGATCGGCGTCAAATGTCCGAAATGCGGGAAGGAAGTTGTGCTGAAGCGGACCCGGAAGGGCAGAATTTATTACGGATGCGAGAACAATCCGACCTGTGATTTCATGAGCTGGTCGCGTCCGTCGGATAAAAAATGCCCGAAATGCGGGAGTTATATGGTATTCCGCGGGAATAAACTGGTCTGCTCCGATCAAAAATGCGGTTATAGTGAAAAAAGTATACAAAATTAAGAAAAATATATAAAATGTTTGGAAATTACAGGTACGAACCTTGTAGTTGGCCCGGAATTGTGTTAAGATTCTAAATAGTTTTTAACCGATCTTCTGCGGAGGACTACGGAATCATGAGTGTACAATTACTGGACAAAACAAGAAAAATCAATCAGCTGCTGCACGACAACAGCTCTCATAAAGTTATTTTCAATGATATCTGCGAAGTGATGAGCGATATCCTTCAGAGCAATGTACTGGTAATCAGCCGGAAAGGCAAGGTTCTGGGAATCGGGAAGCATGCCGGAACGGACGAGCTGCATGAACTGATCTCGGATCAGGTGGGAAACTTTGTCGACAAGATGCTGAACGAAAGACTGCTTTCCATCCTTTCGACGAAGGAAAACGTGAATCTGGCGACGCTGGGCTTCAATGAGGACGATGTCCGGAAATACCAGGCCATCATTTCCCCGATTGACATTACCGGCGAACGGCTGGGAACTCTCTTTATCTATAAGCAGGGGGCGCCTCTGGATATCGACGACATCATTTTGAGCGAATACGGCACGACGGTTGTCGGCCTGGAAATGATGCGGAGCGTAAACGAGGAAAATGCCGAAGAGACCAGAAAGGTGCAGATCGTCAGAAGCGCGATCTCGACGCTGAGCTTTTCGGAACTGGAGGCGATCACGCATATTTTCGACGAACTGAACGGAAACGAGGGAATCCTTGTGGCCAGCAAGATCGCCGACAGAGTCGGGATAACCCGTTCCGTTATTGTAAATGCGCTGCGGAAATTTGAAAGCGCCGGCGTCATCGAAAGCCGTTCCAGCGGAATGAAGGGCACCTATATCAAAGTCCTGAACGATGTCGTCTTCGATGAACTGAAAAAGGTGAAGACGGATTCCCATAAGGGCGGCTCGGTATCCAAAAAGTAAATTAACAAATAATTGCGAACGGGGCTTGTCCCCGTTCCTTTTTTATGTTATATTATACCGGTTACTGGGCAGAATGCCTATCAAACACGTCCGCGGAACAAAGGAACGGTGCTTCTCCTTACGGAAAGGGGAGGTCTTCCCCGAAAGAAACGGACGGAAGAAAAACCAGACGGAGGAAAAGAAACATGAGCGTAATTTCAATGAAGCAGTTACTTGAAGCAGGTGTTCATTTCGGACATCAGACCAGACGCTGGAATCCCAAGATGGCGCCGTATATCTATACGGAGCGTAACGGAATCCACATCATCGACCTTCAGAAGACGGTCGGAAAAATCGACGAAGCCTACAAGGCAGTAGCGGATGTGGCGGCAAACGGCGGCAGCATTCTCTTCGTGGGAACGAAGAAACAGGCACAGGATGCCATCAAGGAAGAAGCAACCCGCTGCGGCATGTTCTATGTGAACGAGCGCTGGCTCGGCGGCATGCTTACAAACTTCAAGACCATCCAGTCCCGCATCAAGAGACTGCAGAAGATCGAGGAAATGGGTGAGGACGGCACGTTTGAGCGTCTCCCGAAAAAAGAAGTAACCGCTCTTAAGAAAGAACAGGACAAGCTTCAGAAGAACCTCGGCGGCATCAAGGACATGAAGAAGATCCCGGATGCGATTTTCGTTGTGGATCCGAAGAAGGAAAGAATCTGCGTTGCGGAAGCACGTTCACTTAAAATCCCGCTGATCGGCATTGCGGATACCAACTGCGATCCCGAAGAGCTGAACTATGTGATCCCCGGAAATGACGATGCAATCCGTGCGGTTCGTCTGATCGTGTCCAGAATGGCAGATGCGGTGATCGAAGCAAACCAGGGTGAGGCTGTCGCAGAAGCGGAAGCGCAGGAAGGCGCTGCAGTTCAGACGGAGGGAGCCGATACGCCGGCAGAAGCAATTGCCGAGGCTATTCAGGCCAGTACATCCGGAACCAGCGCACAGTAAGCCTATCCAATATAATCAGGAGGATTTTGAACATGGCAGTAACGGCAGAACTTGTAAAAAAGCTGAGAGAAATGACCGGCGCGGGCATGATGGACTGCAAGAAGGCCTTAAGCGCAACGGACGGAGATATGGACAAGGCAGTCAATTTCCTGCGTGAAAAAGGTCTTGCGGGCGCGCAGAAGAAGGCCGGCAGAATTGCCGCCGAGGGAATTGTCGACACGCTTGTTTCGGAAGACGGACACAATGCAGTCGCGGTTGAGGTAAATGCCGAGACGGATTTCGTTGCGAAAAACGAAAAGTTCAGGAATTATGTCCGTGAAGTTGCGAAGCAGGTTCTGGTAACAAAAGCTGATGGGATGGATGCATTCTTTGAGGAAACGTGGGCCGGCGATCCGACTCTTACCGTAAAGCAGGAACTCTCCAGCATGATTTCGATCATCGGAGAGAACATGAACATCCGCCGTTTCAAACAGATTCATGAGAAGAACGGCTTTGTGGAGTCCTATATCCACGCAGGCGGCAGAATCGGCGTGCTTGTGGACATCGAAACCGATGTCGTGAACGATGCGGTCCGTGAAATGGCCAAGAACATCGCCATGCAGACGGCTGCCCTGAAACCGCTTTACACGGATCCTTCCGAAGTTGACCAGGATTATCTGACAAAGGAAAAAGACATCCTCATGCAGCAGGCGAAGAACGAAAAGCCGGATGCAAACGAGAAGATCCTTTCCGGAATGGTCATGGGAAGACTCAACAAGGAGCTGAAGGAAATCTGCCTTGTGGATCAGATCTACGTGAAGGCTGAGGACGGCAAGCAGACGGTCCAGAAGTACATCGAGGAAGTGGCAAAGGCAAACGGAGCAAAGATTTCCGTCAAGGGCTTTGTCCGTTTCGAGACCGGCGAAGGCCTTGAGCACAAGAACGAAAACTTTGCGGAAGAAGTCGCAAAGCAGATGCAGAAGTAAACTGAAAATCTGTTTCAGATGAATTGTTATCACCAGAGAAAACGGATATCCCCGGGGCTACGGAATGATTCTTTCCTATGCGCCCCGGGGATATCGTTTTCTCTGGAGCTGCAAAATGCTGAAGACAAAGATTTAATATTTCGGAAAAGGTGATAAAATAAATTACAGGGAAGGGAATGAGCCGCAGATCTGTTTTATGAAGGAGGATTTTATGAGACGAAAATCGTATGTGGCTTTTATTGTTCTGGTTATTTCTGCCGGTCTGGTGTTTTCCTGCATGGCTCCGTCAACGGCAAATGCCGGGAGCATCGTCTGGAGCAGGGACGGCAAGTACGGAGGGAAAAGTTTTGTGAACGACCCGACCGGGGCCATGAAAAACACGGACGGCGAATGGAAGGGTGTCTGGAAGCAGGACGAGGGTGGCTGGATTTTCCGATATCCGGACGGAACCATGCAGACCGACAGCTGGAAATACATCAATAACAACTGGTATCATTTCGGAGTCAGCGGCTATGCGGATACGAACTGGTCTCTGATTGACGGCAAGTGGTACTATTTTGAGCCGGATACCTGTGCCATGAGGAGAGAAACACTTCTTCAGAACGGGGTACGATATCAATTCGATACCGGCGGCGCATGGATTGAATGACCGGTAAAAAGGAGCATATGAACAAGCTGGAAATGAACAGTTTTCTGGCGCAGGAATTCGGAAAAAGCCAGAATTATACGGGCATTGAAAACAGCCTTTACAGACAGAACGATGTGAAGAAAGGCCTGCGGAATGAAGACGGGACCGGCGTGATTGTCGGTCTCACCCGCATTTCCGATGTGGTCGGTTATGAAATGGACGCCGCGGGCAGAAAGAAAGACATTCCGGGGAAACTTTATTACCGCGGAATCGATTTAAAGGAACTGACGGATGCTCATTGTGACGATGCGGGCGGGTATGAGGAAGTCATGTTTCTTCTTCTGTTCGGGTTTCTTCCGGATAAGCAGGAACTGGATGAATTCAGAAGCCTGTTCCGGCAGATGTATCCGCTGCCGGGAGATTTCCTGGAAATGAATATCCTCCGGGTCCCGACGCAGAACATCATGAACAAGCTTCAGCATGCCATTCTGACGCTGTACTCCTATGATCAGGATCCGGACAATTCCGATACCTATCCGACGCTTTTAAAGGGCTTAAGAATTGTGGCGCAGCTGCCGTCCATCATGTGCTATGCCTATCAGAGCATGCTCCATTACTTTAAACGATCCAGTCTGATTATTCATTATCCGCGGGAAGATTTTTCCATCCCGGAGAATATTCTCTGCATGCTGCGGGAAGACCGGAAATTTTCCGAACGCGAGGCCATTCTCCTGGACAAGCTTTTCATGGTTCTGGCGGATCACGGCGGCGGCAACAATTCTACATTTACGGATGTGGTGGTGAGTTCTGCAGGAACGGATATTTATTCTGCCGTCGCGGCTGCAACCGGTGCCTTAAAGGGGCCCAGGCAGGGCGGTGCAAATGTCCTCGTAACGGAACTCATGCATTCCGTCATCTCCGAAATCGGAATTTCCGCCGGAACGGAAGAAATGAAACAGATCGTGAACAGAATCCTGGACAGAGATTTCTTTGACAAGAGCGGGACGCTCTACGGATTCGGACATGTGATTTATACCGTTTCCGATCCGCGGGCGGAGATCATCAGGGATTGCAGCGTCGCACTGGCTGAAGAAAAAGGAAAAATGCAGGAACTGGATTTCTATATCCGTTTCGAGCAGGCGGCAAAGGAAGTCATGAAAGAGCGGTACGGCACGGTGCCGCCGACCCATGTCGATTTCTATACGTCCTTCGTGTACGACATGCTTTTAATTCCGACGGATCTTTTTTCCGCTGTCTATGTATGCGCAAGAACGGTGGGTTGGATCGCGCACAACCTGGAAAACAAAATGTATGACGGGCGCATCATGAGACCCGCGACAAAATATATCGGTGAGATTACGCACTATGTTCCCATTCTTGACCGCTGATTTCAGAGGCCGGGAAATAATCTCACAGAACGGATGCCTTCACGGAAGTGAAGCCTCGGAGAAGGAGAATTCTTATGGCAGACAGACAGAATTCATCTTTTAAGTGGGAAGAGGAAGAAGAGCATAAAAAGGGCGTTTACTACGGGGATGATGAATTCATCAAAAAGAAACGCGAGTTGGAGGCAATGGGAAGCGTACGCCCGCCCGAGAACGAAAAGGCTGCGGACAACGCGATGCTGATGCAGATTATTTTTGTCCTTGTGGCGATTGTCGCGGTTCTCGGCACCTACTCGTTTCTCATGGGAAGGCAGGTGAACGGCCTGAAAAAAGAACAGCTGGAAAGATGTTCCTCCGTGGTCACGAGAAATCTGCAGATGAATTTTGAATTTGTGAAGGATGTCGAGTGCGGCCTGAGCGAAGTCAAAATCTATGTCACCTCATCATGGGACAGACTCAGTGAAACGGACAAGAAGAGTTTTCTCACGGAAGTTCAGGATGCCGTGACGAATGACTACGGACATTTTCCGCTGCTGAAATCCAAGGCGGCCATTCCCATCAATGTGTATTATATAAATAATCTTTCCGCATCGATTGACAGGAAGGGCAACGTCAATGTAAAATAAAATCGAAAACTGAATACCGCAGGATGGACCGTAAGAGAGACCGCTTTAAGAAGGCGCCGAAGGGGCAAAACTCTCAGGCAAAAGGATTACGGACCGGACGGAACTCTGGAGAATGCAACAGGACCGACGAAGTAAGACCGGGCAGGTGACGGTTTATAATCTTTCAGGTAAAAGGACAGAGGCGGATACGTCTTATAAAAGACGTATCCGCCTCTGTTTTCCGGTACAGGGCTGCATCATCATGAACATGGTTCCCCTGGAAGCACGGTCTGCGTTTGGGGCAGAAGGCGAAGAGCGCTTCTGTCTGATCGGGATAAAGCTTTGACGGATATCAATATTTTATCAAAGGAGAAGAGCATGGAAAAGAAAACACCGCTTTACGAAGTCCATGCGGCGATGGGCGGGAAAATCGTTCCGTTCGCCGGATGGCTGCTTCCGGTCCAGTACGAGACCGGAGTCATTCAGGAGCATATGGCTGTCAGAACGAAATGCGGACTGTTCGATGTAAGCCACATGGGGGAAATCCTTCTTGCGGGACCGGATTCCGTTAAGAATCTCAACAGGATTCTGACGAACGATTATACCGTGATGGAGGACGGTCAGGCGAGATATTCGCCGATGTGCTATGAAAACGGCGGCTGCGTGGATGATCTGATCGTATACAGGCGCGGTGAAAACGATTATTTCATCGTGGTCAATGCAGCCAACAAGGACAAGGATTTTCAGTGGATAAAAGAGCATCTTACCGGAGATGTGACATGCCGGGATATCTCGGATGAAATCGGTCAGATCGCACTGCAGGGGCCTCTGGCGGAAACGGTCCTGAGAAAAATATGCGCGGAAAAATTCATTCCGGAAAAATATTATCACGCGGTTTTTCATGCGGAGGCCGGCGGCATACCCTGCACGGTCAGCAGAACGGGCTATACCGGTGAGGACGGCTTTGAACTCTACTGTGCGGCAGAGGATACCGTGAATCTGTGGAACTGCCTGATGGAAGCAGGAAAGGAAAACGGCATCATCCCCTGCGGACTCGGCGCCAGGGACACGCTTCGTCTCGAGGCTGCCATGCCGCTGTACGGACATGAAATGGACAGTACCGTGAGTCCGCTCGAAACCGGTCTTTCGTTTGCCGTGAAAATGAAAAAGGAAGATTTCATCGGAAAGCAGGCCATGGAGAAAGCGGATCCGCCGAAACGGGAACGCACAGGACTTAAGGTAACGGGACGCGGAATTGTCAGGGAAAAGTCGGAACTGAAAAAAGACGGGAAAACAGTCGGGTATACCACCAGCGGAACGCACGCACCGTTCCTCGGATATCCGATCGCCATGGCACTTACGGAAAGAGGAGCACTGAAACCGGGAGACAGGGTAAGCGCGGATGTCCGCGGCAGAGAAGTGGAATGCGAAGTCGTACCGCTTCCGTTTTACAGAAGAAAAAAATAAGAGAAGTCACTGAAATCACATCAGCAGAATGAAAAAAGGAGAGAATATGAATATACCGAAAAATCTGAAGTATACGAAATCGCACGAATGGGTGAAGTTTGACGGAGAAACAACGGCAACGGTAGGACTTACGGATTATGCGCAGAGCGAACTCGGCGATCTGGTATTCGTGAATCTTCCGGAAGCGGGCGACACGGTTACCGCGGGAGAAGCTTTCTCGGATGTGGAAAGCGTGAAGGCGGTTTCGGATGTCTATGCGCCTGTAACGGGAACCGTAGATGAAGCAAACGCGGAGCTGCTGGATGCTCCGGAAAAAATCAATGCCGATCCCTATGAAGCATGGCTGGTGAAGATCGAGGATATCACCTCGATGGAAGAACTGCTTACAGCTGAAGAATATGAAAAATTCGTGGAAGAGGAAAAGGCTCAGAAGCACTGATCCTGTCTAAAAAAACCGGAGGTAATTTTATATGGGTTCATTTGTATCTGTCACGCCGGAAGAAGAAAGGGAAATGCTCCGGAAGATCGGAGCGGACCGGCTGAGCGATCTTTTTTCCGGGATCCCGGAAGAACTTAAGTTAAGAAAAGAACTTTCTCTTCCGGACGGGGTTTCGGAAATGGAAGCGGAAAAAATCGTACGGAAGATGGCTGGGAAAAACCATGTCTTTCAGTCCGTGTTCCGCGGTGCCGGAGCATACCGGCATTATATTCCGGCCATTGTGAACGAGGTGATTTCCAAGGAAAGCTTTCTCACGGCCTATACGCCGTATCAGGCGGAAATCAGCCAGGGAATCCTGCAGTCCATTTTTGAATATCAGACCTATATCTGCGAACTGACCGGCATGGATGTTTCGAATGCCTGCGTATATGACGGCGCGGAAGCTGCCGCGGAAGCGGCTGCCATGTGCCGGGAAAAGAACAGAAATGTGATGCTGGTTTCCGAAACGGCGAATCCGTTCGTGATCTCCGTGATCAGAACGTACTGCTTCGGCAACGGGATGGAAGTCCGGCTGATTCCGGAAAAAAATTACCGTACCGACACGGAAGCCTTAAAGAGCATGGTAAACGGGGAAACCGCGGGCGTCTATCTGCAGAATCCGGATTATTACGGCTCGCTCGAGGATGTTTCCGCAATCGGGAAAATCACGCATGATGCGGGCGCAAAGCTGATCCTCGGCGTAAATCCGATCGCTTCCGCCGTCTTAAAGACCGCCGGAGAATACAAGGCCGATATCGCCACAGGAGAAGGGCAGCCGCTCGGCATGCCGCTTTCCTTCGGCGGACCGTATCTCGGTTTCATGGCGGCCTCGAAGGAAAACATGAGAAAGCTGCCGGGCCGCATTGTCGGGGAAACGCATGATGCGAACGGAAAAACCGGCTATGTGCTGACGCTTCAGGCAAGGGAGCAGCATATCCGGAGAGAGAAAGCCGGAAGCAACATCTGCTCGAATGAAGCGCTGTGCGCGCTGTGCGCCGGGGTGTACTGTTCTGCCATGGGACCGGAAGGAATCCGGAAGGCAGCGCGTTCTTCCGTGAGCAAGGCGCATTACCTTTCCGATAAACTTTCGGAGATCGGATTTGAACGCACGGACCAGGGAGATTTCTTCCATGAATTTGTCACAAAGTGTCCGTCCGATGCGGAGAACGTGATGAAGCTTCTCTCGGACCACGATATCCTTGGTGGGCTTCCGCTCAGCGGAAAGCACAGGGGAGAAATCCTCTGGTGCTGCACGGAAATGAATGGCAGGGCGGAAATGGATGAAATGACGGAACTCCTGAAGGAGGCAAAAAAATGCTGATTTTCGAAAAAGGCTCTGCCGGACGGCACGGAACCTATCTTCCCGAATGCGATGTCCCGGAATTCACCGTTCCGGAGGAACAAAGACGCGGCATGCCCCTGCATTTTCCGGAGCTTTCGGAAAATGACGTGAGCAGACATTATTCCGAACTGGAGAGAAAGACGCACGGCGTCAATGACGGCTTCTATCCGCTCGGTTCCTGCACCATGAAATACAATCCGAAAATAGACGACAAGATGGCTTCGCTGGAAGCATTTACGGATATCCATCCGCTCGCACCGGAAAGCGATGTGCAGGGGTGTCTCCAGGTGATGAAGACCATGCAGGACGATCTCTCGGAAATCACCGGCATGGACAGTTTTACCCTTCAGCCGGCCGCGGGGGCGCACGGGGAATTCACCGGACTTCTGCTGATCAGGGCCTATCACGAAGCACGGGGCGAAGGAGAAAAGCGCACGAAGATTATTGTACCGGACAGCGCGCACGGAACCAATCCGGCGAGCGCACACATGGCGGGTTACGAAGTTGTGAACATCAGATCCGGAGATAATGGCTGCATCGACCTGGACGTGCTGAAATCCGTCTGCGACGACACCGTGGCGGGGCTTATGCTGACGAATCCGAATACGGTGGGACTCTTCGACGAGAACATCGAGAAGATCACCGCAATTGTCCACGGATGCGGAGGACTGTGCTATTATGACGGTGCCAATCTGAATGCGGTCATGGGGATTGTCAGGCCGGGGGATATCGGTTTTGACTGCATGCATCTGAACCTCCACAAGACGTTTGCCACGCCGCACGGCGGCGGAGGACCGGGCAGCGGACCGGTCGGATGCAAAAAAATCCTGCAGGAGTTCCTTCCGGGGAATATCGCGGAAAAGGATCCGGCGACCGGGCTTTACCGTTTCAGGCGAATGGAAAGAAGCATAGGTGACATGCGCTCCTTCTACGGGAATTTCCTGGTTATCGTCCGTGCCTTCACCTACATCACCATGCTCGGGAAGCAGGGCATTCCGGAGGCAAGTTCCCATGCGGTCCTGAATGCCAATTACATGATGGCCTGCCTGAAGGATACCTATACGATGGCCTATGACAGGACCTGCATGCACGAATTTGTGATGTCTCTGGAGGATCTGAAGGATAAGACCGGATGCTCCGCACTGGACATTGCCAAGGGACTTCTGGACAGCGGCATCCATCCGCCGACCATGTATTTTCCGCTGATCGTGCACGAGGCACTGATGATCGAGCCCTGCGAGACAGAATCGAAGGAGACGCTCGACCACGCAGCCGATGTTCTGAAGCAGCTTAAAAAGAAGGCGGAAAGCGCACCGGAAGAACTGCATACGGCGCCGCATCATGCACCGGTTACAAGGCTTGACGAGGTGGAGGCGGCAAGACATCCGAAGCTGCGTTTCATGCCGCCGGAAGAAGGAAAATAAATTTTCATGACGACATCAATCAGATATTTCATTTCTCCGGGGAAAAATCCCCATGAGAACCTGGCAATCGAAGAGGAACTCCTGAAACATGTGCTGCCGGAGGAATGCATCCTGTACCTCTGGCAGAACGACCGTACGGTCGTGATCGGGCGGAACCAGAATGCCTTCCGGGAATGCAGGAACGAGGTGCTTTCCGGGGACGGAGGCTTCCTGGCCAGAAGGCCTTCCGGCGGCGGCGCAGTGTATCATGACATGGGAAACCTGAATTTTTCATTTATCGCGGGGAAAAATGTCTATGACCCGGAAAGGCAGACGGGCGTCATCCTGAATGCGGTAAACTCTCTCGGCATACCGGCAGAAAAGGACGGCAGAAACGATCTCCTGAGCGGCGGCCGGAAATTTTCCGGAAATGCCTATTATAACGAAAAGAACGGATGCTGCCACCACGGCACGGTCATGGTAAATGTGGATATTGAGATGATGAAGCGATATTTGAGACCGTCCGCGGAAAAGCTTAAGAGCAAGGCGGTCAGCAGCGTAAGCGGAAGAGTCCTGAACCTTGCGGAGATCAGGCCTTCCCTGACGGTGCCCGAACTGGAAAATGCGCTTCTTACCGCATTTGCAGAGGAGTACGGGAACGGAAAGCCGGAACAGATTTTCACGGAGGACCTGGACATCGAATCCCTGCTGAAGGAAAGAAAGAGGATGGGAAGCGTGGACTGGGTCTATGGGAAAATAACCGGTTTTACGGCGTCCTGTCATTTTACCGGGGCATACGGAGAGATCAGCGCCGAATTCATGGTCGACAGGGGAAAAATTTCAGAGGCGAAGGTCTACACCGATTCGCTGGATGTCGACCTGCCCGGAAAAATGGAAAAGGAACTGACCGGGAAGGAATATGATTCACCGGAAATGATGCAGGTACTGAAAAAATACGGAAAAACAGACTGAACGGAGAAAAACGATGCCGGATTCTGAAAAAAGGTATGATCTTGCGGTAATAGGCGCCGGACCCGGAGGGTACAGCGCGGCACTGGAGGCTGCGGGACTCGGAATGTCCGTGATTCTGATTGAACAGGATCAGGCCGGCGGGACCTGCTTGAACTGCGGCTGCATTCCGACCAAGGCGCTTCTGCATGCATCCGGGCTGCAGGCGGATCTAAAAAAATCCGGATTCTTTTCCGCCGCGCCGGAAAGCCTGCAACCCGATTTTAAAGCGGTGGCGGATTACCGGGACGAGTCGGTTTCGCTGCTGCGGGAAGGGCTTTTAAAGAACTTCCGCGCGCACGGGGTGGAATTTGTACAGGGCACGGGTAAAATAAAGGCAGCCGGCGAAACCGGCGTCGTGATTGAAATCGAAAGTGCTGAAAAGGAAGACGGTGATGCGGCGGAAAAGTGCTCCCGGACAACGGTCAGGGCCGGTTACCTGATTCTTGCAACGGGTTCCCATGCCGTAAAACTTCCGGTACCGGGCATGGACCTTCCCGGTGTCATGACCAGCGACGGCTTTTTAAAGTTAAAGTCGCTGCCGCAGTCCGCCGTGATCATAGGGGGCGGCGTAATCGGATGCGAGTTTGCCTGCTTTTTAAACGAGATGGGAGTCCGGGTGACCATCCTCGAAGCGCTGCCGCGGATTTTAAACAATATGGACCGGGAAATTTCTCAGAGCCTGAAAATGATATTCCGGAAACGAAATGTGGAAATATGCACCGGCCTCAGCGTGAAACGCGTGGAGAAAAATGAGAACGGAAATCTCTCGGTGTTCTGCGGACAGAATCCGAACGACGGGAAGGAAACGGAATTTACCGGGGAGATCGTGATCTCGGCGGCGGGCCGCAGGGCGAACCTAACCGGCTTCTTTGCGGAAGATTCCGCATGCAGTGAAGAGAGCCTGAAAACGGAACGCGGCAGGATTGTGACGAACGGGGATTTCGAGACATCCCTGCAGCATGTTTACGCGGCAGGGGATGCGGCGGCCGGCATCCAGCTGGCCCATAAGGCAATGGCGGAGGGAAAGCATATTGCCCGTCTGATCGCAGCCGGATCCGGCAAAAACGTACCGGAAGACCCCTGTCTTCTTTCTCTTGTTCCCGCCTGTGTCTATACGAATCCGGAGATCGCCTCGGTCGGCATGACCGAGGAGGAGGCAAAAAACGCCGGCATCCGGGTAAAGTGCGGCAAGGCGCTGAACGGGGCAAATGCGAAATCCGTTATTTCCCGGGAGGAGCGCGGCTTCATGAAATTTGTCGCCGAAGAGGAAACGGGGAAAATCATCGGCGCGCAGTTCATGTGCGCAAGGGCTTCCGACATGATCGGGGAAGCAGCGCTGATGATTTCAAACGGGCTGAAGGCATCCGACTGTCTGAAGTCCATGCGGGCGCATCCGACGTACGAGGAAATGATGACGGATGCACTGGAAAGCACAGACCGTAAATAATCCGATTGACTTTTAATGTGTAGCGTGCTATCATGTAGCACGCTACATTTATGCTGTAAACTGCGGGGTCAGACAGGAAATTATGCCCATTCGGGGCACGCTGAACCGAATTCGGAACCTGTCCCCGTGCAGACGGAAGGCAGTGAGCAGAGTGAAAACAGAAAGAGTGGAAGTCATGCAGAAAAAGGAAGATGACATACCGTTTCTGATCCACAGGATATCATCCTCATTCCGGCAGCTCTTCAATAATGAGCTGCTGAAATATGATCTGACGGTGTCCCAGATGCATGTTCTGGGGTATTTTCACTGGAACAACAGAGATATTGCCACGCAGAAGGAGATCGAGGATTATCTGGAAGTATCCCATCCGACCATTGTCGGCATTTTAAAACGGATGGAATCGAAGGGGCTGATTGAAACGAAGATCATCACGGACGGGCGGCTTTCCAAAAACGTAAAGGTGACCGATAAGGCCAGAAAACTGAACCGTGAAATCACGAACGCCCATGTCGAATCCAGAGAAAAGCTTTTAAAGGGAATCAGCGAAACGGACAGAGAAATCCTGCGTGATTACCTCATAAGACTTGCAGACAATATGCAGGATGAAGTGCCGGCAGAGCTGAATCTTCAGAAAGAAAGTCCGCTGAAAAAAACGGGAGGAGTTTAATCGTATGGTAATCAAAACACTGAGCAGAGAAATCAAACAGTATAAAAAGGCTTCGCTTATGTCGGTCCTGTTTGCCGCCGCGGAAGTCGTGATGGAAATCCTTCTGCCGCTCATGATGGCAAGGATCATAGACGACGGAATTTCCAAAGGGAGCATGGAAAATGTCCTGAAGTACGGCGCCATCATGGCAGTGCTGGCTCTCTGCTCCCTGACGTTCGGTTTTTTCTGCGGCAAATCCGCAGCAAGGGCATCGAGCGGATTCGCCTCGAATCTGCGTACTGCCATGTATGAAAATATTCAGAAATTTTCCTTCGCCAACATCGACAAATATTCGACGGCCGGTCTGGTCACCAGGCTTACGACCGATATCACCAATGTGCAGAACGCATACCAGATGATCATCCGCATGTGCGTCAGGGCGCCTTTTTCCATGATCTTTGCGCTGGCCATGACGGTGGTGATCAGTCCGCGTCTTTCGGTCATATTTTTTGCGGCCATCCTGTTTCTGGGAGTCGTACTGATTTTCATCATACGCCATGCAACCCGTGCCTTTTCCGCGGTTTTCACGAAATATGACAACATGAATGCAAGCGTGCAGGAGAATGTCACGGGTATCCGGGTGGTGAAAAGCTTTGTCAGGGAAGAACACGAGGACAGCAAGTTCAGAAAATCCGCTGACGACATTTACCGCCTTTTTGTGCATGCGGAAAGTTTTGTCTGCCTCAATTTTCCGGTCATGATGCTGACGGTTTATGCCTGCATTCTGGCGCTTTCCTGGATGGGCGCGCATATGATCGTATCCGGTACTCTGACGACGGGAGAACTGACAAGCCTGTTTTCCTATGTCATGAATATCCTGATCTCCCTGATGATGCTCTCCATGGCGTTCGTCATGATCACCATGTCGGAAGCCAGCGCCAGAAGAATTGCCGAGGTTTTAAACGAGATCCCGTCCATCAGGAACCCGGAACATCCGGTCAGGGAAATCGCGGACGGCAGCGTCGATTTCGAGCATGTGAACTTTACCTACGGCGTGCGGGAAAAACCGGTTGACTGGGATGACCCGGAAGTCATGAAGAAACTGAAGGCCGAACGGAAGCTGAAAAGGAAGAACGGGACAGTGCCTGAAGAGAAGACTGCGGAAAGACAGGTGTCCGACTATGTCCTGAGCGATGTCACGTTCCATGTGAACAAGGGGGAAACGATCGGCATCATCGGCGGAACCGGATCCTCCAAGTCATCGCTCGTGAATCTCATCCCGCGTATGTACGATGCAGTAAGCGGGAGCGTAAAGGTGGGAGGAAGAGACGTCCGGGAATATGATGTCGAATCCCTCAGGAATTCCGTCAGCGTCGTGCTGCAGAAGAACGAGCTGTTTTCGGGAACCATTCTGGAAAATTTAAGATGGGGAGATGAGAACGCCACCGAGGAAGAATGCATGAGGGCCTGCAGGCTTTCCTGCGCGGATGAATTCATCGAGAGCTTTCCGGAAAAGTACGGGACCAGGATCGAACAGGGCGGAAACAATGTTTCCGGCGGACAGAAGCAGAGAATCTGCATTGCCCGGGCGCTTCTGAAGAAGCCGAAGATCCTCATCCTCGACGACTCCACCAGCGCGGTCGATACCGCGACGGATGCGAAGATCAGAAAGGCCTTCCGCGAGGAAATTCCGGATACCACGAAATTCATTATTTCACAGCGTATTTCGAGCGTAAAGGATGCGGACAGAATCATGGTCCTGGATAACGGAAGAATCAGCGGCTTCGATACGCATGAGAATCTCTTAAGGAACAATGAAATATACAGATCGGTCGCGGAGGGCCAGGCGGAAGGCCTGGGCGACTTCGACCAGAAGAAGGAGGCTTAAACCATGCCGGGACCAATGGACAGAAGAAGAACGGCATCACCGAAGGCAGCGCTGAAAAGCATGCGCTCCGGAAGCATGAGCCGGGTAATTGCACTGATCTTCCAGTATTACCGCATTCCGATGATATTTGTTTTTGCAGGCATTATACTGTCGGCGATCGCAACCGTCATAGGGACGCTTTTCATGCAGCAGCTGATCGATGTCTATATCATTCCCCTGATCGGGGCGGAGCACCCGGACTATTCGCCGCTGCTTCATGCGATGGGAGGCATCGCGGTGATCTATCTGATCGGTGCACTGAGCGGATATATGTATAACAGAATCATGGTGAATGTGGGACAGGGTACCATGCGGCGGATCCGCATGCAGCTGTTCGAGCACATGGAATCACTGCCGATCCGCTATTTCGACACCCATTCGCACGGCGATATCATGTCAATCTATACGAACGACACGGATACCCTGCGGCAGTTCATCGGACAGGCCTTTCCCATGCTGTTCAGCGCGATTGCCAGCATTGTCAGCGTGTTTATCGGCATGTGCAGGCTGAATCTCGTCCTAACCGCAATCACGGTTTTCATGGTGTTTTTCATCATGAGAATTTCCGGACAGGTGGCCGGACTTTCGGGTAAGTATTTCGGCATGCAGCAGAAGAACCTGGGACGCGTGAACGGATTCATCGAAGAAATGATGAGCGGGGAAAAAGTCATCAAGGTATTCTGCCATGAAGAAAAAAGCACAGAGGATTTTAAAAACCTGAACGAGGAACTCAGAAGCACAAGCGACAAGGCGAATACCATGGCAAATGTGCTGATGCCGATCGTGGCACAGCTCGGGAATCTCGACTATGTGCTGGTTGCGACGATCGGTGCGGCCTTCGCCGTGCACGGGCAGTTCGGCGTGACAATCGGTACGCTGGTTTCGTTCATGACGCTGAACAAAAGCTTCAACAGACCGTTCATGGAATTTTCGCAGCAGATGAACGCGGTTGTCATGGCGGCTGCCGGAGCCGACCGCATTTACGCCCTGATGGACGAGAAGAGCGAGACCGACGACGGATATGTGACATTGGTAAACGTAACGGAGGATGCGGACGGAAAACTGACCGAAACGGAAAAGCGCACGGATATCTGGGCGTGGAAACACTTTCACAAAAGCAGCGGGACGACCACTTACACGAAGCTGCAGGGCGATATCGTCATGGACGACGTGGACTTCGGATACCGGGAGAACCATCCGGTGCTGCACAATATCAAGCTCTATGCGGACAAGGGACAGAAGGTGGCATTTGTCGGCTCCACGGGAGCCGGAAAGACCACGATCACGAATCTGATCAACCGTTTCTATGACATCCAGGACGGAAAAATCCGTTATGACGGGATCAACATCAACAAGATCAGAAAGGCGGACTTAAGAAGAAGTCTGGGGATCGTTCTGCAGGACACGCATCTTTTTACCGGAACGGTGATGGACAACATCCGTTACGGGAGACTTAACGCCACAGACGGGGAATGCATGGAGGCGGCGAAGCTTGCCAATGCGGACGGCTTTATCCGCAGGCTTCCGGAGGGATATAATACCATGCTCACGGGAGACGGAGCAAATCTTTCACAGGGCCAGAGGCAGCTGATTGCAATCGCCAGGGCAGCCGTGGCGGACCCGCCGGTTCTGATCCTGGACGAGGCGACTTCCTCCATCGACACCCGTACGGAACAGATCGTGCAGCGCGGCATGGATTCGCTGATGAAGGGCAGAACCACGTTTGTGATCGCGCACCGTCTGTCGACCGTAAAAAATGCGGACTGTATCATGGTACTCGAACACGGAAGAATCATCGAAAGAGGAAATCACGATCAGCTGATTGCCGAAAAAGGCCGGTATTATCAGCTGTATACAGGGAATCTTTCCGAAACTGCCTGAATCCTTTCCGCACCTTTTATATTGAGGTATGACCTGTTTTATGGTATGATATTTTGTGTTGCGGAACAGGCTGTACGGTACGGAAGACAGCGCGCAGCGCGGGAGAAAACATGAAAAAAAAACGTGTCATGCTGAAATTAAGCGGCGAAGCGCTTGCAGGGAAACTTTCCAGGGGGTACGATGAAGCCGTCGTGCGGAATGTGGCAAAACAGGTTAAATCCTCTGCGGAAGGAAAGGTTGAAGTCGGAATTGTGATCGGCGGCGGAAATTACTGGAGAGGCCGCACCGGGAACGAGATCGACCGGACAAAATCGGATGAGATCGGAATGCTCGCCACGGTCATGAACTGCATTTATGTTTCGGAAATTTTCCGTTCGGAGGGCATGAAAACGGCTATTCTTTCCCCCTTTGTATGCGGAACGATGACGGAGCTTTTTTCGAAGGATCTGGCCAACCGGTATTTTAACGAGGGTGCGGTCGTGTTCTTCGCGGGAGGAACGGGGCATCCGTTCTTTTCAACAGACACGGGAATTGCCTTAAGAGCAGTCGAAATGGATGCGGACATGCTGCTTCTGGCAAAGTCGATCGACGGGATTTACAGTGCCGATCCGAAAAAGGATCCGCAGGCGAAACGTTTCAAATCGATCTCGTATCAGGAGGTCATTGAAAAGAAGCTGACCGCAATCGATCTGACGGCGAGCGTCATGTGCATGGAAAACAAAATTCCCGCCGCGGTATTCGATCTGAACGAAAAGAATTCCATTGCGCATGCGATGAAGGGGAAGATCAACGGAACCATGATAACGGTCTGAGACATGCTGCGGTACAGAAACAGAAAAATAATATATCAATATATGCAAAGGAGAAAAATTTATGGCAGACATGCAGGGTAAAATCAGCGAAGCAGAAACCAAGATGCAGAAAACTCTGGAACATATGCAGGAAGAATTTGCGGCAATCCGTGCAGGAAGGGCCAATCCGCATGTCCTCGACAAGATCACGGTCGATTACTACGGCACGCAGACGCCGCTCCAGCAGGTCGGGAACATTTCCGTGCCGGAAGCCAGGATGATCGTCATTCAGCCGTGGGAAAAGAGCCTGATCAAGGAAATTGAAAAGGCCATCCAGAAATCGGATATCGGGATCAACCCGAATACGGACGGCAGCTGCATCAGACTGATTTTCCCGGAGCTTACCGAGGAACGCAGAAAAGACCTTTCCAAGGACATCCGGAAAAAGGGAGAGGCCGCGAAAGTGGCTGTCCGGAATATCCGCAGAGACGGCGTTGACCTGATCAAGAAAATGCTGAAGGACGGCGACATTACCGAGGACGACGAGAAGGACGGAGAAGCAAAAATCCAGAAACTCACGGACAAGATAGTGGAAAAAATCGACAAGGCCGTCGAGGATAAGACAAAGGAGATCATGACGGTTTGACTGTCATGCAATAGAAGATGCAGGGATACGGATCAGAGTGTTGCGGCACTCCGGCTGCATTCGGAAATTACAAGCGGGCGGGGATATTCCCCGCCCGAATATTAAACAGGAGGTCTTTATGCCCGGAAGACTCGAGGGACTGTCAATCCCGGAACATGTTGCAATCATTCTGGACGGAAACGGCCGCTGGGCCGAAAGGCGGAGGCTTCCGCGTGCCGCCGGACACAAGGCAGGGTGTGAAGCAGTGGAGCAGACGGTCAGAGACTGTGCCGCGATCGGAGTGAAGTATCTGACGGTTTACGGCTTTTCCACCGAAAACTGGAAGCGGAGCGAAGATGAAGTAAGCGCACTCATGCAGCTGTTCCGTTTCTATCTGAAAAAGCTTCTGAAGGTTGCGAAAGAAGAAAACTGCAGATGCCTGATGATCGGAGACAAGGAGAGGTTTGCGCCGGATATTGTTCAGGGGATAGACCGTCTCGTCGGGGAAACGGAAAACAATACCGGCATGACCTTTGTCATAGCCATCAACTACGGCGGCAGAGATGAAATCAGAAGAGCAGTGCAGAAGATTTTAAGACAGTATCGGGACAAACCGTTCGATGTCGAAAAAACAGTTGACATTCCCTTTGTTGCGGATCATCTGGATACTGCCGGAATTCCCGACCCGGATCTCCTGATCAGGACGAGCGGAGAACTTCGCGTTTCGAATTTTCTCCTCTGGCAGATCGCATACAGTGAAATTTACGTAACGGATCTGCTATGGCCCGATTTTAATATGCATGCACTTGAAGATGCCGTGATCGCCTATAACGGGAGAGAAAGGCGCTTCGGGGGAAGAAAGGGATAGAATGTCACGTCTGCTTCAGATACTTCGGAGTAAAAAATTCTGGACCAGGGTCACCAGCGGCATTATGCTTGTGGTGCTGGCGATTGTTATTGTGGGCTATGGCGGTCAGCTTCTTTTTGCGTCCACGCTGGCGATATCCCTGATCGGCCTGTTTGAACTGTACCGTGTGCTGAAAATGGAAAAAGAGCCGATCGGATGGGTCGGGTATATTGCCAGTGTCCTTTACTATGTCCTGATGTGGAAAGGGCAGAGTAAAAATGACATGGTTATTTTCATCGGAGCGCTGATGGTTCTGATGGGCATTTTTGTTTTTACGTTTCCACGGTACAGGACCGAACAGATATCGGTAGGCTTTTTCGGAATCTTCTATGTGGTGGTGATGCTTTCCTATCTTTACCGCGTAAGATCACTGCCGGACGGAAAATTTCTGGTCTGGCTGATTTTTCTTTCAAGCTGGGGAAGCGATACCTGCGCCTATGCCGTGGGCATGCTGATCGGAAAGCATAAGATCACGCCTGTCTTAAGTCCCAAGAAAACACTCGAGGGCTGCATCGGCGGGGTGATCGGTGCGGGAATTCTGGGCCTTATATACGGTTCCTTTATCGGCGGCTACATGCAGCAGGTGGAAAATCCGCAGATCGCCTGTGCCTTTGCCTGTGCCGTATCCGGAGCCATTTCGCAGGTCGGTGACTTTGCCGCATCGGCGATCAAAAGAGATCACGGGATCAAGGACTACGGTGATCTGATTCCCGGGCACGGAGGCATTCTGGACCGCTTTGACAGCATGCTGTTTACGGCACCGGCCATTTATTTCGCACTTCACTTTTTCAGATGATCTGGCAGAGGAAGAAATGAAAAAAATAACCATACTCGGTTCCACGGGATCCATCGGGACGCAGACGCTTGACATTGTGCGGGAGCATAAGGACATACGGGTGAAGGCAGTAGCCGCCCGTTCCAATATTGATCTGCTGGAAAAACAGATCAGGGAATTCAGGCCTGACATCGCAGCCGTCTGGGACGAAAAAAAGGCGGCGGAACTGAAGAAACGGATAAAAGACACGGAGACAAAGGTCCTTTCCGGAAAGAGTGGACTTCTGGCTGCCTCGGTATATGAAAAGTCGGATCTTGTCGTGACGGCGCTTGTCGGCATGATCGGAATAGAACCGACCATGGCGGCGATCAGGGCCGGGAAGGACATTGCCCTTGCGAACAAGGAAACGCTTGTATGCGCGGGACATCTGATCATGCCTTTGGCCGAAAGGCACCACGTCAGCATCCTGCCGGTGGATTCGGAGCACTCGGCCGTTTTTCAGTGTCTGAGAGGAAATAAAAGAAACCGTATCAGACGCATTCTTTTGACGGCATCGGGAGGACCTTTCCTGAACTTTACGGCAGAACAGCTGAAAAAGGTTAAGCCGGAAGATGCCATGAAGCACCCGACCTGGCACATGGGAAGGAAGGTTACCATAGATTCTTCGACCATGGTGAACAAGGGGCTTGAGGTCATGGAGGCTTCCTGGCTGTTCGGAGTCGGAACGGACCGGATAGAGGTCGTTGTGCAGCCGCAGAGCATTATCCACTCCATGGTCGAGTATGAGGACGGAGCGGTCATGGCCGAACTCGGCTGTCCCGACATGAGGCTTCCCATACAGTATGCCCTTTATTATCCGAAGCGGAAACCGCTTTCCGTGGAAAAACTGGATTTTACGAAGCTCTCCGGAATCGAAATCCGCAGGCCTGACCCGGAACGGTTTCCGGCCCTGTCTCTTGCGTATGAGGCCGGGAAAACCGGCGGGAGTCTTCCGACTGTTTTCAACGCTGCGGATGAGATTGCCGTCGAATGGTTTCTGGACGGGAAAATACCGTATACCGGAATATCCGATCTGATCGCGGAAGCAATGGATGAACACATGAAGAACGGGTTCTTGAAGAATCCTTCCGTCGGGGAGATATTCGCCATACGGGATGATACGGAAAAATTCTTAAAAAAGAAGAAATAAATCTGTGAGGTGTTATGAATATCATTATCGCTGTCCTGATTTTCGGACTGATCGTACTGATCCATGAGTTCGGTCATTTTATTACCGCAAAAAAATTCGGAATCACCGTTCTGGAATTTTCCATCGGAATGGGACCGAAGATCTATTCCTGGACTTCGCACAATACCATATTTTCCATCCGTGCGCTGCCGATCGGCGGATACTGCAGCATGCTCGGGGAAAATGAAGAGGAAGTGATGCCGGGAGAAGTCAGCTTTGTTTCGAGACCGGTGTGGCAGAGATTTCTCGTGCTTTTCTGCGGCCCCTTCTTTAACTTTGTTCTTGCATTTTTCATGGCGATCATCCTGGTGTCGAACGTGGGAATAGACCGGTGCGTCCTTTCCGGCGTCATGCCGGGATATCCCGCCGAACAGGCCGGTTTAAAGGCCGGCGATCTGATTACGAAAATCGATTCCGAGAAGGTGACGATTTACCGCGACTTAACGCTTTACACCTATATGAATCCCGGGAAAACGGTGAATCTGACCGTGAAACGCGCATCGGCCGAAAATCCGGCAAAATCGGAAACACTGAAATTTACCGTCACGCCCCAGAAAAGCGAGGAATATCACGCCTTCATGCTGGGCATTCAGGTAGGCGGGTACGAGAGAGAAAAATTAAGCATAGCCGATACAATTTACTATTCCGCGTACGAGGTTTATTTCAACATCCATTCCGCCGTCAAGGGGCTGGCCATGCTGATCGGCAGAAAGATATCGCCGGATAATCTGTCCGGGCCGGTGGGAATTGTCAATATGATCGGGCAGACCGTAAACGAGTCGAAGCCATACGGAATCAGCGTCGTATTTTTAAGCATCGTGAATATGGTGCTTCTTTTAAGCGCCAACCTGGGGATCATGAATCTGCTTCCCCTGCCCGCGCTTGACGGCGGCAGGCTGATCTTCCTGATCATAGAAGGAATCCTCGGCCATCCCATCAACCGGAAATTTGAAGGCTATGTGCATATGGCAGGATTTGTGATCCTGATGATTCTGATGGTGATCGTCATGTTCAACGACATCAGGAATATCATTTAGAAAAATACGGGCGGGTAATGAAAATGACGAGAATGAAAACGAGAGAAGTACGGATCGGAACAAAAACAATCGGCGGAAACAATCCCATTCTGATCCAGTCGATGTGCAATACGAAAACAGGCGATGTCGAAGCCACGGTAAATCAGATCCTGAAACTGGAACGGGCAGGGTGCGACATCATCCGGGTGACCGTACCGGATATGGAAGCGGCCGCTGCCCTGAAGGAAATCAAAAAGAGGATCCATATTCCGCTGGTCGCGGACATTCATTTCGATTACCGGCTCGCGATCGCGGCGATGGAAAACGGTGCGGACAAAATCCGCATCAACCCCGGGAACATCGGCGGAACGGATCATATCAAAGCCGTTACCGATGTGGCAAAGGAAAGAAATATTCCCATCCGTGTCGGTGTGAACTCCGGTTCTCTGGAAAAGGATCTGATTCAGAAGTACGGCGGCGTCACGGCGGAAGGCATAGTGGAGTCGGCGCTTTCAAAAGTAAAGATCATCGAAGATCTCGGATATGACAATCTCGTGATCAGCATCAAATCTTCCGACGTGCCGATGTGCATCAGGGCGCATGAGCTCATCGCAGAGAAAACGGATCATCCGCTTCATGTCGGGATAACCGAAGCGGGAACCGTAAAGCGCGGAATGGTCAAGTCGTCCGTGGGGCTCGGCGTCATCCTTCATGAGGGAATCGGGGATACCATCCGGGTTTCTCTTACCGGCGATCCGGTTTTGGAAGTGGACTGCGCGAAGCTGATCCTAAGGGCACTCGGGATCAGAAAGAGCGGGATTGAAGTGGTTTCCTGCCCGACCTGCGGCAGGACGGAGATCGATCTGATCGGTCTTGCGGAACGGGTGGAGGAGCTGGTAAGAGACTATGACGATCTTGATCTGAAGGTTGCCGTGATGGGATGCGTTGTGAACGGACCCGGAGAGGCAAAGGAAGCGGATATCGGCATTGCCGGAGGAAAAGGAGAAGGGCTTCTTTTAAAGCACGGCGAGATTGTCCGGAAGTTAAAGGAAAGCGAGTTTTTACCGGCGATCAGGGAAGAACTGGAAGCAGCCAGAAAGAGGAAGGATATTCGGAAATGAAACGATTCACAGAAGTTTTCCCGGGTCTTAAGACCGAGGAACCTGTCACCTCCATCATGAAGGATCTGGAAGTGGAGCGGATTACGGTCATGCAGGACATGAGCCGGATGACGGTCTATGTTTCCTGCGGTGAGATCATCGACCGCAAATGGTTCTGCGTTCTGGAAAAGAACGTGAAGGACAGGGCTTTCCCGGGCAAAAATATTACCATACGGATCAACGAGCATTTTTCCCTTCCGGAGAACTTCACGCCGGAAGCGTTTTTTGATTCCTATAAGAAAAGCATTCTTGCGGAGCTGAAGGGACGCGATCTTTTTGAATACAGGATCATGAACCGGTCCGAAATCAGCTTTACGGACGAAAATACCTTCGAGTTCAGCGTGGAAAAGATTTCCCTGAACAGAAACGTGCTGCAGGACCTGACGACATTCCTTGAAAAGGAAGTATTTGAACGAAGAGGCGGCTTCCGGGTCTCGGTTGTTCCGCGCTTCATCGATTATGTTCCGCCGGTCCGGGAAGAAAAGAAAGAAACCGTTCCCGTCAGAACGGAAAATGCAGCCGTAAAAGAAGCATTTCTCATTACCGACGTAACACCGGCAAAGCCTGCCGCAGAAAAGAAGCCTGCCGCAGAAAAAAAATCAGCCGCGAGAGAAAGAAAATCCGGCTTCGACAGAAAAAATTTTCACCGCTCGTTCTTCAGTTCCGATAACCCGGATGTTCTCTACGGAAAGGATTTTGAAGACAGATTCATAGCCATCAAAGATATCATTTCCGTTATGGGGGAAGTGAATATCAAAGGCAGGATATTTGAAATGCAGAGCATGTTCCTCGAGAAACATGACTGCACGATGTTCCTTTTTTCCGTGACGGATTTTACTGATTCCATTTCCGTGAAGATGTTCGTGAACAATGACGAGCTGGATAAAATCAACGGAATCATCAGGCAGGATACCTTCATAAAACTGCGCGGCGCAACCTCTCTTGACAACCGGGACGGCGAGCTGATCATCGGCTCGGTGCGCGGCATCAAGAAATGCGAACCGTTCAGCGAGAACGAGAGGATGGACACTGCACCGGTAAAGCGGGTCGAGCTGCACTGCCATACGAAGATGAGCGATCTGGACGCGGTTTCCAGCGCGGCGGATATCATCAAACAGGCCAAACGATGGGGAATGGATGCGATCGCGATCACCGATCACGGGAACGTGCAGGCCTTTCCGGAAGCCTGGCATCTGGTCATGGGAGCGCAGGATGATTTCCCGAAGATCATCTACGGCGTGGAAGGGTATCTGGTGGACGATCTGAAGGAACTGATCGTAAATCCCGGGGACTACACGCTGGATTCTCCGTTTGTGGTTTTTGATATCGAAACGACCGGCTTCTCTCCGGTGAACAATGCCATAATCGAGATCGGCGCCGTGAAAACGGTGAAGGGCGTCATCACAGACCGCTTTTCCTGTTTCGTGAATCCGAACACGCCTATCCCGGCACGGATAACGGAACTCACGGGAATTGACGACGGCATGGTGGAAAACGCAGCGTATATCGAAACGGTGCTTCCGGAATTCTTAAAGTTCTGTGAAGGCTGTGCAGTCGTTGCGCACAACGCTTCCTTTGATACCGGGTTCATCCGCGAGAATGCAAGGCGGATGGGAATCGACTGGACCCCGGCGATCGTCGATACGGTTTCCCTGGCGCACATTCTGCTGCCGAAGATGAACCGCTACAAGCTGGATACCGTGGCGAGAGAACTGGGAGTATCCCTGGAGAATCATCACAGGGCCGTGGACGATGCGGAATGCGCTGCGGGAATCTTCATCCGCTTTTCGGAAATGCTGAAGGAAAGAAACATCCTTACCCTTGCCGATGCGGACGCCCTGAATGAAACGGATGCAGAGACAGTTAAGAAGATGAATACCTATCACGTGATCATTCTGATTAAGAATGAGACCGGAAGGGTAAATCTGTACAGGATCATTTCCGAATCGCATCTGACTTATTTCAACAAGAAACCGCGGATCCCGAAAAGCCTTCTTTTAAAGTACCGGGAAGGTCTGATCACGGGAAGCGCATGCGAGGCGGGAGAGGTGTTCCAGGCGCTTCTCCGGGACGAAAGCGAAGCGGAACTGAAGCGCCTCGTCGACTTTTATGATTATCTGGAAATACAGCCGGTCGGAAACAATCTTTTCATGATTGACGACGATCACTATCCGGTCCGTTCGGAAGAGGATATTAAGGATCTCAACCGGAGGATCGTGGGACTCGGCGTGAAATACAACAAGCCGGTCGTTGCGACATGCGACGTGCATTTCTTAAATCCGGAGGACGAGATTTACCGCAGAATGATTTTCTTCGGGAACAAATATGCCGATGCGGACCGCCAGCCGCCTCTTTACTTAAGAACCACGAATGAGATGCTGAAGGAATTCGAGTATCTCGGCAGGGAAACGGCGGAAGAGGTCGTGATCACCAATACCAGGAAGATTGCGGACATGATCGACCGCATTTCCCCGGTGCGCCCCGACAAGTGTCCGCCGGTCATCGAAAATTCGGATAAGATCCTGACTGATTCCTGCTACGCGAAGGCCTACGAGCAGTACGGGAATCCGCTGCCGAAAATTGTCGAGGACAGGCTCCACAAGGAACTGGACTCCATTATCCATAACGGTTTTGCCGTCATGTACATCATTGCCCAGAAGCTGGTCAGACATTCCAACGAAGAGGGTTATCTTGTCGGCTCCAGAGGCTCCGTCGGTTCTTCGTTCGTTGCCTATACGGCAGGAATCACGGAAGTAAATCCGCTTCCGCCGCATTACTTCTGTCCGCATTGCCGCTATTCCGATTTTGATTCGGAGGTCCCGAAGCAGTTTGCCGGGATGTCCGGATGCGATATGCCGGACAAGGTCTGTCCGAAGTGCGGAACCAAAATGAAAAAGGACGGTTTTGACATTCCTTTTGAAACGTTCCTCGGGTTCAAAGGCGACAAGGAACCGGATATCGATCTCAATTTCTCCGGCGAGAATCAGTCGTCCGCGCATGCCTACACGGAAGTGATCTTCGGAAAGGGTCAGACCTTCCGTGCCGGAACGGTCGGAACGCTGGCGGACAAGACCGCCTACGGTTATGTCAAGAATTACTTCGAGGAGCACGGAGAGAGGAAGCGGAAATGCGAGATCAACCGGCTGGTCCTCGGGTGTGTAGGAGTCAGAAGAACGACCGGGCAGCATCCCGGCGGCATCATTGTTCTGCCGAAAGGGGAGTCCATCTATTCGTTTACGCCCATTCAGCATCCGGCAAACGATATGACGACCAACATCATCACGACGCATTTCGAGTACCACGCGATCGACCATAACCTGCTGAAGCTGGATATCCTTGGGCATCAGGATCCCACCATGATCCGCATGCTGCAGGACCTTACGGGGATTGATCCGGTAAAGGATATCCCGCTTGACTCCAAAGAAGTCATGAGTCTGTTCCAGGATACTTCGGCACTGAAAATCAGGCCGGAGGATATCGGCGGGTGCAAGCTGGGAGCTCTGGGAATCCCGGAGTTCGGCACGGACTTTGCCATGAACATGCTTCTGGAAGCGAAACCGAAGGGATTCTCCGATCTGGTCAGGATCGCAGGGCTCGCGCACGGAACCGATGTCTGGAACGGCAACGCGCAGACGCTGATCGAAGAGGGAAAAGCGACCATTCAGACCGCCATCTGCACGCGGGACGATATCATGATCTACCTGATCAAGCAGGGACTGGATCCGCAGGAATCGTTCAAGATCATGGAGGGCGTCCGCAAAGGAAGAGGGCTCACGCCGGACCAGGAAAAGGACATGGTGGAGAAAAAGGTACCCGACTGGTATATCTGGTCCTGCAAGAAGATCAAGTATATGTTCCCGAAGGCGCATGCGGCTGCCTATGTCATGATGGCATGGCGGATCGGGTACTGCAAGATCTTTTATCCGCTGGCCTATTATGCGGCCTATTTCTCCATCCGGGCGACCGGCTTCTCCTATGAGATCATGTGCAAGGGCAGACAGACGCTAGATTATCACCTGGACGAACTGAGAAAGAGAGACTACAAACAGAACAGGGAAAACCCGCTGTCCCCGAAGGAAGGGGACATGATCCGGGACGGGAGAATTGTACAGGAGATGTATGCGCGCGGATTTGAATTCCTGCCGATCGATATTTACCGGGCAAAGGCGACCCGATTTTCCATCATCGACGGAAAGATCATGCCGTCGCTTACCAGCATAGACGGGCTCGGAGAGACCGCGGCCACGCAGATTGAGAAGGCTGCTGCCGAACGGGAATTCATTTCGAAGGACGATTTCAAGAGCCGCACGGGCACAGGACAGACAACCTGTGATCTGATGGATCATCTGGGGCTTCTGGGGCATCTTCCGGAGAACAATCAGCTGTCGCTGTTTGATCTGTCAGGCTGATATTTCCGCAGGTGCGTGCCGCGTACCTTGAAGGGGCAAAATTCCCTGTGCGGCCCTGCGCATACAGATCAGAGTGCCACTGGCACTCTGACTGCATCCTTAGATAAGAAAGCATCTCACTTGTGAGATGCTCCGCCTCCGGCGGGTCGCATACGCGACATCTTCCTCTCCGCCGGAGTGCGATCATAAGCGGAGCGTTTTTTATTTAATAGGACGCAATTTCCTATTATATAAAAAAACACCGGACAGTCAGAACGTCCGGTGCGAAATGCAGGCAAAGACATATTGCAGTGTTTTTACGAACGATGCAGGGAAAGGATGACATCGCAGATCCGGTCGACATTTTCTGCCGAAAGTCCTGCATAGATCGGGAGTGTCAGAACCTGATCCGAGATTTTGGAAGCCGTGGGTGTGGTGCTCCGCTGACGGAGCATGGCATCCATGGCTTCTTTGTTTAACTGACCGGTGAATCCGGAGATATTTTCATCCGTGATCATTTCATTGGTGCAGGGATAGAAGTAACGGCGCGGAAAGATATTGTTCTGCTTCAGCATTGATTCCACGTCCGCCCTGCCGGCTCCGAACAGTTCCTGTTCGAAGACAACGGGGAAATAGGCATAGTTCGGGGTCACATCAGGCTGCACGGCATTCAGGCGGATACCGGGCACACCGGAGAGCCGCTTCCGGTAATGGTCAGAAACGGTTTTCCTTAAGGCAATATCATCTGAAACGTGCCGGAGGTTGCAGAGCCCCATGGCAGCCTGAAATTCGTTCATCTTGGAATTTGCACCGATCGTGTGCACGTCATTTTCCTGAATGCCGAAATTTTTGATCCGGAAAAGTCTGTCGGAAAGCGACGGATCATGGAAACAGACGGCGCCGCCTTCAATGGTGTTGAAAACCTTGGTCGCATGAAAGCTGAACATGGAGAGATCTCCGAAGGAAGCAGCGCCGCGGTCACCGACGCGCACGCCGAATGCATGGGCGGCATCGTAGATTACCTTCAGACCGTGGGAAGCGGCAATTTTTTCGATTGCTGACGTGCGGCATACATTTCCGTATACCTGTACCGGCAGAATGGCGCAGGTCTTTTCGGTGATGAGATCCTCGATCTTTGTTTCATCGATGGTAAAATCATCCGCATGGATATCACAGAACACCGGCGTGCAGCCGCTTCTCAAAATTGCCCAGGTGGTCGAGGCAAAGGTGAAGGGAGTGGTAATGATCTCGCCTTTTAAACCCATGGCCTCCAGGGAAAGTTCCAGCGCCATATGACCGTTGCTGAAGAGACAGATATGTTCTGCGGAAAGATATTCGCAAAGGCGTTTCTCCAGTTCCTCATGTTTTACGCCCATATTCGTGATCCAGTGCGAATCCCAGAGATCCCGGATCTCCGCAGCATATTCTTCAAACGGCGGCATGGAAGAGCGCGTCACAAGAATTTTTTCATCTGACTTTTTCTGGTTGTTCTGATCGGCCATGGAAGTTCCTTTCTTTTCAAAGCAGTGTCGGTAATCAGGCTGAGAAAACGATTTGTCTTTTACCCGCTGTCCGGGGTCAGGGACTGAGTACCCGGAGAGACAATATTCCTCAGCAGGGCTGTACTGAAAAGTCCGCAGGACCGGTGATCGGTTCTGCGGACTTTTAAAGAGCTTCTGGGCGGACTTGAACCGCCGACCCACGCATTACGAATGCGTTGCGCTACCAACTGCGCTACAGAAGCATATTGAAATGAGAATGCCTTGCGGCATCAGATTCTTAAAACATGACGAATCCGGGAATCGAACCCGGGATTGCGCCGTGAGAGGGCGCCGTCTTAGCCTCTTGACCAATTCGCCGTAAAAAAATCGAGGCGACAAGATTCGAACTTGCGGCCTCAGCGTCCCGAACGCTGCGCTCTACCAAACTGAGCCACGCCTCGATACCTTCGGTAGTATACTCGAAACACCGGTAAATGTCAACATAATCTTGAGCCTTTTCCGCAGGAAAAAAACTTGCGGAGGAATCCATTCGTCAGGTCAATGCAGAAAGGGAATTTTGCTGCTTTGCAAATGTACCTGTGAATGAATCGGAAACGTATCGTGAAGACCGTTCCTTCGGAAAATTCGCCTGTAAACAGCGGATAAATATTCACTGTCTGGAGTGGATTATATATCAGGAAACAGGACTCGCCGAAACTTAGGGTGCCTGAAGAACGGCTCCAATGCGTTTCGGCGAGTCCGTTTCCTGATATGCAGGTTTGCAGACCAAGTAAGAAATATCCGACTCCGGTACTGCATTGACCGGCAGATGAAAAAATTTACTTCAGGAGAGAATGGTGTTTTCGTTCTTCATGGACGCGTAGGCAGACGGTTTATTTAAGATGTTCATGAACTCTTCTCCGGTGATCGTTTCTTTTTCATACAGATACTGGGAAAGTTCATTCAGCTTGTCTTTGTGTTCAAGAAGAAGCTTCCGCGCTTTCTCATGCTGCGTTTTTACAATCTCCGTGACACGTGCATCGATTAGCTTCAGCGTTTCGGGAGAGCAGGAAAGGGAAGTATCGTCGCCCAGGTACATGCTGTTTCTGGTTTCAAATGCAACCATATCGAAATCCTTGTCCATTCCGTAGCGGGAGATCATTGCGCGGGCAAGCTTCGTCGCCTGTTCGATATCATTTGAGGCACCTGTCGTGATAACACCGAAAATCACTTCTTCGGCAGCACGACCTGCAGTGAACGTACAGATCTTGTTCTCGAGTTCATCTTTCGAGAGAAGGTATTTATCCTGTTCCTCCACCTGCAGCGTATAACCGAGCGCACCGCTGGTGCGGGGTATGATGGTAATCTTCTGAACCGGAGCGGAATTGTTCTGCAGGGCAGCCACAAGTGCATGGCCGATCTCGTGGTAAGCCACCGTGCATTTTTCCTTGTCGGTAAGTACGGCATTCTTTTTCTGATAACCGGCGATTACGGTCTCGACGCTTTCTTCGAGATCCTGTTCGTTTGCAGCCTTACGTCCCGCACGTACCGCACGGAGAGCGGCTTCATTGATAATGTTTGCCAGTTCGGCGCCGCTGGCGCCGCTGGCCATGCGTGCTATCGTATGGAAATTCACGTTGTCCGTAAGCCGGACTTTCTTGGCATGAACCTTCAGGATATCCTCACGGCCCTTTAAATCCGGCAGTTCCACCGGAATGCGTCTGTCAAAACGGCCCGGACGAAGAAGCGCGGGATCCAGGGACTCCGGCCGGTTTGTTGCGGCCAGAATGATGACGCCGTTGTTGCTTTCAAACCCGTCCATTTCCGTGAGCAGCTGGTTCAGGGTCTGCTCACGCTCGTCATTTCCGCCGAGGTTTCCAGATTCCCTCTTCTTACCGATGGCATCGATCTCGTCGATGAAGACAATGCAGGGAGCCTTTTCCTTTGCCTGCTGGAAAAGATCACGGACCTTGGAAGCTCCCATGCCGACGAACATTTCCACAAATTCGGAGCCGGAGATAGAAAAGAAGGGAACGCTGCTTTCACCGGCAACTGCCTTTGCAAGCATGGTTTTTCCGGTTCCGGGAGGCCCGACCAGGAGAATACCCTTCGGCATGGAGGCGCCGATCTCGGAATATTTTTTCGGATTATGCAGATATTCGACGATTTCCTGAAGACTTTCCTTGGCTTCATCTTCCCCGGCGACATCCGTGAAACGGATGCCCTCCGTCGACTGCACATAGATCTTGGCATTGCTCTTTCCCATGCCGAACATCATGGAATTTGCTCCGCCCTTGGTGGTGATCTTTTTGCTCATCCACTGCCCGAGAAGCACGAAGATCAGGATTGGGACAACCCAGGAGAAGAGAAAATTCTGCAGCGGTGTAGCCTGCTGTTTGATGTTGGTCCTGAAATCGGCCCCGGCATTGTAAAGCCGTTCCGTCAGCGTGGAATCGTTCATGACCCCGGTCTTGTAAATGCGGTCAGAACCCTTTTCCGTGAAGAGAATCTGATTGGAATCGATCTGTACCTTGTCTATTTTCTTTTCCTGCGTTAAAGACATGAAGGTTCCGTAGTCGACTTCCCTGATGGAAGACTGGGAAATAAACGGAACCAGCAGCGCGTTGATGCACATTACGATCAGAAATACAATCGCATAATAGTACATGAGCGGTTTCTTGGGATTTTTGACTTCTTTCATACAGCCTCCGATTTTAATCTTATTTATACTGTTATAAATCTAATAGAACAGCAAGTCAACCGGAATGGGGTATTGTTTATGAAAGCTTTAGATTTAAAGGCAATAATCTCATTTCAGTGATTTGTCTGTTCCGGAACAGAAACGAGGTTTTCTTTACAAATTACATATAAAATATTATACTAAAGCTAATGAATTATGTAATTTTAATAATACGGGGATTTTGGGGAGGTAAGTATGGGAAGTTATTCTGCATTTTCCATGTTCAGGCACACAAAGAGGACTATGGCGGTTCTCTTATCGTTTGCCATGATTTTCACTTCGGTCGATCTGCCGCCGGTACATGCTGCGGTAAATTCCGACGATTATATCAGCTGGAGCTATGAGGCAGTTCCGGATGAAAATCTGGTGCAGGCGGATATTATGCTGGACACGGAAGAGTTAAAGAGCGGCGTCAGCATCCGTTCGATCACTCTTCCCGACGGGACTGAAGAGGAGAACAGTTCCGTATTCTATACGGCCGATGAAAACGGGGATTATATCTTTCTCGTCAATTATGATTATGAAACTGCGGGAAAGGATAAAAACGGCGATCCCGTTCTGAAGAGCAGGACCAGGAAAATTACGGCAGCAGTGAAAGGCCTTGTTCCGCTGGGATATTCCTTTCATGAGGAACTGAGCGGACCGGACGGAACCGAAGCTCTTATTTCCTTAATGACTACGCCTTCGGATGCACGGATGGCAGTCGATTCGATTGAACTTCCGGACGGAACGGAGGTCTTTTCAGACCGTGCCGAATATACGGCCGGAAAAAACGGAGAGTATGCGTTCATCATCCGTTATCATGCGGGAGGCACGGCAGGGACCTCTTCCAATGCCGCTTTTGCCTCTCTTTCCGATGCTTTTTCCGCGGGAACTTCTTCCAATTATATTGCAGACCGGGACAGCGGAAAACCGCAGCAGTACACGAAGACCGTCACCTATACGGTTTCCGATCTGCAGCCGTTTTCCTATGAATTCAAAACAGCCTATTTGAATGCTGAAAAGACGAAGGCCCGCATTACACTGAACGCGACCGCCTCGGACGCCTGGGTGAATATTGACGGAATCAGACTCCCGGACGGAAGCGTAACGGACGGGACAACTGCGTCCTTCGACACGGATGCCAACGGATCCTATGATTTCACCGTACTGTACACGAAAACGGAAGCGGCTGGACCGGCACAGAAATTCTCACTCGCCTCAATCTTCAAGGCCGGGAGCGGAATCAGTCAGGAAAGTAAAACCATCACATATGCACTTTCATCTCTCAGGGCCGATTCTCTGATAACGATTTCCGTGGATAAGGGAAATGACTGGGACTACAGGAAGATTACCACGAATTCCCTTGCGGAACAGATCAAAGTCGAGATTACGGTCAAAAAAGATCTGACGATGTCGGATGATGCGATGCGCTTCATTACCATCGATACGGATACATGGGGAATTTATAAACTGTATCAGTACCCGTCTACAAAGGATGACCTGATAAAAGGATGGAAATTATACGATCCGGATACGCCGGCGAACACGACAAATCCGGCCAATCCGACCAGGATCACCTATCAGATCGCCAATGGAAAGATATCCATAGATCCCACAGCGCCCACGACACTGAGTTTTACGCTGAACCGGGCAACGTACGGGTCCAGCTACCGGAATGCCGGCTGGACGCTGAACCAGCAGATCGCCATTCTGATGGAGGAATATCCGGCCATCAATTTCCGCGACTTTGCGTTTACGGCTTATGAAACAAACGATACCGATATCCGGACGGTCGATATTACCAATGATGATTCCGTGATTGACAGACAGTCGACTTCTTTCAGCCTGTACAAGGATTACAACACGGATCCGTGGATCCCGGAAAATAACATCAGGATAGTCAGAGACAATACTTCTCTGTACAATCCGGCTTCCGACAATGCCTATCTCGGGATAGACGGCGTAAAAGATTTCATCACCAGCGGCACGATCAGGCTGACGCCTGCAGGATGGCTTTCTCCGACAACACCGGAAAGCAATTTCACGCTGCCTTCGCAGCCCACGTACAATGCGGAGTGGGTCATGCTTCCCTATAACCAGAATGAATTTCTCCCGGTACGTGATTTTACACTGAAGGTTCCCATTCCGGACGGATTCAAACCGACAACCGGTAATTTTAAAACCGACGAAAACGGGCACAAGTATCTGGAAATGGACTACAAGTTTACGCAGAACAGCGTAAGCAGCTTTTCGTGGGGCTGGCAGTCATTTGGTCAGATGTATAACTCAGGCGGTCTTCACTGGGACTACATGGTAAACTTTAACCACAACAGTTTCTTCAATGCATTCAATAAATGGACATCCGGATATTTCGGAATCCGTCTGACAGGTGACAATAACAGAACGAACGGAAGAATTGTTGCGGAAAAACCGTTTGACGAATATTTGCCGGGAAATTATGTCGCAACAGAGCCGATCACGCTTACGTATCATCAGCTTGCAGTCGATGAGAGCGGGAATTATTACATGGCGGAACGTATCCTCGACCTGGGAAAGTATACGGTCAATGTTCCCGATCTTTCCCTGACGGAAGTAAAGAGGGTGGTGCCGGATCTGAATAAAAATCTTTCCATCAAGGGAACGCCCTATAAGGTAAACGAAGAAGACGAAGATCTGACTTACAGCGGCAATGTGACAAACAACACGACGGATGCGGAAAAGAACAAAAGACTTTCAGCGCGTACCTACAAGGGCGGTACCATTACATTTGACGTGCCGGATGCTTTTGCAGTCAGCTCCTTTACGCCGGTTACGAATGTATGGACGCGTGCCCAAAAAATCGAATATACGGTCAGGAATTCTGCGACGGGAACGGACACGGCGGCGGAATTTACACTGCCGGACGACAGGTCCGGAAATGCGGGGACATGTACTCCTGCACTGACATCAACACAGAAAATCACGAAAATCGTCATTACGATGAAAGACACACAGGATACGACAGGAGATATCCGTAAAGGTATTTCCGATACCTCCACATTCCTGTCATTCAAAGGCGTATTCACCGATCCGCATAAATATGATGCGACGCTGGCAGCGGATAATTTTTATATCACCATGCCCGTTACATTCCACAGCGATGCCTATACGGCGAATCCGGAAGACACGTCCGATTCGGATCCTTCCAATGAAAAATCTGCTGTTCAATGGCTGTATGAGCCGTCTCTTGATACTCTTAAGTTATACAGAGGAAGCGGCACCTGGGATCACAGCATAGGGCTTCTGAACGATGACACGACCGACATGCAGACCTGGTGGCAGGAATTCGGGGTGGGATGGAATAAAGCCCAGATTAACAAAACAGAACTGGGAATGTCCAAGACCTATACCAACCTGGAACTGAATTTCACAACGGACTCTGCCACGGGAAATGACAATACCTGGGTCAGGACGCTTTCAGGTTATTTCCTTTACTCGGGCGGAAATGTAGACAACACTTATTTTGTGAATAAGGGGGATATCTATGCCGTCTATACCACGAATTTAAACACATCCGAGCAGAAGCTTGCCATAACGCCCGGTTCAAGCTCATGGTATCATATCGCGCTTTCAGACGGAGAATATCTGACTTCCTTTAAACTGCATTATGATAAAGTCAGGATAAACAGCACCAACAATTCCGGCAACTCTTATAACCTGATTCGTCTGTGCTATCACCGCAGAAGAACCGTTCCGGACAGTGAAGGCAATATGAAGCTCCTCGGAACAACGGACGACGTTTATTCCGGAGCAAACACGCCGAACCCGCAGTATGCCTACAAGATCGCGGCAACATGCGATCCCGGGATTTTCAACAATGACTATGCAGCAGCAAAAACAGCCGGTTCCTATCTGACCTATCCGCTTACGGTAACAAGAGCACTGGGAAGAAACATCGGGACAATTACCGTTCCGGCGTCCTGTGTTCAGGGACAGCGCGTCAGTGCGGCCAGCAATACCTATTTTGGTGTCAATGTGCCGTACTACAACCAGTACGGCTGGGGAACCACATTTTACAGGCAGGATATATTCCCGGACGGGACCAGATTCTATCTTCCGATCAACAGTAATTTCCGCTATGCAGGTTCCGATTCGCGCGCTTCCGTAAAAACGATAAACGGAACTGATTACCTTGTCTATGATATGTCAGGACTATCTGCGGCAACAACCGTCATTAATATTCCGCAGAAGGATGTTCTCTGTTTAAAATCCGCCAAGCCGGGAGATACCTATCAGGTATTCGGAGACGGCTGGATGGATTTCGGACCGCTATTAAAAAAATCAAATCTGAATGCGCCGTATTTTACCTATGACCGGACCGATGTCAACTTTACGGCGGACACGGATGCGACGAATCATATTACGGCGGACTGCGGCGTTGACTATACGGAAAAGAGACTGCTTCCGATCAGGTCGTCCGGAACGCTTGTGGTTGCCGCGACTTCCGATACGCTGTTCCTGTTCGCCGGCATTGAAAATGCCGACGGTACTTTCAAGGAAAGCATGAGCGGGCAGACATGGCAGGCGGATAAGTTCAGGAGCCTTTACGTATCCGTGCCGGTCGGTTCCGATTCGGCGGAGTACAAAAAATATAACCTGACCTATGAACTGCCCAGAAAGGGCGTCACGACGCCGAAGGTAAACGACGTAACAAGAACAAGCGCCTATGATATGTACCCGAGAACGGCAACCGGTGATGTAAGCATTAAGATCAAATATAAGAGATCGGACGGAACGTATGACACGAGGACAGCCGCAGAGGGAACGGATTTTACCGTTACCTATTACGGCGACGATAAAACGACGCCGGTATCCGATATTCTGGACGCACGCTTTGTGAAAGTCTATATGAATGATGTCCCGATCGGAGAAATCTGGGATGTGAAGGTCAATCTTTATGTGAAGGACGACGACAGCGGGAACGGCAATGACGTCTATTCGATTGCGGATCAGGCAGGTGCCGATGTCTATGCTTCTTCGGATTATATTGCAATTGCGGCCGGTTCCACGATTGAAGCTGAAAAGACCGCCTCCGCGCAGAACTTCGGAGAATATATCTACGACTGGTACAGACTGTCAGGCATTACCTTCCGCGACGGTATATCTTCCGAACCGGACGGTTATTACAACACCGGAGATTTAAGAGGAAATTATTTCACAAAGGGAATGAAGTTTGCCTACCGCAAAGCGGGAGAGGAAAATGCTGACGAGACATTTACGGCAGTAAACAGTTCTTCCGATACGGCTGGAAGGCTTACCTACAACAGCGGAAACGGAAAATACACGATACGGCTGCAGCCGAAGAAAAATTACACATACGAACTGTTCCCGGTCATGAGTGATCTGAACAATCAGGTCATCACACGCTTCACCGGTACGGATACGGCAAATGAAACCACGAACAATAACTATCCGCGGGGATATTACGACAGCGGCGTTTACAAACAGGAAGGCGTGAGATTCACGCTGGATACAGCCGGCAGAAAATTTGTCTCCTATAACAGTAACAGCGGAGACACCGTGAAACCGACTGATTTCGACTACGTCAATCTGGGACTCTACAACAACCCTCTGCCGACCGTGGTCTATGCGACGGGCAACAGGATAAAAGTCGGAAATCAGGAAAATGTCACCGTGACGCCCGGAATTTATACGACGCTGCTGGATGACTGTTATGTACAGGATGACGGGACCAGATACACCCATATCACAGAGAAAACCGTCGATGCAGGCACGGGAGTCGCCACACTTAAACTTCACGGCGATGCAGAGACCTGGATTACCGATACCAGCAATACGCTTGTGTATAAACCGGCAAAAGCCTGGGCCAGGAATATATTCGGAGATACATTCTATACCAGTACATCCTACGAAGTTTATCTGGATCCGTTCGTGACCTTTGACAGAGGCGAAGGAATCTGGGCGGAAAGAGTCGGGACAGAGGAACAGAACAAACAGACTATCAGCCGCGACATTACACTGGCAGGTACCGGCACCTCGTACGGTAAAATGGCGCTCGCAGATGTTCCCACGGTCACGGCACCGGATGAAAAAGTGTTTTCCGGATGGAAACTTGTCAGAGGAACATCGGATTACGGCGTACAGGATCCGACAGCCTATACGTGGTCATATAAGTACGATAAATACGTGGCGCAGTATGCCGTTGACAAAGTCGGAAAAATTACGGAAGGTTCTGACGGACCTGATGGCATTCCCGATATTTATCAGATGAAGATCGTCTACAGGCTTAAGCTGGGGGCAGACGCTTCCGGGTCTCTTACGCGTACCTATGGTGGAACGGATACGGTTGTTGATGATAACGTGAAGACCATTGAATTCTACAAAACCCGTTATAGCAACGAAACAAGGATCATCAGTGATCTTTATCCCGACTGGCATTTGAATCCTGTCAATATGGGAACCGGATTTCCAATTAGGCTGAATGAGGCGGGAGATGTTCCCGTGATTCAGGCGGGCCCTTACTGTACGGCAAATACTGCCTGGCAGTTTAATCTGACGCAGTCAGGCGGTACCGCATCAACCGGCCGGGTTAATGTGGAAAGTCTCGCTGCAGAAAACTGGTATGGCGGAAATACGGACGGCAAAGCAGCGGAATGTACGCTTACCATGAATATTACGCGGGATAAGATTGCAATCAAGTTTTTGCAGGCCGGTGCAGGACAGAGATATTCCGCTTCCGGCACATATCAGGTAAACAAAGGTACAAATGTGACGGATGCCATGCTGAACCCCTCAACGGGACGCCTTTCCGTACCGCTCTACGGCTATACCTTTAAGGAGTGGGATAAAGCGACAGATGCCGGGAAAATCGTTCCCATGACCTATGGGCAGTTCTGGGATATCTATTCGACACAGTTGAAGCAGCTGGCGGCATGCGAAGGATATTCAGGTTCTGTGAACAGTGCCGGGGATTTCGTAAATTACTGTAATACCAATTGGAGCAGAAGCGCATCGGGTTCTTCCGATATGATGGAAACGGAATTTGAAAATATTCTCTTACTCATCATGAGCGACGGTTATTTCTTCTCATGGGGAATAGATACTTATGATCATCTGATCAGCCTGATGCCGGGCAGTTCTTCGTTTTATACCGCTGACGATGCGGGAATGAAGACCCCGGTTCAGACGGAAAATATAGTGTTTAAGCCGGTCTTCACGATCAACAGCTATAAGGTGAACTTCGCCATCTACAAAGATGCCGGAACAGAGGCGGGAGGCAGTGCCACATATACGGACGGTGCAGGGAACAGGATTGTCGATCATCTTTCAGAGCAGACCGTTACATATAAGGACAAAGTCATGTCGGTACCGACGCCAACGCCGACGACCGTTCCGGCGAAAACCTATGAGTTCGCATACTGGATGTACACGATGAAAGGACCGGATTCTTCCGGAAACGAAAAGACCTATACGGGAACGACAACGGATCCCGCTTCGCTTCCGATTACCGGTGATGTGACATTTACGGCGGTATTTCTGGCAAAACCGTTTACCAGCATAGGTCAGGACGGCCATGCAGCGGTTGCTGCAGCGGCAATCGGAAAGGGGGATACCGAACTTCCTGCCGGTACAGTTTATAAGGACTCGGATTCTGTGCCGATGGAAGCTGATACAACACATACAGATGAAGCAAAGAAAGATATTTTCCATATCGGCATGGGTGTGAAGGCAGCGGATCACTATGATATTGATAAGATCATCGTGGACATTGTATCCACGGATTCTGCAGGCCCTGATGTTTCTCCCCTGATAATATACGAAAAAGGGGCAGTGGTGCCTTCGGCCGTCACGACGCTGAAGAATTTAAAGACCGCCGGAAATAAAAATTATTTTACGGATGTTGTACTGACTCAGTCTACGGCTGATGATCCGATCACCATTCTCTTAAAGAGCATCGGCGGAGAGTGGGGCGATACTCCGGTCATGGGAATCAAGGTCAGCGTGACGACAAAGATCCAGCAGAGAAAACTTACGTTCAATGCCGGAGAAGGAACCGTCAGTGTCGATGCAAATCCTTCCTTTACGGTTACTTCCGACGGGAAGAAGGCAGAAAAAGAAGTTGACTACGGAACAGTCGGAATAGCAAAACCGGTCAATCCGAAAGCACCCGCCGGCAGGGCATTCATGTACTGGACGTATCAGGATGATACCGAAACTGCCGTACGGGCTGACAATGGTTTTCTGCGGAACACGGTGGTGACCAAAGATATCACCCTGACTGCAAAATATGGGGATGATACGAACAGAGACGGGATTGCAGATGCCTTCCAGATTAAATTCACCTATATTGTGGGAAACGATGATCTGACGGAAGGAAACGGATTTGCGGCGGATACGGGCGTTGCCGCTACGGTCAGAGGAAAAGAAGTTACCGAGTGGAAAACAAGAGCCACGGAATCCGACGGGAGCTATTCCGAAACGAACGGTGCATCGCCGGCAGTGGGTAATGATGCGAAGGCAGCGGAAAATCATGCTTTCCTTCACTGGACCTATGTTCCGGACATGCAGAAGGAAACTGCGGAGCTCAGAACGCTGATCTTTACCGGTGACACGGAATTCACGGCTGCATTTGCACGGACGCACTGGGACGTGACCTATACGGTGGAAAGCAGCAGGGGAACCATTACGGCAGGGAACAGCACCGAGAAGGTACGTGTGGACGAATATCCGACGGCCGTTCCGACCGTCGCGGGAAACACCGGCTATACGTTTGTCGGATGGTATAAAAAATCCACACCTTCCGACGCATCCATCCTTGATCCGGCTGCGGTGAAGATTACGGAAGACACGGAATTCATTGCGACGCTGATGCCGGAAGATCAGGTAAACACGAAGGACGGACTCGCGCTTACTGGACACGGGTACACAATCCCGAACAGTCAGGCAAAGGACGAAAATCTTGAAACGGTAAAGACCGGCTCGGAAACGGATTCCTGGGTCATTGCCACCGGAAAGAGCGCAAAGGATACCATCCGCGTCAGTGAGGAAGACCTTCGTAAGATCAATGATACCGGCGTGGAAGGCGGCATTCACAGGATTACGCTCAATGCCAATGATCCGGATGATCCCACAAAGACGGTTTCCAGGGAAATCCTGGTGACGGTGGAAGGAACAGAAACGCATACCGCAGTAGCTGAAGACGGAAACAAAGCTGCTATTACGGCACTCGGATTCTCCGTGGATAACGGTACGGTTCTTACGGATGACGATGCAAAGACGAAGTCCTCGGTATTTGCGGCAATTGTGGAAACCGGGGTCGAGATCACGGATATTACCGTCGATCAGGAGCAGCTTGCAGCGATCAATACAGCGGGACCGGAAGGCGGAATCTTTGATCTGACCTTCACGGCGACAGCGGATGACGGGACAACCGTTTCCACGACAGTGAAAGTTGTCGTGAGAGGAACCCAGACCACAACAGATCCGGCAAATCCGGATGGGGGACTTCCGGAAATCGCGATCACGGCAACCGGCTTTAACCAGACTGTGGAAGAAGCGAAGACACTTGACGAAAACATGGCGAAGACCAGGTCTTCCGTGAAAGCGTATTACGTGAAGAGCGGCGTACCGATCACGGATATCACGGCGCCGGAAACATCCCAGATCCAGGCGGTAAAGGCAGTCGGACCTGAGGGCGGAGTTTTCGATCTGACATTTGAAGCAACCGCAGATGACGGCAGAAAGATCAGGACTACCGTGAAGGATGTGGTGACAGGAACCCATGTTTCAGCCGACACGGAAGACGGGAAAACGCTGGTTCTGAAGGCAGAAGGATTCACAAAGGCCAGAGATATCCTGGCAACGCCCGGCAATGCCATTCTCATGGGGCATGCGGAAGCGCTGTATACGGAGAACGGTGAACCGGTGGATCCGAAGTACATCACGGTCGACCAGCATCAGCTGGATGCGATCAATCAGGCGGGACCGGAGGGCGGTATATTCAAACTGACCTATACCGTAAAAGATCCGGACGGAAGGACGGCAGACGTTACCGTGGATGTGGTCGTTCCCGGAACACAGACGGCGGAAGACCTCAGCGGAAAAAAAGATCTTGCGATCAGTGCACAGGGATTTACGACGACGGTCGATGCTGCGAAAGAACTTACCGATGATGTTGTGAAGAAGCTTTCGGAAGTGAAAGCGCTGATCGTGCAGACAGGCGTACCCGTGGAAAATATTGCTGTCAACCAGGATCAGCTGAATGCGATCAGAAAGGTAGGACCGGAAGGCGGCATATTCGATCTGACCTATACGGCAACCGACTCCGAAGGTCATACGGCTTCCGTCACCGTAAAAGTCGCAGTGACCGGTACGCAGACTTCCGGCACGACGCCGACCGGTAATGTGCCGGATCCGGAGAATCCGAAAAAGGCCGATGTGGCACTGACCGCACACGGTTTTACGAAGGACCGCAGTATCACGGCGACACCCGGAAATGCCATTGACTTTGCGGATGCGGAAGCCTGGTATATTCAGACAGGAATTAAGATTGATAAGGATAAAATCACTGCGGATCAGGATCAGCTCGATCGGATCAACAGTGCCGGACCGGAAGGCGGGATCTTCGATCTTACTTTTACCGCCACGACAGCAGACGGAACCAGAACAAGCGTTACCGTGAAAGTGACCGTCCCGGGTGCCTCGACACCGGTGCCGGACAAGACGGAAAACGATCCTGTCACGATTACCGCAGAACCGTTTACAATACCGTATGACAATGCAATCAGGGTAACGCCGGAAGAACTGATCACAGACGGAAAAGTGGAAGGCTATCTGCAGAAGAGCGGAATCAACATCATAAACGGAAATGTTACGGTGGATCCGGAGAGCTTAAAGTCTGTGAGAAATGTCAGCGAGAACGGAGGCATTGTACCGGTCACTTATCACGTGACGAAAGACGGAAAAACATATGATGTCACCGTGCTTGTAAACATCACGGCAAAGCCGAACGATGCGGGAACGGGTACAAGGAATCCCGTGGATAACGGCAATGGCGATCTGATCATCATCACCGCAGAAAACATCACTGTCGATTACAAGGATCTTAAGAGTTTCAATGCAGATACCGCAAAGTCACTGTCGGGCGTCAATGCATATCTCCAGAGGTCCCAGTCAGGCCTTAACGGGAAAATAACGGCAGATGAGGCAATGCTTTCCGAAGTCCTGAAGATGACGAAGAACGGACAGCAGACATACCTCACCTTCTATGTCACCGATAACGGTATGACGAATCAGGTGACCATTCTGGTGACGCTAAAGAGACAGACGGTAGATCCCGGTCCGAGCGGAGACGGAGGCGGAGCTTCTTCGATTATCCGGCATGCTGTGAAGGATGAAACAAAGACACCTCCTGTTCCGGATCCCGGACTTCATACGGCAGCCGGGTACAATGCTGACGGCACTTCCGGATACGGTATCAATCCGGACGGGACGGTTGCCGGGAACCTTCTCCTCGGCTCGCTTTCTCTTCCGAAAACCGGAACAAAGGAGTTTTACGGATTCATCGGAATCGGAATACTGCTCATTCTTATGATCCTGTTCCTGATCAGAAGAAAAAGAGAAATGAAATAAACGAGACCCCGGAAATGCATTTTCCGGGGTCAGAGTATAAAGATGATTGTTTAAAAGGCAGTGCCGAGCCGGCGGATGAAGGAGGCAAAGTCCTTTTGCCGTCAGATTGGGAAGAGAATTATTTAACAGGCTGCGCCGGCTTTCGGCAGCAGAACGGACGGCAACGAGAACGTACGCCGAAGGAATGAGCAGATACCGTGGAGTAAAACTGCACTGAATCCGATCAAAAGAACGATCAGAAGCGTATTTAAGGACCGGTAAGGCGTCAGGTCTTCTAAGTTCAGCGGCCCCTGGATATAAATCTGGTGCACGATATAAATATCGAAGGACAGACTGTCGGCTTTTCGCAGGAAAGAACCGAATCGTTCCGGCCTGCATTTCTGAAACAGTCTGTGCAGGATCAGAAACAGAGCAATGCCCAGGCTGATATGCGCATATCCGGTGAAAGACGAATACCAGGGCAGTTCCGTAAGATCTGTGAAATAAAAATAGGACGTTATGATCTGAAAGACGTTCATGAGAAGGGCGATGACCGGTACGGTTATATTGAACCATTTCCGGTAGGACGCTCTTTTCTCCCCATCCGATGCCGCATGTCCCCAGAGGTACCCGAGAATGTAGCAGGTGACGAAAGTCGCCGGCTGATTGGTATAGGTCGTGTCCAGGACTGCGGCAATGACCGGAATCAGAACCGTCAGCACCGCATATTGAAGATTGGAAAGACCGGAACGGTTTTTCCGGGAAAGATTTAAGAGCGGCGTGATCAGGTAGCAGAACAGAATGCAGGGAATGAACCAGAGGTGCGCAATTCCGGTCAGGGTCGTTCTGCACAGAAACAGGTCCCTGACTACATCGCCGGGTACGAGGTCAGGACGGAAGAGTCTGTAAAACGGCAGGCAGAGGATCAGATAAACCCAGTAATCCAGAAGAATCTTGCTGAAATTCCTGCCCAGAAATCCGCTCTTCAGTTCCTTCATTCCGTACAGATATCCGGACATGAAGAGAAAAATCTGTACGCCTGCATTGAACCACCAGGTAAGAACATTGTCATAGAACTGCATAAAATGGCACAGAATGATTAGAAGCAGGGCAACTATCCGGATCAGGCTGACGCTGTAATCCCTCGAAGCGTCCGCAGCCTGGCTGTTACTGATATAAGTCATTTCTATTTCCTCCGTCAACGCGGTTTATATTTTTTACTATTTTTTCTGTGTACGCCTACAGAACAGCTTTGAAAGACGCACCGGTTAAGAAACCAAAAGAACAGTTACCTGAACATGGCTCCTGATCCATGAAAAAACGCAAAATATCAAATATAGTACTGCATTTTACTGCAGGTCAGTCCGGAAGTCCATCGGAATTTTTCTCTGACTGCGCATAAAAAAAAGCTCCGTGTTTTTCAACACAGAGCACTTTTCGTGGGACCAACGGGGCTCGAACCCATGACCTTTCGCGTGTGAGGCGAACGCTCATCCCAGCTGAGCTATGATCCCTTCCGGTACCGTTATATTATACCGCAAAACGGAAATATGGCAACCGGAAATTCACGCAGTTTGAAAAAACGTTTTCAAAGCAGGGAACGGAGGTCTTCAAAGAAGCCGGGATAGGATATGCGGACGCTGTCTGCATCTTCCCGGCTCAAAGGAATATTTCCTTCTTCCGTGACGAGTCCGAGCAAGGTAAATGTCATCGCGATCCGGTGGTCTTTTTTCGCATCGATTTCCGCTGCGGAAAAAAGTTTTCCACCGCTGCCGTTTATGACCATGCCGTCGTCCGTTTCTGTCACATCGGCACCGATCTTTTGAAGACCCTCCACCATGGCTCTAATCCGGTTGCTTTCCTTAACCTTTAGCTCCGCAGCATCCTTGATGACCGTTGTGCCGGTGGCCGTGCAGCAGAGCGCGGCAATGATCGGAATTTCGTCGATCAGGCGCGGAATGAGCGGACCGCCGATTTCGGTACCGTGCAGACCTGTCTGGAAGCAGACGTGCAGATCGGCGGAAGGCTCCGCCCCTCCGTTTGCATGGAAAGAAGCGACTTCGATTTCCGCTCCCATTTTTTCCAGTACGTCAAGAATGCCGCTCCGCGTCGGGTTGATGCCGACATTCTGAAGCAGGATATCGGACCCCGGGACCATGAGCGCAGCGGCCATGAAATAAGCGGCAGATGAAATGTCGCCCGGGACTTTGATTTCGGCGGCGGAAAGTTCCGCTGCCGGCTGCACGGTTATGCAGTAACGTCCTTCGTCTTTACCTGAACCCGTTTTCCGTTCAAACCGGGTTTTTACATCCGCGCCGAACATTTTCAGCATCCGTTCCGTATGATCCCGGGAAAGAAACGGCTCGATCACAGTCGTCTCGGAATCCGCGTAAAGGCCGGCAAACAGGACAGATGATTTTACCTGTGCGCTGGCGACGGGATTAAGAAAGCGGATTCCGGTAAGATTTTTACCGGTTATGGAAAGCGGGGCACAGCCGTTTCCGGAAAGACTCCTGATATCGGCGCCCATTTCGGAAAGCGGATCGATGATCCGTTTCATGGGTCGCTTACAGAGCGATTCATCGCCCGTCAGAACGGAAGAAAAATGCTGCGCGGAAAGAATCCCGCTGATCAGACGCATGGTGGTTCCGCTGTTTCCGCAGTCGAGAACATCGCCGGAGAGCGGTGCGGAAAGACCGTGCATGCCTTTTCCGGTTACCGTGACACAGTCGCCGTTCTGTTCTATGCCGATTCCCATTTTCCGGAAGCAGGAGATGGTTGAAAGACAGTCGGCGCCGGAAAGAAATCCGCTCACGTGTGTCGTACCCTTCGCGAGCGATCCGATCATGACGCTTCTGTGGGAAATTGATTTGTCACCTGGAACCTGCAGCGTCCCCTTAAGCCTTACATCCGGACTGCTTTTTTTCATGAATGTTCACCTCGTAATTCTGTAATGATATTCCTTCAGCTGCTTCTCGGCAAGGTCGCAGCTTTCGGAATCATAAAAGGTAATCCGGAGCGCACCTTCGTTTTCCTCCCGGCTGTGATTGATGCCGATATTTTTGATATTGATTCCGCAGGCCGAGAGAATGGCGGATAAAATGGAAATGGAACCCGGGCGGTCGGCAATGTGTACGGAAAAGGAATACTGGGCATTTAAGAGACCGTTGTTTTCATCCGAGATGGAATTCCGGTACCTGCCGGAGCGCTCGAACAGATCATGGATGTAGGAACCGTCGCGCGCATTCAGCCTGTCCCGTATTTCCGCAAGGGAACTGATGTAACGGTCCAGAACCGGAAGAATGGCCTCACGGTTTGTCTCGCAGATCTGCTCCCACATGACGGGAGACGAACCGGCTATTCTGGTGATGTCCTTGAATCCGCCGGCTGCGACGCGTTTCATGACGCCGTCCGGACCGTCGGAGTCCTTCACCAGATTTACAAGCGAGGAAGCGAGAAGATGCGGAAGATGACTGATCGTCGCGACGACTTCATCATGTTTTCTGCAGTCGATGACAAAGGGAATGGCCTTCATCGACAGAACCAGTTCCTTCATCCGCGACATTTTTTCTGCGGAAGAAGAGGAGGTCTCGGTCAGCATGTAATAGGCGTTTTCGAGGAGAAGGACATCCGAATTTTCATAGCCGGTCTTTTCGGAGCCGGCCATCGGGTGACCGCCTATGAAAACATCTTCCATGCCGAGCTTCCGCACCAGTTCATGAATGGAACTTTTGGTACTGCCGACATCGGTAACAATGGCACCGGTTTTTAAAAACGGACGGATTTTTTCCAGATAGGTTTCGTTGTATTCCACAGGAGTGCAGAGAAAAATGATGTCGCACGCGGACAGACTTTTTTCCGCGTCGTCCAGCACAATACTGACAACGCCCTCCGACCGTGCCTGTTCGACTTTGCTTCTGGTCCGGGAATAAGCTTTTATGATGCAGTCCGGTTCCGCTCTGCGAAGCGATTTTGCAATGGAGCCGCCGATCAGGCCGAGACCGATAAAACCGTAAATGTGAGCCATCAGAATTTCCTCTTCTGAAGATCCGCATAAGGACGGATATCATTCATCAGGACGTCGAACTCACCGAAGGTGAGAGACTGCGGACCGTCGGAAAGCGCATGCTTCGGATCCGGATGCACTTCAATCATCAAGCCGTCCGCGCCGGCGGCAACGGATGCTTTTGCAAGGGGTTCGATATATTCGCGGACGCCGGTTGCATGGGACGGATCCACGATAACCGGAAGATGCGTTTTTTTACGCAGCACGCATACGGCGGAGAGATCCAGCGTATTTCTAGTAGACGGTTCGAAAGTGCGGATTCCGCGCTCGCAGAGGACGATGTTCGGGTTCCCTTCCGAAATGATATACTCGGCGGCATTCAGCCATTCGTCGATCGTGGCGGCGAGACCGCGCTTCAGGAGAACCGGCATTCCGGACCGTCCGGCTTCCTTTAAGAGCTCGAAGTTCTGCATGTTTCTGGCGCCGATCTGCAGCATGTCAACATATCTGACCGCGCTCTCGATCGCATGAAGGCTGGTCACTTCGCAGATCACGGAAAGTCCGGTTTCCTCATGGACTTCCTTCATATATTTCAGGCCTTCCTCTTCAAGTCCCTGGAAGGAGTAGGGAGAGGTCCTGGGCTTATACGCGCCGCCGCGGACAAAGGTCGCCCCGGCTTTTTTCACTTCCTTCGCGGTCGTCATCAGCTGTTCCTCGCTTTCGATCGCGCAGGGACCGGCCATGACGGTCAGCGTATCCGGGCCGATGACGGCATTGCCCACGTTCACGACCGTGGGATGCGGATGGAATTTTTTGTTAACAAGCTTATAGCTTTCCGTGACCTGAACAATTCGGTCCACGCCCGGATTCAGTTCGATGTTGGATCCGAAGAGCTTTGTCTTGTCCCCGACCACACCTACGATCGTGACTTCATCGCCCCTGGAAAGATGGACCTGGCATCCGCTGCTTTTTACAAGGTCGGTTACGGCTTTTACTTCAGGATCGGTTGCTCCCGGTTTCATTATGATAATCATGGTTTTATTCCCCCTTAGGTTATGCTTCATTTTAAGTCCGTGAAATGACAATGTCAACGCTTTAATACGTTAAACATTAAAACTTTAAAGCAAATGAGTGGCGGTTCGGTAAAAATCAACATATTAGTTGTAAAATTTACACACTTTTAGTAGAATATGTGCATAGACAAAATTTACGACGGGAGGAACTTGACTTATGAAAGTTTACGGAACCGAACAGATTCGCAATGTCGTACTTCTTGGGCACGGTGGTGCCGGGAAAACAACGATTGCAGAGGCTATGGCTTTTGTGACCGGAGCAATTCCGAAAATGGGCACGGTCAATGCGGGAAATACGATCAGCGATTACGATAAAGAAGAACAGAAGAGATGTTTCTCCATCAGTACATCCGTTATCCCGCTGGAATATGCCGACGGCGAGAACGGCCCGATCAAGGTGAATATTCTCGATACGCCCGGATATTTTGATTTCGTAGGCGAGGTGGAAGAGGCGTTAAGCGTCGCGGATGCCGCCGTCATTGTCGTCAACTGCAAGGCCGGCATAGAACCCGGGACGGAAAAGGCATGGGATTTCTGCGAAGAGCATAATCTTCCCAGAATTATTTTCGTGACCAACATGGATGATGACAAGGCGAGCTACCGTGAACTCATCCTAAAACTTGAGACGCGGTTCGGAAAAAAGATTGCGCCGTTCCATCTGCCCATCCGTGAGAACGAAAAGTTTGTCGGCTTCGTCAATGTGGTCAAGATGGAAGGACGCCGTTTCATAAACGGCGGCGCCGAATATGAGAAATGCGATATTCCGGATTATTCGGAAAAGAATCTGAAGATCGCGCGCGAGTCTCTGATGGAGTCTGTCGCGGAGACAAACGAAGAGTATATGGAACGCTATTTCTCGGGCGGCGAATTTACCTATGATGAAATTTCCACTGCTCTGAGAACGCATGTCATGGAGGGAGAGATTGTTCCCGTCATGATGGGCTCCGGCGTGCAGGCGGAAGGCGCCAATGCGCTTTTAAAGGCCATCGACAAATATTTCCCGTCGCCAGAGCACAGACAGGAAGAGGGCGTCGACGTTTCCAACGGCGAGCGCTTCGTGGCAAATTACAAATCGGATGTCAACCTGTCCGCAAAGGTATGGAAGACGATCGTGGATCCGTTCATCGGAAAATATACGCTGGTGAAGGTCTGCACCGGAACGCTGAAACCGGATTCCAACATCTACAACGTGGTGAAGGAGACAGAGGAAAAATCCGGCAAGATTTTTGTCCTCCGCGGGAAAGAAGCAATCGAGGTACCGGAACTCAAGGCCGGAGACATCGGTGCGATGGCAAAGCTGAACGTCACGCAGACGGGCGATACGATCGCCCTGCGCAATGCGCCCATCCTCTATCACAGACCGAATATTTCGAAGCCCTACACCTACAAGGCCTATACCGCCAAGAACAAGGGAGACGAGGACAAGATCTCATCCGGCCTGTCAAAGCTGATGGACGAGGACCTTACGATTTCGGCCACGGTGGACAAGGAAAATCATCAGTCCCTTCTTTACGGAATCGGTGATCAGCAGCTCGATATCATCGTCAGCAAGCTGATGAACCGCTATAAAGTGGAGATCGATCTTTCCAAGCCGAAGTTTGCTTTCCGCGAAACCATCAGAAAGAAAGTGGAGGCACCCGGAAGATATAAGAAGCAGTCCGGCGGCCACGGCCAGTTCGGTGATGTCAAGATGAGCTTTGAGCCGTCAGGCGATCTGAACAAACCCTATATCTTCGAGGAACAGGTCTTCGGCGGCGCGGTTCCGAAGAACTATTTCCCGGCTGTTGAAAAAGGAATTGCGGAATGCTGTCAGAAGGGACCGCTTGCCGCATATCCGGTAGTCGGACTGAAGGCCATTCTTCTGGACGGTTCCTACCATCCGGTTGACTCCTCCGAAATGGCATTCAAGATGGCTGCAAGCATTGCCTTCAAGAAGGGCTTCATGGAAGCAAATCCCATTCTTCTTGAACCGATCGCTTCCGTGAAGATCACGGTGAACGACAGCAGCACCGGCGATGTGATGGGAGATTTGAACCGCAGAAGAGGACGCGTTCTGGGAATGGAAAGCAACCACAACGGCAAGCAGACCATTCAGGCGGATGTCCCCATGTCGGAGATGTACGGATACGGAACGGACTTAAGGTCCATGAGCGGAGGACTCGGCGTTTTCTCCTATGAGTTTTCCAGATATGAGCAGGCACCGGGCGATGTGCAGAAAAAAGAGGTCGAGGCGAGAGCTTCTCTTGTCAATAAAGCCGAAGAGTAACCGGATGCTGTACGGATTAAAAAACCGGGCGGGCCTTGTGCCGGCCCGGTTTTATTGGTATACTGTTTAACTGATGCACAAGCGATCAGAAGTAATCAATGAGCTGGAGGAAATGACAGATGTCTCAGTATAATCATTCTGCGATTGAACAAAAATGGAGAAAAAAATGGGAAGAGAATCCCTTTAATGTGAATGACGGGAAAAAGCCGAAATATTACTGTCTTGACATGTTTCCGTATCCGTCCGGTTCCGGCCTTCATGTGGGCCACTGGAGAGGATATGTGATTTCCGATGTCTGGAGCAGATACCAGATTCTGAAAGGCCATTATGTCATTCATCCGATGGGATGGGATGCGTTCGGCCTTCCGGCGGAGAACTATGCGATCAAGATGGGCATCCATCCGAGAAAAGCAGTCGAGTCGAACATCGCGAACATCAAACGTCAGATCCAGGAAATTGCCGCTGTCTATGACTGGGACATGGAACTGAATACGACGGATCCGAAATTCTACAAGTGGACGCAGTGGATCTTTGTTCAGATGTTTAAAAAAGGTCTTGCCTACGAGAAGGAATTTCCGATCAACTGGTGTCCTTCCTGCAAGACAGGTCTTGCCAACGAGGAAGTCGTTAACGGATGCTGCGAACGCTGCGGGACTCCGGTGACAAAGAAGAATCTGCGTCAGTGGATGCTGAAGATAACGGCATATGCCGATCGTCTTCTGGATGATCTCGACAAGCTTGACTGGCCGGAAAAAGTCAAGAAGATGCAGACGGACTGGATTGGGAAATCCTACGGCGCCGAAGTGAACTTTAAGGTGTCCGGCAGGGAAGACACGATAACCGTTTACACCACGCGTCCGGATACGCTTTACGGAGCCACCTTCATGGTGCTTGCACCGGAGCATGCGCTGGCAAAATCGCTTGCTACGGACGAAACAAGAGAACAGGTTGAAAAATATATCCTTGACTCCTCCATGAGAAGCAATGTCGACCGTATGCAGGACAAGGAAAAAACCGGCGTGTTCACCGGAAGCTACGCGGTGAATCCGATGAACGGAAAGAAAATTCCGATCTGGCTTTCCGACTATGTGCTGGCCGATTACGGAACCGGAGCGATCATGTGCGTACCGGCCCATGACGACAGAGATTTTGCCTTTGCGAAAAAATTTGATCTGCCGATCATCCAGGTCATTTCAAAAGACGGAAAAGAAATTCCGGATATGCAGGAAGCCTATACGGAAGCTGCGGGAGTCATGATCAATTCCGGAGAATGGAACGGGCAGGAGAGTTCCGTTCTGAAAAAGGAAGCTCCGGAGATGATCGAGAAGAAAGGCTTCGGGAAAAAGACCGTAAACTACAAGCTGCGTGACTGGGTGTTTTCCAGACAGCGGTACTGGGGCGAACCGATTCCCATCATCCACTGCCCGAAATGCGGAAATGTTCCGGTGCCGGAAAAGGATCTGCCGCTTCTCCTTCCGGATGTAAAGAGCTACCAGCCGACCGGTACGGGAGAATCGCCCCTTGCCGCAATCGACTCCTGGGTCAACACGACCTGCCCCTGCTGCGGAGGCCCCGCAAAACGGGAAACGAACACCATGCCGCAGTGGGCCGGAAGCTCCTGGTATTTTCTGCGGTATGTTGATGTCAACAATGACGGGGAACTGGTGAGCCGGGAAAAGGCGGACAAGTACCTTCCGGTCGATATGTACATCGGCGGCGTGGAGCACGCGGTGCTGCATCTCCTTTATTCCAGATTCTGGACCAAGTTCCTTCATGATATCGGCGTGGTGGATTTTGACGAGCCGTTTACGAAGCTGTTCAACCAGGGAATGATCACCGGCAAGAACGGCATCAAGATGAGCAAGTCCAAGGGCAATGTCGTGAACCCGGATGAGCTGGTGCGTGATTACGGCTGCGACTCCTTAAGAATGTATGAGCTCTTCATCGGTCCGCCGGAACTTGATGCGGAATGGGACGACAGGGGAATAGAAGGCGTTTCGAGATTCTTGAACCGCTACTGGAATCTGGTGCAGCAGAGCCTTCAGAAAGAAGTTAAGGCGACACCGGAAATGGTGAAAATCCGTCATAAACTGGTTGCCGACATTGAGCAGCGTTTCAGCCAGTTCAGTCTGAACACGGTGGTGGCCGGCTTCATGGAATATAACAACCGTCTGATTGAAATCGCGAAGAAGGAAGGCGGAATAGACAGAGAGACGCTGAAGACCTTTACGGTTCTTCTTTCTCCGTTCGCGCCGCATATCGGCGAGGAAATATGGGAGCAGCTCGGCGGGTCATACAGCGTGTTTCATGCCAGATGGCCGGAAGCGGATATGGAAGCGGCAAAGGAAGATGAAGTCGAGATTGCCGTACAGGTCAACGGAAAAATGAGAGGTACCATCCGGATATCGCCGGAGACTTCAAAAGAGGATGCGATCGCGGCGGCAAAGAAGATGCTCAGCGAGAACAATAAAACAACGGGTACAATCGTAAAGGAAATCTATGTTCCCGGAAAGATCGTAAATATTGTCGCAAGGCAGTAACAGCTTTGAATGTCCTGCAGAAGGAGAGAAAAACATGACTGACGAATTTTTGAAAAAACTGAAGGATTACGGTGTCAATACGGATGAAACTTTCAGACGGTTCATGGGCAATACGGACATGTATGAAAAGTTCCTCCGCAAGTTTTCGGAAGACAGAAATTATTCCCTGATCGGGCCCGCACTGGAGAAGAACGATTTCAATGCGGCACTGGAGGCGGCACACAGCGTCAAGGGAGTGGCTGCGAATCTGGGACTTGATCCTCTGGCAAAGGCGTGCTCGGAAACAGTGCGGCTGATCCGGGAAGGAAAAAATGAGGAAGCCAGGAAATCCTATCCGGCTGTTGAGAAGGCGTATGCGGATACGATGCGGCTGATCGGAAATTAAGACAGCGGAACGTCAGCGCAGATTATTTAAGAACAAATCAAATACAGATCATGCAGACAACAAAAAGCACAGTTGTCCGCGGCTGCGGGTGCAGAAAGAAGCACCCTATGCGCCTCGGACAGCTGTGCTTTTTTGTTGCCGGTAAAGAATTGTACTTAAGTATAATTTTCGCCTGAAATATTTACAGGAATCAGATTGCAACAGGTTTTGCGTTCTGAAGTGCCGCTGCTGATTCTGAAAACAGAATCAAAGTGATCCGGTCATGGCTTTGTAGTCTTCCTCAACTTTTTCGAGAACCGAATCCGGGATATTCATGCCGCCGAATCCGGTGCCGATATCGATATCCGGTTTGTTGGATCCGTGAAAATCGGTTCCGCCCGTGGGAATAAGTTCAAAGACTCTTGTCAGCGACAGGAGACGGTCCGTTTCGGAAAGATGATGCGAGGAATGCCATGCCTCGAGACCGCGGAGTCCGAGATTGCGGAGGTCTCTGATCAGGTCCTCAAGTTCGCTCCGGGAAAAACCGTACTGGTAGGGATGCGCCAGCGAGGCCCAGATGTTATGCTTGCGGAAAAGCGACATGACGTGCTCGGGCGTGATGCCTTTCTTTCTCGGACAGTATTTTCCGCCGTAGGTCAGATATTTTTTAAACGCTTCGGCCATGCTGCGCGTGTATCCTTTTTCCGTGAGGAGCCTGGCAAAGTGCGCGCGCGTGATGACGGCATCGGGATTGCCGAAAGTAAGCTCCTGCCGGGAAAGCAGAATGCCGTCTTCCGCAAGGTTATCCAGAACAATCTCATTTCTTTCATCGCGGCTTTTACGGAAAAATTCCATATCGTCCAGGAATGAGGCATCAGCAGGATTAATAAAATAACCGAGAATATGGATCTCGGTGCCGTGATACAGACAGGACATTTCAATTCCGGGGATTACCCGGATCCCGCATTCCCCGGCTGCGGCCAGGGCATCCTTCAGACCGGATATCGTGTCATGATCCGTCAGAGCGATTGCGTGAAGATTTTTTTCAGAAGCATATTTTACCAGTTCGTCCGGCTTCATCGTGCCGTCGGATGCAGCAGAATGTACATGCAGATCGATCATTGTTAATCTCCGTATGGTGAAAAAAATTTTAAATTCAGATTTCTGTAATACTATTTTAACATGAACGTTAAATTAAGCAAATTCGGGAAAAACCTGCTTTTCTTTTACATAAAGTATGCTATACTTTCAGGGAACAGAAAGCAAACAGGAGATAAGCGGGGTAGCGGATATTTATGACTGATTATTCACGGCGGACATCATCCGGAAACGGCAAAACGGATCGGAACCGTCATTCAAATAGAGAGACCGGAAACACGCAGAATTCAGGCTACAACAGTTTACGCAACAGAAGGAAAAAACAGAGAGAAAAGGAACGCATGATCAGACTCGGAATCACGGCGGCTGCTGTGATTCTTATTGTTGTTGCGGGAATTTTCATCGTGAGAAAGATAACGGGAGGAAAACAGAACCGGCAGGGCAGCAGCGTCCTCACGACCACGTCTGCATCGACGGACATCAAACTCAAGTCCTCCGTCACCATCAATGATGTCGATATAACCGGGATGGACAAGACAAAGGCGAAGGCGGCAGTGCTCTCAAAATTCACCTGGGGCATGACCGCAAAGCTGGAAACATCTTCCGATTCCGCATCGAGCGGTACGGCAAAGAAGAGTGCGGATCAGAATGTATATCAGATCTCAAATCTTCTGGAAAAAAAGCTGGATAAGATCTTAACGGAAATTTTCGCCGCATCCGGAAAACCGAATGACGTCTATTCGATCGATTCCTCCGGCATGGAAAGCGAAATCACCGCAGAGGCAGCCGCCATTGCCAAGAAGTGGAACACCGAGGCGAAAAACGGTGCGGTTTCCGGCTACGATAAGGCATCAAATGCATTCGTATATACGGATTCGGTCGACGGCAGGACGGTCGATCAGAACAAGGTGATTTCGGATATCAAGGCCGCGATGGATGCAAAGGATTATTCGGCGTCCATATCCGTTAAACCCGCGGTTAAAAAAGCGGAGCTTTCAAAAGATGCGGCAAAGGCAAAGTACAAGGTCATCGGAACTTTTACCACGAAGGCAACCGCGAATGCGGACAGAAACAACAATCTGAAACTTGCCTGCGAGGCAGTGGACGGCAAGATCCTTCAGGTCGGCGAGGAGTTTTCCTTCAACAGCACGACCGGGAACCGCACGGTGGAAAAAGGTTATAAACCGGCCGGTGCCTACCAGAACGGAAAAGTCGTGCTGGAGCCGGGCGGCGGCGTATGTCAGGTTTCATCCACCCTGTACAATGCAGTCATTGCCTGCGGCATGACCACGACGGAAAGACACGCGCACACCTTCGCACCGACCTATGTGACGCCGGGAGAGGATGCGACCGTAAGCTACGACGGCTATGCGGGCCCCGACATGCGCTTTAAGAACTCGACCAGTTCGGCAATTGCAATCAGGGCCTCCTATCATGATCAGACCGTGACGGTATCGATCATCGGAATTCCCATCCTGGAGGACGGGGTAACGGTGTCCATGCATTCCGAGAAGACGAACGACTATGACAATGCCGCAACCGAATATGTGGAAGATCCGGTCATGGTGCCCGGAACGGAAACCGTCATTGACGAAGGAACCCAGGGAAGCAGATGGGTGACGAATCTCGTCAAGAAGAAAAACGGAAAAGTCATATCGGACGAATTTTTCCACGACAGTACCTATAAGGGCCATTCGAAGAAAATCGCCAGAAACACTTCCGGCGTGCAGCAGACCGGTGCGGCGGCGGAGACGCTGACGATCACCGAGAACACGGATACGGTTTCCACCCAGGCCGGTACCGGTTCGGCCAAAAAGACAACGGCAACGACCGCCGAGACCGCTACGGTCGCACAGGGACCGGGCGTGAAGAAAACAACCACTGCGGCGGCGAAAACGACCGCAAAGACCGCAGCGGCGGCAACGACGACATCCGCAAAGGCGGCGGATTCGACAAAGTCTTCGGACAAGAGCACGCAGGCAACCGTTGAAACGGTTCCGCCGGCACCGGGAGGCTGAAAACAGCTGTTATAAAGACGATTGAACGGAAGAGACCCCTGACCGGGTCTCTTTCTCTGTCTCCGGCATTCCCTTAAGAACACGGTAAAAGAACGGAACTGTACTCGATTATGTACACGAAAAGGAACCTTTCCCTTTGCATTTGCAGGCAGAATTGATATAATTGACTTAGCGCTTTTAATTGGGAAAGCGAACATTCAAAATATTAAGCAGGAGGGAAATCATTTATGGCAAGAAAGTGGAAAACCATGGATGGTAACGAAGCAGCGGCGCATGCAAGTTATGCATATACCGATGTGGCAGCTATCTATCCGATTACGCCTTCATCACCGATGGCTGAGCACACCGATGAATGGGCAACCCAGGGACGCGAAAACATCTTCGGGCACACGGTTCAGATTACGGAAATGGAATCCGAAGGAGGCGCTTCCGGAGCTGTTCACGGATCTCTGGCAGCCGGTGCGCTGACTACGACATATACCGCTTCGCAGGGACTTCTTCTGATGATCCCGAATCTTTATAAAATTGCCGGCGAGCAGCTTCCCGGTGTGTTCAATGTATCCGCACGTGCGATCGCTTCACATGCACTTTCCATTTTCGGAGACCATTCCGATGTCTATGCATGCCGTCAGACCGGCTGTGCCATGATGTGCGAATCTTCCGTTCAGGAAGTCATGGATCTCACTCCGGTCGCTCATCTGTCGGCAATCAAGGGCAAAATCCCCTTCATCAATTTCTTCGACGGTTTCCGTACTTCTCATGAAATCCAGAAGATCCAGATCTGGGATATGAAAGATCTGAAAGACATGGCAGATATGAAAGCCATCGATGAATTCCGCAAGCATGCACTGAATCCGAATCACCCCTGTGAAAGAGGATCCGCGCAGAACCCGGATATCTTCTTCCAGGCAAGAGAAGCATGCAATCCGTATTATGATGCGCTTCCGGAAATCGTTCAGGGATATATGGACGAAGTGAACAAGAAGATCGGTACGGACTACAAGCTGTTCAATTACTACGGCGCCAAGGATGCGGAGACCGTCATCATTGCCATGGGCTCCGGCAACGACACGATTGAAGAGACGATCGACTATCTGCTCAAGAAGGGTAAAAAAGTCGGTATGATCAAGGTCCGCCTTTACAGACCGTTCAGCGCAGCAGCTCTGGTCAAGGCTCTTCCGAAGACCGTTACGAGAATTGAAGTACTCGACAGAACCAAGGAACCCGGATCCATCGGCGAGCCGCTCTGGCTGGATGTTGTCGCAGCTCTGAAGGGCAGCAAGTTCGATGCAGTTCCCGTTATGTCCGGCCGTTACGGCCTCGGCTCCAAGGACTTTACGCCGGCGGATGTCGTTGCTGTATTCGGCAACAAGACCAAGAAGCGCTTCACGGTCGGAATCAATGATGATGTTACGAACACCTCCCTTAAGGTCGGTGCTCCGCTTGTCACCACACCGGAAGGAACCACGAACTGCAAGTTCTGGGGCCTCGGCGCTGACGGTACCGTCGGTGCGAACAAAAACTCGATCAAGATCATCGGCGATAACACGGATATGTATGCGCAGGCATATTTTGATTATGACTCCAAGAAGTCCGGCGGTGTGACGATGTCGCATCTGCGTTTCGGCAAGAAGCCGATCAAATCCACATATCTGATCCATACCGCTAACTTCGTAGCCTGCCACAATCCTGCCTATGTCAGAAAGTACAACATGGTACAGGAACTTGTGAACGGAGGAACCTTCCTGTTAAACTGCCCGTGGACCGATGCGGAACTTGAGAAGCATCTGCCCGGCCAGGTCAAGAAATTCATTGCCGACCACAAGATCAATCTCTATACGATCGACGGTGTCAAGATCGGTATTGCAACAGGTATGGGACCGACAAGAATCAACACCATTCTGCAGTCCGCATTCTTCAAGCTGACCGGCATCATTCCGGAAGAAAAGGCAATCGAACTGATGAAGGCTGCCGCAAAGGCAACCTACGGCCGCAAGGGCGAGGATGTCGTCAAGAAGAACTGGGATGCCATCGATGCAGGCGCCAACGGCGCTCACAAAGTGGAAGTTCCGGCTGCCTGGAGTAAATGCAAGGACGAGGGTCTTGATGTTGTCCATGCAAAGGGCGGCAGAAAAGATGCCGATAAGTTCGTCAATACCATTCAGTCGGCTGTCAACGCACAGGAAGGAAACAATCTTCCGGTATCTGCTTTGGCAGAGTATGTTGACGGTTCCACGCCGAGCGGCACGGCAGCATATGAGAAGAGAGGAATCGCCGTCAATGTTCCGGTATGGAACAGCGACAACTGCATTCAGTGCTGCTTCTGCTCCTATGTATGTCCGCATGCAGCCATCCGTCCGGTTGCCATGACCGAAGACGAGATGAAGAAAGCTCCGGCTGATCAGAAGGCAATTGATATGATGCTGATGCCGGGATATAAGTTCGCAATCAATGTTTCCGTTATGGACTGCACCGGCTGCGGAAGCTGCGCGAATGTATGCCCGGGCAAACAGGGCAACAAGGCTCTGGAAATGTCCAACTTCGAGAAGAACACCGGAAATCAGAAGTATTTCGATTATGCGGAAAAGCTTCCGGTCAAGAAGGATGTTGTCGAGAAGTTCAGAGAAAACACCGTCAAGGGTTCACAGTTCAAGAAACCGCTGCTTGAGTTCTCCGGCGCCTGCGCAGGATGCGGCGAAACACCGTATGCAAAGCTGGTAACACAGCTGTTCGGTGACAGAATGTATGTTGCAAATGCAACAGGCTGCTCCTCCATCTGGGGCAACAGCTCACCGTCCACGCCTTACACGGTCGATGAAAAGGGACATGGCCCGGCATGGGGCAACTCCCTCTTTGAGGACAATGCAGAGTACGGATACGGCATGGTTCTGGCAAACAGGGCTTTAAGAGACGGACTGAAGAAGAAAGTCGAAGCTGTTATGGCTGAGACCAAGTCCGATGAAGTGAAGAAGGCATGCGAGGATTATATCACCACATTCGAAAAGGGTGCGGAAAATGGCAAGGCAACGGATGTACTGGTAGCTGCGCTGAAGGGCGAGAAGAGTGCGGACGCAAGCTATATTGTAAAGAACAAGGACTTCCTGTCCAAGAAGAGCCAGTGGGTGTTCGGTGGAGACGGATGGTCCTATGATATCGGATTCGGCGGCCTTGATCATGTGCTTGCAAGCGGCAAGGACATCAATGTCATGGTATTCGATACCGAGGTTTACTCCAACACCGGCGGCCAGTCTTCCAAGGCTACGAAGGTCGGTGCGGTTGCACAGTTTGCCGCAGGCGGCAAGGACACCAAGAAGAAAGATCTTGCCAGCATTGCAATGAGCTACGGTTATGTCTATGTGGCACAGTGCGCAATGGGTGCCGATTATCAGCAGACTGTCAAGGCAATCAGCGAAGCGGAAGCTTATCCGGGTCCGTCACTGATCCTCTGCTATGCACCGTGTATCAACCACGGTATCAAGAAGGGCATGGGCAAGGCCATGACGGAAGAGAAGCTTGCGGTTGAGACCGGTTACTGGAACAACTTCCGGTTCAACCCGGCTGCGGAAGGAAACAAGTTCACGCTTGATTCCAAGGCACCGGCAGGCGGATATCAGGACTTCCTGAAAGGCGAAGTACGTTATCTGTCTCTGTCCCTGAAGAATCCGGAGAGAGCAGAAAAGCTCTTCAAGGAAAACGAGCAGAACGCTATGGACAGATATGCATATCTGCAGAAACTTGTTACCATGTACGGCGACAAATAAACAACGAAACGGAAACGAAGAGCGGCGTGCCGGGAGGCACGCCGCTCTTTCTGTTCATCGAAATGTTTTTATCAGAAACAGACATATTTTGAAAAATGCAGAATCAAATTTATTTTGTGCCGAAGATACGGTCGCCCGCATCGCCGAGACCGGGCATGATATAGGCATCCGCATTGAGCTCTCTGTCGACATGACCGACATAGATCTGAACATCAGGATGTTCCTTCTGCAGACGGGCAAGGCCTTCCGGTGCGGCAATGATGCACATAAATTTGATCTTTCTGCCGCCGTGCTGCTTGATCAGCTTGATTGCATCACAGGCGGAACCGCCGGTCGCAAGCATGGGATCCGTTACGACTATGGTCCGCTCCTCGATCGGGCTGGGAAGCTTGCAGTAATATTCCACGGGCTCATGTGTCTTGGGATCCCGGTAAAGGCCGATGTGGCCGACTTTTGCAGTGGGGACAAGCGCGAGAATACCGTTTACCATGCCAATACCTGCACGGAGTATGGGAACGACGGCAAGCTTTCTTCCTGCAATGACCGGGGTGGTGCATTTTTCAATGGGTGTTTCCACTTCGATATCCTTAAGCGGAAGATCGCTCAGAGCCTCATATCCCATAAGCATGCCGATCTCTTCGACAAGACTCCGGAACTCGTTGGTACCTGTGGTTTTATCACGAAGCATGGAAATTTTATGCTGAACGAGCGGATGATGATTGATATATACTTCTGACATTTTATTCCCCTTCCCGAATTTTATATGGTTCTATTCTAGCAAAAAGGACAGGGAAATTCAATGAATAAAGGGAAAGGCTATTTGGTGACTGGGGAATATTCGACGATCACATAATCACCGAGAGTGTGGGATACGGGTATGGTAAAATAGACCCTGCCGTTCTGCTCATAGCTGAAACTGGAAGGCCAGCTGACAACCTTTCCGTCAAGACTGGTTTTCAGCGGGAAATCAGCGCCTTTAAAGCACTGTGTATACTGATCTTTCGTGGTGTCCTTCCGCCGGGAAAGAAAGGTCTTTGTCACATCGGCACTGGCGTCCTTCAGACGGACATCGTCGGACAGAACGTAACCGGCCATGGTATAGGCATCCGCGAACTGACTGAAACCCAGATTGGACACCGATTTCAGATCGATCGTGTTGGTAAAGAAAATATTGGTGGAGTGGAGGTCGCCGTACATGTCGTAACTGCCTTCATAGATAATCGTGATCCTGTTCGTATCGGCGGAAACAATGCGGTAGCTCACTGCCAGGGCATCTTTCTCTTCATCGATCGGTTCTATGGAATCCGGGTAATTTGCAAGGATGGAAAGCGCATTCTTTTTAATCAGATCATTGGCCTTTTTCTGCCGGGCAGCATCCTGCATGCCGGAGATCACCGGATAGGAAATGCGGATCGCGTTTTTGGAATAGGTTTCCGCTGCAGTTTTAAAAGAATCCTGCGTCTGTGAAGGAGCGGCGGAAGTTTTTGCACCGGAAACGCTTCCGGAAGAAGCCGACAGCGAAGAAGGACCGACGGTCTGGGCCGTCGATTTGTCAGGAGAAGAGGTTCCGGACTGCACGTTTGCAGATGCGGCACCTGTTTTTATGACGGACAGATCGATTTCCTCATGCTTTTTACCGCATCCGCCGAATATAACGGAAACGGTCAGGAAGAATGCAGCAGCACTGAGTATTCCGGAACCGGTACGCATGTCGGAAACCTCCTTTTTAGGACATTATACAGGAGGAATACCGACTATTTGTTAACACATTTTGAATTCTTTATGTATAAGGGAGACCGGATGACCTGTGTAACCGTATCAGAAATCGTTTTTTTTCTTCTTTTCCGGTTTGTTTCTCTCTTTTCCGGAAGTATTTTTCCGCCGTGCCCTGTTTATTCCGCCGATCTGATCTTCCGGGTGTTTTAAAAATCTGGCCCGGATCACGGAGTCTTCTCCGTATTTTTCCCGGATGGCGTCAATCGCCGAGTCCAGTTTTGACAGACGTTCATAATGATCCGTCTCAAAAAGACTGTACTGATGGACCGCTTCATGTGCGACATCAGAGGTGTGCACACCCAGCTGGCGGACAGGCTTCGAGTTCCACAGCTCCCGAAAGAGCTGAACGGAGGAAGCATACAGCTCCGTGGTGGCATCCGTGGGAGAAGAAATTTTCTTCTGATGGGAAGCCCTGCTGAAATCGGAATATACAATGGAAACCGCCACGACTCCGGCCAGCATTTTATCGGCCCGGAGACGGGCACCGACGGTCTCGCAGAGTGAAAGCAGAACGGAAGAGGCATCCGCTGGATTTACAATATCGGAAGCAACAGTCACCGCGTTACCGTATACCTTCGTTTCCTCCGAAAAGGAAAATGCTGTCGAATGATCTTCTCCGTGTGCAAAATCCCAGATCATGCCGCCGTATTTGCCGAAATGAGAAAGCAGGATGCTGCGGTCGGTTTTGGCGAGATCGCCGATCGTATGGATTCCCAGGCCGTTAAGACTTTTTTCTCCGGAACGGCCGACAAAGAGCATTTTCATGACCGGAAGAGGCCACAGCTTCTTCTCAATTTCAGAAGGAAAAAGCGTATGCACCTTGTCCGGCTTTTCAAAATCGGAAGCCGTTTTGGCCAGAAACATATTTGAAGAGATCCCGATGTTTACGGTAAAGCCGAGTTCCCTGAATATTTTTTTCCGGAGAGTTTCCGCCAGGATCAGCGGAGAACTGTCGGGAAAAGGGTACCCCGTCATATCCGCAAAGGCCTCGTCTATGCTGTACTGCATGACACGGTCCGTGCAGGAAAGAAGCAGTTTGATGAGCGCACGGGAAGAGCGGACATAGAGGTCAAAATCAGGCGGCACAATCATAAGCCCGGGGCATTTGCTCCGTGCTTCCATAAGCGATTCTCCGGTCCGGATCCCGTATTTTCCGGCAGGCGTGCTCTTGGCAAGTACGACTCCGTGGCGCTTTTTCTCGTCTCCGCCCACAACGGAAGGGATATCCCGCAGATCCGTACCGCCTTTCCCTGTCCGCAGATTTTCCGCGGCGGTCCAGGAAAGGAAAGCGGAATTTACGTCTATATGAAAAATGACCGGCCCGGTTTCTTCCGTATGGTAACTCATGCCTGAACCTCCTTTGTTTTCTTCCGGTCTGAACGGTATCTATTATAATCAGAACGCATATTCACGTAAAGAATATCCGGATGATTGTACTTTTCGGCCGGGTATGTTATTATCTTTTCTGGCACAGAAAGTTCATGAGACAGATGTTCTCTGCGGTAAGCCGGTGTGTCGGAATGGCAGACGAGGCAGACTCAAAATCTGTTGGCGGCAACGTCGTACGGGTTCAAGTCCCGTCACCGGCAGTCCCTGTCCGGTTTCTTCTAAAAAAGAAGAAACCGGACTTTTCTGTTTCGGAAATCTTAAGGTGTGACGGGTATGTCCCGGGTTGAACAGAAGGCATGTTTCTGATAAAATAGATTCGGTTGTAATGATCCGGTTACCGGGAAGGGGTAAGGTGGCAGATATGTCAAAGAAACTGTTAATCCTGTTTTTTGTCATGATCTTAACCGTTTTCTCCGTTATGCCCGCTTATGCCGGCACCTGGAAAAAGGACGGCCAGGGCTGGTGGTATCAGACTGACGACGGAGATTATTACAGACGGGGATGGAAATGGATTGACCATAAATGTTACTATTTCGACCATCAGGGGTACTGCTGGATGAACGGAACTACGCCGGACGGCTGGACTGTTGATCAGAACGGTGCATGGATTGTAAACGGCGATATCCAGTATCAATGAAGAAATTCCAGGGAGGCAGGTCCGGATGGACTGTAAAATGGCAGTTCGGCTGATTACGCCGTTTATCCAGGATGAACTTCCGGATGAAGATACAGAAGAGTTCCTGAATCATATCCAGCACTGTGAAAGATGCCGGGACGAGCTGGAAATGAATTATATTATCATTGAAGGCATACGGCTTCTTGACTCCGGTTCGGACAGCTTCGACGTCAAAGGTGCCATGGACAGGGCCATCCGGAGTTCCTTAAGGAAGCTGCGGCTGATGCGGCTGATGAAGATTGCACGTTATTCCGTGAATACGCTGATCATGCTTTGTCTGATCGTGTCCTTTCTTCTTGAACTGAGAATTTGTTTTTCTTAATGACAGGATGCAGACATTTTTGATTTACACATCATGATATGCTTTTCGACGTCAATTCCGTTTATGGCCGGTTTCCCTGAAACCGGCCATAAATCATAAGACCCGGAAATAAAACGGAAAATATAGACCCGGATAGCGGAGGATTCCATGAAAAAACTGGTTCTGATAGACGGTCACAGTATTTTAAATCGTGCATTTTACGGGGTGCCGGATCTGACCAATTCAGCTGGCCTTCATACGAATGCGGTATACGGTTTTTTAAACATCATGTTTAAAATCCTCGACGAAGAAAAGGCGGACTGCCTGGCGGTGGCGTTTGACTTGTCCGCGCCGACCTTCCGGCACAAAGAATATCCGGAATACAAGGGCACGAGAAAACCGATGCCGGAGGAACTTCACGAACAGGTGCCATTGATCAAGGAAGTCCTTTCGTCCATGGATATCCCCATTCTTTCCCTGGAGGGATATGAGGCGGACGATATTATCGGAACCATTGCCAAACAGTATCAGAAAGAAGGCTTTGAAGTATCCGTGGTATCCGGAGACAGGGATCTTCTTCAGCTTTCCGATGAACACATCCGGATCCGCATACCGAAAACATCCAGGGGAAGCACGGAAGTCTTCGACTACTATCCGGAGGATGTGAAGAAACAGTACTCGGTGACGCCGCTCGAATTCATTGATGTCAAGGCCCTTATGGGCGATGCATCCGATAACATTCCGGGTGTGCCTTCCATCGGAGAAAAAACAGCCACATCGATCATAGAGGAATATCACTCCATTGAAAACGCATATGCCCATTCCGACGAGCTGAAACCGCCGCGGGCGCAGAAAGCGCTGAAGGAACATTATAAGGAAGCACAGTTTTCCAAATGGCTGGCCACCATAAAGCTGGATGTCCCGATCAAAACGGATCCGGAAAAGATGGAGCTTCGGAATATCTATACCCCGGAAGCATACAGGGAAATCAAGAAGCTGGAATTCAAATCCATGCTGAAGCGGTTTGACGTGAGCGCAAAGGAAGATGACAATCCATTTACCTCGCAGGGGGAACTTAAGATCGTTACGGACCGTGCGGAAGCGGAACAGATCAGGTCCGCCGTATGCTCCTCGGAACAGTTCGGCATGCAGTTAAGCGATACGGGCCTTTCACTCACAGGAGACGATGGAAATGTCTGGTTCTTCCGGAAGGGTTCTTCCATGGATATGGAATTTCTGAAGGAACAGGCAGCTGCAGCTGTTGAAAGCGGAAAACACATATTTGTGCTTCATCTGAAACCGGTCCTGCATCTCATCGGCACCGAATTCAGAAGTAATCTTGAGGACTGCGGGATAGCAGCCTATCTCCTCAATCCGCTGAAGGAAAGCTATGACGCGGATGATCTGGCGAGGGATTTCCTCGATATCCAGCTTCCTTCCGATGCGGAAAATGCCGATGAAAATTCGGCATACGGAAGTTTTTCCGCCCTGAAATGCGGACCGCTGCTTTTAAAGCAACTGGCAGAGGAAGGCATGGAAAAACTGTACAGGGAAATTGAAATGCCTCTGGTCTTCGCACTTGCAAAGATGGAGAAGAGAGGTGTTAAGGCAGACGGGGAAAAACTCACCGAATTTGCCGTCAGGCTGAAAGAGGGAATCAGCCTGGCGGAAAAGGAAATATTTGCGGAAACGGGAACGGAATTCAATATCAATTCCCCGAAGCAGCTGGGAGAGATCCTCTTCGAGAAAATGATGCTGCCCTGTGCGAAGAAAACGAAAAGCGGGTATTCCACCTCGGCGGATATCCTGGAGAAACTTGCGCCGGATTATCCTGTCGTAAAGAAGATCCTGGAATACCGCATGCTCAGCAAACTTAACTCCACCTATGCGACAGGCCTTGTTCCGTTCATCCGCGAGGACGGGAGAATACACGGGACCTTCAATCAGACAATCACGGCAACCGGCCGGATTTCCTCCACGGAGCCGAACCTTCAGAATATCCCCATCCGGACGGAAATGGGAAGCAAAATCAGAGGCGTGTTCGTACCGGCGGAAGGAAATGTTTTTGTGGATGCCGACTATTCCCAGATCGAACTCAGAGTTCTTGCCTCCATGTCGGGGGACGAGGCTCTGATCGATGCCTACCGGCATGCCGTGGATATCCATACGGTGACCGCATCGAACGTGTTCCATGTCCCGCTCGATGAAGTTACGCCGGCCATGAGAAGAAACGCCAAGGCCGTGAACTTCGGCGTCGTATACGGGATCTCCGCCTTCGGGCTGTCGGAGGGCTTAAGCATTTCCCGGAGAGAAGCGCTCGATTACATCAATCATTATTTCAAGTCGTACCCGAAGGTGAAGGAATTCCTGGACCGGCAGGTAAAGGAAGCGAAGGAAAACGGATTCGTCACGACTCTGTTCGGAAGAAGGAGACCCATTCCGGAGCTGAAGAGCAGCAACTTCATGCAGCGGTCGTTCGGGGAACGGGTCGCAATGAATTCTCCCATCCAGGGAACCGCGGCGGACATCATGAAGATCGCCATGATCAGAGTCGACAGGGCGCTGGAGGAAAAAAAGCTTCACGCCGGGATCGTGCTGCAGATCCACGATGAACTGCTGATCGAAGTGAGGAAAGACGAAGCGGAAGAAGTGCGTACGCTGACGGAGGACATCATGAAGCATGCGGCGGATCTGAAGGTCGATCTGGAAGTGGATGCGAAGATCGGGAATTCCTGGCTGGAGGCACACTGATGGTCATCGGCATTTACGGAGGCGTGGGCTCGGGAAAAAGTACGGTGCTGGAATATCTGCAGAAGCATTACGGGGCTCATGTTTTAAGGGCGGACGATATCGCCCATGAGCTTTATGAACCGGGGAAACTCTGTTACGATGCGGTTATCCGCATCCTTGGAAAAGAGATTGTCTTATCCGACGGCACGCTTGACCGGAAAAAGATGGCGGATCTGATTTACCACGACCCGGAGAAGCTGGAAGAAATCAATGAGGCAGTCCATCCTCTGGTCCGCAGGGAAACCGTGAGACGCCTGAAGGCACTTGAAAATACGCCTCTTACTGTTCTGGAAACGGCGCTCCCGGGAAAAGAAGACCGTGACATCCTTGATGAAATATGGTATGTTTATACATCAAAAGGAGTCCGGGAAGAAAGGCTGAAGACATCGCGGAATTATTCGGACGAGCGGATTCATGAAATCATGAAACGTCAGCCGTCGGAAGAAGCATACAGGAAAATTTCCGACTGGGTACTGAAAAACGACGGATCGCCCGAAGAAACGGAAAGACAGATCGATGCGAGACTTTCCGGGAAGGCAGAAAGAAAAGAATGAGACTTTCCAGCATAGCAAGCGGAAGCAGCGGAAATGCGATTTATGTGGGCAGCGAGGACACGCATATTCTGATCGATGCCGGCATCAGCGCAAAGCGGATTGAAAGCGGACTGAAGGAACTCGGCCTTAAGGGAGAAGATCTGGATGCCGTCCTGCTTACGCATGAGCATTCCGATCATGTAAAAGGTCTGAAGGTTCTTTCCGCAAGATACGGATTTCCGGTTTACGCCACGAAGGGAACCCTTTCGGCCGTGAAAAAAAACGGCTATATCGGGGAATATCCGGATGACCTTCTGAATACGGTCTCCGCGGACCGGGAGTTCCGGATCGGCGATCTGACCTTAAAGCCTTTTTCAATCGATCATGATGCGGAGGAACCGGTGGCCTACAGGATTTCCGGCGGGGGGAAAAGTGCTGCCGTGGCAACCGACATGGGGCATTTCACCGACTATACCGTTCGGAATTTAAGCGGGCTGGATGCGCTTCTGGTCGAGAGCAACCATGATGTCCGCATGCTGGAAACAGGACCGTATCCCTATTATCTGAAGAGAAGAATCCTGAGCGATTTCGGCCATCTGTCAAATGAAAATGCGGGCAGGCTGATTGTGAGAATTCTGCATGACAATCTGAAATACATAGTCCTGGGACATCTGAGCAAGGAGAACAATTTTCCGGATCTGGCGTACGAGACGGTGCGCTGTGAAATCGGCTCGGAGGAATGTCCTTACGGGCCCGATGATTTCCCGATTGAAGTAGCACTCCGGGAAAGCATGTCGGAAATACTCGAATTCTGAAAACGGAAAGCGGAGGAGAACATATGAACAAAGTAATCATTACCGTCGTCGGGAAGGATACGGTGGGAATCATAGCGAAGGTATGCACCTATCTTGCCGATGCCGACATCAACATTCTGGACATTACGCAGACGATTGTGCAGGATTATTTCAACATGATGATGATCGCTGACACGGACAAGGCAGAGAAACCGTTCGAGACGATATCCGATGAACTGAGTAAGCTCGGGGAACAGATCGGCGTGAAGATCCGCATCCAGAGAGAAGAAATTTTCACCAGCATGCACAGAATATAACGGGAGAAGAGAATGCTGAATTTATTTGAGATTCTGGAAACGAATAAAATGATTGACCATGATCTTCTGGATGTCCGCACGATCACGATGGGGATCAGTCTTCTTGACTGCATTGACACGGATCTGGAACGGATGAACGGAAAGATCTATGACAAGATTCTGCGCTATGCGGGAAATCTGGTTTCCACGGGCGATGCGATCGCAAAGGATTTCGGCGTGCCGATCGTGAACAAAAGAGTTTCGGTGACGCCCGTCGCTCTGATCGGAGGCAGCACCTGCAGATCGGAAGAGGATTTTGTCAGCATCGCGAAAACGCTCGACAGGGCGGCGAAAGAGATCGGCGTGAACTTTATCGGCGGTTATTCCGCACTCGTCAGCAAGAATATGACGACGGCGGACAGAGTCCTGATTCAGTCCATACCCGAGGCACTTGCCGGAACGGAACGGATATGCAGCTCCGTCAATGTCGGCAGCACGAAGACCGGACTGAACATGGATGCCGTCCGCCTGATGGGAACGGTCGTAAAAAGGACGGCGGAGCTCACGAAGGACTCCGGTTCCCTGGGCTGCGCGAAGCTGGTTGTTTTCTGCAACGCACCGGATGACAATCCGTTTATGGCAGGCGCCTTCCACGGCGTAACCGAGGGAGATGCCGTGATCAATGTCGGCGTCAGCGGTCCCGGCGTGGTGAAGAGCGCAATCGAAAAAGTGCACGGGGAAAACTTTGAAGTCCTCTGCGAAACGATCAAGAAGACAGCCTTCAAGATTACAAGAGTCGGTCAGCTGGTCGCGGAAGAAGCGAGCAGACGTCTGAACGTGCCGTTCGGCATCATTGATCTGTCGCTGGCACCGACGCCCTCGGTCGGAGATTCAGTTGCGGAAATCTTGGAGGAGATCGGTCTGGAAAGCGTCGGCGCTCCGGGAACAACCGCAGCCCTGGCACTTTTAAACGATCAGGTGAAAAAGGGAGGCGTCATGGCTTCCTCCTATGTGGGAGGCTTAAGCGGTGCATTCATTCCGGTCAGCGAAGACCAGGGAATGATCGATGCAGTGACAAGAGGCGCGCTGACGATCGAAAAACTGGAAGCAATGACGTGCGTCTGTTCCGTGGGACTCGACATGATCGCGGTTCCCGGCGATACAAAGGATACGACGATCGCGGGCATCATTGCGGATGAAGCCGCGATCGGAATGGTGAATCAGAAAACGACGGCCGTCCGCCTGATTCCCGCCTACGGGAAGAAAGTCGGAGATGAGGTCGAATTCGGCGGACTTCTGGGGCATGCGCCCGTCATCCCGGTGAACGGTTATTCCTGCGATGCTTTTGTAAACAGGACCGGAAGGATTCCGGCGCCCATCCATTCGTTTAAAAACTGAAGCGTTCAGACGATCACGATCTGCCGCTCAAACAGGTTCGGAAGCTTCACATGACAGAAATCAAAATAAACGGAATTCCACAGATCCGCGGCATGCGCCTCTTCGCTGAGAAGAGACAGCGCCGCGGTATTTTCTTTTAAAATGGCGCCCGCATCGGCCGCTTTGCTGATGATCGGAATGCAGGAATTTTCCTTCAGGATTCCGAGAAGCTCGGAAGAGGATCTGCGGAAACCGATCAGGCGCGCATAGGGAGCGGTCCTGCCGCTCCGGAAGGTCTTCATGGAGGCATCCGTGATGCCGAGCAGAATGTGCATGAGCGCACGGGCAATGCGGGTGGAGGTGTACTGCTTTGTCTTGAAGGCGCAAACCATTTCCCCGAAGGTCCGGTAAGGACCGGCGGCCGCAGATATACGGTCCGCCATATCCGTCGAGACATCACAGAAATCGCTCAGGCTCCGGCCTTCATGCTTTAAATCCAGGATCCTTCTGGTGACAGATCCGGTAAAGGCGTCCGCAGGGAGAGGCGCATATTCCTTCGTGATGAGATCGAATGCGGGGCCGGGGATCACGTCCTTCAGAAGCGTGCCGTCACCGCCGGACAGAAGGAGCCTGCGGATGGAAAGCGAAGAGGAAAATTCTCTGCCGATTTCACTGTCCGTGTGTTCCCTGCCTTTCCGGTTTACGGTCACCAGACGCAGAGGCAGTCTCTGCCGTTCGATCGCCCGCGCATATTCGACCGCCAGAATATTGTTCGGCGTGGAAAGAAGATCGGAAAAATGCTGTACGGTTTTCCCGTCTGCGCCGGAACGGATCAGTTCGGCGGTAAGGGCGCGGGAACGCGCTTCCGGATACGAAAGTCCGTTCTTTAAGGATTCCTGCAGGACAGATTTAAACGAGTGCGTTTCCCGGTTCAGAAGAGATGCCGCTTTCATGATCTCGTCCGTGCCGGCATTTTCCACGCCGCAGGAAATGAAGGGGATTCCCAGAGAGCCGAGGAGGGAAACACCGTAGGAGGCAAAATCGCCCGCGGAAGCAGAGGAAAACGGAGCCGGAATTTCGAAGACTGCATCGGCACCGCAGAGAAGCGCCGCCCGTGCCCTGGTGAAAGTATCGAAGGCGGCCGGTTCCCCGCGTTCGACAAAATGTCCGCTTAAGGCAACGACCGTATATTTTGCACCGGTGAGAATTTTTGCCTCCTGCATCTGATAAAGGTGTCCGTTGTGAAACGGATTATATTCCGCGACAATTCCCGCAATCGGCGTCCTGTTCAAGTCTGCACCTCCAAAAAAACACTGTTTGCCCTTGTATTATGACCTTTTCAGGGACTATAATCAAGGAAATATGTTTTGAAATCCAACAAACCGAAGGGAGAAAAAATATGGGAGCATTACTTGAGAAACTGAAGAAAAAAGCGAAAACTCATAAGAAGACCATCATACTGCCGGAGTCCATGGACAAACGGACTTTCAAGGCAGCAGAGCAGATACTGAAGGAGGGGTTCGCAAACCTCATCATCATCGGAACACCGGAAGAAATCAAGAAGAACAGCAAAGGCTGCGATATTACCGGCGCCACGATCATCAATCCCAATACCTATGAAAAAACACAGCAGTACGAGGACCTTTTCGTGAAGCTCCGCGAGAGCAAGGGCCTTACGCATGAAGAAGCCCGCAAGACCATGCTTTCCGATTATGCCTATTACGGCTGTCTGATGATCAAATCCGGCGATGCGGACGGAATGGTAAGCGGTGCATGCCATTCGACGGCGAACACGCTTCGTCCGTGCCTCCAGTTAATCAAGACGAAACCGGGAACGAAGCTTGTCTCCGCATTTTTCCTGATGGATGTTCCGGACTGCAAATTCGGTTCGAACGGAACCTTCGTATTCGGTGACTGCGGACTGAACCAGGATCCGACTGCGGATGAACTGGCGGCGATTGCCGGAAGCTCTGCGGAAAGCTTTAAGATGCTCACCGGCAAGGAACCGAAGGTTGCCATGCTTTCCTATTCCACCAAGGGAAGCGCAAAGCATGATCTGGTGACCAAGGTTCAGGAAGCAACGAAAATCGCACAGGAGCAGTACCCGGAGCTGGCACTGGACGGAGAGTTGCAGCTGGATGCGGCTATCGTTCCGGAAGTCGCGAAGAGCAAGGCACCGGGAAGCAAGGTAGCCGGCCACGCAAATGTTCTGATCTTCCCCGAACTGAATGCAGGCAACATCGGCTACAAGCTGGTTCAGAGACTTGCAAAGGCCGAAGCATACGGCCCGCTGTGCCAGGGAATTGCCAAGCCGGTCAACGATCTTTCCAGAGGATGTTCCTTTGAGGATATCGTCGGCGTCGTGGCAATCACCGCTGTACAGGCACAGATGAACGACTGACCGGAAAAAACCGGAAAGGCAAATTAAAGATTAAGGAGAAGATATTCAATGAAAATACTGGTACTGAACTGCGGAAGCTCGTCACTCAAATATCAGCTGATCGACATGCAGGATGAGAGCGTTCTGGCTAAGGGGCTCTGTGAAAGAATCGGGATCGAAGGATCCAAGCTTACGCACACACCCGCAGGAAAAGAAAAATATGTAACGGAAACACCGATGCCCTCACACAGGGATGCCATCAAACTGGTCATGGAAGCGCTGACGGATAAAGAGCACGGCGTCATCAAAAGCGTGGACGAGATCACAGCCGTGGGCCACCGCGTACTGCACGGCGGCAATACCTATACGGAATCCATTGTCGTGAACGATGATGTCAAGCGCGTCATAAAGGAGTGCTTCGATCTCGGACCGCTTCACAATCCGGCAAACCTGATGGGCATAGAAGCATGCGAAGCAGCCATGCCGAAGACCCCGAACGTAGCCGTGTTTGATACGGCATTCGGAATGGGAATGGAAGAGAAGGCATATCTGTATGCCATTCCCTACGAATATTATTCGAAATACAAATTACGGCGCTACGGTTTCCACGGCACAAGCCATATGTTCGTTTCCGGCGAGGCCATCAAGTTCGGCAGCCTCGATCCGAAAAAGGCAAAGGTGATCGTATGCCATCTCGGAAACGGTGCTTCCGTGTCCGCATCGATCGGCGGAAAATGTGTCGATACTTCCATGGGACTGACCCCACTGGAAGGACTGATCATGGGAAGCCGTTCCGGCGACATTGATCCCGCGGTTCTTCAGTATATCTGCAACCACGATAAGATCGACATCAACGAGATGCTGAACATCCTGAACAAGAAGTCCGGAATCCTCGGAATGTCCGGAGGAATTTCCAGCGATTTCCGCGATGTGGGAAAGGCTGCGGAAGAAGGAAACCATCTCGCCAAGGTGGCGCTGGACGCATATGTTCTGCGCGTTGTAAAGTATATCGGAGCCTATGCGGCTGCCATGAACGGAGTCGATGCGATCGTATTCACGGCGGGCGTCGGTGAAAACGACAGACAGATGCGGAAGGATATCTGCTCCTATCTGGGATATCTCGGTGTGAAGATCGATGACGAAAAGAACAATGTCCGCGGGAAGAGAAGCGTCATTTCCGCAGATGATTCCAAAGTTAAAGTCATGATGATTCCCACAAACGAAGAGCTGGCGATTGCCAGAGAAACACTGAGACTCACCGCAAATAAATGATTGACAAAGCGATAGGCCGTGTATATAATAATACAAGCTGTTTCAAAGGATTATTCACGGCCGAAAGGTACGTGTTCGAAGTACGTGTAAGGTGAGGAGGTGTTAATATGTCGATTTGTCCCAAGAATAAATCATCCAGAGGCCACAGAGATCAGAGAAGAGCAAACTGGAAGATGGAAACCCCGAATCTTGTCAAGTGTCCGAAATGCGGCGCGCTTATGATGCCTCATCGTATGTGCAAGGCTTGCGGTTCCTATAACAAGAAGGAAATCATCAAGATGGACTGAAACTGATTTTAGAGAGGGCTGTCGCCTTAAAAGCGGCAGCCCTTATTTTTTTAAACTTCCTTGATTTTGCATAGGATATAAGATATATTTACTTATAATAAACGGAGGATCATATGGTTACGGTTGCAGTGGATGCAATGGGAGGGGACAAAGCTCCCGGCGAAATCGTAAAAGGCTGTATCAGAGCAGCGGAAACGAGCGATGATATACGGATCCTTCTGGTTGGCAGGGAAGAAGTCGTAAACAGGGAACTTGCTTCGGCTGCCAAACAGAAGGATGCCGAAAAAATAAAGATCGTAAATGCGACGGAAGTGATTGATACCGGCGATCCGCCTGTGCTTTCCATCCAGCGGAAGAAGGATTCTTCCATCGTTGTCGGCATGAAGCTTGTGAAAAACGGAGAAGCGGATGCATTTGTCTCTGCGGGCAGTTCCGGTGCGGTTCTGGTGGGCGGCCAGGTGATCGTCGGACGGATAAAGGGCGTGGAACGCCCGCCGTTTGCAACACTTGTTCCCACGGACGGCGGCACAGGAGCGTCGCTTCTACTGGACTGCGGCGCCAATATCGATGCGCGTCCCGAACATCTGAAGCAGTTTGCCCAGATGGGATCGATCTACATGGAGCGCATCATGGGAATCAAAAATCCGCGGGTGGCGATCGTAAACATCGGACTGGAGGAAGAAAAGGGAAATGCGCTTGTCAAAGCGACCATACCGCTTCTGAAAGATCTGAAGGGGATCAATTTCACCGGCAGCATAGAGGCCCGCGAAATCCCGCATGACGGAGCGGATGTCATAGTCTGCGAGGCTTTTACCGGAAACGTCATCATAAAGCTTTACGAGGGTGTTGCCTCGTGCATGCTTCATACCATGAAGAAAGCCATGCTCTCCGATTTCAGAAGCAAGGCCGGTGCCGCTCTTTTGAAACCGGCTTTAAAAACATCGCTGAAGGCTTTCGATGTCTCCCGATACGGCGGTGCGCCGATGCTCGGACTGAAAGGTCTGGTCGTAAAAGTACACGGAAACGCCGAGGCAGATGAAATAAGCAATGCCGTGCTCCAGTGCAGGACGTTCTGCAATGAAAAAATAAACGATCATATATCGGAGGAAATAACAGATGGAATTTGAAAAGCTTCAGAAGATAATAGCGGATGTACTGAACATCGGACCGGAGGAGATCAAGCTGACTTCGACTTTCGTGGATGATCTCGGAGCGGATTCTCTGGATGTATTTCAGATTGTTATGGGCATTGAAGAGGAATTTGATATTGAAATACCGCAGGAATCAATCGAACACATCGTGACGGTTTCCGATGCGGTTGATGCAATCAAGAGCGCTTTGAACTGAAAAAAGCGGGAGGGCCCCGGAAACGGGGCTTTTTCCTTGGGCAGGAAGGTAAAAATTGGATATCGAAAGACTGCAGGATACAATCGAATATCATTTTAAAAATCCGTCTCTTCTGGTTCATGCGATGACGCACAGCTCATGGTCCAATGAAAGGCATACGGGGCACCTGGGCTCGAATGAAAGACTGGAATTTCTGGGCGATGCTGTTCTTGAACTTTCAAGCAGCAGATTCTTTTATGAAAAGTTTCCGGACCTGCCGGAAGGCGAACTGACAAAGATGAGAGCGAGCTTTGTCTGCGAACCGGCTCTGTCCTACTGCGCGGAGGAAATTCCCCTAAGCGACTATCTGCTGCTCGGAAAAGGCGAGGAGCAGACGGGCGGAAGGCAGAGGGCAAGCGTCATTTCGGATGCCATGGAAGCGCTGATCGGTGCGCTGTACATTGACGGCGGATTCGAACCTGCGGACAGCTTTATTAAAAAATATATTCTCAATGACATTGAGGGCAAACAGTTTTTCTATGACGCCAAGACGAACCTCCAGGAAGAGGTGCAGAAGGACGGCGGAAAGGATCTTGTCTATACCATGATTTCCGAAGAAGGTCCGGACCATAACAAGCTGTTTACCTGTGCGGTGCTTCTCGACGGGACGGAAATCGGCAGAGGAACCGGGAAAAGCAAGAAAAATGCGGAACAGAATGCGGCCTACATGGCACTTCGCATGAAGAAAACTGAAAGGAAGCAATCATAACAGGGATTGTACCGGGTGTTTGAAAATGTATTTGAAAAGCATCGAAGTACAGGGGTTTAAATCATTTGCAAATAAGATCACGTTTGAATTTCACAACGGGATAACCGGGATCGTGGGACCGAACGGATCCGGAAAAAGCAATGTTTCCGATGCAGTCAGATGGGTCCTCGGCGAGCAGAGCGCGAAGCAGCTCCGCGGCGGGAACATGCAGGACGTTATCTTTGCGGGAACGGAGACCAGAAAACCGCAGGGATTTGCCTACGTGGCGATCACGCTGGACAATTCCGACAGAAAACTGAACCTCGATTTCGATGAAGTGAAGGTGTCCAGAAGGCTGTACCGTTCGGGTGAAAGCGAATACATGATCAATGAAGTGCCGTGCCGCCTGAAGGACGTGAGCGAACTGTTCTTTGACACCGGCATCGGACAGGAAGGTTATTCCATCATCGGGCAGGGCCAGGTGGAGAAGATTTTAAGCGGCAAGCCGGACGACAGAAGAGAGCTTTTCGACGAAGCTGCCGGGATCACGAAGTTCAAGAAAAGGAAGGTGCTCGCGGAACGGAAGCTGGAAGACGAAAGAGCCAATCTTGTCCGCGTGAACGATATTCTTTCGGAGCTGGAAAAGCAGGTGGAACCTCTGAAAAGGCAGTCGGAAGCCGCCAGGGAATATCTGCGTCTGAAGGAAGAACTGAAAACCTTTGATGTCAATCTTTTTCTGAACGAATCGGACGGTCTGAAAAAGCAGCTCGGGGAGCTGGATCAGAAGGCTGAAATTCTGAAGGGCGATCAGGCGGATGCGAACAGGGAAGCCGAGCAGCTTAAGAGCGAATACGAGGAGCTGGAAAATCTTTTAAGGGAACTGGACACTTCCCTGACGGAAACCAGGGAAAAAATATCCGCGGGCAATATCGAATCGGGTGATCTGAACGGCAAGATCAATGTACTGCGGGAACAGATCAACACCGAACGGATGAATGCGGAACACATCGATTCCAGAATAGCCGCAATCCGTTCGGAAATCGAGGAACATAAGAAGAGCATCGGCGATTACGAGAACCGGAAAGCCGAAATGGATGAAACGGCAAAGGCAGCAGAGGAAAAAAGAAAAAATGCCGAGCAGACACTCCTTTCCGCCGATGAAAATATCATGCTTCTCGATCAGAAAATCGAGGATGCGAAAAATGCAGTCATCGCCGCGATCAACGAGCGCGCCGAGGTGTCCGCGAAGGGACAGCGGTTTGAAGCGCTGCTCGAGCAGATTCAGGTGCGCCGTTCGGAAGTGACGCAGAAGCTTTTGAAGATCAAGTCGGATGCGTCCGTCTTTGAGACGCAGGCTCTGGAAGAAAAGAAAAAGCTCGATGCCGTCGAAGAGGAAATACGCGGACAGGCAGAACTGATGAAGCAGTCAGCCGGAAAGATCGCCGACTGTGAAAAGGAGATTGCCCGTCTTTCGACCGCCCTGAACGACATTCAGGCGGAATATCAGAACAGTTCCGCAAGGCTGGAGTCGATGCGCAATCTCGCGGAACGGTATGACGGCTACGGAAACAGCATCAAACGCGTCATGGAGACGCGCGACAGGATCCGCGGAATTCACGGCGTCGTGGCGGATCTGATTACGGTCGACAAGGAATACGAAACCGCAATTGAAACCGCTCTCGGCGGAAGAATTCAGAACATCGTAACGGATTCCGAAGAGACCGCGAAGCAGCTGATCGAGCATCTCAAGAAGAATAAATTCGGGCGTGCCACCTTTCTTCCCTTAAGCAGCACCGGGACCGCGAGAGAATGGAACCCCGGTGATGTCATGAAGGAAGAAGGCGTCATCGGAATTGCCTCTTCGCTCGTGAAAACCGATCCGCAGTATGAACCGCTTTTGAAAAATCTTCTCGGCAGGGATATCGTGGTAAACGATATCGACCACGCCATCCGGATCGAGCGGAAATATCATTATGCCTACAGAATCGTCACGACGGAGGGAGAACTTTTAAGCCCGGGCGGTTCCTTAAGCGGCGGGGCCTTCCGGAATGCCAGCAACCTTCTCGGGAGAAAGCGGGAAATTGAGGAGCTGGAGGAAGAAACCGGAAAGATCCTGAAAAGATCCGAAAGCATGCAGGCGGAACTGGACCGGGCGACTGCATTGCTCGCGGAATTAAGAGCCGAGAACGAAGAACAGAAAAAGAAGAATCAGGAAATTCTTCTTAACAGGAATACGATTGAACTGAACATTGAGCGGCTGAAGGAAAAACAGACCGAGACGGAAGATTCCGCTTCCGATCTGGAGGCCGAGCACGGACAGCTGGAAGCCCAGGTTGTGGAGATCAATTCCGGGAAGACGCAGCTGAAAACGGACATCGGTGCCCTGGATGAAAAACGCTCCTCCACGGAACAGCTGATTTCTGATCTGGCAAAGCAGCTTGAAGAGGCAAAATCGGGCAGGGAAAAGTATGCTGCCGCGCTCTCCACGGCGCAGGTGGATGCAAGTGCCGCGAGACAGAACCTGACATTTATCGATGAAAACCTGAACCGTCTGAAAGAGGAAACGGCCAAATCGGAAGATGAACTTGCGACCTTTCAGAAGGGAACGGAAGAATCCGTAAAGCGGATCCGCGATAAAAATGCGGAGATCGACGAGGCGGAGGCTTCCATCGACACGATCCGGCAGAGAATATCGGAACTGAACGGAGTCGTTCAGGAAATCACCGAGAAGAAGGAATCAAAGTCCGGAGAGCAGAAACAGTATTTTGAAAAGCGCGATGCCATCTCATCAAAAATATCGGCGCTGGACAAGGATCTGTTCCGCGTGCAGAGTCAGCATGAGAAATGCGAGGAAAAGCTCGGAACCAGAGTGAGCTACATGCTTTCGGAATATGAGCTTACCTATGAAACGGCGGAACCTCTGCGCGTCGAGACGATGAACGATCTCACGGAACTCAGGAAAAACATCGAAAACCGCAAGTCGGCCATCCGTGCGCTCGGCAATATCAATGTCAATGCGATCGACGAATACAAGGATGTTTCCACAAGGTACGAGTTCCTGAAAACACAGCATGACGATCTGCAGAAGGCGGAAGAAGCTCTGATGAACGTGATCGACGAGCTGGACAAGGGGATGCGGAAACAGTTCGGCGAACAGTTCGAACTGATTGCCAGGGAATTCGACAAGGTGTTCAAGGAACTGTTCGGCGGAGGCCGCGGCCAGATTACGCTTGAGGAAGATGTGGACATGCTGGAGGCCGGCATCAATATCATTGCCGAACCGCCGGGAAAGAAACTGCAGAACATGATGCAGCTTTCCGGAGGAGAAAAGGCCCTGACTGCGATTTCGCTTCTATTCGCCATTCAGAACCTGAAGCCTTCGCCGTTTGCGCTTCTGGACGAAATAGAAGCCGCGCTCGATGATTCAAACGTGGAACGTTTTGCAAAATATCTGCGGAAGCTGACCAAGAACACGCAGTTCATCGTCATTACCCACCGGCGCGGAACCATGGTGGCTGCGGACAGACTGTACGGCATTACCATGCAGGAGAAAGGTATTTCCACGCTTGTTTCCGTCAAACTGATCGAAGACAAGCTGGATAACTGATTATGGCAGAGGAAAAGAAAACAGGATTTTTCGGCCGGCTTTTTTCCGGCCTTTCAAAGACAAGGGATGTGCTTGCGGACGGGCTGAACTCCATTTTTTCGGGACACAGCGAAATCAACGATGAGTTCTATGACGATCTGGAAGAGACGATGATTACCGCGGATCTCGGCGTCAGAACCACGGAAGAGATTATTGAAAACCTGAAGGAACGCGTCAGGACGGAAAAAATCCGCGAACCTGCTTCCTGCAGAAAGCTTCTGATCGAAAGCATCCGCGACAAAATGAAGCCCGGGGAAAATGCCTACGATTTTGAAGGCGGGCCGTGCGTGATCCTTCTGATCGGCGTGAACGGTACCGGAAAAACGACCACGGCCGGGAAGCTGTCCATGCTTTATAAATCGGAGGGGAAAAAGGTGCTTCTGGCGGCCGCGGATACCTTCCGGTCTGCCGCCATCGAGCAGCTGTCGGTATGGTCCGAACGAGCAGGCGTTGAGCTTGTTTCGGGAAAGCAGGGATCGGATCCCGCCGCGGTGGTTTTTGATGCCTGCACCGCCGCAAAGGCCAGACAGGCTGACGTCCTGATCATCGACACGGCCGGGCGTCTTCACAACAAGAAGAATCTGATGGAAGAACTCGGCAAGATATCGAGAATCGTTGAGAGGGAACTTCCGGGAACGAAAAAGGAAACGCTGATCGTCCTTGACGGCACGACGGGACAGAACGCGCTGGAACAGGTAAGGGAATTCAACGACATCACGAAAATATCCGGTATTGTCCTTACCAAGCTGGACGGAACCTCGAAGGGCGGGATTGCCGTGGCCATCCAGAATGAAACAAAAATCCCCGTGAAATTTATCGGTGTCGGGGAACAGATCGGCGATTTTCAGAAATTTGATCCCGGTAAATTCGTGGATGCCCTTTTTGATGAGAAAGCGGAATGACGGAAAGAACGGAAAAGAGGAAGCAGATGGAGAAACTCAGTCTTGAAAAGTTTGAGGAAGCAAGTGAACAGGTAAAAAAAGTAACCAAGGAAACGAAGCTTGTCTACAGCGAATATTTTTCGGAGCAGTCCGGCAACAAGGTATATCTGAAACCGGAAAACATGCAGCAGACAGGCGCCTATAAGGTAAGGGGCGCCTATTACAAGATTTCCACGCTCGGGAAGGAAGAACGGGAGCACGGCCTGATCACCGCATCGGCCGGCAATCATGCACAGGGCGTTGCCTATGCCGCCAAACTCGCGGGCATCAAGGCGACCGTATGCATGCCGACCACGACTCCGTTAATGAAGATCAACCGCACGAAGGCCTACGGAGCGGAAGTTGTTCTGGAAGGCGATGTCTTTGACGATGCATGCGCGGCGGCGTACCGGATTGCGGAAAAGACCGGAGCCACCTTCGTGCATCCGTTCGACGATCTGGATGTTGCAACCGGGCAGGGTACGATTGCCATGGAAATCATCAAGGAGCTTCCGACGGTCGATTATATTCTGGTTCCGATCGGCGGCGGTGGGCTCTGCTGCGGTGTTTCCACGCTTGCCAAAATGCTGAATCCGAAGATCAGAATCATAGGCGTGGAGCCGGAAAATGCAGCCTGCATGAAGGCTTCGCTGGAGGCGGGCCATGTGGTCACACTGGACAGCGCGAACACGATTGCCGACGGCACGGCCGTCAAGCGTCCGGGCGAGAAGATATTCCCGTATATCCAGAAAAATGTGGATGAAATCATAACGATCAATGACAATGAACTGATCGTGTCATTCCTCGACATGGTAGAGAACCATAAGATGATCGTGGAAAATTCCGGCCTGCTGTCGGTCGCGGCTCTGAAGCATATGGATGTCCGCGGAAAGAAGATCGTCTGCATTTTAAGCGGCGGCAACATGGATGTGATCACGATGGCTTCCTTAATCCAGCACGGACTGATCCAGAGAGACCGCATCTTCACGGTTTCCGTGCTCCTTCCGGACAAGCCGGGACAGCTGGCAAAGGTTTCGACGATCATTGCGGAGGAAAACGGAAACGTCATCAAGCTGGAACACAACCAGTTCATCAGCATCAACCGCAATGCTGCGGTGGAACTCAGAATCACAATGGAGGCATTCGGCACGGAGCACAAGGAAAAAATCGTCGAACGCCTGAAGAAGGAAGGCTACAGGCCGAAACTGGTGAAAGCCAAGGGAACCTACAACGAAGGATAAGAGCCGGGTGCTGTCAAGTAATTTTACTTGACAGCACCCTTTCTCTGTTGTATGATGCTCGAGGTGATCATATGAACGAACTGGAAAAAATTGTAAATCATGATCTGCTTTTTGATTTTTACGGAGATCTTCTGACGGAACATCAGAAGCGGATTTATGAAGAAGTCGTATTCAATGATTATTCCGTAAGCGAGGTGGCCAGGGATGAGGGAATATCCCGGCAGAGCGTTTACGACATGATCAGAAGATGTTCCGATCAGCTTTTAAGCTATGAGAAAAGGCTCGGCCTGGTGGAACGGTTCCGCAGGAACAGAAAGCGGATTGAGCAGATCCTTGCGGAAACGGCTGCCTTTGAAAAAGACGCTGATCCTTCCCATGTAAATAAAATCTCCGAAATTTCCGGGGATCTTCTGAAAGACGAATAGAGGTTTTTATGGCATTTGAGAGTTTAACGGATAAACTGCAGAGAGTTTTTAAGAACCTGCGCGGAAAAGGAAAGCTTTCGGAATCCGATGTGAAGGCAGCCATGAAGGAAGTACGGATGGCGCTTCTGGAAGCGGACGTGAGCTTCAAGGTCGTAAAGCAGTTTATTTCGGGAATCGAAGAACGTGCCGTCGGCTCGGAGGTCATGGATTCCCTGACGCCCGGGCAGCAGGTGGTGAAGATCGTAAACGAAGAGCTGGTTAAGCTCATGGGTTCCGAGACGACCGCAGTTTCCCTGAAGACGGACGGAACGGTGACCGTTATCATGATGGTGGGACTTCAGGGAGCCGGGAAAACAACCACTTCGGCAAAGCTTGCGGTAAAGCTGAAGGGCACAGGCGCCACGCCTCTTCTTGCGGCCTGCGATGTCTACAGACCGGCTGCGGTGGAACAGCTGAAGATCAACGGCGAGAAATCCGGGATCCCCGTGTTTTCGATGGGAACCGGAAACAATCCTGCCGATATCGCGAAGGCAGCCTTAAGCCACGCGAAGGAAAATAAAAACAGCGTACTGATCATCGATACGGCAGGACGTTTGCAGATCGACGAGAAGATGATGCAGGAGCTTTCCGATGTCAAATCGGCGGTTCCGGTGGACTGGACCATTCTGGTTGCGGATGCCATGACAGGACAGGAAGCCGTCAATGTGGCGGATGCCTTCAGCAAGAAGGTCGGAATAGACGGCGTGATCATTACCAAGCTCGACGGTGATACGAGGGGCGGCGCGGCGCTTTCCATCAAGGCCGTGACGGGGAAACCGATTCTCTATGCCGGCATGGGAGAGAAAGCCTCCGATCTGGAACAGTTCTATCCGGAAAGAATGGCTTCCCGCATTCTCGGAATGGGCGACATCCTGACGCTGATCGAAAAGGCACAGGAGAGTGCGGACGAGGAAAAGACCAGGGAAATCGCCGACAAGCTGAAGAAAGCCGATTTTGATTTCAATGATTTTCTGGATCAGATGAAGCAGCTGAAAAAGATGGGCGGTCTTTCCGCAATCATGGGCATGATGCCCGCCATGGGAACCGGGTTAAAGGAAATGCCGGAGATCGACGAGAATCAGATGAACCGTGTCGAAGCCATCATTCTTTCCATGTCCGCTGAGGAACGGAAAAATCCTTCCATCCTGAATCCGTCCAGAAAGAACCGGATTGCGAGGGGCGCGGGAGTCGATGTTTCGGAAGTGAACCGCATTGTGAAGCAGTTTGAGCAGATGAAGAAAATGATGAAGCAGATGCCGGGTCTTATGAGCGGCAGAAAACGCGGATTCGGCGGAACGGGCGGCCTCGGCGGCATGCTCGGGAAGCTGAAATTCTGATGATTTCGGGTATCAGTGCGCGTACAGCGCGTTGACCATATAATCTTATCTGAACGGTTTCCGAAGAAACCGTATCAAAAAAAGGAGGTGAAAAGAATGGCAGTTAAAATCAGACTGAAAAGAGTCGGACAGAAAAAGGCTCCGTTTTACAGAATTGTGGTGGCAGACGAAAGATCTCCCAGAAACGGCAGATTCATCGCTGAGATCGGGACCTATGATCCGAACCAGGAACCGAGTTCCATCAAGTTCGAGGAAGAAGCGGCAAAGAAATGGCTTTCCAACGGTGCTCAGCCGACAGACCGTGTCGCGAAACTTCTGAAGCTTGCAGGGATTCAGAAGTAAGGAGTAAACCATGAAGGAAATTGTTGAAGTGATTGCAAAAGCGCTGGTGGAAAATCCGGATCAGGTGAAGGTAACCGAAACCGAAAAAGAGGATTCCATTCTTCTGGAACTTTCTGTAGCGCCTTCCGATATGGGCAAGGTGATCGGCAAATCCGGGAAGATCGCGAAAGCCATCCGTTCCGTGGTAAAGGCCGCATCTTCAAAATCGGATAAGAAGGTAATTGTGGAAATCGAGTAAATATTTTTCCGACTGAAAACTCTGCCCGGCATGAAGTGATTTAAGCCATGCTCCGCAGAGTTCTTTTTTTCGGAATCATTCATTACGGAAGCGCAGACTGTTTTGCAGGACATCGGCCTGTATGGAGAACAGAATGAAAAAAGACAGATTCAGAGTGGGCGTGATCAGCTCCGTGCACGGGATCAGGGGAGAATCAAAGGTATTTGCGGTATCGGGTGACCCGAAGCGCTTTGCGGATCTGAAGCAGGTCTATGCGGTAAGCGAAGGCAGGGAATGCTCCCTTACGATCGAAAGCGTCAGGTATTTCAAGAACATGGCAATCTGCAAGTTCTCGGGGATAGAAACGCCGGAAGAGATGAGAAAATATCTCGGAATGGAACTCTGGATTGACCGCGCTCAGGCAATTCCCTGTGAAGAGGGAGAATATTACATACCGGATCTGATCGGGCTTCCGGTTTTTACGGACGAAGGGGAGGACCTAGGGAAGGTATCCGATCTTTATCCGACCGGAGCCAATTATGTCCTTGTGGTCAGAACGGCAGAGGGAACGGAAATCCTGATTCCCTATATCGATGAATTTGTACGGGAAATCAGTCCGGAAAAAGAAAAAATCATCGTCCATCTCATGGACGGTTTACGTTAAAGCGAGGGAATATGCATTTTTATGTACTGACACTGTTTCCGGAAATGATCCGGTCATGCATGGAAACGAGCATTATCGGAAGGGCGCAGGACCAGAATCTGATCTGCATAGAACCGGTCAATATCCGGGACTATACTTCCGAAAAGCACGGCCATGTGGATGATTATCCCTACGGCGGAGGCGCCGGCATGATCATGCAGGCAGAGCCGATCGTGAAGGCATACAGGGATCTCTGCAGGAGAACGGGGAAAAATCTGAAGGCGGTCTACACCAGTCCGCAGGGAAAGGTATTTTGTCAGGACACGGCAAAACAGTTTGCGGAATGCGGCGATCTGGTTTTTCTCTGCGGTCATTATGAAGGCGTTGATGAACGCGCGCTGGAACTTATGAATGCGGAAAGCTATTCGATCGGCGATTATGTGCTGACCGGAGGGGAACTTCCGGCTATGGTCATGATCGATGCCGTCTGCAGGATGGTTCCCGGTGTTCTGACCAATGCCGGCAGTCCCGGTACCGAGTCATTTGAAGACGGGCTTCTGGAATACCCGCAGTACACACGGCCCGAGGTCTGCGAGGGTGAAAGCGTTCCGGAAATCCTTCTCTCCGGGAATCATGCGAAAGTGGAACAATGGAGGAGAGAGCAGTCCTTAAAGCGGACCTTTGAGAGAAGACCGGATCTGATCGATGAAGGAGTGCTCACAAAAACGGACCTGGCATATCTTGCCGGCCTCGGTTACCGGAAAAAAGAAGGATAAAGGCGGATCCGGGTCTTATGTGAATTTAACCTTGCATTTCCACAACCGGTATGATAAAGTAAGTAGGCTTAAACAGAAGAGATGGTCCTCTGAGCCTTCGGCTCATGAACGTCAAATTAAATCAGGAGGATATACGAAAATGAAAGACAGTGTTATCATTGCAAAGCTTGAGGCTTCACAGATCAGAAATCCGGGTGACTTTGAAGTCGGCGATACCGTTAAGGTATACAACAAGATCAAAGAAGGAAACCGTGAAAGAATTCAGATATTTGAAGGAACGGTTTTAAAGAGACAGAACGGCGGCGCAAGAGAGACCTTCACGGTAAGAAAACTGAGCAACGGCATCGGTGTTGAAAAAACATGGCCGGTTTCTTCTCCGCTGGTTGATAAAGTTGAGGTTGTCAGGAAGGGCAAGGTAAGGAGAGCAAAGCTCACCTACTTAAGAAAGCTTTCCGGCAAGGCCGCAAAGGTAAAGGAAATCATTAAATAACAGAGCAGAGCGTAATCGCAAGGGACAATCAAGCATTGTCCCTTGTTTCTTTTACACAGGGCCCGCTGGGAATATTGTCTTTTCAGAACAGGAGGCCGGCATTCAGTTTAAGGCGCCACCGGCGAATTGACTGAATACTGTTGTATGAAGAGCAGGAGGGGCCTTCCTTCCTGTCGGATTCCTTAACGGGCATGGAGCAGATATGGAATTTTATCAATACGAAGAAACCAACAATATCCGGCGTGCCGTGAACTGGATCGTGCAGACGGCAGTCGTTATCTCGCTGGCCTGGTTCTGTGTCTTTGCCTACGGAACCGGTGCGGTAAACACAGGACAGAGCATGCAGCCGGTGATCGGAAACGGAGAGGTTTCCCTGCAGGACCGCATACTCTATCATTTTAAAAATCCGGCACGCTACGATGTAATCGTTTTCCGGAGCCGTGACGGGAAAAACAATATCAAGCGCATCATCGGACTCCCCGGCGAAACCGTACAGATCAAGGACGGAAAGGTTCTGATCGACGGGAAGGTACCGGAAGGACGCGAAAGCGTTGCCGTCCCCGTTTCCATTGCAGGACTTGCCTCCGAACCGGTGAAGCTTACGCAGAACGAGTATTTTGTGCTGGGCGATAACCGGGACGCGAGCGAGGATTCCAGATTTGAAAGCGTCGGCAATATCAAAAGGGAGCAGATTGCCGGGAAACTCTGGGTCCGGATATCTCCGGTGATCCGCTTCGGACTGATCCGCTGAGGTGACAGATGAATATACAGTGGTATCCCGGACATATGATCAAGGCCAAACGGGAAATGGCCGGGTACATGAAAACGATCGATCTTATCATAGAAATTCTGGATGCGCGGATTCCCTGTTCTTCAAGAAATCCTGATCTCGGCACCACGGGTAAGGAAAAGGCCCGCATTATCGTACTGAATAAAGCCGATCTGGCCGATCCTTCCGTTACGGGGCTGTGGACGGATGAATTTCTGAGACAGCAGATCTCCTGCCTTCCGATGGATGCCAGGGGAAAAGAGAGTTTAAAGAAACTGATGGCAATGATCGACCGGGCCTGTGCCGCAAAGAAAGAAAGAGACAGAAAACGGGGCATCCTGGAACGTCCGGTCAGAGCCATGGTGACCGGCATTCCCAATGTGGGAAAATCAACCCTCATCAATATGATCGCGGGAAAAAGCAGCGCAAAAACGGGAAACAAGCCGGGAGTCACCAGAGGAAGCCAGTGGATCCGCATCAACCGGTCCGTGGAGCTTCTCGATACGCCCGGTATTCTCTGGCCTAAATTCGAGCGGAGAGAGACGGGGCTTTATCTTGCGATGACCGGTTCGATCAGCGATACCGTTTTTAACCACAGAGAACTTTCGCTCGAACTGATCCGCATTCTGAAAGACCGTTACGGAGAACTTCTGGACCGGAAATATGCAACGGCCGGTCTCACTGAGGAAGAAACGCTGGAAAAGATCGCCGTTACAAGAGGCTGCATCATGAAGGGGAACACCCCGGATCTTGACAAGGCTTCCGATGTCCTGCTGAATGAATTCAAAAACGGCGGCATCGGCAGAATATCACTGGAGAGACCGGAAAACTTCCCGGAAAAAGCGGTGGCGGATCAATGAGAAAACTGTCAGAAGCTGCGCTGCAGAAGGAAAGAGAGCGCCTTTACAGCATGGGCTCCTACGAACGTGAATATTCTGCCTGTACCGGTATATGCGGCATAGACGAAGCCGGCAGAGGTCCGCTTGCCGGTCCGGTGGCGGCCGGTGCCGTGATTCTTCCGAAGTCCTGTGAAATTCTCTTTCTGAACGATTCCAAAAAGCTTTCCCCGGAGAGACGGGATCTCCTTTATGACGAAATAAAGGAAAAGGCCGTTTCCTTTTCCGTATGTCTTGTCGGACCGGAAAAAATCGATGAAATCAATATTCTCAACGCGACGCTTCTCGCAATGAAAGGAGCGGTCGAAGGACTGAAGGTAAAACCGGATATTCTCCTGATCGATGCGGTCAGGATTCCGGGGCTTTCCATTCCCGAGGTCCCGATCATAAAGGGGGATGCAAAAAGCTTAAGCATTGCCGCGGCCTCCGTCATGGCAAAAGTCACAAGAGACCGGATCATGCTGGAAATGGACAGGCAGTATCCGCAGTACGGATTTGCCAGGCACAAGGGGTACGGAACTGCGGAGCATATTGCCGCGCTCAAAAAATACGGCCCCTGTCCGATTCACAGAAGATCGTTTATCGGGCTTTTTGTTCCCGTGGATTAAAATTCGGAGGAAAGGTCATCTTGAACAGACGGCAGACCGGAAGCATTTATGAAACGAAAGCCGCTGAATATCTGATCCGGCAGGGCGTATGCATCCTTGAGAGAAACTACAGGATCCGTTCCGGAGAAATCGATCTGATCGGAAGAGACGGAGAATATCTTGTCTTTTTCGAAGTGAAATACAGAAACAGCGGGAAAATGGGACGTCCTCTGCAGGCTGTCGATTACAGAAAGCAGAAAAAAATCGTTTCCGTTGCCCGGTATTATCTGTATGTAAATCACTGTCCGTACGGGACTCCCGTGCGGTTCGACTGTGTGGGAATTACGGAAGACGGAATCGACTGGATCAGAAATGCCTTTCATGCATGACAGAACGGAAAAGAGAAAAAATGACAGAGTGGATCAGAAAAAAACATACGGATGAAATCAGGGAGGATGAGGCATACGGCGTGCCTTTTCTTTATTTCCCGGCACTGAGAAACACGGGACTGGTGAAGCATGCCTTTTCCACCCGCATGGGCGGCGTCAGCAGCGGATTCTATTCGACAATGAATTTTTCCGTGACGGGAAACGACAGCAGCGAAAACATCAGGGAAAATTACAGAAGGATGGCTGAGGCGATCGGTGTCAGAGAGGATTCCTTCGTGATTTCGAACCAGGACCATACAACGAACCTGGAAGTCATCCGCGAAAGATCGCGCGGAAGCGCTTACCCGTTTCAGAGATTCGGTCATGCCGTGGACGGCCTTCTGACGGATGTGCCAGGTCTGACACTGGTGACCTTTTACGCGGACTGCATTCCGCTCTTTTTCCTGGATCCGGTGAAGAAGGCAGCTGCGCTTTCTCATTCCGGCTGGAGAGGTACGCTTAACGGCATGGGAAACGTGACGGTGAAAAGAATGCAGAAGGAATACGGATCGGAGCCGGAAGACATCATTGCCTGCATTGGCCCCGGAATATGCAGGGACTGTTTTGAAATCGGAGAAGATGTTGCGGAACGGTTCAGAAAAGAGTTCAGCTTCGGGAATCCGGAGAGCCTTCTTTCCGGCCGGCACGGGGATCGTCTTCAGCTGGATCTGTGGGAGGCAAACCGGCAGGTACTTCTGTATGCCGGGCTGAAGACGGAGAACATCCATATTACGGACATCTGCACGCACTGCAATCCGGACAGACTTTTTTCCTATCGGTCAGCCGGGAAGAACAGAGGAAATCTGGCCGCATTTCTTTCTCTCGTTTAGCTGATCGATCCGAAATATTCGTAGCCGTCGGAATTGAGGCTCTGGACGAAGTTCTGGATCTTGGTTGTGGAGTTCAGGCTTTCCCCGATCGGCATGTCGTGGTTCATGCAGTTGATGATGACGGCAAGATAGCGGCTCATGTCCGCTTCCAGGTACCAGGGCTGCTTCAGCAGCTCCGGCCTGCGGTAATTTAAATTTGTCGTGCAGACATAATCGATGATGCCCCTGTCATAGCAGGAATTGAATTCATCGATTCCGTTCGTGAAAAGGCCGAAGGTCGCGAAGATGATCACGCGCGAGGCCTTCCGTTCCTTCAGTTCTCTGGCGGTATCCAGCATGCTTTCACCGGAGGAGATCATGTCGTCGACAATGATGACGGTTTTTCCCTCCACGCTGTCTCCCAGGAATTCATGGGCCACGATCGGATTCCTTCCGTTCACCACCTGGGAATAGTCACGGCGCTTGTAGAACATGCCGAGATTGACCCCGAGGTTGTTTGCCAGGTACACGGCTATGTCCATTGCGCCCTCGTCCGGGCTTATGATCATAAGACTGTCCTTGTCCAGCAGAAGATTCGGAACCCTGCGGAAGCAGGTCTTCACAAACTGGTAAGTCGGTATGAAATTGTCAAAATCCGAAAGCGGAATGGCATTCTGCACCCGCGGATCGTGCGCATCGAAGGTTATGAAATTGCTGACGCCCATCTGGGACAGTTCAATCAGGGCATTGGCACAGTCCAGGGATTCCCGTTTGCTGCGCTTATGCTGCCTGCCTTCATATAAGAACGGCATGACCACGTTGACTCTGTGTGCTGTGGCAGCCCCTGCGCTGATGATGCGCTTCAGGTCCTGGAAATGATCGTCGGGAGACATATGGTTTACGGCACCGTCGACGGTATAGGAGAGAGAATAGTTGGTCACATCCACCATGATGTAAAGATCGGAACCGCGGATGGTCTCGTTGATAACGCCCTTTGCTTCTCCGGTACCGAATCTGGGACAGCGGACATCGACAAGATAGGAATCGGAGTTATAACCTCTGTAGTGAAGACTTCCTGAGCCTGAGCAGCCCGAAAAATCCGCGGCATCTTTTTTTCTCTGTTCCACGATATGTCTGTCAACCTTGTTTGCCAGATCCATGCAGCTTTCAAGAGAAGCGATTTTTAAAGGCGCGATCGGAATCCTTTTCATGAACCCATTTTCATCCGGCATATTCGATTCCTCCTGCATTTTATTAGTTTATTTATATCATTTTTGCATAGCCCGTGCAAGGTGGCAATTGCAATCATACCCTAATTCGTGTAGAATATTTTATGATAACGCCGGTGCTGACAAGATTGAGAAAGGACGAATTTCATGAATGATTTTGCATTAACATGCTGCTCGACCGCAGATCAGACCAGAGAGTTCTTTGAAGCCCGTGATATCCGGGTCATTTTTTTCCATTGTCTGATGGACGACGGCAAATCCTATCCGGATGATCTCGGCCAGACGATTCCCTATGACGAATTCTATCAGAAGATGAGGGATGGTGCTCTCCCGACCACATCGCAGCCGAATGTACAGGAGTTCATCGACTTTTTTGAACCGATGCTGAAAGAAGGAAAAGACATCCTTCATATCAGTACGAGTACCGGAATAACGGGGGAATATAATTCCGCCTGCATTGCCGCGGGGATGCTTCGCGAGAAATACAGCGGCAGAAAGCTCCTGGTCGTGGATTCCCTGACCGCGGCATGCGGTTACGGGCTGATCATGGACAGACTTTCTTCCATGCGTGCGGAAGGAAAGACGATCGATGAATGCTTTACCTGGATAACAGAAAACCGAAAGCATGTGGTTCTCTGGCTGTTTTCCACGGATCTGACCTGGTATGTAAGGGGCGGAAGAGTTTCGGCCGCTGCCGGATTTGTGGGAAATGTGCTGAACATCTGTCCGTTTGTCTACTTTGACGACCAGGGCCATCTGATTCCTCATACGAAGGTCAGGACAAAGGCCAGGGCAATCATCCAGCTTGAGAAAATCATGGAACGTCTTGCCTACAACGGCACGGATTATGACGGGACCTGCTTCATATCGGTTTCGGACTGCTATCCGGACGGCAGAAAGGTAGCGGATCTGATCGAACAGAATTTCCCGAAGCTGAAAGAACCGGTCCACATCAACAGCATCGGGAGCGTGATCGGTGCACATACAGGTCCCGGCACCGTGGGACTTGCATTCATGGGAGAACTGAGAATTGAAAAGCAGTAGGAAAGATGCAGCCGGCAATCTGATTACCGGCGTTCAAAGGGGATCCATTGCCGATCAGCTGAAAATCCGTCCGGGAGACATGCTGCTTTCCGTCAACGGAAAAAGAATAGAAGATATCTTTGATTACAGGTTCCAGATCAGCTCGGAATCCATGACCATGGATATTTTAAAGAAGAACGGCGAAGAATGGGAACTGGAGATCGAGAACAACTACGAGGATCCCGGGCTTGATTTTGAAAACGGTCTGATGAGCGAATACCGTTCCTGTTCCAATAAATGCATTTTCTGCTTTATCGATCAGATGCCGAAGGGCATGCGGGATACCCTGTATTTCAAGGATGACGATTCCCGTCTTTCTTTCCTTCAGGGGAATTATATTACGCTTACCAATATGAAGGAAAAAGATATACGCAGGATTATAAAGTACCGTCTGGAGCCGATCAATATTTCCGTTCACACGACCAACCCGGCCTTAAGATGCAGAATGCTGAACAACCGTTTTGCCGGAGAAAAGCTTTCCTATATCCGGGAGCTTTATGAGGCCGGCATAAAGATGAACGGGCAGATCGTTCTCTGCAGGGATTACAACGACGGGAAGGAACTGGAGAAAACCTTTGAGGATCTTATGGCATTCGCGCCGGTCATGGAAAGTATATCCGTCGTGCCGGTGGGGATTACCAGGTTCCGCGAAGGACTTACGGAGCTTCAGCCGATTTTAAAGAAGGATTCGGCGGAAACGGTCCGTCTGGTGGAACGGTTTCAGAAAGAAGCATTCCGCAGATTCGGGATTCACCTGTTTCATGCCAGCGATGAATTTTATCTGCTTTCCGGCATGCCGATACCGGAAACGGACCGGTATGACGGTTTCCCGCAGCTGGAGAACGGCGTCGGCATGATCCGTCTTCAGAGGGACGAGGTCCGGTCGGAGCTTAAAAAAACAGTTCCCTCCGATGTCAGGGAGAGAATCGGCATTGTAACGGGAGAACTCGCGTATCCCGATATGAAAAAAATATGCAGGCAGATCACCAGACACATTCCCGCGAAGAAAATAACGGTATTTCCGGTGAAAAATGATTTCTTCGGGGAGCGGATTACGGTCACGGGTCTTTTAACCGGAAGGGATATTTTCAATCAGCTTCAGGGGAAGAATCTGGGCGACAGACTGCTTCTTTCTTCCTGCATGTTCAGAAGCGGGGAAGAAGTCCTTCTCGACGATATGGCGAAAAAAGATCTGGAAAAAGCCCTGGGGGTCAGAATATCGATCATCGGGACGGGCGGCTCCGATCTGGTGAGAGCCGTAAACAGCAGAAATTACCGGGGCAGGCCGAAATGCGGCGGTTATGAAATGAGTGCCGCGGCAGGTCCCTCAAAAAGAAAAGCAGGAAGGTAAAACAAAATGAGAAAACCGGTTGTTGCCGTTGTGGGCAGACCGAATGTCGGAAAGTCAACTCTTTTCAATGCGATTGCGGGAGAACAGATTTCCATTGTAAAGGATACGCCGGGTGTGACCAGAGACCGCATATATGCGGACTGTACCTGGCTTACGCATTCCTTTACGCTGATCGATACCGGCGGAATAGATCCGGATTCCAGGGACGAGCTTCTTTCCCAGATGCGCGAACAGGCGGAGATTGCCATTGAAACGGCTGACGTCATCATATTTTTAACGGATGTGAGGGACGGATTGCAGGATTCGGATAAAAGAGTCGCGGATATCCTGAGAAAGTCCGGTAAGCCGGTCATTCTGACGGTCAACAAGGTCGATGATTTTAAAAAACTCGGGAACGAAGTGTACGAATTCTACAATCTCGGAATGGGCGACCCGATCGCGGTTTCGGCTTCATCACGCCTCGGCATGGGAGAGCTTCTCGATGAGGTATGCAAAAACTTCCCGGAGGAAACGGGAGACAGGACGGAGACGGACGACAGACCGCATATCGCGGTGGTCGGGAAACCGAATGTGGGAAAGAGCTCGATCATCAACAAACTGCTCGGTGAGAACCGGGTCATTGTGTCGGATATTGCCGGAACCACGAGAGATGCGGTCGACACGGTGGTGGTGCATGACGGCACGGAATATGTCTTCATCGATACCGCAGGTTTAAGAAGAAAAAGCAAAATAAAGGAAGACATCGAACGGTACAGCATCATACGTACGGTTACGGCCGTCGACCGTTCCGATATTGTTGTCCTTGTGATCGATGCGGCGGAAGGCGTGTCGGAGCAGGATGCAAAGATCGCAGGAATAGCGCACGAGCACGGAAAGGGTGTTATCGTCGCGGTCAACAAATGGGACAAGATCGAAAAGACGGACAAGTCCACGAAGGAATATACGGATAAGATCAGGCAGACGCTGTCTTTCATGCCCTATGCGGAATTTATATTCATATCCGCGCTGACGGGTCAGCGTCTGAACAAGCTCTTTGAACTGATCGATATGGTCCGTTCCTCGCAGACCCTGAGAATTCAGACCGGTGTTCTGAATGAGATCATCACGGAAGCGACGGTCATGAAACAGCCTCCGAGCGACAAGGGACACAGGCTGAAAATTTTCTATGCGACCCAGGTGTCCGTAAAGCCGCCGACCTTCGTCATTTTCGTGAACAGCAGAGAGCTGATGCATTTTTCCTATCAGCGGTATATTGAGAATCAGATACGGCTTACCTTCGGGTTCCGCGGAACCCCGATCCGTTTTATTATCCGTGAACGCAGCGAGAAGGAGGGAGAATGATGGAAAGAGTCCTGTGCATTCTGGCCGGGTATGCTTTCGGATGTATTCAGAGCGGGTATTTTTACGGAAAGAACAGAAAAATGGACATCCGTGATTACGGAAGCCACAGTACGGGCGCGACGAATGTTCTGCGCGTGCTCGGGCTGAAGGCGGGTCTGACCGTTTTTATCTGCGATTTTTTAAAGGGCTTTCTTCCCTGTCTGGCTGTTCGCTTTATTTTTGCAGGAAAGCCGGATATCATGCTTCTTATGGCCATGTGGACCGCTTTCGGTGTCGTGCTCGGACATGATTTTCCGTTCTGGCTCGGCTTCCGCGGAGGCAAGGGAATATCCGCGACCTGCGGAGTCATGTTCGCAATTGATCCTCTGACGGCCTGTCTGTGCCTTCTGCTGTTTTTCATCGTAGTGAAGCTTTCCAAATTTGTTTCTCTCGGGTCCATCCTGGCCATGGTGCTGCTCGGTATTCTTCTGGTCATTAACTGTGCCATCGGACATTACGGAGTGGGCGAAGCAGTGCGTACGGAATTCTTCCTTCTTTCCGTGCTGATTCCGGGACTGGCGATTTTCCGCCACCGTGCCAATATCGGAAGAATTGCTGCAGGAAAGGAAAACAGGCTGGATCTTAAGACGCGCGGAATGAAGAACCAGCAGGAAGGTAAATCCGGAGGGAATAGCTGATATTACTAAATGTTATAGCTCGTTGGTTGACATGATTTATTCAGGAATATATAATCTATGATTATATGCAAAGTGGCTTCGAAACAGAGGAGGCCATTTTGAAGTTTACCGTGCAGTTTACGGGACAAGGTTTCATTACAATGGAGGAGAAGATTATGAAAAAATTGTTATGCGTCATTCTTTCGGCTGTCACGGCTGTGTCCCTTGCAGCGTGCGGCTCATCCGGAACAACTGCCACAACTGCAAAGGCAGCTGCAGCAGCAGGCACCACGGCAGCGAAAGCCGCAGCAGCCACGACTGCAAAGGCAGCTGCTTCGACCACCAAGGCGGCGGCTGCAGGCACGACGGCAAAGGCAGGAGCTTCTTCGGGAGCGGCAATCAAGATCGGCGGAATCGGACCGCTTACCGGACCTGTTTCGGTATACGGAAAGGCCGTAAAAAACGGCGAGGAACTTGCAGTCAAGGAAATTAATGCCAAAGGCGAGGTAAAACTTGAACTGAAGTTTGAAGATGATGAACATGATGCCGAGAAATCGGTCAATGCCTATAACACGCTGAAAGACTGGGGTATGCAGATTCTTGCCGGTCCCGTTACCACGACGCCTACACTGGCAGTGGCTGCAGAGGCGGCAAAGGATAAAATCTTCGAACTGACCCCGTCCGCATCTGCACAGGCAGTTATCGAATCGGGAGACAATGTTTTCCAGATCTGCTTTACGGATCCCAACCAGGGCGTTGCTTCCGCAGATTACATTGCGACAAAGAAGCTTGCTGCGAAGATCGGCGTGATTTATGATTCTTCCGATGCCTATTCATCCGGTATTTTTGAAAAGTTCAAAACGGAGTCCGCTTCCAAGGGACTTACGATCGTAGCTGCGGAATCCTTTACCAGCGATAACAAGACAGACCTTTCCACGCAGGTTACGAAATGCAAGGATGCCGGTGCGGAACTGATATTCCTGCCGATGTACTATACGGAAGCAACCCAGATCCTGACCTACGCGAACAAAATCGGCTATGCTCCGAAGTTCTTCGGCTGCGACGGTCTGGACGGCATTCTGAATGTGGAAGGCTTTGACAAAAAGCTGGCTGAGGGTGTTATGCTTCTGACTCCGTTTGCGGCAGATTCGACGGATGAAAAGACCAAGAGCTTTGTAAAGGCATATACCGAAGCTTACGGTGACAAGCCCAATCAGTTCGCGGCGGATGCCTACGATGTAATCTATTCGATCGCACAGGCGGCAAAGACCGGCAAGGTTACTTCCAGCATGAAAGCAACTGATATCACGAAGATTATGATCGAACAGTTTACGTCCATGAAATTCGACGGACTGACCGGAACCAAGATGACATGGGATAAGTCCGGTGCGGTTTCCAAAGAGCCGAAGGCCGTTTCGATCAAGAACGGTTCCTATGCTGCAATGGACTGATTTCCGCGGCAGAACGGGACTGGCGGCTGAAAATAAATAAATGATCCCTGCATATCCGGGATTTCCAAGGCAAAGAGGACTATCCGGCAAGATCTCCGATAATCCTCTTTTCTTTTTTTAACTGTTATTTTGAAAGAGTTTGTGATAGTATACATTTATTCGTGCAACATGAATGTTCATTTCCCGCGGAGGTGTTTTTATGCAGTTTCTGGGGCATCTGATCAACGGACTGAGTCTGGGCAGTGTGTACGCACTGATCGCACTCGGATACACCATGGTTTACGGCATTGCCAAAATGCTTAATTTTGCTCACGGCGACATTATCATGGTGGGGAGCTATGTGGTGTTTTTTCTGTTTGCCAAATCAGGAATCAATCCGGTACTTGCTGTTATGGCGGCTATGGGCGTTTGTCTCGTTCTCGGCGTTACAATTGAACGCGTTGCCTACAAGCCGTTGCGGGGAGCTTCTTCGCTGGCGGTTCTGATCACCGCGATCGGCGTGAGCTACTTGCTGGAACAGGTGGCGCAGCTGGCCTGGACGGCAAATCCGAAAAACTTCAAGTCGATTGTTACCATACCCCCGATTTCTCTCTTTGATGGTCAGCTGATTTTCTCCGGGGAAACCATAGTCACGGTCATTGCCTGTGTTCTCATAATGGTTGTCCTGATCTGGTTTGTAAACAACACGAAAGCCGGCCATGCCATGCTGGCCGTTTCGGAAGACAGGGGAGCGGCGCAGCTGATGGGCGTGAATGTGAATGCCACGATTTCCCTTACGTTTGCGATCGGGTCGGCACTTGCCGCAATTGCCGGAGCACTTCTCTGTTCTTCCTATCCCACGCTGACGCCGATGACCGGCGCCATGCCCGGTATCAAGGCGTTTGTGGCAGCCGTTTTCGGCGGCATCGGCTCCATTCCCGGCGCGTTTATCGGAGGAATCCTTCTGGGCATCATCGAGAATTTAAGCAAGGCATATATTTCCACGCAGCTTTCGGATGCGATCGTTTTTCTCGTCCTGATCGTTGTCCTGCTGGTAAAGCCGACCGGACTTCTCGGAAAGAAGATCAATGTAAAAGTCTGAGACAATTCTCATGACAAGCTGAAAAGAAAGGGAATTTCTGATTATGGGGACTAAGAGGCTGGGAAAGTACAGCAAAAAATACAGCGAATACATCAGTGCCTTCGGAGTCGTAATCATATTTTATATCATCGTTCAGATCATGGCGGCAGCGCATGTACTGACAAGTTCGTTTGCCGGACAGCTGATTCCCGTGTGCGCGTATGCGATTATGGCGGTGTCTCTTAATCTAACCGTCGGGATTCTGGGTGAACTTTCTCTGGGACATGCCGGTTTCATGAGCGTCGGTGCGTTCTCCGGCGTTCTTGTCTATACCAATTTTTCCGCTTTCATGCCGGCCTGGGCGGCCATGCTCTGTGCGATTGTCACGGGAGCGGTGACTGCCGGCGTGTTCGGCATTCTGGTCGGCGTTCCGGTTCTACGTCTTTCCGGCGACTATCTGGCGATCGTCACGCTTGCCTTCGGAGAAATCATCAAGAATCTTCTGAATGCCATGTATCTCGGCGTAGACTCCGCCGGCGTGCATATTTCCTTTAAGGATGCCGCTTCCATGAAACTTGCTCCGAACGGAAAAACGCTGATCAACGGCGCACTCGGGATCACCGGTATCCACAAGGCCTCGACATTTACGCTCGGGATTGTGCTGCTTCTGATTACTCTGATTGTCATTCTGAATCTCATCCATTCACGGTCCGGACGTGCGATCATGGCCATCCGCGACAATGAAATCGCAGCCCAGAGCATCGGCATTGATCTGACCAAATATAAACTGATGGCTTTCGTCACATCGGCGGTGTTCGCCGGAGTGGCCGGCGTCCTTTATGCGCTGAACTATTCGACGCTCGTTGCGACAAAGTTCAATTACAACACATCCATTCAGGTCCTTGTCTTTGTCGTCCTCGGAGGAATGGGAAATATTACCGGATCCGTCATCGCGGCGGCAGTTCTTACGGTCCTTCCGGAAATACTCCGTGTGATGAAGGATTACAGGATGCTCATTTATTCGATCGTACTGATCATCATGATGATTTTCAATCAGGGACCTCAGATGATTGCCTGGAGGAAACGCTTTATTTCCAAAATCCGTGAAAATCACAGTACCGGGAAGGAGGAACATTAAATATGTCTCTTCTTGAAATCAGCGGTCTGTCAATTTCCTTCGGCGGCCTGAATGCAGTTTCCAATTTTTCCCTGACGATGGAAAAAGGACATCTGTACGGCCTCATCGGCCCGAACGGCGCAGGGAAAACAACCATCTTCAATATGCTGACCGGTGTCTATAAGCCGACCGGAGGAAAGATCCTTCTCGACGGAGAAAACATTACGGGAAAGAATCCGGAATTTATCAGCAAGGCTGGCATCGCGAGAACCTTCCAGAATATCCGGCTGTTTGATGCGCTGAGCGTACTGGACAATGTCAAGGCGGGTCTGCACAATCGGATTTCCTACGGCATGATGACAGGGATCTTCCGTACGCCGGTATATTCCAGAAAAGAAAACGAAATGACGGAAAAGGCCTTCGAGATCCTGAAGATTTTCGAACTGGATGAAAAAGCGGACCTTAAGGCATCCCAGCTGCCCTACGGTCAGCAGAGAAAACTCGAGATTGCCCGGGCGCTTGCCACGGATCCGAAGCTTTTGCTTCTGGATGAACCGGCTGCCGGTATGAATCCGAACGAGACGGCGGAACTGATGCAGACGGTCCGGAGCGTAAGAGACCAGTTCGGCATTGCAATCCTCCTGATCGAACATGATATGAAGTTTGTCATGGGTATCTGCGAGAATATTACAGTTCTGGATTACGGAAAGATCATCGCCTGCGGGGATCCGGCATCGGTAAGAAGCAATCCGAAGGTCATATCCGCCTATCTGGGGGGAAACTAAGATGTCAGAAATGCTGTCGGTAAAGAATATCAACGTTTATTACGGTTCCATTCATGCAATCAAGGGGATTTCCTTTCATGTGGACGAAGGAGAGATCGTGACGCTGATCGGCGCGAACGGCGCCGGTAAAACCACGACGCTTCATTCCATATCCGGTCTTCTGAAGGTGGAAAGCGGAGAGATCGATTACTGCGGAAAAACCATAAGCAGAATGGAAGCACATAAGATTGTGGATCTCGGACTGGCACAGGTTCCGGAAGGCAGAAGAATTTTTGCGAACCTTTCCGTCTATAACAATCTGATGATGGGTGCCTATACGCGGAAGGACAATGCCGAGATTGCCAAAACGCTTGAGGAAGTTTACGGCCGTTTCCCGCGTCTTCTGGAAAGAAAGAATCAGATTGCCGGAACGCTTTCGGGAGGCGAACAGCAGATGCTTGCCATGGGAAGAGCCCTGATGAGCAGACCCAGAATGATCCTTCTGGACGAGCCGTCCATGGGTCTTTCTCCCATCTATGTCAATGAAATTTTCGACATCATCAAGTCAATCCATAAAAGCGGTACCACGGTGCTTCTGGTTGAGCAGAATGCAAAAAAGGCGCTTTCCATTGCAGACAGGGCATATGTTCTGGAAACAGGGGAGATTTCCCTGTCCGGGGCTGCGGCGGACCTTATGAATGACGAGTCCGTGAAAAAAGCATATCTCAGTGAATAAAAGACATCGGACAACAGAAACGTTAAAAAGAAGGCTGCGGCCTTCTTTTTGATTTCAGGATAATGTAAGGAAATTTCAGGGCTGTTTCATTGCGATTCAGGCAGGCAGATGATAAAATGAAACATGTGAACGGAACGGAGGAAAAGAATGATACTGGAATTTATCGGTGCTGACCATGAAGTGACCGGAAGCTGTCATTACATCAATGTCAACGGCAAACATATTCTGATCGACTGCGGAATGGAGCAGGGAAAAAATTATTTTGAAAATGCGGAGCTTCCCGTTCCGGCCGCGCAGATTGACTTTGTTCTTGTCACGCACGCGCATATCGACCATACCGGGAATCTGCCGCTCCTCTATAAGAACGGATTCCGCGGCAGAATCATCACCACCACGGCGACAAAAGAACTCTGCGAGATCATGCTGAAGGATACCGCGCATATCCAGCAGATGGAGGCGGAATGGCGCAACAGAAAAGCCATGAGAGCCGGCCGCGAACAGGTGGAACCGGTCTATGAGATGAAGGATGCGGAAGGAGCCATCGGGCTGATTGAGGGAATTGACTATCATGAAAAGATAAGGCTTGCAGACGGGATTACGGCACGCTTCATTGATGTCGGTCATCTCCTGGGTTCTGCTTCGGTGGAACTCTGGCTGGAAGAAAACGGAATCAAAAAGAAAATCGTATTTTCAGGGGATGTGGGAAACTGCAACAAGCCCCTGATCAGAGATCCCGAATATGTCGATGACGGCGATTATGCCGTCATGGAAAGTACATACGGAGACCGCCTTCACAAGCACGGCGTGGACCATACGGAGGAACTCAGAGAGGTTCTCCAGGATACGTTTGACAGAGGCGGAAATGTCGTAATTCCCGCATTTGCGGTCGGACGCACGCAGGAACTTCTTTATTTCATGCGCAAGATCAAGCAGGAAAACCTGATCAAGGGACATCCCGATTTTGAAGTCTGGGTGGACAGTCCGCTTGCCGTTGAAGCAACCGAAGTGTTCCGCAATAATCTGATCGCCTGTTTTGACGACGAAACGCAGGAACTTGTGAGGCAGGGAATCAACCCGATCGGGTTTAACGGCCTTAAAATATCGATCACGGCGGAGGACTCCAGAAGCATCAATTTCATGCCTCAGCCCAAGGTCATCATCTCCGCTGCCGGAATGTGCGATGCCGGCCGCATAAGGCATCATCTGAAGCATAACCTCTGGAGGGCAGATTCCACGGTTGTTTTCGCCGGATATCAGGCGGAAGGAACGCTCGGAAGACTCCTCCAGGACGGAGCGGATACGGTGAAGATCTTCGGTGAGACCATTGAGGTCCGTTCAAGGATTGCAACGCTTGAAGGAATCAGCGGGCATGCGGATGAAGACGGTCTGGTGAAATGGATCACTTCCTTTTATAAGCAGAAGCCTTCGCAGGTCTTTGTCGTCCACGGAGAAGACACGGTTGCTTCCGGGTTCGCGGAAATGCTTCACGAGAAATACGGCTTTTCCGCAAAGGCTCCGTTCTCGGGCTCTGTTTTCGACCTTGCGGAAGGAAAATGGATCAGGGAAACCGAGGGAATCCCGATTTCCAAAGAAATTCAGATTCAGAAGCGGGAGAACGGTGTCTATGTGCGTCTGCAGGGCAGCGTGCAGCGGCTTTTGAAAATCGTCAGGGACAGCGAGGGTACAGCGAACAAGGATCTTGCAAAAATGGCGGATCAGATCGATGCACTCTGCGAGAAATGGAGCTGATTTATGGGTATCGTTAAGATATTTTCGGACGGGTCGGCAAGAGGCAATCCCGACGGACCGGGCGGATACGGGACCATCCTGCAGTATGAGGATGCAGCCGGAACCGTCCATGAAAAGGAGTTGTCCCAGGGATATAAAAAGACCACCAACAACCGCATGGAGCTGATGGGATGCATAGCCGGTTTTGAAGCACTGAAACGTCCCTGCCGGGTTGAAGTATGGTCTGATTCCAAGTATCTGACGGATGCCTTCAATCAGCACTGGATAGACAGCTGGGTCAAAAAAGGCTGGAAAAGAGACAGAACCGGTCCCGTGAAGAATGTCGATCTGTGGAAAAGACTTTTAAAGGCCATGGAGACGCATGAAGTTACCTTTCACTGGATCAAGGGGCATGACGGTCATCCGGAAAATGAACGCTGCGACAGTCTGGCAACGACCGCCGCAGACGGTGACGGACTGATTGAAGATGAACAATAAAAAATTAAATTTTTTCATTCTCCTGCTGATCTGCATATGCTGCATGATCACGGCACTGACAAGATTCTGCGTAAACAGCGGACGGGACAGAATGAGAGCGGCACAGAGCGCCGTGCAGACATCATCCGTTTCCGCGAGCCAGGGAAAAGAGCCTCCGCCGCCTCCCGAAATCGGACCGGGAATAGCCGCCGGGCTTGCATCGTCCGAGAGCGGTGTCGTTTCCGGAAGCTATGATGACTTCCTGTCGCGATTTAAAAAGGCCGATGCCGCGATTGAAAAGGAAAAATCGACAGGTACGGGACAGGAAACAATCACGGAAAAGCTGAACCGGGAATCGTCAAAATTCAAATACTGGGATACGCAGCTGAATTCCCTTTACGATGCTATCCTGCAGAAGCTTTCCAGCGAAGGTGCGGCCGCACTGGCCAAGGAAGAACAGGAATGGCAGAAGACAAGAGACGGCCATGCCGCTGCCGAGGCCTCGAAATCCGCAGGAACCGCCGATGAAAATCTGATTTATCTGCAGAAAAAAAACGAGGAAACCAGGCAGAGAGCCTACAGCCTTCTCGAGCGGTATAAAAACAGCCTGTAAGCGGTTCTTTTGGCTCCCGTACTTGAATTTTGGCGGATTCACAGTATAATATATTTTGGTTTAGCATGGGGAAGTGTTAAAGCACCTCCCTGTTTTTTATTCAGGAAATTTATGAACATAAAAGGGGATCATACCGATATGCCAGTAAAAAAATACGGTGTTAACGAACTCAGAAAAATGTATCTTGATTTCTTCCAGAGCAAGGGCCATCTTGTCATGAAAAGCTTCAGTCTGGTACCGCATAACGACAACAGCCTGTTATTGATCAATGCAGGCATGGCGCCGCTGAAACCTTATTTTACCGGACAGGAAATTCCTCCCTGCAGAAGAGTCACGACCTGCCAGAAGTGCATCCGTACGGGTGATATCGACAATGTCGGAAAAACGGCGCGTCACGGCACGTTCTTCGAAATGCTGGGAAACTTCTCCTTCGGAGATTATTTCAAAAGGGAAGCCATCCACTGGACATGGGAATTTCTGACGGAAGTTGTAGGTCTTGATCCGGACCGCCTTTATCCTTCCGTCTATACGGACGATGACGAAGCCTTCGATATCTGGAACAGGGAGATCGGCGTTCCGAAAGAGCGGATTTACCGGTTCGGAAAAGAAGACAATTTCTGGGAGCACGGTTCCGGTCCCTGCGGTCCATGTTCCGAAGTCTACTATGACAGAGGAGAAAAATACGGGTGCGGGAAACCGACCTGTGCGCCGGGCTGCGACTGTGACCGTTACATGGAAGTCTGGAACGACGTGTTCACGCAGTTCGACAATGACGGAAAAGGCAATTACACGGAACTGAAGAACAAGAACATCGATACCGGAATGGGCCTGGAAAGACTGGCGGTCGTGGTTCAGGACGTTGATTCGATCTTTGAAGTGGATACCTTAAGGGCGCTTCTCGACAGGACTGCCGCCATAGCCGGTACGGCCTACAAGGCCGACCCGAAAAAGGACGTTTCGCTCCGCGTGATCACGGATCATATCCGTTCCTGTACCTTTATGATTTCCGACGGAATCATGCCTTCGAACGAAGGACGCGGATATGTGCTCCGCAGGCTCTTAAGAAGGGCAGCGCGTCATGGAAGGCTGCTCGGCATTAAAGGAAACTTCTTAAGCGAACTGGCAAAGACCGTTATTAAATCCAGTAAGGACGGCTATCCCGAACTGGAAGAAAAACGGGTGATGATCTTAAAGGTCATTTCCGAAGAAGAGGACAAGTTCAGCAGGACCATAGACCAGGGACTGGAAATTCTGTCCGGTCTGGAGGAAAAAGTAAAAGCCGCGGGAAAGACGGTCATCGACGGTACGGATGTTTTCCGGCTGTATGATACCTACGGTTTCCCGATCGATCTGACAAGGGAGATCATCGGCGAGAAGGGACTTTCCATTGATCAGGAAGGTTTCGACAAGGCCATGCAGGAGCAGAAGGACAAGGCGAGGAAGGCCCGGAAGAAGACGAACTACATGGGAGCCGACGACACCGTGTACCAGCTGATCGATCCCCGGCTTACGACTGCATTTCTCGGATATGACACGCTTCAGGCGGAAGGAAAGATCACCGCGCTGGCGACGGAAACGGCTCTTCAGGATGCGATCACGGACGGAGAAACCGGCACGATCGTAACGGATGCATCTCCGTTCTATGCAACCATGGGCGGACAGCAGGGCGATATCGGCATCATAACCGGGCCGTCGGGAGAATTCAAAGTCGAAGACACCATCAGGCTGCAGGGAGAAAAAATCGGGCATGTCGGACGCATGGTATCCGGGATGTTCCGCATCGGCGATACGGTGACGCTGAAGGTGGATGAGGAAAACAGGATCAGCACCTGCAGAAACCATTCGTGCACGCATCTGCTGCAGAAGGCGCTGCGCACGGTTCTCGGCAATCATGTGGAACAGGCGGGAAGCTTCGTCAATGCGGGCAGACTCCGCTTTGACTTCACGCATTTTGCCCCGCTGACTCCGGAAGAAATCGAAAAAACCGAGGAACTGGTAAACAGAGAAATCCTTGCCGATCTTCCGGTTGTCACGGAAGTGATGGATATCGATGCCGCGAAGAAGAGCGGCGCCATGGCTCTGTTCGGTGAAAAATATCATGACAAAGTCCGTGTCGTAAGCATGGGTGATTTCTCGAAGGAGCTGTGCGGCGGAACGCATGTGAAGCACACCGGTGTAATCGCGGCATTTAAGATTGTTTCCGAAACGGGAATTTCCGCGGGCGTGCGCAGGATAGAAGCGCTGACCGGCGGGAATGTCCGCAGATACTATGATGATCTTGAAAAACAGCTGCGCAGTATTTCGGACAGACTGAAAACATCGCCGTCCGAACTGGGCGCCAAGGTTGATGCGCTGCTTGCGGAAACGCATACGCTTAAGTCCGAGAATGAGAAGCTGAAGAATGAACTGGCTGCGAAAGCCGCTTCCGGAACGGGTGAAACGGTAAAGGATGTCATGGGAGTCGGCCTCCTTACGCTGAAACTGAACGGCGTCGGGATGAGCGAGCTCATGAATCTCGGCGACAGGATGAAGGAAAAAACAAACGACGGTGTGGTCGTGATCGCTTCCGAGGCGGACGGAAAGGTTAATCTCGTGGTCATGGCAGGCGATCAGGCGCAGAAGAAAGGCGCGCATGCCGGGAATATCATCAAGGCGATCGCCGGACTGGTCGGCGGCGGCGGAGGCGGCAGAGCCAACACGGCGCAGGCAGGCGGAAAGAATCCGGCCGGAATTGACGCGGCGCTGAAGGAAGCGGAGAAGGTTCTTGCTTCCCAGATCAGGCAGTAATCCCTCTTAGTCCGGAGAGTTCAAAATTTCAGGTTGACGGACAGATAATTTATGCTATAATCAATAAAGTTATAATTTCACAACCGGAGGGAGGGTAGCCAACTCATGTCGAACGTGATTGTGAAAGAGAACGAAAGCCTCGACAGCGCTCTTAGAAGATTCAAGAGAAATTGCGCCAAGGCAGGAATTCAGCAGGAAATTCGCAAAAGAGAACATTACGAGAAACCCAGCGTAAGACGGAAAAAGAAATCCGAAGCTGCGAGAAAGCGTAAATTCACCTAATGCTTCTAACATACCCGGCCTCTTGGAGACCGGGTATTTTTTTCTTAAGGATGCGGGCCGGGAAAGTGCCGTTTACGGATCCGGCCGGTGTGACTGTTTTTAAGCCGAAAGGAATAATTTTACATGAGCACGACAGAGACGCTGATTGATATTCCTTCCGAACATGTGAAGAATGTGTTCGGACAGCTTGATGCGAATTTAAAAAAAATAGAGCGGACGCTGCATGTCAGCATGGTCGAACGCGACGGAGAACTGAAAATCATCGGTCCGGAAGAAACGGTTTCGAAGGCTTCGTCCGTGTTCGGAAGTCTGCTGGAACTGTCCAGAAGAGGAAATACAATCACCGAGCAGAATGTGGACTATGCGCTTTCGCTTTCGTTTGATGAGGGAAATGAAAAGATTCTGGAAATCGACAGGGACGTGATCATAAGAACGGCGGGCGGTAAACCGGTCAAGCCGAAAACACTCGGTCAGAAGCAGTATGTGGATCTGATCAGGGACAAAATGATCACCTTCGGGATCGGTCCGGCCGGAACCGGAAAAACATACCTTGCCATGGCCATGGCCATCCAGGCGTTCCGTGACGGCGATGTGGAAAGAATCATTCTCACCAGACCGGCCATGGAGGCGGGAGAGAAACTCGGATTTCTTCCGGGCGATCTGCAGAGCAAGATTGATCCTTACCTGAGGCCCCTTTATGATGCGCTTTACCAGATCATGGGTGCCGAAAGCTATCTGCATAACGCCGAAAAGGGACTGATCGAAGTGGCACCGCTTGCCTACATGAGAGGGCGGACGCTTGACAATGCCTACATCATTCTGGACGAAGCGCAGAACACGACGCCGGCCCAGATGAAGATGTTCTTGACCAGAATCGGGTTCGGGTCAAAGGCGATTATCACCGGAGACCGCACGCAGAAGGATCTTCCGGACAGCGTCACATCCGGTCTTGACAGCGCTGCTCGGATTCTCTCGAAAATCGACGAGATCGGCTTCTGCACTCTGACAAGCCGCGACGTGGTGCGTCATCCGCTGGTACAGAAAATTGTCAATGCCTATGAAGTTTACGAGAACAAAAACAGCAGTCCGAAAAAAACAGGCAGAAAAAAGTACGGAGCCGGGAAAAGACATGACAGTTGAAATCAGAATTGAATCAGAAGAAAAACTGCATATTCCATACCGCAGGATCATTGAGGACGTGGTAAGCGCATCGCTTGCATATGAGAAGTGTCCTTACGACGGGGAAATTTCCGTAACCCTGACGGACGGGCCGGGGATCCGGAAGCTGAACAAAAAGTTCAGAAAAACGGACCGGGAAACAGATGTCCTTTCCTTTCCCATGACCGAGTTCCATAAGCCTGCCGATTTCCGCAGGACCATCATAAGGGATGCGTTGAATCCTGTCACGGGAGAACTCCTCCTGGGTGATATCGTCATCAATGTTTCCCGCGTCAGGTCGCAGGCAGAAGAGTACGGCCATACGCAGAAAAGAGAACTGGCTTTTCTTACGGTACACAGCATGCTGCATCTCATGGGCTACGATCACATGCAGGAAAAGGAACGCATTCTGATGGAAGAGCATCAGAGAATGATCCTGAATTCGAGGGGGTACACCCGTGGAGAATGAGACAGAGCTTTCGAAAGACTCCGGAAAGAAAAAGGCCGGTACCGGTTTTATCGTACAGGGTACCATTCTGGCCGCTTCCGGAATCATCTCAAGCTTAATCGGACTTCTTTACCGTCTGCCTCTGACGCGGATCATCGGAGACGAGGGAAACGGTTATTATTCGGCGGCCTACAATGTCTATACGATCATTCTTCTGCTGTCGTCCTACAGCCTTCCGCTTGCCGTTTCGAAAATGGTATCGGCGCGGCTGGCAAAGAAAAGCTACCGGAGCGCGGGACTGATCCTCAGGGCATCGTTATGCTATGCCACGCTGGTCGGCGGGCTCGGCGCGGCCGTGATCTGGTTCGGATCCGGCTGGTTTGCCTCCTCCTTCCTCCACATTCCGAACTCCGAATATGCTCTGAAGGCACTGGCACCGACGGTATGGATCGTGTCCTATCTGGGTGTCTTCCGCGGATATTATCAGGGACACTCCACCATGGTTCCGACCGCATTGTCACAGATCATCGAGCAGATCATAAATGCTCTGGTCAGTGTCGGCGCAGCCTGGTATCTGGCAGATCTTTTTCTGAAAAATACCGGAGATCTTTCCGGTTCAAAAGCATTCGGTGCAATGGGCGGAACCATCGGAACGGGCGCCGGCGCACTGAGTGCTCTTGTTATGTTCATGATCCTTTTTTATTCCGGAAGAGAGAAGAGGAAAAAAAGAATCACGGAAGACAAATCGCTGAATACCGAAACGTTCGGCGGCGTGACACAGGTACTTTTTCTTACGGTCGTTCCGGTCATTTTAAGTACCGCAATCTACAATGCGGGCAGCATCGTAGACAATTCGATATTCGGACATTTCATGTTCGCGAACGGACTTTCATCCGAAACGGCGTCCGATTACGGAATCTACACGGCAAAGTACAAGCTTCTGATCAATGTCCCCATTTCCATTGCAAATTCCCTGTCTTCCTCACTGATCCCGGCACTTTCCATGGCAAATGCAGCCAGAGACCGCGGACAGGTGGAAAACGGCGTATCCAAGGCAACCCGGTTCTCCATGATCGTAGCCATTCCCTGTGCCGTCGGAATGGCGGTCTTAGCCGATCCGATCATAACGCTTCTGTTCGGAAAGAGCGAAAAGGCTGTCATGATGATGCGCATCGGATCGGCCGGCGTCATCTTTTATTCCCTCTCGACGGTTTCCAATGCAATCCTGCAGGGTACGAGCCATATGCGGATACCGGTCCGGCATGCTTTTGTTTCCCTTCTGATCAATGCGGGCGTGCTGCTTCTTTTCCTGAACGTGTTTCATCTCGGCATATTCGGAGTCGTCGCGGCAGACATGGTATTTGCATGCACCATGTGCGTGCTGAATACGCTTTCCATCCGCAGGCTTCTGGACTACCGGCAGGAAATCAGACGGACGTTTCTCGGACCGCTTGTGTGTGCGCTGATCATGGGCGGTGCAACCTGGTTCCTTTATTCCTTACTCGGAAGAATAACGAAGAGCCTTCTGATCTTAACCGTCGTGCCGGTAATTGCCGCCATGTTTCTGTATGCGGTCCTTCTGATCCGGTCCGGCATGATCACTGCGTACGAACTTTCCTGTTTTCCGAAGGGTCGGTTTCTTGTAAAAACCGCCCGGGCTATGCATCTCATTGACTGATCTTTTACTGCGGACGGAGGAATGAAATGAATGCGGATGTATGCGTGATCGGAGGAGGAGCCTCCGGAATGATGGCGGCGATCACTTCGGCACGGAACAAAGCGGATACGGTCCTGATCGAACACGGCGAACGGGTCGGAAGGAAACTGGTTATCACCGGAAACGGAAAATGCAATTTCACGAACCGGAATATGAGACCGGCGTGCTATCACGCCTCGGCCGATTCCTTTGAAATGAAAGCGGTTTCTCTTTTCGGCCCGCAGGATGCCATTGACTTTTTCCGTTCTGTCGGGGTTGAACCGCTGGAAGGAAAGGACGGCTGCATCTACCCGAATTCGGAACAGGCTGCCTCCGTCTTAAATGCCCTGCGCATGGAGATGGAGAGACTGCATATCAGAGTGATGCTGTCCTTTCAGGCTGAGGAGATCAAGGCAGACGGCGGGAACGGCTTTCTGATCCGCTCCGGAAAAGATTTTCTGAACGCAGACTGTCTGATCCTTGCCATGGGCTCTCCGGTAAGAAGCAGCACCGGTTCGGACGGAAGCGGCTACCGGATCGCGGAAAGCTTCGGGCATACGCTGAATAAACCGCTGCCGGCTCTCTGTTCGCTTACCTGCAGCGGGAAAGATTTTTTCCGGGAAGCCGAGGGTGTCAGGGTAAAGGCCTCGATCAGAATTGAATGCAGAGGGAAGGTCCTCGACGGCGATGCGGGAGAACTCCAGATCGCTTCGAACGGCCTTTCCGGGATACCGGCTTTCCAGGTAAGCCGTACGGCGGCCCGACTTCTGGACCGGAAGGAAAAAGTATCGGCGGTGGTCGATTTTCTGCCGCACGAAGAAAATGTCTTTCATTTTCTCATGCGCCGCAGAGACGCCTGTCCTTATCCGGACATGGAAGCATTCGGAAACGGGCTCCTGAATAAAAAGCTCTGGACGGCTCTTTTAAAGCTGTCGGGCATCAGGCCGGGACTGCCCTGCGGAGAAGTCACGGAGGAAATGATGAAGCGTCTTTCCGAAGCAGTGAAAAACCAGTCGTTTCTCCTGACGGGAACCGGAAATTTCGCCAATGCGCAGACCTGTACGGGCGGCATCAGGACAAATGAGGTCAGTCCGCTCACCATGGAATCGCTGAAAAAAAAGAATCTGTTTCTTGCCGGGGAAATTCTGGATGCGGACGGGATATGCGGCGGCTATAACCTGCAGTGGGCATGGACAAGCGGATATCTGGCCGGAAAGGCTGCATCGGCCGCGGCAAAGGAAAAAACAGGAGCTCTGAACAGATGATACGAATCAATCCGATTGAACTTCCGGTCCATCACAAACCGGAGGCGCTGAAAAAGAAAATTCTTTCTCTGCTGAAAGTGAGAGAACAGGATCTGAAATCCTATGAGATCGTGCGGAGATCGCTCGACGCCAGAAATAAAAAGGATATCCGTTATTCCTACATGGTCGATGCCGAGGTCCGCGGGGAAGAGAAGATTTTAAAGTCCGCGGGAAATTCCAAAGTGACCCGCGCGGTCAGGGTGCCGTATGTGATTCCCCCGTGCGGAAAGGAAATTATGACATCCCGTCCGGTCATCATCGGGACCGGGCCCGCAGGACTTTTCGCCGGGCTGCTTCTTTCAGAATGCGGATACTGCCCGGTCTTACTGGAACGCGGAGAGGATGCAGAAAAAAGGTTTGCAACCGTCGGGAAGTTCTGGGAGACCGGAATTCTCAATCCGGAATCCAATGTTTCCTTCGGTGAGGGAGGTGCCGGAACCTTCAGCGACGGAAAGCTGAACACGCTCGTAAAAGACGAGGCGGGAAGAAACGGGAAGGTACTGAGCACGTTTGTGCGTTTCGGGGCGGATCCCGAGATCCTTTATCTGCAGAAGCCGCATATCGGGACCGACCGGCTGATTCAGATCGTGACTTCCATGCGGAAGGAAATCGAACGTCTCGGCGGTACCGTGAAATTCGGCTGCAGGGCAGACGAAGTGCTGACATGCGGCGGCTCCGTGACGGGCATCCGATGTGCGGACGGAAATGAGATAAAAACCGGGATTGTGATCGCTGCGACCGGCCATTCGGCGCGGGATACTTTCTTTTCTCTTCGCCGGTCCGGCATCCTTATGGAAGCAAAGTCATTTGCCGTCGGCTTCCGCATCCAGCATCCGCAGTCCATGATCGACCTTTCGCAGTTCGGAGAACAGGAGGCTGCCTTCTTAAGCCCCGCGTCCTACAAGCTGACGGCAAAGGCGGGTAGCAGAGGCGTCTACTCCTTCTGCATGTGTCCGGGCGGATATGTCGTCAATGCATCCAGCGAGCAGGGAGAAACCGCAGTGAACGGCATGAGCTATCACGGCCGCGCCGGCAGGAATGCGAATGCAGCGGTCATTGTCACGGTGAATCCGGAAGATTACGGGTCCGGTGATGTGCTGTCGGGTATTTCATTTCAGAGAAATCTGGAAAAACTGGCATACGAAAAGGGCGACGGCTGCATTCCCGTTCAGTTGTACGGCGATTTCAGGCAGGGCGTCGTTTCCCCGGCCTTCGGCGATGTGGAACCGTGCTTCAGGGGCCGGTACCGGCTCACGGATCTGAACGGGATTCTTCCGGACAGTCTGAATGAAGCCCTGAAAACCGGAATCGATGCCTTCGGAAAAAGAATACCGGGTTTTGACAGGGCAGATGCGGTACTCGCCGGGGTGGAAAGCAGGACCTCATCTCCGGTGCGCATTTTAAGAAACGATCTTTTCGAAAGTAATATTACCGGTTTTTATCCGTGCGGAGAAGGCGCCGGTTATGCCGGCGGGATCACCAGCGCCGCCATGGACGGGCTGAAAACGGCGGAAGCCGTGATCCGGCGCTACGCATCCGTGAAAGATTGACGAACATTATAAAAGAAAGTAAAATGAACGGGAATAGCAGAAAACAAACCGAATTTTCAGAATTCAATTCCGGAGGCTGAAGTGAAAAAGAGTGACCGTGAAAAACTGGCCGGCAAAAAAAGAATTGTCATAAAGGTCGGGTCATCCACCATTACCCATCCCGAAACCGGGCGGATAGACCTAAATAAAATAGAACATCTTGTACGGCAGATCAGCGATTTAAAGGGAATGGGGAAAGATGTGGTCCTTGTGTCATCCGGGGCGATTGCCGCCGGTAAACAGGCGCTCGGTTTCCGGGAAAGGCCGAAGAAGCTTTCGGAGAAGCAGGCGCTTGCGGCTGTCGGACAGGCGAGGCTGATGATGGTGTATCAGCGCATTTTCTCGGAATATGACATGTCGGCCGCACAGATCCTAGTCACCAAGGCAACCATGAAGGACGAAGAGGCGAGGAAAAACGCACGGAACACCTTCAACGAGCTTTTAAAGCTCGGTACGGTTCCCGTCGTAAATGAAAACGACACCGTTTCCACCTATGAAATCCGTTTCGGAGACAATGACCGCCTGTCGGCCATCGTAACGGCGCTGATCAGAGCGGATCTGCTGATTCTGCTCTCGGATATCGACGGACTCTATTCGGATGACCCGGCAAAAAATCCGGATGCGGAATTTATTTCCAGCGTCAAGGAACTGACGCCGGAGCTTTTCTTCATGGGAAAGGAATCCTCAAGCTCGGACATCGGGACGGGCGGAATGCATACGAAGCTGGAGGCAGCAAGGATTGCCTGCGAAAGCGGGGCTTCCATGGTGATTGCCAGCGGAAAAGACATGGATGTCATAGAACAGATTGTTGCAGGAGAAGAAAGAGGAACGCTTTTTACCTCCAGCAAAACCCGTTCCTTTGACCTCGGCAGATATATCATGCAGGAAGATGCGGATTGACAATGCCGGAAAAGAATATTCTGCGCCGCGAGGCGAAAATAAAACGTGATTCTCTGAATCCTGCGGAGAAGCAGCTGCTGGATTCCGTGATCTGCAGGAAAGTCCTGGCGCTTGCCGCAAAGTTTAAGGATAAGCCGGTACTTGTTTATATTGCCAAGGGAAGCGAGACCGATCTTTCGGAAGCCATCGTAAAAATGTTAAGTGACGGATTTACGGTAGCCGTTCCCCGCGTTTACGGAAAGAAAGAAATGAAGTTTCAGCAGATTGTTTCCTTTGACGATCTGGAGGACGGCGTGTTCGGCCTTAGGGAGCCGAAGAAATCCTGTCCGGTGGTGCTGCCGTTCGGAAGTATTGTTTTTGTGCCGGGGCTTGCCTTCGGTCCGAACGGAGAAAGAATCGGGTACGGAGCCGGATATTACGACAGATATTTTTCGGAACACAAGGGGAATCTGCTGATCGGAACCTGCTATGATTTTCAGGTCAGAGAAAAAATCAGCACGGAGCCATCGGATGTACCGATGTATTCCGTTTTAACCGAGAAAAGAGATGCGGAGATCTGAACATGGATATCAATGAAATCGGAAAAAATGCAAGAAATGCCCTGGCGGAGCTGATCAGGTCGGACACGGAGACAAAAAACCGTGCCCTTCTGAAGGCTGCGGATGAGATCCTTTCCGCGGCACCGGAAATTATCCGGGCAAACCGGAAGGACATGGAGGCGGCAGTAAAGTCAGACATGCCGTTACCCATGCAGGACCGTCTTATGCTGAATGAAAAGCGGATTGAAGCGATGGCAGACGGTATGCGGAAAATCGCGCTTCTTCCTGACCCGATGAATGAACTGATTTCCGAAGACAGAAGGCCGAACGGACTTCTGATCCGGAAGGTCAGAGTGCCGATCGGCGTGATCGGCATCATTTACGAATCCAGACCCAATGTCACCAGCGATGTTTCCGCACTCTGCCTGAAGGCCGGAAATGCCGTCATCTTAAGAGGCGGAAGCGATGCCATCCGGTCCAATACCGAAATCGCGGAAGCGATCAGACGGGGAATCAGTTCGCAGGGCCTGCCAAAAGATCTGGTGCAGCTGATTACGGATACTTCGCGGGAAAGCGCGGAAGCTCTGATGCATTTGAACCAGTATGCGGACTGCCTTATTCCGCGCGGGAGCGCATCCCTCATTCAGAGCGTCATCAAGAACAGCACGGTGCCGGTCATCGAGACGGGTGCCGGCAACTGCCATATTTTTGTCGATGAGGCTGCGGATCCGGATAAGGCGATCCCAATCATCATCAATGCCAAGACGCAGCGAACCGGCGTCTGCAACGCCTGCGAATCCCTTGTGGTCGACCGGAAGATCGAGCGGGAATTTCTTCCGCGGCTGAAGGAAGCTTTTGCAGAGCATCACGTGGAAGTCAGAGCCGACAGCGCAGCGCGTTCAATTGTTCCGGAATGGAAAGAGGCAACGGAAGAAGACTGGGGAAAGGAATATCTGGATCTGATTATTTCCCTTAAAACAGTTGACGGGATCGATGAAGCCATACGGCACATCAACCGTTACAACACCGGGCATTCCGAATCCATCATAACCGAGGACCGGAATCATGCGGCAAGATTTTTAAACGAGATCGATGCGGCATGCGTCTATGTGAATGCGTCCACGCGGTTCACGGACGGCGGCGAATTCGGATTCGGCGGCGAGATCGGGATCAGCACGCAGAAGCTTCATGCAAGAGGCCCAATGGGGTTAAGAGAGCTCACTTCCTATAAATACGAAATCACAGGAAACGGACAGGTACGTTCATAACAGTGGAAACAGGACAAAAGGAATACATGAAACTTCTCGGGGAAATAACAGCCGGGAAGGAGAAAAGGACAGGCAGGAAACAAACCTATTTCATCAAGACCATGGGATGTCAGATGAATGCCCGCGATTCCGAAAAGCTTTCCGGCATCCTCACGGAAATCGGCATGGAAGAAGCCGCGGACGAAAAAGCGGATCTTCTGATCTTCAACACCTGCACCGTGCGCGAGAACGCCAATGAAAAGCTTTACGGTCTTCTCGGGCAGGCGAAGGGCAGGAAGGAAATCAATCCGGATATGATCGTAGCCGTCTGCGGCTGCATGATGCAGGAAAAGGACGAGGTCCGGCGTATCCGGAAAAGCTATCCCTTCGTGGATATCGTGTTCGGCACCCATAATCTCTGGAAGTTTCCGGAGCTTCTGTACGACCGCTGCAGCGAGGGAGAAAAAGTCTTTGACATTCTGGAGGAATCGGATGTTTCGGAAGACAATCTTCCGGCCAGAAGAAAATACCGTTTCAAATCCGGCGTCAATATCATGTACGGCTGCGATAATTTCTGCAGCTACTGCATTGTCCCGTATGTAAGAGGCAGGGAAAGATCGAGAGAGCCGGAGGATATTCTGAATGAAGTCCGCTTTCTCGCATCCGACGGCGTGAAGGAAGTCATGCTGCTCGGACAGAACGTGAATTCCTACGGAAAAAATCTTCCGCATCCCGTTTCCTTTTCGGAACTTCTCCGGAAGGTCTGCGATGTGGAGGGGATTGAACGGATCCGGTTCATGACAAGTCATCCGAAGGATCTTTCGGAGGATCTGATCGCGGCAATCCGCGACAATCCGAAAATCTGCAGGCACCTGCATCTGCCGCTGCAGTCCGGAAGCACGGAGATCCTTCAGAAAATGAACCGTCATTACACGAAGGAGTCCTATTTAAGTCTGATTGACCGGATAAAAAATGAAATTCCCGATATCGGTCTGACGACGGACATCATCGTGGGATTTCCCGGAGAAACGGAAGAAGACTTTGCGGATACGCTGGACGTTATACGGAAATGCAGTTTCCAGTCTGCATTTACCTTTATTTATTCCAGAAGGTCGGGAACGCCGGCTTCCCGGTATGAGAACCAGGTACCGGCGGATGTGATCAGCGAACGTTTTCAGAGACTGCTTTCCCTGGTGCAGGAGCTGTCTTCGCACTGTGCCATGAAGGACCTCGGGAAAACGCTGCCGGTCCTGATCGAGGAAAAAGACAGTCATACGAAAGGATTTCTCACCGGAAGGCTTTCCAATAACCTGATGGTGCATTTTCCGGGAGAAGAGAGCCTGATCGGACAGATTGCTGATGTAACGCTGAAAGAGTCCAAAGGGTTTTATTATATGGGAGATCTATGTGACCGTTAAGGAAAATGACCGGACGGCCTTTTGCGGAGGAAATAAAATTGTCTTCAATGTCACCGATGATGCAGCACTATATGGCAATGAAAAAGGATTACCCCGACTGTATTCTTTTTTACCGTCTGGGTGATTTTTATGAAATGTTCTTTGATGACGCCAGACTGGTTTCGAAGGAGCTTGAGCTTACGCTTACCGGGAAGGACTGCGGGCTGGAGGAAAGAGCGCCCATGTGCGGCGTTCCCTTTCATGCGGTAGACTCATACCTGAACAGGCTTGTCAAAAAAGGATACAAAGTCGCGATCGCGGAACAGATGGAGGATCCGAAGCTTGCAAAGGGGCTGGTAAAGAGAGAGGTCATCCGGGTTGTCACACCGGGCACCATCACCAGCACGCAGGCCCTGGACGAGGAAAGAAACAATTATCTGGTCTGTGTCGTCTATATGGCGGAACGCTTCGGAATCTGCGCGGCCGATATCAGCACCGGTGACTTTTCCGTTACGGAAGCGGATTCCGTAAAGCATCTGAACGATGAGCTCAACAAGTTCAATCCGTCGGAAGTGCTTTTAAATCACGCCTTTGAAATCAGCGGCGCGACAAAGGAAAATCTCGGCGGGAACCCGGATGTCTCGGTATCCTTCCCGGAAGATTTCTTCTTTTCCGATGAAAACGCAACGAAGATATTGAAGGAACATTTCAAGGCGGCATCGCTGGAAGCGCTCGGCCTTAAGGATTTTCCGGTCGGCGTGATCGCGGCAGGCGCCGTCATGCAGTACCTTTATGACACGCAGAAAAACACGTGCGACCTGATCACATCCGTTCAGCCTTATACGAGCGGAGAATACATGATCGTCGATTCTTCTTCGCGGCGGAACCTTGAACTTGTCGAGACCATGCGCGAGAAGGAAAAGAAAGGAACGCTGCTCTGGGTCCTCGACAAAACGAAAACGGCGATGGGCGCAAGGCTATTGCGAACCTGGATTGAACAGCCGCTGATCGACATCGATAAAATTTTAAAAAGGCAGGATGCCGTCGAGGAGCTGAAAGACAGGTACATAGACCGGGAAGAACTGAGGGAATATCTGAATCCCGTCTATGACATGGAGCGGCTCATGGGCAGGATCAGCTCAGGGCTGGCAAATCCGCGCGACCTGATCGCCTTTAAAAATTCTCTGGAAATGATTCCGCCGGTCAGGAACCTCCTCATGACTTTCAAGGCGGATCTGCTGAAAGATCTGACGGACCGGATGGACCCGCTTGAGGATGTGTTCGACCTCATCAACATCTCGGTCAATGACGACCCGCCGGTCACGGTGCGGGAAGGAAACATCATCAAGAACGGTTATAACGGACAGGTCGATCTTCTGCGGAAGGCAAAAACCGAAGGCAAGAACTGGCTCGCGGATCTGGAAGAGAAAGAAAAGGAAAAAACCGGAATCAAGAACCTGAAGATCAAATACAACCGTGTCTTCGGATATTATTTCGAAGTGACGAATGCATTTAAGGATAAGGTACCGGATTATTTTATCCGCAAGCAGACGCTCACCAATGCGGAACGGTATACGAGCGACGAACTGCAGAAGCTGGAAGAGTCCATACTGGGTGCGGAGGACAAGCTCCTGACGCTGGAATATGATCTGTTCAGCGAGGTACGCGAGAAGGTATCGAAGGAAGTCCTGCGGATCCAGCAGACGGCAAGGGCCGTGGCAGAGGCGGATTCCCTTTCTTCCCTGGCGGAGACTGCCGAAAAATACGGCTATGTCCGGCCGTCCGTCAACAAAAAGGGAACGATTGAAATCAGGGACGGCCGTCATCCGGTCGTGGAGCGGATGATGGACAGCGGTTCTTTTATCCCGAACGACACGGTCCTGGATGAAGGAAAGAACCGGATTTCCATTATTACGGGCCCGAACATGGCAGGAAAGTCCACGTACATGCGTCAGACGGCGCTGATCGTCCTGATGGCGCAGATGGGTTCCTTTGTTCCGGCGAAAGAAGCGGACATCGGAATCTGTGACCGGATTTTCACAAGAGTCGGTGCTTCCGACGATCTCTCGAGCGGGCAGAGTACGTTCATGGTCGAGATGACGGAAGTGGCCAACATTCTGAGAAATGCCACGCGGGAGAGCCTCGTCATACTCGATGAGATCGGCCGCGGAACTTCCACGTTCGACGGACTTTCGATTGCCTGGGCAGTCGTCGAGCACATCAGCAATCCGCGTCTCATCGGCGCTAAGACGCTTTTTGCGACACATTACCACGAGCTTACCGAACTGGAAGGTACGCTGAACGGCGTCAATAATTACTGCGTCGCCGTCAAGGAACAGGGCGACGATATTGTGTTCTTAAGAAAGATCGTAAAGGGCGGAGCCGATAAAAGCTACGGGATCCAGGTGGCCAAGCTTGCCGGTGTTCCGGAACAGGTAATCGAACGGGCAAAGGAACTTCTGGAAGACCTTTCCTGTGCGGATATTGCCACCCGTGCGGCGGAAATCGCCCGTCTGGAACCGTCCGGAAAGAACAGAATGGTACCGGATACACAGAAGGAAAATGACGAATCACAGCTGTCGCTTTTTGATAAGCCGAAAAAATCCGATGTGCTGAAGGAAATAGAGAGCATTGATCTGACGAAGACGACGCCGATCGAGGCGCTCAACATTCTTTCGGAAATACAGGAGAAGATCAGAAACGAAGGATCGTAAAAAGGCGGACCTGAAACATGAACATAGCAGTTCTTGACAATGATACCATCAATAAAATTGCAGCCGGCGAAGTCATTGAACGTCCGGCTTCCATTGTGAAGGAGCTTTCGGAGAACGCGATCGATGCGGGCGCCACCGTCATTACCGTCGAGATCAAGGACGGCGGGACCACGCTGATCCGCGTCACCGACAACGGCTGCGGCATTCCGAAGGAGGATGTGAAGAATGCCTTCTTAAGTCATTCCACCAGCAAGATCCGGAATGTCGCGGATCTTATGCATCTCGATACGCTCGGATTCCGCGGAGAGGCGCTTTCCAGCATTGCCTCCGTCTGCCGGACCGAAATGATCACAAAATCCAGAGGCTCTCTGACAGGCACGCGTTACGTGATCGAAGGCGGCACGGAAGGCGTCTTCGAGGAAGTCGGAGCGCCGGACGGCACCACGATTATTGCCCGCGACATTTTCTTCCATACGCCCGCGCGCAGAAAATTTTTAAAGACGCCGGCGACCGAGGCTTCGCGGATAGCGGAACTCTCGGAGCAGCTTGCCATATCGCATCCGGATATTTCCTTTTTCCTGATCATAAACGGACAGACGAAATTTCACACGTCCGGAAACGGAAATATAAAAGATATCATCTATCAGCTCTACGGCAGGGAGATTGCCGGCGCGCTGATCAGCCTGAATTTTGAAAAAAACGGGATTACGATCAGGGGATACATCGGGAAGCCCGAGATCTCCCGGGGAAACAGGGACCTGGAAAATTATTATATCAACGGACGCTTTGTGAAGAACAAGGCGGTTTCCGGCGGAATAGAGGAAGGCTACGGAAGAAAGATGATGCAGCATCAGTATCCGTTCACGGTTCTGATGATTCAGACAGATCCGGAAAAAACGGACGTGAACGTCCATCCTTCCAAAATGGAAGTGCGTTTTTCCGAGCCGCAGGCAGTTTTCCAGACTGTTTCGGAGGCGGTGCGCACTGCGCTGGAAAGCAGCGAACTCATACGGAATGCAACGCTAGCTAGGGAACCGGAAGGACAGGAAAGAACGGAACGTGCGGAGAAGGCAGACCGCCGAACGGTTCTGTTCCCGCCGGAAAGGAAAGAACCTTTCAAAAAACCGCGGCCGGCGGAACCGTTTGAAACGAACCGGATGCAGCTTGAAAAGGAAACTTCGGAGAGCTCCGGCATTATCCGGGACCGGGAAGAAAAGAAGGAAGAACCAAAATATGAACAGGCCCGTCTTCTGACAGAAGAGAGCCGCAAGAGGCACAGACTGATCGGAAATGTATTCGATACCTACTGGATCATCGAATTTGACGGCTCCATGTACATTATCGACCAGCATGCGGCGCATGAAAAAGTGATGTACGAGAAGCTTTTGAAACAGTTCCGGGAAGACCGGATCACTTCACAGAATCTCATGCCTCCGCTCATCGTAACGCTTTCGGAACCGGAATCGGCGTTGCTTATGTCAAGGCAGGAGGATTTTCAGAAAATCGGTTATGACATAGAGCCGTTCGGCGGAAATGAATATGCGGTCCGGGCTGTTCCCGACATTCTTCCGTCTGTTCTGAAGGAAGACCTTCTGAAGGAAATGATCGGGAACCTGTCCGAGGAAACGGACGCAGGTCTGCCGATGCTGATCATCGAAAAGACGGCATCCATGTCCTGCAAAGCGGCCGTCAAGGGAGGACAGCGGATCTCAGCCTCCGAGGCGGACAAACTGATCGATGAGCTTCTGCAGCTGGAGGATCCGTACAACTGTCCCCACGGCAGACCCACCATTATCCGCATCACCAGAAACGAGCTGGAAAAGAAATTCAAGCGTATCCTGTAGGAATGTAAAATGGACAGAAAACCTCTGATTATCATAGCCGGTCCGACCGCCACCGGAAAAAGCGCGCTGGCCGTCAGGCTGGCCCGTAAAATAGGCGGAGAAATCATCAGCGCGGATTCCATGCAGGTGTACCGCAGGATGGATATCGGAACCGCCAAAGTCACCGAACGGGAAAAAGAAGGTATACCGCATTATCTGATCGATATTCTGGAACCGGATCAGCCTTTTTCGGTCGCGGATTTCAAGGCAAAGGCGAAGGAAGCCGTGGAAACCGTATATTCCCACGGGAACATACCGATCCTCTGCGGCGGAACGGGTTTTTATATCCAGTCCGTGCTTTATGACATCAATTTCGGTGATGACGAGGCCGATGCGGGTCTTAAGCAGAAGCTGGAACAGGAGATGGAACTTGACGGACCCGTAGCCATGCATGAAAGACTGCGGCAGGTGGATCCGGACTCGGCCGCGGCCATCCACCAGAATAACCGGAAGCGCGTGATCAGGGCGCTGGAATATTATTATCTGACCGGAAACAGAATTTCCGAGCACAATGCCGCCGAACATGCCAGAAAATCTCCCTATGACTATCGCTACTTTGTTCTCTCCATGCAGCGGGATGTCCTTTACGCAAGAATTGACAGAAGGGTCGACCGGATGATCGAATCCGGTCTTGTGGAGGAAGTGAAGAAACTTCGCGACTCAGGCTGCAGCGCTGACATGGTTTCCATGCAGGGACTCGGCTACAAGGAGATCTTTGCCTATCTGGAAGGCAGATGCACGCTGGAAGAAGCGGTCGCGAAAATCAAACAGGAGACCCGGCATTTTTCCAAACGGCAGATCACCTGGTTCAAGCGGGAGCCGGAGGCCGTCTGGATCCCGATTGACGAATACGGATTTGATCAGAAAAAAATACTCGACAGGGTGGCGGAAGACTGTACGAAACTTAAGAAAATATAAAAGGAGCGTTCATGGAATTTTCAAATGAAAAAGACAGGCTGTATGAAAGCATGGGGATATCGGAGGCAGCCGTTGAAATCGGGAAAAAGGCCGAAGAAGACCTTAAGGAAATTTTCCTGCGGATCGATGCGACTGCGGAATATAACCAGCTGAAAGTTCTGAAGGCATTTCAGGACAACAGGGTCGGCGAAGCACATTTTGCGCCGACTACGGGATACGGCTACAACGACATCGGCAGGGATACGCTGGAGAGCGTCTACGCTTCCGTGTTCCGGACGGAGGATGCACTGGTGAGACCCCAGCTGATCAGCGGCACGCATGCGCTGACCATTGCGCTGTCCGGAAACTTAAGACCGGGAGACGAGATCCTTTCGCCGGTCGGGAAGCCCTATGACACGCTGGATGAGGTGATCGGGATCAGGCCTTCCAGAGGGTCTCTGAAGGAATACGGTGTTTCCTACCGGCAGGCAGACCTGAAAGAAGACGGTTCCTTTGATTTCGAGGCAATCAGAAAGGCGATCAATGACAGAACCAGGCTGATTGAAATCCAGCGGTCCAGAGGCTATTCCCTGCGGCCGACGCTTTCGGTGGAAAAAATCGGCGAACTGATCCGGTTTATAAAAGAAATCAAACCGGATGTCATATGCATGGTCGATAACTGTTACGGGGAATTTGTGGAGAAGACGGAACCGTCGGAAGTCGGAGCGGACCTCGTGGTCGGGTCTCTGATCAAAAATCCCGGCGGCGGAATTGCGCCGATCGGAGGCTATATCGCAGGGAAAAAGGAATACGTTGAAAATGCAGCCTTCCGGCTCAGCGCGCCGGGGCTCGGGAAAGAAGTCGGTGCATCGCTCGGCATTACGAAATCGTTCTATCAGGGCCTGTTCCTGGCTCCGGTGGTTTCCGCATCTGCGGAAAAGGGAGCCGTCTTTGCAGCCGATATCTTTGAAAAGCTGGGATTTCAGGTAAATCCGCGTCCGCAGGAGGAAAGACATGACATCATACAGTCCATAACCTTCGGCAGACCGGAAGGAGTGATTAATTTCTGCCGCGGCATTCAGGAAGCTTCTCCGGTTGACAGCTTCGTTACCCCGGAGCCCTGGGACATGCCCGGTTATGATGCCAAGGTGATCATGGCGGCCGGTGCCTTCATATCCGGTTCTTCGATCGAGCTTTCCGCCGATGCCCCCATGAAAGCGCCGTATACGGTCTTTTTCCAGGGTGGAATCACCTGGCCGCATGCGAAGATCGGCGTTTTGAAAGCCCTGCAGAAACTCATGGATGAATCCGTTGTAAAAGCGTGATAAAATAAAGTAATATGGTTTCCATAAACCGTACGTGCCTGGAGAGCCGCGGAAAAGGAAAATCATATTCATGAACAGACTGAAAGAAACAGCTTCTTCGGAAAGGCCTTACGAGAGGGCGGTAAAATACGGGACCGGGACGCTTACGGATGCGGAACTGATTGCCGTGCTTTTACGCACCGGCACGAAGGGAAGCGACGTGATCGACCTGTCGAACCGCATCCTCGGCCTGGGACTCGGAAAAAAGCAGGGAATCAACGGCATTCTTCATCATACCTATGAAGAATATCTCCAGTGCCGCGGAATCGGAAAGGTCAAGGCCGTACAGCTTTTATGCATCGGCGAGCTTTCCCGGAGAATGTGGAGGAGGGAAATCTCAGCGGATTCCGTATCCTTCGACGATCCTTCCGCCTGTGCGGGCTACTACATGGAAGAGATGAGGCATCTGGAACAGGAAGAACTGAGGATAGCCTTCCTGGATACCAGGCACCGTCTCATGTGCGATCAGATTCTGACCAGAGGAACCGTGGATTCTTCGGTTGTTTCCGTGCGGGAAATCATGATCTCCAGTTTAAAGCACATGGCGGTCAATGTGATCCTGATCCATAACCATCCGAGCGGCAATCCGAACCCGAGCGATGACGATCTGAAAGTAACGCATCAGGTGAACGATGCCGGTAAGCTGGTCGGAATCAGACTTACGGATCACATCATCATTGGTGACAACACCTATTACAGTTTCAAGGAATGGGGAACGCTTTAAATGAATTCAAAGAACAACAGACTGATCCTGATCCTTTTGACAATTCTCTGCGTCGTGATGATTGCCGTCACGACGTTTAAGGATGCCTGGCTCATGCCGTTACGGACGGCGGTGGGCTATGTCCTGATGCCCGTTCAGTCCGGCGTGAACCGTGTCGGCAAGGCGCTCTATAACAGCGTGGAAGACAGCCGGAAAATGAAAACGGCTCTGGAGGAAAACAAAAAACTTTCAGAACAGGTGGATCAGCTGATCGCGGAAAACACCAGGCTCAGGGAAGACCAGTTCGAACTTGACAGACTGCGGAAGCTGTATAAGCTCAGCGAAAAATACGGAGATTATCATATGATCGGTGCCAGGATCATAGCCAAGGATTCCAGCGGCTGGTTCAAGGTCTTCCGCATAGACAAGGGTTCTTCCGACGGCGTGCAGGTCGACATGAACATCATAGCCGGCGGCGGGCTGGTAGGAATTGTCACGGATGTCGGTGCGAATTATGCGACGGTGCGTTCGATTATTGACGATGTAAGCCGTGTCAGCGCGATGGCCATGCAGTCGGGGGACACCTGCATTGTATCCGGTGATCTTCAGCTTTACAAAGAAGGAAAACTGAAACTCGGAAGCATCAATGCCGATGCGGATGTGAAGGACGGAGATAAGATCATCACCAGCAGCATCAGCACGAAATATCTGCCGGGGCTGCTGATCGGCTATGCAAAGGGTATTAAGACCGATTCCTCCACGCTGACGAAAAGCGGTTATCTTGTACCGGCTGCCGATTTCGGAACGCTTCAGGAGGTACTTGTGATAACGGATCTGAAATCCGCTGTGAACGAGGGAAAGCCGGCAGAGACAACGGCTCAGGAAAGTTCCGCACCGGCTGCCGCGGAAACGCAGGCACCGAAATGAGAAGACGGATTGTCAATTTTGCGTTTCTCCTGATCGTGTTTACGATACAGATCTGCATATTTCCGTTTATTCCGTTTCTGTCCGCGGCGCCGAACCTTGTTCTGATCCTGGTGTTCTCCTACGGCTTTATTTACGGCTCCAGGGAAGGAATGTTCTACGGCTTCATTGCCGGCCTGCTGATGGATCTGTTTTATACCGGTTCCTTCGGATCCTTTACGCTGGTGCTGACCTGGGTCGGTTTTCTGAACGGGCGTCTTTCGCAGCTGTATTATGAAAATTACATAACGCTTCCGCTGGCACTCTGTACCGTCAACGAACTGTTCTATAACCTGTATATTTACGTGATCCGCTTTTTCATACGGGCAAAGGTGAACTTCGGATTTTATTTTATCAATATCATACTTCCGGAAATCATGATTTCGCTTCTGTTCACGCTTCTGATCTACCGTTTCTTCCTGTGGTACAACAGAAAGCTGGAAGTGCTGGATGAAAGACACGCGATTACCGGAAAAAACACATGACTGCTGTTTATGACGAGGTGAAGTATTGTTCAGGGAATTTCTTGAGATCCTGCGTGAGCTTGCAGGCAGAATAAAATCGACGCGCATCATCATCATCGGCGTGATCTATGCTCTGATGATCTGGGTGATGCTTTCCAAACTTTACAGCATGCAGATCGTAAACGGGGAATCGTATCTGACAAACTATATCCAGAAAACGGAAAGAACCGTAAGCCTCCCCGCCACGCGCGGCAATATCTATGACTGCAACGGAAAAATACTTGCCTACAACAGGCTGGCATATAATGTAACCATACAGGATAACGGCGACTACAAGACCTCCTCCGAAAAGAATCTGATGCTCCTGAAGCTTGTCCGTATACTGCAGAAGCATGATAAAAAGGTGGAGGGAGAACTGGAAATCGGCCTTGATGACAGCGGGGCTTATTACTTTACTTCGAGCAGTAGCGAAGCAAAGAAGCGGTTCCTGCGTGATTTCTACGGATTAAAGAAAACGGACGAGCTGGACGATGCAGCCGGGAAATATCCGTCGGATGTCGATGCCGATACCCTGATCACCGCAAAATTCAAATCCTACGGTCTGGATAAGCTGAAGGACAGAGACGGAAAGCCGGTCGAACTTACGCCGCTCGAAAAACTGCAGGTCATCAATATCCGTTACACGATGTCACTGACGGCTTATCAGAAATATGAGATCACAACGGTCGCGAGAAATGTCGACGAGGATACCCGGACAGAAATCCTGGAAGAAAAGTCGGATCTGCTCGGCGTGGATATTGCCCAGACGACGGAACGCGCCTATAACGACAGCATTCCCTTTGCTTCGATCATCGGCTATACCGGAAAAATCCAGGCCAGTCAGATTTCAGGCGCGGGAAGCGGAACACAGAATGACTACTCGCCGAACGACACGGTAGGACGGACCGGAATCGAGGGCTCCATGGAGGCCGATCTGAAAGGCACAAAAGGGTCCAGAACCATGTTCGTCGACAATGTGGGACATATCATGGAGATCACGTCCGAGACGCAGCCGGAAGCGGGTAATGATGTTTACCTTTCGATCGACCGGGATCTTCAGGTGGGAATCTATCATCTTCTGGAAAAGCATCTGGCCGGCATTCTGGCAAAGAAACTGGTCAATCAGGAAACACCGAACGATGCCAACACGGATTCCACGGAAAGACTGATTCCCATTAAGGACGCGTATTTCCAGCTGATCAACAATAATGTCCTTTCGCTTTCCCACATGGCAGGGAGCGATGCGGCGGAGAACGAGAAAAAGGTCTACCGGAAATTCACCGGCTATATGGACAGCTCGGAAAATACCATGCGCACGGAACTTTATGCCGGTTCGCCGAAAAACATTTCCGATCTTCCCGAGGACCAGAAGGCCTATATGTATTATCTGTATTCCTGGCTCTCGTCCGACAAGGTGGCAGTCATCCAGAAGGACAAAATAAAGGCGAATGCGGATTATTACAAGAGATGGAAGGCCGACAGCATCAGCCTGCGGGAACTGATCTATGACGGTATCGCAGACGGCTGGATAGATACGACGAAGCTTGACACCGGTTCAAAATATTCCAGCGCGGATGATATATTCGGTTCTCTGGTGGAATATTCTCTCGGCGAACTGAAAAAGGACAAGGCTTTTCAGAAACTGATTTTCAAATTTCTGATCAAGAACAACATCGTGCAGGGGCCGGAACTCTGCATTGCGCTGTTCAATCAGGGAATCCTGAGCCCGGATGCCGATGAGGTGAAACGTCTGGAATCCAGCGGTACGGTCTATGCGTATGAATTTTTTGTCAGAGAGGTGTCCGAGATCAAGATCACGCCGGCACAGCTGGCCCTGGATCCGTGTACGGCCGGATGCGTCGTGACGGATGTCCATACCGGGAAAGTCAGGGCGCTGGTTTCCTATCCCGGATACGACAACAACAGGCTGACGAACGTAATGGATATCAGCTATTACAACAGCCTGCTGGAGGATCAGTCGCTTCCGCTTTACAACAATGCCACGCAGGCGAGAAAAGCTCCCGGTTCCACCTTTAAGCCGGTCATGGCGGTAGCAGGACTGGAGGAAAAGGTGATCGGCTTAAATGACACGATTACCTGCACGGGCCTTTATGATGTCATCACACCGCCCATGCGCTGCTGGATTTATCCCGGAGCGCACGGAGCGCAGAACATTGTCGCCGGCATTAAAAACTCCTGCAACTTTTTCTTCGCCGAACTCGGTCACCGACTGGCTACCGACAGCTCCGGGAACTATTCGCCGGAACTCGGCATCAGCCGGATTCGAAAATATGCCACCATGTTCGGACTGGACCATAAATCAGGCGTCGAAATAACGGAGACCGATCCGATGATGACGGATCAGAGCCCCGAACAGTCGGCAATCGGACAGAGCACGCATTCTTATTCCAATGTTCAGCTTTCGCGCTATGTGACCGCAATTGCAAACAGAGGAACGGTCTTTGAACTGTCCGTTCTGAACAAGACGACAGACTGGAAGGGCAATACCATAAAGGAGTACGCTCCGAACGTGTCATCGAAGATCGATATTCATGACTCGACCTGGAATGCGGTACAGCAGGGCATGCATGAAGTGGTTGAACTCGGATCCGCCAGCAAGCTTTTCAAGGATCTGGAAATCAAGATAGCGGGAAAAACGGGAACGGCACAGGAATCCAAAACCAGGGCAAACCACGCGTTCTTTATTTCTTTCGGTCCCTACTCCAAACCAGAAATAGCGGTTACGGTCAATATTCCGTACGGTTATTCCTCCAGTAATGCGGCAGCTGTTTCCAAGGATGTATACAGACTCTGCTTCGGTTATACAAGCCTCGATTACATTCTGAATACAGGTGCGCAGAATGCAACAGATGTAAAAATAGCTGACTAAACGGAGATGGAAAAATCATGAAACAGCTGGCAGTAATAAAAAGCAGTCAGAACGGAATCAGCGTTAATCTTGATCCGGAGGCATCCTTTGAGGAAATCCTGTCGGAGCTGGCCAGTAAATTTGACAGAAGCGCCAGGTTCTGGGGAAAGGCTGCCATGATGCTTACGATCTGCGGACGTCCCATGACGCCCAGGGAGGAAATGGAGATCGTCAATGTCATTTCCGAGCACTCCGAACTGGAAATCCTCGGCCTGATCGAAGCCGATTCCGAAAGCATGAAAAAGACCGAATCGGCATTCCGCAGAAAATACATGGAAATCAACAATCTGACCGGGATGTTCCATTACGGCAGCGTAAAGAGCGGAGAGATCATCTCGGTGGAGCCGAGCATCATTGTCGTCGGAGATGTTTACGAGGGCGCCCTGATCGAGTCGAGCGGCAGCATTGTCGTGCTGGGAGAACTTGCCGGAACGGCAAAGGCCGGCTGCTGCGGAAACGATGACTCTGTCATTGTCAGTTTTCTTCTCAATACGGAAGATGTTTCCATAAACGGAGTCACGCCGAAATCAGCCGGATTCAGGATGAAAAAAACGCATGCGCCGGCAGCTGTGACAATGGAAAACGGTACCTTCTCGGTAATGCCGGTCAAAAAGAGTTTTCTGGATGCATTAAGTCATAAAAAGTGCTGGTAAATTTTCCAAATTAAAGGTAAAATTATACTGATTCAACAAATTTCAGGAGAAACGATTGGCTTATTATAATTTTAAAAAATTCGATTTCAGACTTGTTTTATATGTGGCAGCATTGAGCATCATAGGCGTTTTCGTGATCCGGAGCGCTACAAATCAGAATTCCGCCATTGTACAGCGGCAGATCGCCGGAATCATAACCGGTCTGCTGATCATGGCGGTTCTGGCATTGGTTCCCTATCAGAAAATACTGCGCTTTGCACCGGTGATCTTCATCATCTGCTGTATTTTTCTGCTGATGGTAAATGTTTACGGAAGAATCGTCGGAGGCGCCAGAAGATGGATTGTTCTGCCGGTCATCGGGCAGCTTCAGCCGTCGGAATTCGCCAAAACGGGAGTCATCATTTTTTTCTCCTGGTTTCTGGGAAAGCACGGGGCAATTTTAAACAGGCCGGCCTTTATCCTTCTTCTTGCAGGACTGGCTGCGCTCCCGGTTGTTCTGATTGCTTCCGAACCTGACCTTTCGACCACGATTGTGGTATTTGTCAGCATTGCGGCCATGATTTATGTGTCGGGGATCAGTTATAAATGGATCGGCGGCGTACTGCTTGTCGTCATCCCGCTGGCGGTGCTTTTCCTGTATCTGCTCCGGTACGGCATGATTCCTTTTCTGCATGATTATCAGGCCAGAAGAATACTCGCCTGGATTGACCGGTCGAATTATTCCGATCTGAACCTGCAGCAGGACAACTCGATCATGGCGATCGGTTCCGGACAGCTTTTCGGAAAAGGCCTGAACAACAACACGCTGGCTTCCGTCAAGAACGGAAACTTTCTTTCCGAAGAACAGACGGATTTTATTTTTGCAGTAGTCGGCGAGGAACTGGGCTTTGTCGGCTGTGCGGCGGTTATCGCACTCTATGCGCTGACGGTTTACGAGTGCCTTTATCTGGCGGCAGATTCGAAAGATATAAGAGGACGGATCCTCTGCACGGGAGTTGCGGTTCTTCTGTCCTTTCAGAGTTTCTGCAACATTGCGGTGGCAACCGGACTGTTCCCGAACACGGGACTTCCGCTTCCGTTCATCAGTTACGGTGTAAGTTCTCTGATCAGCCTTTTTGCAGCGCTGGGTCTGGTCCTGAATGTGGGACTGCAGCGTACAGACAGGAAAAGACCGGATGAGGAGTTTAATTTCTGAAACAGGATGCAAAAGGGGGTTTTAAAATGAAGATAGGATTGATTGCTCATGACACGAAGAAAAAGCTGATGCAGAATTTCTGCATAGCCTACCGCGGGATTCTGTCCAAGCATACGTTGTATGCCACCGGTACGACGGGCAGGCTTGTCGAAGAGGTCACAAATTTAAACATTCACAAGTACCTGGCGGGTCATCTCGGCGGAGAGCAGCAGATGGGAGCGCAGATTGAAAACAATGATCTCGATCTCGTCATATTCTTAAGGGATCCGCTGAAGCCGAAGCCGCACGAGCCCGATGTCAACAATGTCATGCGGCTCTGCGATATCCATAACATTCCTGTTGCCACCAATCTGGCCACTGCGGAACTGCTTATAAAATCACTTGAACGGGGCGACTTTGAATTCAGAGATGTATACAGACATTAACCGTAAGGGGAAGCGGATCAGAAGCAGCCGGAGAAGAAAAAGAAGGAAAGCAGGCGTCCTGTTTACAGCTTTACTGCTGACAGGACTGCTTTTTTTTGGCGTATTTTTCCTGTACCGTTCGCAGGTCAGGCTGAAGAATGCCTACAGTCCGGCTGACAGAACGGGAACCTTTGATTACGGGCTGGCGGAACCGTTAAAGGCGGAACCGTTTGCATCCGGTCTGAATGTTGTCACAAAGACTTCCGACAGCGACAAGGACGTAGCGGCGGGAAGCGGCCTCTTGTGCAGCTCCGCGGGCGGCGAAAGCCTGTATGCCAAGAATGCATTTGCCAGAATGAATCCGGCCAGCATTACCAAGGTTATGACATGCCTTCTTGCAATCGAAAAGGGAAATCTCAGCGATGTGATTACAGCAGGTCCGGAGGTGGCGGTTTCCGATTCCGGCGCAACTCTGGCCGGAATCAAGGCAGGAGACAAGCTGACGCTGGAACAGCTGCTTTACGGACTCATGCTCCCGTCCGGGGCCGATGCAGCCAATGTGCTCGCCGTATATGTGTCCGGAAGCACGGAAAAATTTACTGCGCTGATGAATGAAAGAGCGGCGGAAATCGGCGCCACAGGCACGCATTTTGTAAACTGCGACGGCCTTACGGATCCCGATCACTATTCGACTTCCTATGATCTTTATCTGATTCTGCATGAAGCCATGAAGAATGAAGAATTCAGAAAAGTGTCCGGGACGGCGTCCTATACCGCTTCCTATACATCGGGAAGCGGAAAGAGTCTGTCCAGGACCTGGAAAAACACCAATCAGTACCTGTCCGGGAAGGCGAAGGAACCGTCCGGGCTTTCACCTGTCGGAGGGAAAACCGGAACAACCGCCGCGGCCGGCAACTGTCTGGCGCTTATAAGCCGGAACGGAAAAGGAACCGAGTTTTATTCGATTGTACTGAATGCGAAAACAAAGGATATGCTGTACGCAAACATGAATGTACTTCTGGAAAAAATAACGCAATAGCATTGAACTTTTACACCTCAGACTTTATAATAAAGGAAGAATACAACTCAAGGAGGAACACGACTATGGTTCAGATCATTGCAGGCGAAAAAGGCAAAGGGAAAACAAAACATCTTCTCGATATGGCCAATGCCGCCGTTAAAGATGCAAAGGGTTCCGTTGTATACCTGGACAAGAGTTCGAAACATATGTATGAACTGAGCAATAAAATACGTCTGATCAATGTCGGTGAGTATGAAATCTTAAGCAGTGACGGGTTTATCGGTTTTGTATCCGGAATCATATCCCAGGACCACGATGTGGAGACCATGTTTCTTGACAGCTTTCTCAAATTATCCTGCCTCGAGGGCGAGGATATCACTTCGACAATCGATTCTCTGGAAAAAATCGGAGATAAATATAAAGTGAACTTTGTTTTAAGCATTTCCATGGACGCAGGGCTTCTTCCCGAAAATGCGAAAAAGGATGTTATCATTTCTCTTTGACGCCGTCGGGCAATCATCAGAAACGTTGACGGACAGCTCTTTTAACGGGCTGTCCGTAAATTATGCACAGGACCGCACAGGGAATTTATCCCCTTCGGGGCACGCGGCCCGCGCACGGACAGGAGACGAAAAGCCTTCTCCTGTCCGATTGCAGATTGCAGGACCGTGTGCGGATTTTTTGCATCAGGTATTCCGTTTCGAAAATCCGGAGGTAAAAATTGGCTTCCAGCGACAAGAAAATCATAAAATACAGGCGTCCGTTCCGCATCAATATCGGCTTTATCATTTTCCTGATTCTTTTTATTTACATGTGCTTCTCCATCAGATCCTATATGAGCAGAAACAAGGTCAGGTATTATGAGGTCGTGGACGGCGGGATGGTGGACAACACCGAGTATACCGGCATGATCCTGCGGAAGGAATCCGTTCAGAATGCCCCTGCTTCCGGATATGTCAATTACTATATCCGCGAGGGAAAGCGTGCTGCCGTAGGAACAAGAATTTACTCGCTGGATGAGACGGGCAATCTGAAAAAATACCTCGAGGAGAATTCCCTGAACAAGGCAGCATTGAGCAGCGACAATCTGAACGAACTGAAGAATCAGCTGGCAGCCCTGTCCATGGCATATTCCGATGCAGAGTTTTCCAAGGTATATGACGGCCATTTTTCTCTTGATTCCTCCATTTCGGAATATACGAATCTGAATGCTCTGGATAATCTTGACGCGATCATGAAAAAGAACGGGATCAGCTATTCGCAGGTGACATCCCCTTCCTCGGGTGTTATTTCCTTCAATATCGACTCCTTTGAAAACATGACCCCGGAAAAAATCACCGCTGCCGATCTGGATAAATCCAAGTATGTTCAGAATTACATCAAGGCAGGAGAACTTGCCGCGAACGGAAAGCCCGTATATAAAGTGGTCACATCCGAACAGTGGTCAATTGTTTTCCCGCTTTCCGATGCAGACAAGGCCAGATATGCGGACAGGAAGCAGCTGAAGGCTGTATTCCGCGAATATGACCTGGATCTTACCGGGAATTATTCAGTCGTAACGGGCGGGGACGGGAAGGAATACGGCGTCCTGACATTCGACAAGTTCATGGTAAAATTTATATCCGACAGATTTGAAACCTTCCGCATTCAGACGAACAATGAGACAGGTCTGAAAATTCCCAAGACAGCGGTAACGGAAAAAACATTTTTTACAGTTCCCGTCGGTTATCTTGCCCGCGGTGGGAATGACGTGGATCAGGGATTCTATAAAGAAGTCTATCAGGACGGAAAGGTAAGCGTGCAGTACACGCCTGCCGAAATATTCTATCAGACTGATGATCTCTATTATCTGGATGCCTCCGATAAGAGCATCTGGAAAAGCGGAGATTACATTGTAAAGCCGGACAGTCAGGAACGCTATCAGATCGGCGCGCAGGCATCGCTCAAAGGCGTGTACAACATCAACAAGGGATATGCCGTATTCAAGCAGATCGATGTAATCGCGGAAAATGACGAATATGATACGGTCAGAAAAAATATGAAATACGGTCTGAATGTGTATGATCATATTCTTCTGAACGGCGCGGATGCAAAGGAAGGAGAACCGGTCTATCAATAAACGGAGCCGGTTGCGGAGGTAAAAGAAATGGTTTCGGAAAACCTGAAAAAAGTGATTGAGGCGGTAAATGCCGCTGCCGCTCAGAGCAAAAGGCAGCCGGAAAGCATTCATCTGATTGCAGTAAGCAAGACCAAGCCGACGGAAATGATACAGGAAGCATATGATTTCGGAATCCGGGATTTCGGTGAAAACAAGGTCAAGGAACTGCTGAACAAGGAACCGCTTCTTCCTGCCGATATCCGATGGCATATGATCGGACATCTGCAGACCAACAAGGTAAGACAGATCATCGGGAAGACAGCCCTGATCCATTCCATAGATTCCCTGAAGCTTCTTGATACGATTGATTTTGAAGCAAAAAAGGCCAGGGTTTCCGTGAAAGGGCTTCTCGAGGTTAATGTTGCCGGCGAAGAGACAAAGTTCGGTTTTGCTCCGGAGGAACTGTTTCCGCTGCTTGACAGGCTGAAACAGTACAGGAACCTGTCAATTGTCGGACTGATGACGGTGGCTCCGAACGTGAAGGACCCGGAGGAAAATCGCCCGGTTTTCCAAAGATTAAGGCAATTATCCATTGACATAAAAAGCAAAAACATCGATAATGTGTCTATGAATGAGTTGTCTATGGGGATGACCGGTGATTACCGCGTTGCAATAGAAGAGGGTGCGACCTATATTCGCGTTGGAACCGGAATTTTCGGAACAAGGGAGACTGGAGAAGAGTGATGAATATTTTCGGTAAGTTGATGGAAAGCATGCGGGTAAATTCGGATGATGACGATTACTACGATGATGAAGAGGAATTCGACGACAAGCAGCCGGCAGCTCCGGCAAGGGGAAAGGATGACGAGGAGGAAGATGACGTTCCGGCCGAATCCAAGCCCCGTTTCTTTGCCAGAAGCAAGGTAACGCCGGTCAGAAGAAATATGGAGGTATCCCTTGTAAAGCCGACTTCGTTTGATGATGCCCGTGTGATCTGTGATTATCTTCTCGGAGGGAAGGCAGTTGTCCTGAACATGGAAGGCATCCAGACGGAAATCGCACAGCGGATTATTGATTTCACTTCCGGGGCGACATACAGCATGGACGGAAAACTGCAGAAGATTTCCAATTATATATTCATTGTCACTCCGGCTTCCATTGACCTTTCCGGAGATTTCCAGAATCTGATTGCTTCTTCCGGTTCGCTTGATATTTCCGGACTCAACATGCATGTCTGATTTCATCTGCCGGTTTCCTTCTGCTTTACATGCAGAGCTTCACCGGCTTTTGCGGACAGCAGCGCTGTGCGGTACCGGATGTATTCCAATTTTAGACTTTGCTCAGAATGAAATGTCATTCTGAGCGGACTTTAAACCCAGACAGACGGTTTTGCGTTTCCATGCAGAATCGTTTGTTTTTTTGAAAGGCAGAATAATGAACAATCGTCTGAGCGTGAATCTGAACGGCAGAAAGAGCTATGACATCGTTATCGCTTCCTCCTATGAGGGGCTGAAGGAAGAACTTCTGAATATCGGATGCCGCGGGAAAAAGATCTGCATTGTCACGGATGACTATGTAAGCGGCTTTTATCTGGAATCCGTTTACGGAGTCGTGACAGAGATCGCTTCCGAAACGGCGGTCTATGCGTTCCATGCAGGCGAAGCCAGCAAGACGCTGGACACCGTCAGCTCTCTGTATGAAGTTCTGATCCGGCATGAATTTGACCGGAAGGATTTTCTGCTGGCTCTGGGCGGTGGCGTTACCGGTGATCTCTGCGGCTTTGCGGCGGCAACCTATCTCAGGGGGATTTCCTTTATTCAGGTACCCACGTCCCTGATTGCGCAGGTTGATTCCTCGATCGGCGGAAAAACCGGCGTGGATTTCGGTTCCTATAAAAACATGGTCGGAGCATTTCATATGCCATCACTTGTCTATACGGATATTTCCGCGCTCGGGACGCTGCCGGACCGTGAGTTTTCTTCCGGAATGGGAGAGGTCATAAAGCACGGACTGATCATGGATGCCTCCTATTTTGAAATGCTCTGGGACAACCGTGAAAAAATCCTGAACCGTGATCCGGAGGCCTGCCGGGAGGTGGTATACGGGAGCAATCTGATCAAGCAGAAGGTTGTGGAAAAAGATCCGCTCGAATCCGGATACCGCGCGATTCTGAATTTCGGGCATACGATCGGTCATGCCGTGGAAAAAGATTCCGGTTTCAGTCTTTCTCACGGAGCTTCGGTAGGCTTCGGAATGATCTGTGCCTGCGCCATCAGCAAAGAACGGGGACTGATATCGGAAGAAGTGTTCAGCCGCGTCGTGGAAATGCTTTCGTTTTACGGACTTCCGGTAAAGTACAGGATCAAAGACAGGAAACAGCTGATTTCCGATACGCGCAAGGATAAAAAAATGGAGTCCGGTCATATCCGCTTTATCCTGATCGATAAAACAGGAAACGCATATATCGACAGGTCCGTAAGCGAAACGGAAATGCAGAACTCACTGGAGTATATCGATGAAAAATAAAACACGCAGTATCCCCGGCTTCATAATTCTTTTCCTCTGTGCGGTTTCCCTGGATCAGATCACAAAATATCTGGCACTGAAGAATCTGAAGGAGCAGGAGCCCTTTGTACTCATCAAAAATATTTTTGAATTCATCTATACGGAAAACCGCGGTGCGGCCTTCGGCATTCTGCAGGGCCGTCAGATTTTTTTCTATGTCATTACCGCAGTCGTGGTGGCTGCCATCCTTGTTATTCTGCACAGAATGCCGGATGACAGAAAGTACCTGCCGCTTACCGTTTCACTGGTCTTTATTCTGGCCGGGGCATTCGGAAATCTGATCGACCGCATTGTCCGGCATTATGTGGTTGATTTTATCTATTTCATGCCGATTGATTTCCCCGTCTTCAACATGGCCGATATTTACGTCACGCTTTCCACCATTGCTCTGGTTCTGATGCTTCTTTTCCGGTATGAAGAAGATGATCTGAAGGTTCTTTCGGAGAAACGGAAAAATGACTGAGACTTTTATTGTTGAAAATGCGGACGGACAGGAAAGAGCGGATCTCTGGCTCACCGGAAAGCTGGAAGACCTGACAAGATCTCACATCAGGAAACTCATTGATCAGGGCAAGGTGACCGTGAACGGCAAAAACATAACCGGTCATTACCGCATGAAGGAAGGAGACCTGGTTCTCGTTACCGTGCCGGAACCGGAAGAAGCGGATATCATCCCGGAGGACATTCCTCTGGATATTCTCTATGAGGACAGCGACGTTATCCTGATCAACAAGCCGAAGGGCATGGTCGTGCATCCCGCCGCGGGACACAGCACCGGAACGATTGTCAACGCGCTGATGTTTCACTGCAGAGGAAACCTTTCAGGAATCAACGGCGTTATGAGGCCGGGCATCGTACACAGAATTGACAGGGATACGACCGGCGTCATCATAGCCTGCAAGAATGACCATGCGCATAACATCATTGCCGCGCAGCTGAAGGAACACAGCATCAGAAGAAAATATCTGGCAATCGCCTGCGGCGTCATAAAGGAAGAAGAAGGCACCGTGGATTCGCCGATTTCCCGGAATCCTACGGACCGTAAGAAAATGAAATGCGGCATACCCGGCGGCAAGAGAGCGGTAACGCATTACCGCGTGCTGGAAAGTTTTAAGGATTACACCTATATCGAGTGCTCTCTCGAAACCGGAAGGACCCATCAGATCCGCGTACATATGGCATCTCTTCATCATCCACTGCTGGGCGACAGCACCTACGGCGCGCCGAAGGACCGTTATCATCTGGAAGGACAGACGCTTCATGCGGAAATGCTCGGGTTCATTCACCCATCCACCGGAAAGTACATGGAATTCCATGCGCCGCTTCCGGACTATTTCAGGGAGCTTCTGGCAGTACTGCCGCGGAAGTAGAATTTTTCCTTCATTTCTGTTATAATAATCATACGGAAACAGTTTAATAATTGTATCCAGCCCTTCAGAAAACGGAGGTATTCCATGAACAGTAATCTTGTGATAACGATCGGCCGGCAGTCCGGCAGCGGAGGCCGTAAAATCGGTCAGATGCTTGCACAGGAAATGGGAATCAAGTGTTACGACAAGGAACTTCTGAACCTTGCCGCCAAAAACAGCGGCCTGTGTCAGGAACTGTTCGAATCCAATGATGAAAAACCAACCAGCAGTTTCCTGTATTCTCTTGTGATGGATACCTATTCTCTCGGATATTCGTCTTCGGCCTATATGGATATGCCGATCAGCCATAAGATTTTTCTCGCGCAGTTCGACACGATCAAGAAACTGGCCCAGACAGAATCCTGCATTATCGTGGGAAGATGCGCCGACTATGCACTGGCTGATTATCCGAAGGTTGTTACCGTTTTCATATGCGGCGATGAAGAGGATAAAATCAAACGCCTGATGGAAACGCACAGCGTGGACCATGACAAGGCCAAGGATTACATGATCAAAACAGACAAAAGACGTTCCAGCTATTATAACTATTATTCCAACAAACGCTGGGGCGATTCCAGAAGCTATGATCTCTGCATCAACAGCAGTTCAATCGGTCTGGAAGGCTGCGTGAAATACATAAAGCAGTTCGCGGAAGACAAGGACAAATATAAGAATATCTGAATTTTGCAGACACCGGACGGCATGAGGGATAATTCCCGAAGCCGTGCGGTGTTTTTTTATATAACAGGGAAGTGCGTCCTGTTATATAAAAACGCTCTGCTCATGATCGCACTCCGGCGGAGAGGAAGATGTCGCGTACGCGACCCGCCGGAGGCGGACTGTCTCACAACTGAAATTTATTCCACCGTGACGGACTTGGCAAGATTCCGCGGCTTGTCCACATCACAGCCCTTGGCGGCTGCAGTATAGTAGGCGATAAGCTGGAGCACCGTTACAATCGGAAAGACCGTGAACATGTCATCCACATCCGGAACGGTCACGCGTACATCGTAAAGATCCGGCTCGATTGCAGTGCTTTCCTTAACAAGCAGAATGACAAAGGCACCTCTGGCTTTGACTTCCCGGATGTTGGATATGGTCTTTGAAAGAATATTGGTCTGGGTTGCGGCAGCTATGACGGGGATTCCTTCCGTGATGAGCGATATGGTACCGTGTTTTAATTCCCCGGCTGCATATGCCTCCGCATGAATATAGGAAATTTCCTTCAGCTTCAGGGCACCTTCGAGTGAAAAAGCATAATCCAGACCCCGGCCGATGAAGAATGCATCATCGTGGCAGGTGAGATGACTGACAATCCTGCTGATCTCATCTTCCTTATCCAGAATTGCCTCGATCGCCGGAACGGAGCCGAGCAGATTTTCAATGAACTTTTTGGCCTCCGTTTCGGAATAGCGACCTCTCAGAAGAGCAAACCGGCAGGCAATCAGATAAAGCATGGCAAGCTGAACGGAATATGCCTTTGTGCTTGCCACGGCGATTTCCGGTCCGGCATGCGTGTAGAGAACATAATCGCTTTCCCGCGCAATGGAAGATCCCTTTACATTGACGACGGAAAGCACTTTCGATTTTTTCTCCTTTGCCAGCCGGAGAGCGGCAAGCGTATCGATGGTTTCTCCGGACTGCGATATCACAATCACCAGCGTGTTCTCGTCGATCAGCGGATTGTCATAGCGGAATTCGGACGCGATCGTGACGAGCACCGGAATCCGGATGAGAGGTTCTATGACAGCACGCGCAACCATTCCGGCATGCATGGCGGTTCCGCAGGCCACGATATGAATTTTGTCGCAGAATGTAAAAAGATCATCCGGTATTCTGTCAGCGGAAAAATCGGGAAGACCGTTTTTAATGCGGGGCAGAACGGTGCTTTTGATGGCATCCGGCTGCTCATGAATTTCCTTCAGCATGAAATGCGGGTAGCCGTTTTTCATGGCGGAGTCCATGTCCCAGTTGACGGTCAGAATTTCGGGCTCAACCTTTTCAAAGGAAAGGTCATATACTCTGACTTTGTAAGGAGTCAGACGTACAATATGATATTCCGGAACGACGAAATAAGATTTTGTATAGGGAATGAGCGCCGTAAGATCAGAAGCGACAAATGCTCCCGATGAGCAGTAGGATGCGACCAGAGGGCTGACGTTCCTTATGCAGAAAATTTCGCCCGGCTTATCGTCAAACAGGATGCAGAAGGCAAAGGAACCTTTGATTTCCTTTGTAAGAAGCGCAATCGCCTCCAGCGGATCGCCGGTATAGAGTTCATTTAAAACCCATGCGGCCACCTCCGTATCCGTTTCGGAGATCAGCTTATCCGCAAGGTGATATTTCTCTGTCAGCTCATGGTAGTTCTCAATGATTCCGTTATGGATCAGAGTGACTTTTCCGGCCCTGTGCGGATGCGCATTCCGGTCAGTGACACCTCCGTGGGTTGCCCATCTGGTATGGCCGATCCCGGTATGGGATCCGGAAGGCATGTCTTCGGAACACTCTCTTAAGTTGGCTACTTTTCCGGTCTTTTTCATGATGTGTATCCTGGCATCAAAATCGCACAGTGCAATTCCGGCACTGTCATAGCCTCTGTATTCAAGCTGGGAGAGTCCGTCCAGAAGGACCTTTCTTGCATCAAGCGGTCCTGTGTAGCCGATTATTCCGCACATGTAATGTTTCCTTTCCGTAAAAAGATTACTGTCATTATAATATCCGAACCGTCATGCGTCAACGAAGGACTTCATCGAATATTAAGACTTGCAAACTGTTCACGGATATCATTTTGTGATATATTTACAGTCAAATTCGTATGCGAAAAGAGAAAAATGCATTTTAAGAATACCAAACAGAAAATCCTTGCTTCGGCAGCCGCCGCACTGCTCCTGGTCATTCTTTCGCGCAGCTTTTTTCTGACACGCGGCAGCAGAAAAGCTTCTTCCGGCGGAACCGGGGGAACTTCTTTTACCGAGTCTGCCGAAGAAAGCACGGAGGATGACGGGGAAACGGAAACAGCGGCTGCGTATGCCACGGCATCGGATATAAAAAGCGTACAGGCAACACCTGACGAAGCCGAGCTGCCCGAGGCGGAAAAGGAAGAAGAATGGTCTCCTTCCGCGGTTTTCCTGAACATGACCCGCCTGTTCCCCGATGGCGCGGATCAGAACGATCCTCTCAAAAGCTACGGGGGCGAAGCCTTCCGGAAAATATATGAAACCGATTCTGACTGGTATGCGAATATATATGAAAGTACGGATCTGAAGCCGGAGGAGATGGCAGCGCGTCTAGGAAAGGAAAGATCTGCCGTGCTCGGCAAGTACAACATTCTGGATTCGACGCAGAATAAGAACGACCCGAATTCCTGGACGGTCAGCAAATGGGGCAATATCAATGTCAGCATTGTCGACGGAAATAAAAAGGAAGTGGATGCTTCTTCAAGCGCGAAACAGATTCTGTCCATGGCGAGCGTCTACGGATATTACCATGACTGGACCGACTACAGCAGTTTCATAAAATATGCCACGTTCCTGTGGGAGTCCACGAGATCCTATTCCATTTCCATGGGCGATGTCTATTACGATCAGGGCTGCATCACAGAAGAAAAGAAAAATGCGGCGATTGCCAAAATGAGCAGCAGTCTGGCTGCCGGGAATGCTTCCAAATCGGGAGAGATTTCTTCCATGAGTACCGATGCCGAAAATGAGACGGCGACCGCATCGGACAGTGCCGGCACAGAGGCAGAGACGACCAAAGCTTATATCATCAATACAGGATCGAAGCAGAAAAAGAAGGGCAGTGTGGCGGCATCGGAAAGCAGTCAGGACGGAAAGACCGGAGGCAGCACATCCGGAACAGGCAACAGCCAGCCTGAAAAGAACGAATCCGCTGCGGACAGTTCCGCCGCGAACAATGCGTCGGCATCCGCTTCAGGCAGCAGGAATGCAGATTCCGGTACTGCCGATTATCCCTTGTGTCCCGGACACATCGATCTGACCATTCACGCAACCGTCTACGGCATGGACGGGGAAAACAATCTTTTCGGGAAGGACAAGATCGGGAACAGCAAGGCCGGATTCAACGACAGATGGCAGGGCTGGACCGAGGAAACCATGGCCGAAGCGAAAGCGCTTTCGGAGTCGGACTGGTTCAGAGACTACGGTCTTTCCATCAGTGCGTTTTCCAAACGCGTTCCGCTTTCCGATGATGAAATTTACAACTGTCTTTCTTCGCTTCCTGCCGACTTAAGCATTGAGCGCAGAAAAATCATTACCTGTGCGCTGAGAAGCATAGGGAATATTCCTTACTATTTCGGAGGAAAACCGTCGGTTCCAGATTATGAGGGTAACAGATTCTTCACGACGGTGTCGCCTGATTACAAGGGCAGGATATTCAAAGGCCTGGACTGCTCCGGATGGATCAGCTGGGTTTACTGGACAGCGCTCGGAAAACATCTGAGCGAAAGCAGTACCGCCGGACTTGTGAATCTCGGAAAATCTGTCCGGCGTGATGATCTGAAACCCGGCGATATCATAGTCCGCCCGGGAAGCGAGGAAACAATCGGACATGTCATTCTGTTCTTAAGCCGGAACGAAAACGGAACCGTAAACTGCATCCATGAAACCGGCGGACGGATCAACAATGTGACCATGGCGGAACAGGAAGCAAACTGGAATTACCGGAATCTGCTGGACTGAAAACATCTGGAAGGAAAATGCGGATGAATCCCGAAGACCCGAATCTGAAAACACAAATAAACAATGAAGACCCGGATTTCGAGACCTGCGATCTGGAGACCGAAGCGACTGAAGTACAAAGCACTCCGGAGGAAAAGAAACCGCGCCGCAAGTCTCATGTCATCCGGAATATTCTGGTCGTATTCTGCATTTTTCTGGCAGCCTTCGGAATATACGATATGTTCGCTCCGAAAAAGGGAAAGGATTATACCATCGTGGTTTTCGGAGTCGATTCCAGGAACGGGAATCTCGGCAAGGACGCACTCTCGGACGTCAACATGATCGTCCATCTGGATTCCGAAACAGGCGAAGTGAAGATCGTATCCGTATACCGTGATACCTATGTGAAAATCAGCAAGGACGGTACCTATCACAAATTCAACGAAGCCTATTTCAGGGGCGGCCCAGAGCAGGCAATCTGGATGATCGAAAACAATCTGGACATCCATCCGGAAGACTACATCACCTTCAACTGGAAGGCCGTAATCGACGCGGTCAATATCATGGGCGGCGTTGATTTAAACATTACCGAACCGGAATTCAGATACATCAATTCCTTCATTACGGAAACCGTGAACTCGACCGGCGTTGGCTCCGTGCAGCTTGAGCATGCCGGAGAAAACCATCTTGACGGCGTGCAGGCCGTAGCCTATGCAAGACTTCGGTATATGGATTCGGATTACAACCGCACGGAACGGCAGAGAAGAGTGGTCGGTCTTCTCGTCGATAAAATCAAGAAGGCCGGTCTTTCCAAAAGACTGGAGCTGCTCAATGCCGTCATGAACGAAACCTCCACGAGCATGACGATCGACGACCTGATTCCGCTTGCCAAAAATGCAGACAAATATCATATCGGAGAGACTGCAGGATTTCCATTTGACAAGGTCGGTGTTGACGTGGGGAAAAAAGACTGTGTCGTCGCGGTAACGCTGGAAACAAATGTGATGGCACTTCACACGTTCCTTTTCGGAGACACCGGATATTCCGTCCCTGCTTCCGTGAAAGAGATCAGTGAAAAAATCATCCGGGAAACCGGCCTCACCGGCAAAGGCGCAAAGCCTGCGGTAAAGACCGACAGCAAGGACAATGCGCCGATCGGCCCCACGGCTCTGAAAAATGAAAATGAAACCCAGCCGGCAGTAAAGATAGAAGCAACAGCAAAACCGATCTCCGAGACAGAGGAAAAAGAAACGAAGGAAACGGAAACATCAAAGTCTGCTGAAACGACGGCAAAACAGACTGTCTCCTCAAAAAGTGCCGAAACGACCTCTGCATCGTCTGCAAAGAAAACCACTGCGGCCGAAAATTACGGCCCGGGGGTAAAATCAAGTTCGGGAAGCTCATCCGCAGGCGCAGGAAAAAGCAGCGAAAGCGGCAGCAATACCGCCATAACCGTTTCTTCCGGTAAAAATGCAGGACCGGGAATAAAATAAATTTCATATTCATGTTGACATCCTGTCCGTAGTATGTTATTTTATTAACGAGATAGTTAAATAAATAACAATTAAGCACCGGAAGGAGCAGAATATGGATAAGATTTCGCAGAGAACAGTCATCGACAGCGTGGAAGAACTGGAAAAAGCGCTGAAGAGGATCAGGGAAGCCGAAAAGGTTTTCTCGCAGTTTCCGCAGGAAAAAGTAGACCGAATTTTCTTTGCCGCTGCTATGGCAGCCGATAAGGCAAGAATCCCGCTTGCGAAGATGGCAGTCGAGGAGACCGGCATGGGTCTTATGGAAGACAAAGTGATCAAGAACCATTTTGCTTCCGAATATATCTTCAACAAATACAGGAACACGAAAACCTGCGGCGTAATTGAGGTAGACAAGGAATACGGAATCGAAAAGATCGCAGAACCTCTCGGAATCATTGCGGCAGTCATCCCGACGACAAATCCCACATCCACGGCTATTTTCAAAACACTGGCAGCTCTGAAGACAAGAAACGGAATTGTCATCAGCCCGCATCCGAGAGCAAAGAAATGCACAATTGCCGCAGCGCAGATCGTACTGAATGCTGCCGTTGAAGCAGGTGCGCCCGAAGGCATCATCGACTGGATTGACGTTCCGAGTCTTGATATGACAAATCTTCTGATGAAGGAATGCGACTGCATCCTTGCCACGGGCGGTCCCGGCATGGTGAAGAGCGCCTATTCTTCCGGAAAACCGGCAATCGGCGTAGGTCCCGGCAATACACCGGCCATCATTGACGAAAGCGCGGACATCATTCTTGCAGTCAATTCAATCATCCATTCCAAGACCTTTGATAACGGTATGATCTGCGCATCCGAACAGTCCGTTATCGTAGACGACAAGGTTTATAAGGAAGTGAAGGAGGAATTTCAGAACCGCGGCTGCTATTTCCTTTCAAAACAGGAAACGGAAAAAGTGAGAAAGACGATCATCATCAACGGCTCCGTCAATGCGAAGATCGTCGGACAGTCCGCATTTAAAATTGCTTCCATGGCCGGCGTCAAAGTGGACGAGAAGACAAAGATACTGATCGGCGAAGTCACGAGCGTCGATATTTCGGAAGAATTTGCACACGAAAAACTTTCACCCGTGCTTGCCATGTATCACGCAAAGGATTTCAGCGATGCACTCGACAAGGCATCAAGGCTGATTGCCGACGGCGGATACGGTCACACTTCTTCCCTGTATGTGAATACCGTAACGGCCCAGGACAAGATCAATGAGTTCGGAAAACGGATGAAAACCTGCCGCATCCTGATCAACACGCCTTCCTCACAGGGCGGAATTGGAGACTTATACAATTTCAGACTGAATCCTTCTCTTACCCTGGGATGCGGTTCCTGGGGCGGCAACAGCGTATCGGAGAACGTGACGATCAAGCATCTTCTGAACATAAAAACCGTAGCCGAGAGGAGAAACAACATGCTTTGGTTCAGAGCTCCTGAAAAAGTCTACTTTAAGAAAGGATGCCTGCCCGTCGCTCTGGAAGAGCTGAAGCAGGTGATGGATAAGAAAAAGGCATTTATCGTAACCGATCAGTTCCTCGGATCCCACGGATATACCAAGCCCGTGACGAAGAAACTTGACGAACTCGGAATTGAACATGCAACCTTTTCCAATGTTGCTCCCGACCCGACGCTTGCCTGTGCACTGGAAGGCGTACAGCAGATGCGTGCTTTCGCACCCGATGTCATCATAGCGATCGGCGGCGGTTCCGCAATGGATGCCGCAAAGATCATGTGGGTCATGTACGAACATCCGGAAGTCGACTTCATGGATATGGCCATGCGTTTCATGGATATCCGGAAGAGAATCTATACCTTCCCGCACATGGGAGAAAAGGCCTATTTCATCTGCGTGCCCACATCAGCCGGTACAGGTTCGGAAGTGACGCCGTTTGCAATTATCACCGATGAAAAGACCGGGATCAAGTATCCGCTGGCGGATTATGAGCTGATGCCCAAGATGGCAATTGTCGATGCGGACATGATGATGGATGCGCCGAAAGGTCTTACAAGTGCGTCCGGTATCGATGCGGTATCCCATAACCTGGAAGCGCTGGTCAGCGTCATGGCCACTGATTTTACGGACGGAATTGCCATCGAATCGCTGAAAACGATCTGGCAGTATCTGCCCCGTGCCTATGACAACGGCCCGAATGATCCGGAAGCAAGAGAAAAAATGGGCAATGCAGCCACCATGGCCGGAATGGCTTTCGCCAATGCATTCCTCGGCGTCATGCATTCCACCGCACATAAACTCGGTGCCTTCCATCACCTTCCGCACGGAATCTGCAATGCCCTCATGATGGAACAGGTTATCCGCTTCAACAGTGCCGAGGTTCCCACGAGAATGGGTTCCTTCCCGCAGTATGATCACCCGAAGACGCTCCATAAATATGCAGAAGTGGCCAGAGCCCTCGGCTTCGGCAAAAAGACGGACGAGGAAAGTGTCGAGAATCTCATCCGGGAAATCAAAATTCTCCAGGAAAAGATCGGCATCAAAAAAACAATCAGAGATTACGGCATTGACGAAAAGTATTTCCTGGATAATCTGGACAGCATGTCGGAACAGGCTTTTGATGACCAGTGCACCGGTGCCAACCCGAGATATCCGCTGGTAAGCGAGATCAGACAGATGTATCTCAATGCCTACTACGGAACGAATGATAAAGTCTGAATAAGGGAAAAGGAGAAAAATCATGAAACTCGATAAAGTGATTGCAGTCCGGACGTCCAAAACAATTTACAGAGACGGCGACAAGGCCATAAAGTTATTTGACAAGGATTATTCCATGGCGGATATTCTGAATGAGGCACTGAACCATGCGAGGGTGGAAGAGACCGGCATCAAGATCCCGAAGCTTCTTGAGGTAACGACCATCCAGGGAAAATGCGCGATCGTCATGCAGTACATCCCCGGGAAAACGCTGGAAAAGCTGATGGCAGAGCATCCGGAAAATGAAGAGGAGTATCTGAACCTCTTCGTCAATATCCAGATGGAAATCCATTCCTGCAAGGCACCGCTGCTTACACGCCAGTACGACAAGTTCGACAGGAAAATCTCGCAGTCGTCGTTTGATGCCACGACCAGGTATGATCTGCATTCCAGACTTGATGCGATGAAACGGCATGACAAGATATGCCATGGAGATTTTAATCCCAGCAATATCATCATCACCAGAGACAAGACTCCCTATATTCTTGACTGGTCGCATGCCACCCAGGGCAATGCAAGCGCCGATGTGGCCCGTACCTACCTGATTTTCAGACTTCAGGGAAAGAACGATCTTGCTTCCAAGTATCTGGATGTTTTCTGCAGAAAGAGTGATACCGCGAAGCAGTATGTCCTGAAATGGCTCCCGATCGTTGCCGCATCCCAGTCCGTCAAGGGAAAACCGGAGGAGCGGAAGCTCCTTTCCAGCTGGGTAGATGTAGTGGATTACGAATAAAGCAGAATAAAGAGATCAATATTCTCCGGAGAAACCAAAAAAATGATGGTTTCTCCGGTTTTTGTAGTATAATCCCATCTTTGACAGTTCGGAGTTAAAAGGACCCCGGGAAGGCTTGAAAACAGGCCTATCCGGGGCTTTTCAGCAATTCTGAGAGGTGAGTACTTTCCTTTACTTTTTCGACTTGGCAATAATACTTTTCAT